>Ga0315296_10001131_pt1 | contig 23476 bp, 24 predicted proteins | sample YL17G14_18_MG_FD_203921 | JGI IMG/M metagenome (GOLD analysis project Ga0315296, IMG submission 203921) | Sediment microbial communities from Yellowstone Lake, YNP, Wyoming, USA - YL17G14_18 | ecosystem: Environmental > Aquatic > Freshwater > Lake > Sediment | place: USA: Wyoming | collected... | reverse complement strand
GAGCCATACCCGGAGAAGGAGTACATCCAGATGCCCAAGGAACGAGTGCCCATCAACGACCCGATCGACTGCATAATGTGCGGCTCTTGCACGAGCACTTGCACGATGGCCTGGCTCAACAAAGGGTATCTTGGACCGGCGGCGCTCCTGAAGTCGTACAGGTTCCTGGTGGACACGAGAGATACCATTCCCGAGGAGCGCCTTGACATTATCGAGAGCGAGGACGGCGTATTCCGGTGCCATACGCAGTTCAACTGCGTGGAGGTATGTCCGAAGAAGCTGAACCCGACCGAGGCCATCCAGAGACAAAAGATCAAACTGATCAAGCGCAAGTTGTTCGGACGCAAGAGGAAGTCCCGAAGGACGGAGCCAAAAACCTAGAACGGGAGGGAGTCGCCTCCCTCCGCGACAGCATTTGTTCGGAACAAATGGGAATGTAGCTGTTGCGCATCGAACGCAACAGAATCGTTTTGCGAGGGGCTTCTCTACTTCTTCCCCTCTTTCAGGGATGTGAAGAAGTCGTGGTGGTCTTCCTCGTCCTCGAGGATTGACTCGAAGATGAATCTGGTGGTGGGGTCTTTCTCGGCGTCGGCCAGCTTCTCAATCTTCTTGTACATCTCTATGGCCTCCACTTCCGCCTTGATGTCGTTGTCCACCATCTCCCAAAGCGACTTTCCAACGTTGATTGGGGCCGGCTTCGTCGTCGGGACACCGCCAAGGTACCATAGGCGTTCGGCTATCTTCTCGGCGTGCTTCATCTCTTCGACTGCGATCTCCTTGAACTTGTCGCTCACTGCGAAGTGGTCCACACCCATCCACTGAACATGCTGCCACATGTACTGGACGGACACCTGGATCTCCCTCGCGATCGCTCCATTCAACATATCCTTCAGCTTCTCGGATGCCAGGTTTACTCCCTCCTTTCACTGGCGCGCATCCCTCACTCGTATGCTAAGGTATGGCCCAGATTGCCTACGCGGCGTCGAATGCAGTGAGCGCCCTTAAAGCTTTTCGCGTAGACGAAAGGGTCTGTGGCAACGCTTGGGCACGCTAGCCGCAAACAATAATATGATTCCAAGTGAGTCAGTCATGAGAGGAAGCGCGATGTTCACCATGGAAGTGGAGTTCAAGGGCGGGCAGAAGGTTCATGTGGCGCTCAGACAGCCTCCGACACCGACGGTGAAGCATCTGGCCACGAAGTTGCCGTTTCATTCTTCGGCCCACAGATGGGGGGACGAGGTCTATTTCGAAACGCCCTTCCATTCGGACATCGAGCCGGATGCGCGTCAGGACATGGAAGTAGGAGACGTCGCGTTCTGGCCGGATGGGGACGCGATCGCCATCTTCTTCGGCCCGACCCCTGTGAGCAAGAGTCACATGCCCCGGGCGTACAGTCCGTGCAACATCATCGGCAAAGTCGAAGGCGACATCTCCCCCCTCAAGGCGGTCCATGAAGGCGTGCCTGTAGTTGTGAAGAAGCTCTGAGTCTCCTGAGCGCTACTGGCAGGTGTATCCGCCATCGACCGAGAACGCCGTTCCCGTGATGAAACTCGCGTCATCCGAGGCGAGGAACAGGACTGCATCGGCGACTTCTTTCGGGTCGCCGAGCCTTCCGATGGGGTGGCATTCGCACAGTATCTTCCTGTACTTGTCTATCGGCATGTTCCTTGACCTCGCCTCCTGATGGAACATCGGCGTCTCGATTTCGCCAGGACAGACGCAGTTCACGCGGATGTTCTTGAGAGCGTAGTCCAGCGCGAGGCATTTGGTCATCAGGACCACGGCGCCCTTCGACGTGTTGTATGCGATGGCGTTTCTGTCCCCGACTAGGCCGCTGCAAGACGCGTTGTTGACTATTGCTCCCTTCTTTTGCCTGAGCATGACCGGCATGACCTCCTTGGACATGAGGAACACACCCTTGACGTTTATCTCCATGATCCGGTCCCAGTCCTTTTCCGAGACGTCCTCAACTGTCCCCTCGACGAGTATCCCGGCATTGTTGAAGACGACATCTATCCTGCCGAGCTTCTTCCGCGCGCCTCTGACCATTCGCTTGACATCGGCGGACTTGGAGACATCGCCCACGAACAGGAGCGGGTCGTGGCCCTTCCGTTTCAGGTCCGCCACGGCTGCGCGCCCGTTCTTCTGAGAGATATCGAAGATGGCCACGCGAGCGCCTTCTTCCATGAATCTCTCCGCTGTTGCCTTGCCTATCCCGGATCCGCCGCCTGTAACGATCACGGCCTTCCCTACGAATCTGCGCGAGGACAATCCAATCAGACCCATGGTGGAATCAGCGGCCCTTTCATTAACCTTGTGCAGGCCATGCCCAGCAAATACAAATAACGGCGGGTGATTCGCAGTGTCGGCACTATGGCGATGAAGGTCCTCGGCATCCTTGGAAGCCCCTGCTTGAACGGCAACACGGCCGCTCTTCTGGACGCCGTCCTCGAGGGAGCTCGGGAGGAGGGCGCGCTCGTGGAGCGGTTCGACCTGGTCAGGATGCGGATAGGCCCCTGTCTCGAATGTGGTGTGTGCGACACGGGGGCTTCCTGCGTTCAGGCTCGCGATGACATGATTCTCGTCTACGAGAGGATCCGGAGCGTCGACGCCATCGTGCTCGCGTCTCCGATATTCTTCATGGGCGTGACCGCACAGATGAAGGCCATGATTGACAGATGCCAGTGTTACTGGGTGGAGCGCTTTGTCTTGAAGAAAAGGGCCTACGAGGGGAAGAGGCGCCCGAAAGGACTCTTCGTGTCATGCGCCGGGGGCCCAAAGGAGTTGGTGTTCGAGCCGGCGCTACATGTCGTAAAGGCCTTCTTCTCAGCGATAGACTACGAATATTCCGGCGAGGTACTTCTGGGGCACACTGACGATCCTGGTTTGGAGCCGCGGAAGAATGCGGCCATCGAGAAAGCGAAGGCTGCGGGAAGGGCTCTCTGCAGACAATGACGACCATGTGGTCGGTCCCGTTCAGAACACCTTCAGAACGATCGAGGGCGAGCAGCTGCGCAGGTACTGTCTACAGCTAAGGCACGCTGTCAATTTCGGGCCCTCGGATTCCCCGGCCCTCACTTTCCTGTAGCCGGCCTTCTCGAAGAAGGCAGGCGCGCGAGCGAGCGCCCAAATCTTCGAGGCTCCTCTCTTCTTCGCTTCCTCTTCCAGGGCAGCCACAAGCTTGCCTCCAAGCCCCCTCCCGCGCAGTTCTTCCCTGACCGCGACACATTCCAGTAGGAACACATCTCCCTGCATCTTCAGTCCAGCGCAGGCAACAAGCTCTTCCCCGTCGAAGAACCCGTAGGCCTTCACGAAATCGCTGTAGGCGCCGTCCTCAAGGCCAGAGTTGAGTGCGAGCTGCCTCATGGACGCGAAATCCGTCGTCTCCTTCAACCTGAGCGCCTTTTCTGGTCGCGTGGTCATTGTGGAGTCTCAGGAACGCCAGGATTATTATCTCTTTCGGAAGGTAGCCAGATGCATTTGTCGCGGGGTCCTCGGGGCTCCTAGAGGGGTTGAATCGTAGCCATGCGGTGTTGCTCGGAGCTGTCGATATTCAGACAAACGCGACAGTCCAGGTCTTTACGGTGCTAGGCCTTATAGACAGAAAGCGATATGCCGAATTGAGCATGTCGGTAGAGTCGAACAGCTTGGCTAGTACATCGTCCGCGACGGCGGATCGTTTCGGCCGTGAGATAAAGGGGCTGAGGATCTCCGTAACTCAGAGGTGTGACCTCGCATGCCCACACTGTCATAGGGAGGGGCAGGCCCCGTCATCGAGCGAGATGTCGCCCGAGGAGATAGGACGGCTCGTCGGAGTCGGGGCCTCGCTCGGGATCAGGAAAGTGAAGATCACGGGAGGCGAACCTCTCCTGCGAAGCGACATCGTTGACATTGTTGCCCGGATATCGCCAATTGTCTCGGAAGTATCCTTGACGACGAACGGCTCACGCCTCTCAGGCCTAGCACACGACCTCAAGACGGCCGGTTTGAAGCGCGTGAACGTGAGTTTGCACACTCGCGACCCGAAGAGGTATATGCGCCTCTGTGGGAGAGAGGATATCTCAGAGGTCTTGGCAGGCATCCGGAGCGCCATCAGCTCCGGGATGAATCCCGTCAAGGTGAATATGGTCGTCTTCAGGGGCGAGAACGAGTTCGAGATCCAGCCCATGATCGAGTTCTGCGGCAGCGTCGGAGCGATTCTCCAGCTCATCGAGTTCGAAGCCGACCGTGAGAGCTCGAACGGAAGCGATTTCACAGCGAGGTACTTTCCCCTGAAGGGGGTCGAAGAGGAACTGGCGAGGAATTCTGTAGGGATGTCAGTCAACGAGCTGCACAGACGGAAAAGATACGTTCTTCCGAACGGCGGAACACCTGTGACGGTCGAGGTCGTCAGACCGATGCACAACACCGAGTTCTGTTCGAGCTGCACTCGTATTCGTATGTCCAGCGACGGACGGCTCAAGCCATGCCTGCTTGACCGTTCAGGTGAAGTGGATGTGCTCTCTCCTCTTAGAAATGGATCATCTGATTCGGAACTTAGCAGACTCTTCCTCAAAGCGATAGGCAACAGAAGACCCTACTGGAGGTAAGCTTCCGATGAGCACAGAAGTGGCAATATCGAAGGGACCCATCTCCGTGGAAAAGGTCATTGGATCAGTGCTCTGTCCGTCGGCAGGCGGGACGGCGGTTTTCATCGGGACCGTGCGGGACAGATCGGAAGGAATGAGAGTTTCGAGAATGGAACTCGAGGCGGCCGAGGACCTTGCGAAGCAGGACCTGGCGAGGATAGCCAAGGCCGCGGCCAACAGATACGATGTCTGTAGGATCTCGGTCCAGCACAGGGCCGGAAAGATGAATGTCGGGGATGTCATTGTGGTGATAGCCGTGAGCTCGCTTCACAGGGAAGATGCGTTCAAAGCCTGCAGGTTCGTCATTGACGAACTTAAGAAGAGCACACCCATCTGGAAGAAGGAGATCGGCGGCGGAAAGCGGAGATGGGTGAAGGCGGAGTGATGGTTCCTTGGCAAGAATGGTTGACATAAGCGAGAAGAAGGTCGTGAGGAGGACGGCGGTTGCGGAAGGCTCTCTGGAGCTCAAGCCCTCGACTCTGAGGGCGATTGCGACTAACGCGGTCAAGAAGGGAGATGTGATATCGACCTCGAAGCTCGCAGGCATCCAGGCAGCGAAGGCGACTTCTTCGATCCTTCCGCTGTGTCACCAGATACCGCTCACTTCCGTGGAAGTCGATGTGACTGTCTCTGACAGTACTCTCGACGCGCGCTGTTCGGTCACGGCCGACTACAAGACCGGGGTCGAGATGGAGGCCCTGGTCGGTGTTACCGTGGCATTGCTGAACGCATGGGACATGGTGAAATACCTCGAGAAGGATGCCCATGGCCAGTATCCGCGAACGAGGATGTCGGAGATCCGGGTCGTCAGCAAGAAGAAAGGAGGACGATGAGATGGGAGTAGATGACCACAGAAGCAAGGCGCCGAAGAGCGTGTCGTTCGCTGTCATCACCGTAAGTGACACCCGAACCGAGGCTGACGATCTCTCGGGAAAGGCTATCGCGCAGCTGATGGAGCGCGCGGGTCACAAACCCGTCCGCAAAGCGATAGTAAGGGACGACATCCCCGAGATTCAAAGAGCTCTCAGAGAATCGATAGAAGACTCTCGCATACAGGCGATCATCATCAATGGCGGGACGGGAGTCGCCAAGAGGGATGTCACGTTGGAGGCCGTTTCGCATTTCGAAGAGAAGCCTCTGCCAGGGTTTGGGGAGCTGTTCCGAACACTGAGTTTCCAGGAGATAGGAAGCGCCGCAATGATGTCGCGTGCGGCCGCGTTCGTGTCGGAGGGCAAGATCGTGTTCTGCCTTCCAGGTTCAGAGAAGGCAGTGAGGCTGGCGACGGAGAGACTGATCGCTCCCGAGCTTGGCCACCTTGTCTGGGAGGCTAACAGATGAGGCCTTTGAGACGCCTCATCCAATTGGATGAAGCTATCGGGCTCGCGCTGTGCGAGGCGGTCGAGGAGAAGAGGACGGAAGTCGTACAGCTCCTGGACGCCTCCGGAAGAGTCGTTGCCGAGGACATTGTCTCCGAAATCGAAGTGCCTCCATTCTCTAGGTCGGCGATGGACGGCTACGCCGTCAGGGCCAAGGACACCTACGGCGCCGCAAAGCTCAAGCCAGTCAGCCTGAGATTGCGTGAGAAGATATATGCGGGTGCGATCCCAAAGAAGGCAATTGCCAAATCCGAGTGCTCCGAGATCGCTACGGGTGCGATGTTGCCCAAGGGTTCCGACGCCGTCGTTATGGTCGAGGACACGGAGCGGCATGAGGGTAAGGTTCTGGTGAGCGAGGCCGTACACCCTGGGCAGAATGTGTCCAAGAAGGGAGAGGACATCTCAAAAGGGACTCCGGTCGTCTCGAAAGGCGAACTCTTCAACCCCAGCAAGGTAGGTGCTGTCGCTGCATTAGGTCGGAAGTCTGTCGAAGTCTATGCGCGGCCGCTCGTTGGCGTAATCCCAACTGGCAACGAAATCGCCGAGCTGGGTAGAAATCTCAAACCCGGTCAAGTGTACAACATCAATAGCTATACTCTGGCCGCGGTCGTCGCATCCAACGGTGGAGAGGTTAGAAAGCTCGACATCGTGGATGACTCGCTCGAGGAGCTAGAGAGAGTCGTAAGGGACAACGCGGACTGCGACATGTTGGTCTTCTCAGGAGGCAGCTCTGTCGGAGAGAAGGACATAATGCTCGATGTCCTAGAGCGGAATGGAAGGGTGGTCTTCCACGGGGTCGCGATCAAGCCGGGGAAGCCGACGCTGTTCGGGGTCGTGGGCCAGCAGCTGGTGTTCGGCATGCCTGGATATCCCACTGCCTGTCTGTCAAACGCCTATGTGCTCCTTGCGCCGGTCCTGAGGAAGATGGCCAGGCTGCCATCGAAGTCGCCTCAGACGGTGACTGCGCGAATGGCGAAGAGAATCGTGTCTACAACCGGGAGGACGCAGTTCCTGACCGTCAAGTTGGCTGGCGATGTGGCTCATCCGGCCTTCAAGGAGTCGGGAGCCATCACAAGCATGGCATTCGCCGACGGATATGTTGTCATTCCCGCGGATGTCGATATGTTGGAGAAAGATGAGGCAGTTGAGGTATTCCTTCTCTGACTTCCACTGATTGCTTGACGCTGCAGCAATTCAGTAGTCTTTGCTGTCGCGCTTCGTGTAGTAGAATATCAGATCCTCTCTGTCATACCCTTCCTTCTTGAAGAGATACATGGACTCAGGGTTGTCATGCTCAATGTGCACGCAGAATATGTGTCTGCCCCTCCGCCTAAGGGTCCTCTCACAATGCCTGATGAGCGCCGTCGCGATCCCTCTCCCTCTGGCCTCTGGGACGACAGATAGCCGGTTTATCCAGGCCTTCCGGCCATCGTCGCTCGCGATCACTGCGCCCAACATCTTCTTCCCTTCGAAGGCGCCGACGAACAGCTCAGGGTCGCTCCTCCTCTGCCTCCTGAGGTTGGGTGGACTGTCCCTGCCCCTGACCTTGAAATGAATCCCTGACTCCGTCCAAAGCTTGCTTAGTCCCTTAAGTTCCGATTCCTTCAGAGGTCTGATCTTGATGTCCGTCATCTTCACGACCGGTCGTATCTCACAGAGGCCCTTCATCTTTCGCATACGCGGCGACGGCATTCATGACATTGAAAACCTCAAACGCCTCAAGGACGTCCTTGGCCTTGTACGAGACCGTCTTGATATCGACTCGCTTCGTCATCGGTATCCTTGACACGTACTGAGCCATCAGAGGTCGCTCGAACTCGACCTGCATCAGAACGGGGTGCTTGACCACAAACGGTCGTATGTCCCCGACCCTGCCAAGAGCTTCTTTTACGCCTCTCCTGATCATGTCGCATGCCTTCTTGGGAGTGAGCGAACGAACGCCGTAGAGCCCGACGCCCGTCTTCGTAGGAACACCCACGATGTTCTTCGCGAGTCTCTGCGCCTGCCTTACAGCGTGAGCGTCTCCGGAAACGAATACGAGCGGCACTCCGAAATGGCCGGCAATGGCCGCGCTCAGACCAGATTCGCCCACCGTGACTCCGTTGAACTTCAGCTCCGCGATGCTGTAGGTGTAGGTGTGGCCCAGAGTTCCCGCGTGCGTGTGGCGCATCGAATGATAGCCGATCTGCAGGGAAGCGTTGAAATCCTTCGACATTCCAGCCATCATGCCCATGTCGTAGGCGGATCCCTGTACGATTTCGACATCGCTGTCGAGCTGTTCGACATAGATGTTCCTGCCTGTGTCGTGAGCGTCACAGATCAGTATCTCATCAGCTCCGCCGTCCTTGGCTCCCGCGATCGCCGCCTTGACTTCGTCCGTCATCAGCTGTCTCGCGCGGGGGAACTCGATGTTCTTGTGGTCCACCTGGTAGTCGTGGGAGATTGTTGCGACACCCTCCATGTCCGCGGTTATGTGAACCTTCATGGTATCGTTGGTCGAATATCTCTACCGAGCTTAAACTTTGGCCGAACTCGACAGGCCAGCTGATTCTCAACTCGCAAAGTCTTTTATCTGGACGCAACGTATATGCGCTCCGAGATGACGCAGCCCCCTGCGCCCTCATTGTCCTCTGAGGTCCAAGACAAGAGAATGAGGAGCCTTTCGCGCATATACGAGCTCACCAGCGAGCTGCTGCACGTCGAGCACATGGACGTCTTCCTGACGAGCATCGCAAATGCGGTCAGCGAGATCTTCGGTTTTGACAGAGTGAGCATCTCGATACTCGACGACGAGAGAGGCTTTTTCACCGACCACGCTTTCGCAGGATATTCTGAGCAGCAGAAGCAGGAGATACTTTCCAACCCGTCAGCATTCGCTCGTGAAGAGATTCTCCAGGATTTCAGGGAGGATTGCAGGATATCAAGGATCGCGTACTATATCCCCTATGAGAAGCAGACGAGCACCATCAACGGGTTCGTCGGGGTCAGGGACAAAGGTGCGGCCGTTCAGCCTCGGAAATCTGAGGATGGCTGGCACGAGCTCGACCTCATGTACTTCGCACTTCAGAACCGAATGGGAGACCTGATCGGATATCTCCAGATCGATTATCCACGGGACTGGAAGATACCCTCGATGGAGGTCGTTCAGGAGGTAGAGCTGTTCGCGAACATCGCCGCTGTTGGGGTAGAGAACCTCAATATGTTCAAGCGCGCTCAGGACCTGCTCGAAGAGAACGAGCTCAGGACGAGCAGGATGCGGGACCTGTTCGAACTCATTAGAAGCGTTCTGAGGGTGGACGACCTCGATGTCGTCTTGCAGAAGGTCTCGGACGCGTTGGCTTCCACCTTCGGTTTCAGGAAGGCGGGCGTGTCGGTGTTCACGGAAGGTTCTAACAGGGTGACCGTCCACGCCTTGACAGGGTACGCGCCAGAGGAGGAAGACGCTGTCAGGAGAAGCAACATAATGAAGGACAAGGTTCTCGAGGATTTCAAAGAGGAGTTCAGAATCACCAGGACCGGCTTCTTCATTCCAGGCGAGCGCCTAGGCAATGGCTCTTCGTTCGTGTTCCTGGAGAATCCGCTAAAGGCAATTGCGCCAAGGGCGACTGTGGACAGCTGGCACGAACTCGACCTACTCTACTTCGCAATGTATGATCGGGACGGCAAGATTCTGGGGTACATCCAGCCGGACTATCCGAAGGACGGCAAGATCCCGACCAAGGATACGATGGAGTCTATGGAGGCCTTCGCGAGCATCGCGACCATAGCGGTCGAGAACTCAGCCATGTTCACTCGAGTCGATGACGCGAGGAACCAGGTGCGAATGTACTTGGATCTGCTGACTCACGATGTTGGTAACCTCGTGAACCCGATCAATGCCTATCTCGAGGTCGTGATGGGAACGACCCAGCTCACCCCAGTCCAGTACAGATATCTTTCATCCGCTCAGGAGTCGGCGCGAAGCATATCCCATCTGGTCAGGAACGTCAGAAGGTCCGCTCAGATGCTTGAGACAGCGACCATCGAACTCGTCCCCATGAACCTGACCAAGTCCATCAAGCAGACCGCCAATGAGGCGAGAAGCGCGTTCTTGTCGAAGAAGGTCAACATAAGGCTCAATCTCCCCGACCAGGACATATGGGTCATGGCGGACAACTTCCTTGACGAGGTGATGTACAACCTCCTGACGAACGCGGTAAAATACGACGAGCACGAGGAGATCGTCGTTGATGTCGAGTACAGCCCCGTGGAGTTCGAAGGGCGGAGGTACGCGCAGGTGAAGCTGACCGACCGCGGGATCGGAATCCCTGACGACTTCAAGGACAAGGTCTTCACCAGAGAGTTCAAGAAGCTCGTCAAGCCCGACCGACCAATCCTCCAGAGATCCAGGGGAGCGGGTATGGGTTTATCTCTGGTCAGGGCGCTCGTCGAACGTTATGGCGGGAAGATCTGGGTGGAGAACAGGGTGTACGACGACTACACGAGGGGAAGCGCATTCTCTTTCATCCTAGCCGTTCCTTAGGTCCTCGTACAGGCTGAGTCAGGAAACGATTTATATGGCACTTCTTCATGTGCCAGTCGGGACTGTACCATGTCTCTATCTGATGAGGTCAATCTGATCAAGAAGAAGAATGGAATCGTCGGGAGGGACAAGGAGCTAGAGAAGGCGCTTGCCGCGACAAGCTCGGGCAAACACCTCATGATCGAAGGTCCGGTCGGTGTGGGAAAGACCATACTCGCTGTCGGGGTCGCGCGGCACTTGGGCAGGCCGATATTGAGAGTCGACGGCGACGAGCGATATACCGAACAGAAACTATCCGGATGGTTTGATCCCCCGGTCGTGCTCGAAAAGGGATACATCCCTGATGCGTTCATTCCTGGCCCTCTGACTAGCGCGATGCGCGAGGGCGGAGTGCTATTCATGAACGAGATGAACCGCATGCCAGAGGGGGTGCAGAACATACTCCTTCCCGCCATGGACGAGGGCATCATCGAGGTTCCTAAGATCGGCACCGTCCGAGCCAAGATCGGTTTTGTGGTCATCGGGACCCAGAACCCGCGAGAGTTCGTTGCCACAACCGCTTTGTCAGAGGCTCTCTCCGATCGCTTCGAGCTCCTTCTCCTGGACTACCAGTCTGAGGAGGAAGAGGTGGAGATAGTCAGGAGGAACATCCCCAAGGCATCTGATGAACTGGTCGCCAGAGCAACTTGGATTGCCCGGCGCACAAGGTCTCATGCCAACATAAGGCGAGGAGCTAGCGTCAGGGCGGCTATGAGCATTGCCGGGCTGGCCCCCGCGCTCTCGTCAAATCTATTCGAGGGGGTTAGAAAAGCGTCACAGATGGCGCTCCCAACAAGGATAGAGATGCGGGAGGAGTCCAAGAGGACTGCTGATGAGGTCATTGACGAGATAGTCCACGAATGCTTCTCGCTGCCGCCTCCCGAGTCTGGAAGGCCGCTCGAAGACGAAAAGAAGAAGGAGCCTGAGCGCAGGAAGAAGTCTGCCGACGAGGAACGCGTGAAGCGCATGGACATTCCGGATTTGATACGAATACTCGAGCAGAGCGCTCCGGATGAGCTTTCGGGAAACGACGACATCGGATGGGCGATTGCTCAGAACTACTCCCGGTTGAGGCCGATGTTGCCAAACCAGGCCCTGGTGGAGATGGCGAAGCGCATTGCGATAAAAGCCACCATCAGGAGGGTGCTTCAGCTGCTCGGACCGGTTTCCCTTCCCAGTCACCTTACTCGGAGCGAGTACAAGCTCGGTGAGGATGCGGAGATAGACGTCGAGTCGACACTCGACCAGATCATCGCGAAGAACCACATCGAACCATCGGACATAATCGTGGAGAGAAGGGAGCCGAGGAAGCTCGCCGTCGCGCTGATGTTGGATGCTAGCCTGTCGATGAGCGGAGACAAGCTGGCCATGGCGACAGCCGCAATTGCCGTCCTGGCGTTCAGGCTCAAGACGGTCGACTACCTGCTGATAACATTCAACGACCGTCCGTCTGTGCTGAAAAGAGTAGACCAGCCGAAGAACCTCGACGATCTGATATCGGATTTACTTGACGCGCATGCGGGCGGGTACACGAACATCGAGTGGGCGCTCGTCAAAGGAAAGGAAGAGCTCTCGCTCGCTGAGACGAGGAACAGGGTCGGGATAATCGTGACGGATGGCAACTTCACGGTCGGCGATGACCCGTCCGAGGCGGCTTCGAGATACAAGCGGTTGTTCGTCATCATGACCGAGAGCCATGACTGCCAGCCAGGCATATGCGAGGGGATGGCGGGGCGAGGGGGCGGGAGGATGTACGCGGTCGCGAACTTCGACGAGATCCCGCGCGTGCTGTACCGCGTCCTTAGGGTCGTCTCCCAGGGCGCTCCGGCGCACAGGTCTTAGGAGTTGCTCCTTACATGTTGGAGGCAGAGCTGCTCTTGAGGATTCCGAAGATGTGGATCACAGAGATGCCAAAGCGACACTCCGTTTCGATCAAGATCGTTGGAAGACGCCCATCCGGGAAGCTCGGGGTCAGGGACCTAGTGGAGATCTCGGGAAAGCAGGAAGACCTCGAGCAGATCCTGAGGGAGTTCGAAAGAGAGCCATGGGTCAAGAGCTATGACCTCGATTTCGTGAAGTCAGGGAAGATGGTGGGCGAGGTCGTGACCCACAAGTGCCTTGCGTGCTCCTCGCTCGCGGGCTCCGACTGTCATCTCATATCGGCGGATGTTCGGCCGGACGGCGCCGTTCAGTGGCGGCTTATGACGAGTTCCAGGGATGAGGTCAAGAAGCTCATCTCGAAGCTGAGAAAGGCCAAGTGTGAGGTAGAGCTTCTCAAGCTTTCCCCGATCGATGAGCAAGAGGTTCTCACCTCGCGTCAGGAAGAGATCATCATGATGGCTTTCGAGAGGGGGTTCTTCGAGACGCCACGGAAGACCAAGCTGAAGGACCTCGCGAGGATCACCGGGGTATCGCAAGCGACCCTCTCGGAGATCCTGAGAAAGGGTCAGAAGAGGATAGTTGTCGATTTTCTCCGGGGTAGACGGAAGGCCGTCTGAAGGCGTCGCGGCACGTAGGATGTATTTGAACTTGTCGCGGGCGAGGAAAGCTCCCTAGATGCCCAAAAGAAATGCTTATATAAGGTCAGGAGGGCAAACTGCTATCCAATCTTCCCCCCTCTTTCTTTTTTCTGTTCTATCTACCAGTCCTCGACAGGGTTGTACCACATCGTTCTCGTGCCGACCTTTGACCGCATCTTCCATTTGAACGACTTGGGTTTGTTCTCGATGTGCGACAGCATCCTGTCCACCCGCTGCCCGACGATCATCTTGTCTTCCTGAGAAAGCTGGGGATACTCGTATGCGAACTTCTTCACCTTGTTCAGGTTCATGGTGGCCGTATAGTACCAGCCCCAATCGTTGAACATGTCGACGAAGTCGAATATCTTCATGTTGATGTTCTCCCCGTCGCTCTCGCCGAGGTCGTGCGCCCTTATCAGCACGATCAGGTCCTTGATGTCCTTCTCGTTGATCTTCACGACCTGCAGCTTCTGCATCATGAGCTCCCCGAGAGGCACAGTCGGCGAGTCTTTCTCGAGCCGCCCCGCGTAAGGCACCGTGTGGTTCATCTCGAGCTGGTCATAGAAAATCTCCACCATCGGAACGCGTCCTCCGAAGAAAATGTGCCTCGTCTTGCCGAACTGGTAGAGGAACCGCGGGTCAGTCTTGTATCCCCTTCCCTGGACGAACTCGTAGAGAGCGTTCCTCTGTTTGCCGTAGGCCACGAAATCTATGTCGGTGAAGACTTTCGTCCCCAACCTCGCGAGGTTCCTCCAGAGGGTTTCGTACTCCTTGCTGTGCATGTATATGGCCATGCCGCCCATGACCCTGAGCAGGAGCCCTTTCTTGGCGGCCTCGTTCACCAGGGAGTTCGCCTCGTCGATGAACACCTCGGGCTTTGGGTACTCTTCAATCGGGATGTCAGCTGGCAATCGGACAGTCATAGGTTACCCCTCGATTCTCCTCCACATGATCGTTCAGGGAAATCAACCCGATGTGAACACGTAGCTCTTCATCTTCGTGTCGGCCAAGGTCAGGAGGACTCCCCTCAGCACTCCTTCGCCGTATTCGCTCCCCGGGTTCACGCAGAAGGTCTTGCCGATCCACTGTGCAGCTCGTGATTCGTGTATGTGGCCGTGCAGGCCGAGGAACGGCTGGTACTTCTTGATCGCGTCCATGACGGACTTGCTGCCAACATGTTCCGTCTCCCCTGCGGACTGTCTCATGTCCCTTAGCTTCGGCGCGTAGTCGAGCACCGATCCGTACGGAGGGTCGTGGAAGTTGAATATCGCCCTCGGCATGTTCTTGATCGTTGATGCGAGCTTGTCTATGTTCTGAGCTATTTCTGGCTCCTGCCACTCCCTCGGCGTGTCCCAGGGCGTCGGCGAGGTGTGGGCGATGGTGATCATCTCATATCCGAGGAGGTCGACGTTCTTCATGGCGCAAGGTATCATGACCTTCGATTTCTCCAAGATGTCGTCCATTTCCAGCGGGTCGTCGTTCCCCGGAGCCATGAATATCAGGGCCTTGCTCTCCTTGAGTTTCTCATCCGCGAGATCGATCCAGTGCTGCAGCCTCTCGTTGATTAGCCTGTGGAAGATCCTCATGACGTCGTCTTGGTTGGACCTCAGGCGGTCCGCCTCCTTCTTGTCGGTGAGGTAAGGATAGAACCCGATTGCGTCTATCTTCTTGATCTGGTTCTCGAGTTCGGTCTTGTTGTTCATGTGTATGTCCTGTGCGAGGAAGTTGCAGTCGAAGCTGTCGTTGCCGTTGTCGAATATCGGGACCACCATCTTGCCAGCAAGGTCTCCGAGCGCGATCGCTACATCTGCGTTGTATATCGAGATCGCGCTGATGAATTTCCTGAAACACAGTTCTGACCCATGCAAATCAGTCACGAAGAACAGTCTTATCGGCCGCAAAACCTGCCCCCTCAACGCCTCCGGCTTTTGGAGTAACCGAGTAAAGAGAAGGACGCTATTTAACCATATTGTCCAGCGATTGTGAAACGAAGCGCGCGGACTCGCCTGACACGAGGATCCTTGAGGCAGGAACGAGCGTTCTTTCTGGGCATATTCCCGACTCGCTTCTGAGTCTCACACGGAATTGCCACGGAAAGCATGCGAGAGCGCGCACAACCGCAGAATGTGCTGCGAGCAAGTGGTGCTTTCCAGTAATCTGGCTCTTGGTTGTCGATACCTGGTTCTCCAGCAATCTTAATATTGCGATTGTGCAGTAACGGTAGCGAAGAACTGCACAGGTTCTCCGGTTTCTCATGTATGGAGGGAGAGTATGGATCTAGGTCTACCAGAGTGGGTCGCTGACTGGGCAAGGAATGTTCCGAATCTGAAAGTCGCACCTCCGGGTCCCAAGAGCAAGGTCATCATCGATAAGGACAGGAAGTACGTCTCACACGCCTACGACAGACTCTTCCAGTTCACGATGACGCGAGGGTCCGGAGCGGCGATCATGGATGCGGACGGCAATGTCTTCCTGGACTTCTCCGCCGGCATATCAGTGCTGAACGCCGGCTGGGGGAACCCGCAGGTGATCAAGGCGATAAAGGACCAGGCTGACCGGCTGGTGCACTCTCTTGCGAACGACGCCTACTACGATCTCGAGGCTGATTATGCGGAGCTGCTCGCCAAGATATCTCCGGGGGGCCAACTGGAATCCACCTTCTTCGGCAACAGCGGCGCCGAAGCGGTCGAGGCGGCAATCAAGCTGTCGCGGTACTACACAAAAGGTTCCGAACATATCGCTTTCATGGGCGCGTATCACGGCAGAATCGGGAATGCCCTCGCGATGGCTAGCAGGATCAAGTACAAGTACGGCCACGGTCCGTACGCGCCGGGCATATACTTCGCCCCGTATCCTTACTGCTACAGGTGCTGGTTCAACCAGGAGTATCCGGCCTGCAACATGCTTTGCATCGACTACCTCGAGAAGGGCATACTTGAGTTCGGCGGACCGAGCAACGATCTTGCGTCGGTGTTCGTGGAGCCAGTGCAGGGCGAGGGAGGATACATAGTGCCGCCAAAGGAGTTCCTCCCGCGCATGAGGAAGCTCTGCGACGACAGGAAATGCCTTCTGGTGATGGACGAGATACAGACAGGCCTCGCGCGCACGGGAGAGATCTGGGAGTGCAACTCGGCCGGCGTAATACCTGACATACTCCTGACAGGCAAGGCCTCTGGAGGCGGCATACCGATCGGCATGTGCATCGCGAAGCACAGCATCATGGACGTGTGGCGGCCGGGCTCTCACTCGTCCACATTCGGCGGGAACGGGATGAGCGTCGCCGCTGGGTTTGCTCAGGTGAAATACATACTCGAGCACGACCTGATGACGAGGTCGAAGGTCCTCGGAGAGCATGCGATGAAGCGGCTGAACGAGCTCAAGGACAAGTACGAGATTATCGGTGACGTCAGAGGCAAAGGCCTCATGATCGGCGTCGAGATAGTGAAGAGCAAGAAGACGAAGGAGCCACTCTACGTTCCTCAGATACAGGGTCTCGCCTGGAGGAAAGGCCTCATGATGATCACCGCAGGCATGTTCGGCAACGTATTCCGAATCGCCCCGCCGATAGTGATATCCCAGGAGCAGCTGGATATCGGCATAGACATCTTCGAGGACTCCATCAAGGAGACCCAGGCCAAGATGTGACCTCGGGGCCCCTAGCTATTCCTTCGACGCCGCGCATAGACTCATAAACGTCGGACGCCATTGCGGCCACCTGCTCGGAAGTCAAGGTGCACATCGTATGCTTCTGCGGAGACAGAGAGAGGAAGATCCTGAGACGACGCTCGCCAGGTGCATCGTTCTGCTGGACGACATAAGGGCATATAGGCGGAAGGATCCCGAGCAGATCGAGACCCAGTTCGACCCTCTCAAGAAGACCCGGTTCAAGGACATCTACGATATGTGGGTCAAGGCGAGGCCAGCTGCTGAGAAGATCGTCGACATGCCCCTCAAGATCCCTGGAGCAAAGGAGACGATAAGGCGTCTGGCATGGCTTAAGGTGGCCAACAGGGTGTTCCTCATAGCCCTCATATTCTTCGTCGCCCTGCAGATTGTGCCAATCTGGAGGCGGACGCTCGGACATGAATTCCTGAGCGGCAACGGTCTGATTCTCGCGGGCGTGTTCGTCGTTCTTGTGGTGGTGTCGATGAACATTGCCACGGTCATGGACTATCGGCTCCGCAAGAAGATCGTCGCCTACGAGGAAACCACGATGGACCAGTACGCCCCTGCGAGAGACAAAATGAAGGAATGCATCAACAAGATGATGAAGGGCCTCGCGAGGGAGATCGGCAGGGCCAAGAAGAACCCTGACTACTATGGCCTGGTCCTGTACTTCGACGATTACGACAACATCGAAGTCACGGACAAATGGAGACCCAAGAGCATGTTCTTCTTCAAGAAGACCTACAACCACTTCCAGGTGGTCCCGAAACCATAGGGCGCTCGCTCCATTCATTCGGATATCGAAAAGAAGAAAGGTTTATGGAAAGGGTTTGCTCGCGTACTGAACTTCTCAGGCCGGAGGCAGCTCCTTCCAAGCCAGCTTCAGGTCGATCCCCTGCTTCTTCCAGTGGTTGACCCACAGGACGTACCAGAGCACGCCGAAGATCCATATCGTTATGTAGACCACCGCTCCCCACAACGATATTGCCCCTAGAGCCTCTACCGTGAAGAAGTAGTAGATCAGTATGCCCACGAACAGCAGGTTGATCAGAGATGCAACCGTGAGGACATATATCGGACCTAATCTGAACTTGTACGGCGAAGCTTCCCAGATAGTCCTGGCCCTCTTCACATACGGGAACAACAGGCCTGAGACGGCCATCACGCCCCACGCTGACATTGCCTCAAGCGCCACGATGGCAATCGCATCAATCGCTTCCGCCCAGTACGCATAGATGGCGATGCCGATTTCGCTCATGATCAGCAAGATGACATTGTTCTTCACGGGCGAGTGCCACCTCGGGCTGACATCAGTGAACCACATCGGCCCCAATCTGTCCATGCCCCATGCGAACGCCGCACGGCTGAAGGCGATGTACGATATGGGCATACATAACAGATTGAAGAATATGAACACCGAGCCTATGCAGAACTGCACGAACCCGTTGTCGGTCAGAAGCGATATCATGCTGTAGGTGTTGCTGCCAGTGGACAATGCGAAGCTGTCAATTGATGCGCCCTCATCTCCGTTGTCGATGTAGGCGATTGCACCAAGGAAGTCCTGATGCATGACATCCACAAGCCCCCATGAGAACCAAACCAGGAAGACAGCAGGTATCACTGCCGCAAGGACCTGTCCAAGGACGATGTTTCTCTGAGGACGTTTTACTTCACCACAGATGAAGGTGATCTGATAGCCGTATGCAGTCGCCCAAGCTATTGCAGGGAACAGCGCCAGAGTTGCTCCCAGATTCCAGCCAGGTTTCTCCCCTGCCAAATCAACACCATCAGCCCTCACAGCAGCTATGGTCTCATCGTAGGTCATCGAACTGTCAATCGCCGCCTGATCGTTGTAGGCAGTAACAAAGTCCGAATGGCTGCTCGTGGTGAGCACGATTCCAGTGACGATCAATGTGAAGAACGCAAGGAACATAATCACTCTCTGATTCATGTTGTAGACCTTCAAGCCAGTTACGACTATGAAGAACCCCCAGATGTTCACCAACGAACCCACAATGACGACACCCTCTGCTGACGCAAACCAATCAATTAGGCTCTGGTCAGCCTTGAGGGACGCCAGAAGTGATGTCATTCCAGGATCAGCACAGAACGGTGCCAGAGTCGCGATCCAGAAGGTCATGACGAAACCAGCATTCGTCATGGACATCGCGATGCCGACCGCGGGGTGAATGATTCTCGAGTTGGCGATGTAGTCACCACCGCTCCTCGGCATGGAACCGCCGAGGAACCCCCAGACGAACGCTATCCCGAATATGCACATCAATGATGCCAACAGGGAGCCCAGCAACATGTTGCCATGAGGTGAAATGAACAGTCCCCAACTGGCCATCGTCCAGATGCCCACTCCTAGTGTGTTGTTCATGAAACCGATGCCGAAAGTGTCCAGCAAAGAGGCTTCTCGAACTAAACCACTAGCTTTTCTCGCGAAAACTTCTCCCACTCTTCTACACCCCCAAACCCTTTCCGAGAGGAACCCTCCCGGAAACCCGACACAGTATGCACTTGTCTGTATTTCAATCAATGCGGGTTGTGGAACCTTCTGAATGCAGTGGAAACGAAGGTCGAAAACGGGCGTTTCCCCACTGCCTCCTCGAACGATTTGCAGATGTGCTAGCACAAGGGCCTGCTCGACGTCAAAAGGGGTGGTTATTCGTTGTCAAGATTATCTATGAAACATCGCATTCCCACCTCTCATGGAACGACCGTTCAGGGAATCTGAGAAGCTGGTTATCTACGGATTAACCCAGGATGCCCATCTTACCGACTCGTCCTTAGCACGCAAGTTCGGGATGAAGGAGAGCACTGTCTCTTCCATCCGACGGAGGCTGATGGATTCGCGGCAGATCTACTTCGCCAATGTGCCTTCGTTCCACAAGCTCGGATGCGAGATGTTCGTCCAGCTGTACGGATCGACCAATCCAGCCGTGCCCAAGGACGTGAAGGACGTTTCCCACCTGGCTTTCCTAGACGAGACTCCTGAGATCTTCGACAGCGTGTCTGGAGAGGGTTTCATCATGATGAGCGGGGTGTTCAGCAACTTCTCGGACTATCTGGAGGCCCTAGACAGGTACGACAGGCACTTCATGGGCGTACGCACTGCAGAGAAAGCTGACCTCAGATCGGTCTTCTTCCCTCTCGAGACCTCGAAGCTGAGGTACACCTACAACTTTGCCCCCGGGCTGTACAGGATATTCGGTCTGGACGTCTCGAAACCCGTGCCCATCAGGCCCGAGAGATATGAAGTCGAGAACGTCGAGCTGTCGATGATGGAGAAGCGAGCGCTGATCAACCTCGCGGAGTACCCGCACGCCACGGACGCGCAGATAGCCCAGATACTCGGGAAATCACGGCAGACAGTAACGAACGTGAGGAAGCGGCTCGAGCGAAAGGGCATGTTCTCGAGGGTGTGCATCCCGCTGCTCTTCACTTGGAACATAGACCTCATAGCGTTCGTCCATCTCCGTTTCCGCCCGGACCTGGAGCGAGAGCGGAGAGCCGACTTCTCCAACGAGGACTGGATCGGTCTCTCGTGGTATACATTGGAGAGAGACTCCGAGGCGTATGTCGTCTACATGTTCAAGGACTACAAGGACTACGTCAGTGAGATGCAGAGGATGATGAAGCCTCTCCTCGAAGGCGGGGTACTCAGGTTGGACCCGCACATCTCCCTGGTCTCGACCGCCGCCGCAAAGGAGCTCAGGGACTGCTGCTTCGCCCCGATGGTCAGGAAGTTCGTCGGGCTCGGAAACGACGAGGGCAGGTCCACCAAGCACCCGAAGATTGGCCTATAGGCCCGCCGGCAAACCATAATCTAGGCAGGATTTCAATACAGTCCAATCTGGGGATCGCACGGAATCTAGCGCAGACCATAGCCGTTGGATGAGTGTCAAGAACGTGATGACTCATGATGTCGTCTCGATAAGGTCCGCTCAGAAGGTCAGGGACGCGTGGCTTGTGCTGATGGAGGCGGACATCTCAGGAGCCCCGGTCGTGGATGATTCCGGCCAGCTTGTCGGTGTGCTGAGCAACACAGACATCTTCAAGGCAATTTTGGACAGGGTCGTCAAGGCAAGGTCTCTTAGAGAGGCCATGGCCCAGATATCCGACTCAGAAGCGGCCGAGAAGGAGGAGATACGGGAGCTCATCCTTGCCATCAGGGCAGTCACTGACAGTCCCGTCACGTCGGTCCTGCCCAAGGACCAGAAGATACTGAGCCTCTCACCCGAGGATTCGTTGGACAGGGCCATAAGGATGCTCGCGGAGCACAACGTCAACCGCCTACCTGTCGTCAAAGGAAACCAGGTGGTAGGGATAATCACCCGACAGGACATCATATGGGTGGTCGCTGGCAGGCCGAGGGCCGTCTGAAGGGCAAAAGGGCAGAATCCCGGCCCGCCGAATCCGGATACGCCATATTGGACAGTCTTTAGTACAGCCGCGTCGATTCGCGGTCTGCTCTGACAAAAGGGGAAGGCGCCATGAAGAAGATCGACCGCAGAAGAGTGAAGGAACTCATGGACAAGGAATCGAAGGTTTTCGTCAAAGAGCACTCGAAATCGAAGGCGCTCTTCGAGAGGGCCAAGTCCTCTTTGCTGGCGGGCGTGCCCATGAACTGGATGGTCAGATGGGCGGGCCCGTATCCGATATTCTCGAAGGAGGCCCAGGGTACATACATCACCGATGTTGATGGCCGGAGGTACCTCGACCTCTGTCTTGGAGATACTGGCTCGATGTTCGGCCATTCGCCAAAGGCCGTCGCAGACGTTGTTGCCGCCCGGGTGAAGAAGGGCATCACGATGATGCTTCCGACCGAGGATTCAATATGGGTGGGGGAGGAGCTCTCCCGCAGGTTCGGTCTGCCATACTGGCAGATTGCCATGACCGCGACTGATGCAAACAGGTTCTCCATCAGGCTCGCCCGAGAGGTCACCAAAAGACGCAAGATCCTGGTGGTCTCGGGCTGCTATCACGGTACGGTCGACGAGTCGCTCATCGCACTAGAAAAGGGAAAAGTCGTCCCAAGGAGCGGCAACATTGGTCCGCCGGTGGATCCGGAGGTCACGACGAAGGCGATCGAGTTCAACGACGTCCCCGCGCTCGAGAAGGCCCTCAAACCGAAGGATGTCGCGTGCGTCCTCGCAGAGCCAGCGATGACCAACAGGGGCATCATCCTTCCGGACCCAGGCTATCACGACTCCCTCCGCGAGTTCACCAGTAAGTACGATACCCTTCTCATAATCGATGAGACGCACACTATATGCTGCGGCATTGGAGGGTACACCCGCGAATACGGTCTGAAGCCGGACATCCTCACTATGGGCAAGCCTCTTGCGTGCGGTGTCCCGGTGGCAGCGTTCGGCATCAGCCAGTATGTCTCTGACAAGGTGATGAAGAGGATACTCGACGACGGGACCGACGAGAGCGGTTTGGGAGGCACACTCACTGGCAACGCGCTAGCGGTTGCGGCAATGAGGGCGTCGCTCGAGAAAGTCATCACTCAGAAGGCGTTCGACAAGATGATGCCGCTCGCCGTCAGGTTCGAGAAAGGAGTCAACGACGCGATACAAGAGTTCGAGGTGCCCTGGAACGTTACAAGGCTGGGCGTGAGGATCGAGTACCACTTCATGCCGAGACCCCCGAGGAACGGCGCTGAGGCCGACGCCGCGAAAGATTCCAACCTCGAGAAGCTGATGCACCTGATGGCCTTGAACCGGGGCATCCTGTTGACGCCTTTCCACAACATGGCGCTGATATCGCCCTACACGACCACGAAGGACGTGGACCACCACACCAGCGTCTTCAGGGAGTGCGTCGAGTCCTTGGTCAAGTAGCAGGCCAGGCCCACGAGGTCCGTACTCGGACTGGAATATCTATATGAGCGACCAGAGGGCATGACGTGTCCATGGTAGGATTCACAGCGCTTGTGCGAGCCCACATGATGCTGGTCGCGATTGCATCTGCGCTAGGCAGTCTGTTGGTCGTCGGCACGCTCTCGTACCACTATCTCGAGGATTGGAGTTGGACGGAATCGTTCTATTTCACCGTGTGCACACTGACGACGATCGGGTACGGAGATCTGCATCCAACCACGGATGCTTCCCGACTGTTCACGGCCCTGTTCGCGCTTACAGGAGTCGGCGTGGCCTTCGCGTCGTTCAGCGTATTGGGCATGATGTACATCAGAAGGGGAGAGAGGCTCCTCACGAAGATCGCGGACGGGAAGTACGGTTCCGGGCCAAAGGGCTAAGAGTGGCCTTTCGTCGTGCAACGATGGCTGGCGGGGATATCGAGCCGCCGGCGGTGGCAAGGGTCAGCGGTCGCATTATCTACCGTGCTTGTGTGCCATCCGGACCCGACTCATAGCACGAAGCCAGTGGCCTGGCGGTCTGCCCTGAAGCAATTATCGTCATGATAACGCGAACCGAGTCTATATAGGCCGTCTGGGAGGTAGTTTTTCGTCGAGAATTCACGAAGTTAGACACGGGCGGGCTCTTGAGAATACTGCTGGTCGATGACCCGATGGGAAATCTCTCTCCTCTAGAGGAGCAGCTCGCGAAGCGATTGGATCGGGATTCGGGCTTTTCAAGCGGAAATGACGAGCAGGGACCACTCGTCATAGCGTCCGCTAGGAAGGAAAAACCCGAAGGCCTAGGACCTGCATTCACCTCTGTGGAGAGTGATAGGTTGGTCAATGTGTATGAGTGC
>Ga0315296_10001130_pt1 | contig 23487 bp, 16 predicted proteins | sample YL17G14_18_MG_FD_203921 | JGI IMG/M metagenome (GOLD analysis project Ga0315296, IMG submission 203921) | Sediment microbial communities from Yellowstone Lake, YNP, Wyoming, USA - YL17G14_18 | ecosystem: Environmental > Aquatic > Freshwater > Lake > Sediment | place: USA: Wyoming | collected... | reverse complement strand
ATCTCTGTCACCACCAGCGAGTCCTACCAGCCGGCCGCGGCCGCTGTCCTGGATGACCCCGGGGTGCAGCGGTGGCTGGGCCGGCTCTCACCGGAGGAGCAAGCGCGCTTCACCGAGGGCCTGCCAGTCTTCGTCTGGGGCCTCGACGCGCTCACCGAGTAGGGCAGCCGCGGCAGAATCAGGAGGACATAGGCCCCGCTCAGCCGCGGCGGGGCCTGTGCCAGCCGCCACTGGGACCCTCGTGCGCTATGGTCCCCAAGCCAACCCGAACCAGCAGGGACCGATCGCCGTCGTGCACCTGTCACCCATAGAGGTCTAACACATACACCGCCTTATCTGGCAAGGCGTGCTCCCCTCCTCCTGGGGACTGCCACCTTTGCGGCTCGATCCTGTCCAACCGAAATCCGCAGGCTTCATAGAATGCCCGCGTCCTGGCAAGCGGCTCATACTCATACGTCGGTGCCAGCGTATCCACCGTTATCCGCGTCACGCCGTGCTCGCGCACGCGCTCAACCATCCCGTTGATTAGCCGCCTGCCAATCCCGTGCCGATGTAACTCCTTCACCACCCCCAGCCACTTGATGTGACACGAGTCTCCCTCTCGTAGCCAGAGGACGAATCCCGTCATCTCCCCTGTGTCGCCCATCGCCGCGAGGCCCTCGCACAGTTCGCAATCAGTTGCGACCTGGTCCCACACGTCCAGATCGAACCACTCCTTCAGGTTCTTCATCAGCGCGGTAATCGCCAGCGCATCCTCCGCGGCAGTGGGACGCAGCCTGGACGTGCTCACTCCCGTTTCCTCCCGACGCGTGCCATCTTCGGGCGATCCTCCTGTGCCGCAAGAGTGACGTCCTCATCGGTACTGTACCACACCCGCAGCGACCCAGGCAAAGCTATGCGCCTGGAGGTGGTTAGCCCGGTTCCCGCTGCAGGCCGGAGCGAGTTCGTCGATGAGCGGCCAGTCTTCGTCTGGGGGCTGGACGCGCTCACCGAATAACGCTAACCTTGTTGTGCGGGCGTCTTTTCACAGGGACGCAATGAGCCTGCCGGCGGAACACAATAGTCGCCTGCGTATGCAGGGGAACTACCGATGACTCCCGGAACCCACGGCGATCTCGAAACGAGAATGTCGGTCGCGGCCGTAGCGGCGCAGGTCGAGCGGATGCTCGGCATACGTCCCTGTGGCGTGGCGCCCATCGTAGGCGGAGCAGACGCGAGCAGTCGGCTGGCGCGGGCGGACTTGCCGGTGGGAGCGGCATACCCGTCGGTTGTTTACAAGGCCTATGACGATGCGCTCAAGTACCAGCGGGAGGCCCGGAGTCTGGCATTTGTCAATCGGCTCGGAGACTTTGCACCGCGCGTGTTGGCTAGGGACGATAACGAGTTGTCCCTGGTCATGGAGCTCATTCCCGGCGCAACGCTCTACGATCTCGACAGAGCAGATGCTGAGCGCGCGCCGTTGGTCGCCGTCAAAATGCTCGCTCAATTCCACTGCGTTGCCGCGCAGCATCTGCCAGCATTCGGCGAGGCACAAGGAGGCAAGCCACCACAGTGGGAGCCCCCTGGCGCCGCGGAGCTGGTCGCTGCCTGGGTGCGGGCGGTACGTGCCGCTGCCAGCACCTCCGACGTGCCGGTCCCGGAAGGGAAGCTTGAGTTGGTTAGCAGCGTCCTCGCGCAGGCTGCATGCGCTGACCCGACGGTGGTGCTGTGTGACGTCAACCCGTTCAACTTCCTGTTCGCCTGCGACAGCGTCAGGTTCGTGGACCTCGCCACGTGCCAGGTGGGTCCCGCCTGGATTGACCTTGACCTCACGCGCCGTGTTGGATACAGCGAGGCGCAAATCGCGGAGGCTCACCGCGCCTATCTAAACCACCGCCGAGCGATTGGTAATCCCATCGGCAACGAGACGCACTTCCTCACCGCCGCCGACTACTGGGAGGTCGCGAGCGCGCTACTGGCCGCCCAGGGCTTTCAGGCCGTACTCGAGGGCGAGTACGATCTCAAGCCGTCCGTGCCAGAGCACTTGCGGCGGCATGCGCGCTTTCGCGATGACGTGCTGGCCGACGTCTGGGCGATCTGCAACCGTCGCCCCGAGTTGCGGGCCATCGCCGAGGTGATGAACCAGGTGCTCTCCCCGGACATCTGCCAGGAACGATACCTTCGCAGCCTGCTGTAGCTGAGCCATCCCCGTCGTTCGCGCTGGCAATCGCTCTGATTCTCCTTGGTTCACTGGCCATTCCAACGCATGCGTGTTATCGGGGATCTCGACGACCAGCGCGCCGAAGGGCATGACGCGGCTCTCAACACATGAGGCAGGGAAGCTCGCGGCAGAGCAGGCGATATTCGTGTCGGCGGTGGACGCCCTGACGGAGTAGGGGCAGTCCCTACCCAGGGACGGTACGCAGGCCCCGCTCGGCCGCGGCGGGGTCTGCGGCCCGTCAGTACAGGTCGACTTGGCGGACCGTAGCCGATGTCGGACAGTGCCGGGGCCCCCCTCGCGGCACAGACGCGCCGACAACGACGCGAAGCGCAGGCAGCCGAGGCACAGCCCCAGGCCGGGGCCGAAAGCCCCACACAGCGCCATGTGGCGCGCCGTTCGCGGCCACGTGCGCACCCCGACCTCCTCACGGTGGCGATCCGAGGCCACTTCGCCGAGAGGATGCGGGCACTGTCCGAGACCCACGGCATGAGCCTGGCGAAGCTCCTCAAGGACTCCTTGCTGGTCTACGAGGGTGACATCGAGGGCGGGTACGAGCCAGGCACCAGCCTGCAAGGCTGGCAGGAGCGCGAAGCTGAGGCGGCGGGACGGGAGGAGTAGTCCCTCTCGGAAGCGCCGAGAGACTCACACTGGGCGAACGCCTCTGTGCCTGGCAGCACACGTGCGAGACCGACCCGCTTCCATCCCTCGCGGGTCGGTCTCGCCCAATCGTCAGGACGCAGGCCGGCGACAGTTGCCCCGCAAGCAGGAGAATCTCGAACAGCAAAGAATAACAATGAGAGCGTCCTGGCGATTGGCCGAGGTAGTCGAATGGCGGAATCTGATAGCCTCATGACGGTCAAGGAAGTAGCGGCTTTCCTGAACGTGGCGGAGGTGACGGTGCGCCGAATGACCGCACGGGGCGACCTGCCGTGCTACCGAGTAGGGAACCGTCATGAACGGCGATTCCGGCTCAGGGATCTTGAGGTCTACTTGGAGAGACGACGCGAACCGTCGCATGCCGGTGCTACCCCTGGTTTGCGACGGAAAAAGGCCAAGCGATAGACTACCCGACTTTGACAGAGAGCGCGATGGACAATACTATGGTCGAACTAGGACAGATACTTACAGAGCCGCAGGCTGGCGAATCGCTACGGGTTGAGACCATCGGGCGCTCCAGCCCCACGACTCTGGAGCGTTGTGCTTATGCCGCGCATCTTCGATAACATAGAACTGCCGCTGCTCCAGGCGCTACAGCAGACTCTGGAGCTTTCGGACAGAGCTGACTTCTGTGTCGGCTACTTCAACATGCGCGGCTGGAAGCAGCTCGATCATTACGTTGAGCGCTGGAGCGGGGGTGACGGGCATTGCTGCCGATTGCTCGTCGGCATGCAGCGACTCCCGGCGGAGGAACTTCGCGCCGGCCTGAGCCTGGCGAAGGGTGACGGGGGGATCGACAACCAGACGGCGCTGCGCCTGAAGACCAAGCTCGCCCAGGAGTTCCGGGATCAGCTCTGCGTGGGAGCCCCCACCAATGAAGACGAGCAGGGCCTGCGCCGGCTTGCAGCCCAGATCAGAGCACGAAAGGTTGTCGTCAAGCTATTCCTGCGGCATCCGCTTCACGCCAAGCTCTACCTCCTCTTCCGCCCCGATCCCGACAGTCCCAGGGTCGGGTATTTGGGCAGCAGCAACCTCACCTTGGCGGGCCTGTCCCAGCAGGGCGAGCTGAACGTCGACGTGCTGGACCATGACGCTTGCGAGAAGCTGGCGACGTGGTTCGAGGAACGCTGGAATGATCGCTGGTGCGTCGACATCTCCGACGAGCTGGCACAGATCATCGATCAGAGCTGGGCGCGCGAAGAGCTGATCCCGCCGTACCACATCTACGTCAAGATGGCCTACCACCTCTCGCAGGAGGCACGCGCTGGCCTGGCCGAGTTCCGCATTCCCGCCGACTTCGGCAATCGGCTCTTCGAGTTCCAGAAGGCGGCAGTCAAGATCGCCGCCCACCATCTGAACAAGCGCGGCGGCGTCCTCATCGGCGATGTTGTCGGCCTGGGTAAGACGCTCATGGCCACCGCCGTCGCGCGCATCTTCGAAGACGATCATGACCTGGAGACCCTCATCCTGTGCCCGAAGAACCTGGTCAAGATGTGGGAGGACTACCGCGAGCATTACCGACTGCGCGGTCGAGTTCTCTCCATCAGTCGCGCCCTTAATGAGCTCGAGGAACTGCGCCGATACCGCCTCGTCGTCATCGACGAAAGCCAGAATCTGCGTAACCGCGAAGGCAAGCGCTACCGGGCAATCCAGGAATACATCCAGAAGAACGACAGCAAGGTCGTGCTCCTCTCGGCCACCCCGTACAACAAGACCTACCTCGACCTGTCCAACCAACTGCGCCTCTTCGTCCCGGAAGATAAGGACCTGGGACTCCGTCCTGAGCGCCTGATCCGCGAGATGGGCGAGACGGAGTTCGTGCGCCAGCACCAGAGCCCGGTTCGGACGCTCGCTGCTTTCGAGCACAGCGAGTACGCGGACGACTGGCGCGACCTGATGCGTCTTTACCTCGTGCGCCGCACGCGCACCTTCATCCAGGACAACTATGCCGAAACCGACCCCGCCAATGGCCGCAAGTTCCTGACCTTCGAAGATGGCCGGCGCTCCTATTTCCCCGTGCGCCAGCCGAAGAAAGTGCCGTTCACCATCAATGATAATGATCCTGATGACCGGTACGCCAGGCTGTACGCGGCTGACGTCGTCGAGACCATCGGTAACCTGTCCTTGCCTCGCTATGGTTTGGGCAACTACGTCGCTGCATCGCCACACGAGCCGCCGACCTCGGAAGAAGCCAAGCGCATACAGGATTTGTCGCGCGCCGGCAAGCGCCTCATGGGCTTCTGCCGCGTCAACCTGTTCAAGCGGCTTGAGAGCAGCGGGGCGGCCTTCCTGCAGTCCATCGAGCGCCATATTCTCCGCAACTACGTGTTCCTGCACGCCATCAAGCACGACCTGCCGCTCCCCATCGGTACCCAGGACGCAGCAATGCTTGACGCCCGAATCCAGGACGAAGACGCGGACGCGCTCACGGGCACACTCGATATTATCGACGATGGGAATGACGAGGAAGGCGTGACTATTGAGGCCACCGCGCTTCGCACAGAGGCAGACTTTCGGCGCCGTGCCGCCGAGGTCTACGCCGAATACGCCGAAAGCTACCGCCGACGCTTCCGGTGGCTCCGGCCCTCGCTCTTCGTGAGTGATCTCGAGGAGGACCTGCACAGCGACGCGAAGGCCCTTCTGAACCTGCTGCAAGCGGCGGGCGACTGGGACCCGGGCAAGGACGCCAAGCTCGGAGCGCTCCTGCGATTGCTGAAGCAGAAGCACCCGAGCGAGAAGATCCTGGTCTTCAGCCAGTTCGCCGACACCGTTCGCTATCTTGAGGCGCAACTCAAGGCATGCGGCATATCCAAACTCGCTGGCGCGACCGGCGATTCATCTGACCCGACGGCCATTGCCTGGCGATTCAGCCCGGAAAGCAACGAGAAACGTGACCGTGTCAAGCCCGAAGATGAACTGCGCGTTCTCGTCGCCACCGACGTCTTGAGCGAAGGTCAGAACCTCCAGGATTGCTTTATCGTGGTCAACTACGACCTGCCCTGGGCAATCATCCGCCTTGTCCAGCGCGCCGGCCGGGTTGATCGCATCGGGCAGGAAGCCGAGAACATCCTCTGCTATTCGTTCCTGCCTGCCGAGGGTGTCGAGCGCATCATCCGGCTGCGTGATCGCGTCCGACAACGCCTGCAAGAGAACGCCGAGGTCGTCGGCACCGATGAAGCCTTCTTCGAGGATGACCGCAACGACCAAGCCGTCCGCGACCTCTTCACCGAGAAGGCCGGCATTCTCGACGGCGACGCCGACACCGAGGTGGACCTGGCCTCGTATGCTTACCAGATCTGGAAGAACGCCATCACCGACGATCCCGCGCTGGAGAAGGTGATCCCCGAGCTTCCCGCGGTCGTCTTCTCGGCAAAGCCGCACCAGCCGACCGAGAAGGAGCCCGAAGGTGTCCTGGTTTACCTGCGCACCGCCGAAGACAATGACGCCCTCGCGTGGGTGGACAAGGACGGCAACAGCGTCACCGAGTCCCAGTATGACATCCTTCGGGCGGCGGAGTGTTCACCCAAGACGCCCGCCCTGCCGCGCTCCGACCGCCACCATGACCTAGTGCGCAAGGGCGTCGAGCTGATCGTCCAGGAGGAGAAGTCTGTCGGCGGCCAACTTGGCCGGCCGTCGGGTGCGCGCTTCCGCACCTATGAGCGCCTCAAGCGCTATGCCGAAGAGGTGAAGGGGACATTGCTGGACTCACCCGAGTTGGCGAAGGCCATCGAGGACATCTACCGTTATCCGCTGCGCCAGTCAGCCGTTGACGCCATCAATCGCCAACTACGTGCTCAAGTCTCGGATCATGACCTTGCTGAGCTTGTCATCGCCTTGCGCAACGACGACCGCCTCTGCCAGGTTCGCGAGGAGGAGCAGCGCCGGGAGCCCCAGATCATCTGCTCGCTTGGGCTGGTCACCAATCAGGGGGAGCCGTAGGCGATGCCTCTGAACCGTCAGCGCTGTGGCTACCTGTTGCGAAGCTTCAATCTATCGAAGCTTTTCATCGAAGAGCTCGGCTGGGACAGTCATTCGCAGACCCTCGACGTGCCCCTTGATGGACGGACCTTTTCGCTGAGCGCCGCCGCCCACAAGCGTGGATTCGTCGCTTTTCAGTGCACCGCCCCGGAGGGACGGGTTCCAGACTACGCCACGCGCAGGAAGATCGAAACCCAAGTCGCCAAATCCGTCCATGAGCACCTGATCATCTACAGCGACGCGACCAAGTCCATGCAGGTCTGGCAGTGGGTGAAGCGCGAGCCGGGTAAGCCCAGCCAGTGCCGAGATCACATCTATACCACCGGTCAGTCAGGTGAGGCGCTGATTCAGAAGCTGGAGTACCTCGCCTTCAGCCTGGAGGAGGAAGAGCAGCTCACCATAGTTGACGTCCACAGCCGGATTCAGCGAGGGCTCTATGCCGAGCGCGTCACCAAGCGCTTCTATGATCGCTTCAAGACCGAGCATGCTGCGTTCCTCAAGTTCGTCAAGGGCATTCCAGACGAGGGTATGCAGCGCTGGTATGTGTCGGTCACGCTGAACCGGCTCATGTTCATCTACTTCCTCCAGAAGAAGGGCTTCCTTGACGGAGACGTGGACTACCTCCGCCGCAAGCTCGAAGAGAGCAAGCGTCGCGGCAGAGACCGCTTCTACCGCGACTTCCTCTGCCCGCTCTTCTTTGAGGGCTTCGCCAAGAAAGAGTCTGATCGGTCGCCGGAGGCCAACCGGCTCCTGGGCAAGGTGCCTTACCTCAACGGGGGCATTTTCATGCGCCACCAGATTGAGGAAGCCCATGGTCAGGCGATTGCCATCCCCGACGGTGCCTTCGAGCGTATCTTCGGTTTCTTCGACGATTACCGCTGGCACCTCGACGAGCGCCCGTTGCGCAACGACCAGGAGATTAACCCGGACGTCCTCGGTTACATCTTCGAGAAGTACATCAACCAGAAGCAGATGGGCGCCTACTATAGCAAGGAGGACATCACCGGCTACATCAGCCAGAACACGGTGATCCCCTATCTCTTCGACGTCGCCAGGCGCGAGTGCAAGGTGGCCTTCGAGGGTGAGAGTTCGGTCTGGCGGTTACTGCGGGAGAATCCTGACCGCTACATCTATGAAACGGTACGCCGCGGGGTGATCACCGAGAACGGTGAAGTCATCCCTGAGACTGCGCTGCCGGATTTCGTCCAGACCGGCATGCACGACCCGAAGGCGCGCATCTTCGACAAGCGCTATAACCTCGGCCAGGCGGTCATCCCCGACGCCGAAGGCAACAACCTGGCGCTGCCCACCGAAACGTGGCGCGAGTATGTCACGCGCCGTCGGCGTTGCCTTGAACTGCGCGCCAAACTTGCCGCTGGCGAAGTGCGCGAAATCAACGATCTCATCACCTACAACCTCGACATCCGTCAGTTCGCCCAGGACGCGATAGAGGGGGCGGAGACGGAAGATCGGCTGCGCGGCTTCTGGCACGCCATCGAACGCGTCAGCGTGCTCGACCCCACCTGCGGGTCAGGAGCCTTCCTCTTCGCCGCGCTGAACATCCTCGAGCCGCTCTACGAGGCCTGCCTGGAGCGTATGGCAGCCTTCGTGGAAGACCTGGCGCGTTCGGGTCAGAAACACTCTCCCAAGAAGCTGGATGACTTTCGCAAGGTTCTGGCGCGGATGGCCGAGCACCCGAACCACCGTTACTTCGTGCTCAAGTCTATCGTCATCAACAACCTCTTCGGCGTGGACATCATGGAGGAGGCGGTAGAGATCTGCAAACTCCGCCTCTTCCTCAAACTGGTTGCCCAACTCGAGCCGACTGACAATATCGAGCCGCTACCGGACATTGACTTCAACATCCAGGCCGGCAACACGCTCGTCGGCTACGCCAGGCTGGAGGACATCCGACGCGGGCAGGGCCGACTCGACTTCGAGGATGCCCTCGCGCGGATCGAGCAGAAAGCCATTGAGCTAGACGAGCAGTTCAACCTCTTCCGCCAGCAGCAGACCGAGCTTGGAGGCGAAGTGACCGCAGCGGACAAGGCGGCGCTGCGAACGCGGCTCCGGCCACTCGAGGACGAGCTCAACCAGTACCTGTCGAGCGAGTACGCAGTTGACGTCAAGAAGAAGGACGCCTACGCGAAGTGGCTTGCTTCCCACAAGCCGTTCCACTGGTTTGTCGAGTTCTACGGCATCATGAATCGCGGCGGATTTGATGTGATTATCGGGAATCCGCCGTATCTCGATCTGAGAGAGTTGACCGAGTACACGCTCAAGGGTTACCCCACAACCGCCACCCGGAATCTATCTGCAGTCGTGCTCGAGCGATGCCAGATGCTTGTGAGCCCCAAGGGACGGCAAGGGTACATCGTCCCCGTTGCCTCAGTCGCCACCGATGGCTATAGCGCGCTTCAAGAGGTGGTCACGCGAAACACCCTCTATTACAGCTCCTTCGACGACCGGCCTGCGCATCTGTTTGACGGCCTGGATAAGAACACCCTCTCGATCTTGCTGCTGTCGAGGACTGCAACACGCGAGTGCTATTCCACCCGACTCTGCCGGTGGAATGCTGAAGAGCGCATCGCGCTCTTCCCTGCCCTTGAGTATAGCGCGACCCCCGATTGTCGCCTGCCAGGCTGCCTTCCAAAGGTGGGCAGCCATCTTGAGAGAAGCGTCTGGGAGAAGCTGTTCGCAAAGAACACACCGTTGTTGCTCGCCTACGATCACCACGGCCAGCACGTCGTCCACTACTCACGTAAGATCAATGCCTTCATCCAGGTGCTCGACTTCGTTCCCGAGGTACACGACGGGAAGGGCCGGGTTCGACCGCCATCCGAGTTCAAAGCGCTACACTTCGGGACAGCTGAGCAAGCCGCGGCCGTATGCTGCTGCCAGAACAGCACGCTGTTTCGCTGGTTCCTAGATGCTACAACTGATGGTAGCCATCTCAATAGGAGAGAGATCGACAACTTCCCGTTCGACGTGGTCTCCTCTGTCGCGACGGTCAAGGCATGGAACGATTTGGCGGAACGGCTATCGGGGAGGCTGAGGGAGACGTCTCAGGTCAGAACCATGCGCTACCCACACGACACGCTGACGGTTCAGTGTCTCATCCCAAAGCACGCTAAATCCGTGATCGACGAGATCGACCGTGTGCTGGCCAAGCACTACGGCTTCACAGACGAAGAACTCGATTTCATTGTCAACTACGACATCAAGTATCGGATGGGGCGGAATGCCGAGCAGGTGGACGAGGAGTGACTGGGGTGGCGGATGCGAAGACAGGACGTAATGCACCCTGCCCGTGCGGCAGCGGCAGAAAGTACAAGAAGTGCTGCCTCCTGAGGGAGAATCCCAGAGCGCGTGCAACGCCCATCCCGCGCGAGGCCCAGGCAGCCATGCAAGCAAAGGTGCAAGCCGAGCAGATCAGGAGAGAGCGCTTCGGCGAGGTACGGCCAGTTATCCATGCTGATTTCCAGGGCCACAAGTTCGTAGCCGTAGGGAGCGAACTGCACTACTCCAAGAACTGGAAGACTTTCCCCGATTTCTTGCTGTACTACATCAAGAGGGTTCTTGGACCCGACTGGGGTAAGGCGGAGTTGGCCAAGCCTCTTGAGAGTCGACACGAAATCATGAAGTGGTACGACGCGATGTGCCGGTTCCAGCAAGAACAGGAAAGGGGGCCCGATGGACTGTACGGTGCGGTTCCGAATGGAGCCATGCGAGCCTACCTTCTGCTTTCTTATGATCTCTATACCCTTCGTCACCACAGCGCCATTCAGGAATCCGTTGTTCACCGATTGAAGCATCTAGACCAGTTTCAGGGAGCCCGGCATGAGCTTTTCGCCACTGCCACCTGCATTCGTGCGGGATACGACATCGCATTTGAAGATGAGACCGACCCATCAAGGCGGCACATCGAGTTCAGGGCCATGCACAAGACAACGAAGCAGGAAATCGATGTCGAGGCCAAGAGTCGCCACAGACCGGGGGTGCTTGGCCACCCAGGTAATCTACAAACAGGAGAGGAACTCCGGGCTGGCATAGACAGGCTTCTGAGGGACGCCTTCGAGAAGCCCGTCTCACATCCCTACGTGATCTTCTTCGATCTGAATCTTCCGCCATCGCCGGAGTCGCTGATGCAGAAACCCTGGTTCCATGAGATAGGTGACTCGGTAGACCGAGTGGCGAAGGAAAAAGGCAACCGAGACTGCTTTAGCCTGATTGTCTTTACCAATCAGCCTGACCATTACGGTAAGCACGGTTCCCCGGCACCTTCGGGAAACGTCCTCTCAGTGCTGAGCCAGCGACCAAACATCGTCGCGGCCAATCCGAATGCGATTGGCGCTATCCACTATGCCGCAGAGCAGTACGGAACACTACCCAACTTCTTTGAGGAGGCTGGCTGAAGGGAAGCTGCGCTGACATTGCACCTCCGCGTGCGACCGGGCGAAGTGTGAATGGGGCAAGTGGGCGGCAGACCACATCAAGGCACACTCAAAAGGCGGCAAGACCATCGTCGCCAACGGCCAGGTCTCTTGCATTGAGTGCGATAGTGCCAAGGGCGACTCCCACGGTGGGTAACGCGAGTGCGCGCCGATGGACATAACGGCGATTGGCAAGGATGACCAGCGGTACCCGCGGACAGCGATGGCGCTCCTCGGAGATCACGCGCCTGAGTGCATCTGCGCGATGGGGAACCTGGACATCCTCGACCAACCGATGCTCGCGCTCTTCTGCTCCTCCCAGTGCCCCGGCAGCATCATTCTGCAGACCTACGATTTCGTCTCCGCCCTGCGCAACTCTGGGGCGCCGGTCATCAGTGGGTTCCACTCGCCGGTTGAAAAAGAGTGTCTCCGCCTCCTTCTGCGCGGCTCGCAACCCATCGTGATCTGTCCCGCGCGCAGCATCGAGCGGATGCGCATACCGACGGAGTGGAGAGACGCCCTCGCGGCCGGCCGCCTCCTCATCCTTTCCCCGTTCGAACCGCACCATCGCCGTGTGACAGCCGAGACCGCACAGTACAGGAACCTCTTCGTCGCCGCCCTCGCCGACCGCATCCTCATCCCCCACGCCGCACCGGGGAGCAAGACAGAAGCCTTCGCGCGAAAGGTGGCAGGGCGGGGGAAGAAAACGGTCGGGCTGGAGGACGTGCAGCGTGAAGGGGGAGCACCATGGAGTTGATAGGGCAGCTCGAGCAGCTTCAGCAAGGGATGAGCCGGTTCCGCAGAGTCGCGCTGCACCTGCACTCTCCGGGAAGCCATGACTGGGGGACGAGATCAACGGACCCGAATGACGCACCCGCTGCCCTGCGAACCGACCCAGCACCCTACCTGACCCGCCTCACGTCTCACTATGATCTAGTTGCGGTGACCGACCACATGCAAGCTCGTTTCGCCTGCGAGGTGTGTCGGAATCTGGCGGGATGCGTCGTGCTGCCCGGCATGGAGATGGCGGTTCGTCTGCAAGCGCCCTTCGACGCTATGCGGATTCACTTCTTGGTAGTGTTCCCGGAAGGTTGTTCGCTGGGAGAGGTGGACCGCATCTTCCTGGGCAAGGACCTCGTCGGACCGGAGGGGCGATCCGGCAATGAAGAGCTGCGGGTGCGAGATGTCTGTGAGCTTGCCGATATCGTCCACAGAGCGGGTGGCATTCTGGTCGCTGCACATGTCGACAGCGACGCCGGTTACCGCGCGGCTTTCAGGGATGTAGGGGCGGGCGTTCTGCAACTCCTGTGCGACGAGAAACAACTCGACGAGGAAGCGCGCAAGTTGTGTGATCGCTTCAAGCAGCACTTGATCGAAGCGGGCGTTGACGCTGTTGAAATCGACAGCCCTAGAGACGCAGCTCATTACAGGTTCACGATGGGAGATGCCGAGACAGAGGTCGCGACAGTCCTGCGCAACGACGCGCACTCTCTGAGCGAGCTCGAAGCCGGCCGGTGCACCTACGTCAAGATGACTGACGTGACTTTCAAGGGTCTTCGCCAAGCGTTGAGATTCCCGGACACCCGTGTTCGCCACAAACCTCCCGGCACGCAACTCCCAGTCCTTCATGCTATTCGTATCCGCGGGGGGACCGGTGCCCTCGAGGACGTGACCGTAGCGTTTTCGCCAAACCTTTCTTGCCTGATTGGTGCCCGAGGCACGGGCAAGTCAGCGATTGTAGATGCGATCCGCTACGTGTTCGGTTACAACCGGGAGATGGGCAAGAGGATCGGCGACGACCTCAAGAAGCAGGTCGAGAGCAGGCAGCAGGCCACCCTCACCGGTACCACGATTGAGCTGCTCTACTCAACGGAGTCCGGCGAGCTGTATGCGCTATCGTCCGTCTACGACGCCAAGCGCCCCTACGTCACGATGGTGTCGGATCGAGAGGGACGCGACACTCACATTAGTGATGCAGAGAAGGACGGAAGATTCCCGTGTCGCCTCTACGGTTGGAGCGAGGTCGAACATCTCGGGAGGCGGGCTGACCATCAACGGGACCTCCTTGACCATATGCTGGGTCTCCACTCGCTGGTTGCAGAGCGCGACAAGCTGCTGGGTGAACTGTCGGAAGAGCGCATTCACATTGAGGCCCTTGCTACTGGGCTGGAGAGGGATTACGAGGAGTCCGGTGATCTGCAGCGTCTGAGGGAACTGCAACAGAGCTTCGACTTCATCAAGAAACCGGACGTGGAGCCGTTGTTCGTCAAGCTGGACAGCACGAACCAAGATCTCGCCAGCGCCAAGCGTTGGGAGGAGAAGGTTACTGAGTGGCTTCGCCAACTCGAGAGAGTCTACAAGCCCCCGCAGCCCATACTAGACGACGAAACCAACGCTCTCTGGAAGGCTGCCAAAGGCGAAGAATTGATGGCAGCAGTTCAGACGGCAGCCGCTGGGTTGATTGCCCTGGGCAACGACCTTGTCGCGGCTGCCACGCAACTCCGGGTGACGTGCGAGCAGCAGGCTACGGCCGCTGCCAGAGAGCTTGCGGGCAAGCTTGAGGGCAAGGCCGATGTCAAAGAGCTCGCCCGCAAGCGTGCGACAATAGGCAAGCAGTTGGATAGTGCTCGTGAGCAGGAACGGCAATACGACGAGACGCTTGCCACCCTGATGAGTGCCCTGGCCGCACGCCGAGAGAAGGTGTCGCGCATGCGAGAGTTGTGCAAATCACTCAGCGCCTCGCGCAACGGTGGCATAGGTCGTATCGGCGCTGCGCTGAGCAGCAAGGGCGGGCCAAGCATTGGGATCACAATGTCTCCCGGTACCGATACCGCACGGTACGAAGCATGGCTTTCAGCCACGCTCAAGAGCGTGAAGCCGTACCAAACTAGAGATCGAATCATCGCCGCGTTCAAGGCGGCATTCGGGCCTGAGGAAACTACATCGGCGTTACTGCAGGGCTCTGTTCCAGGCTCTAGGTTGAGGGACGGCGACGCCGAGATACTGCGCGAGTCCGTTTTCCCGTTCTTCGTGGATGAGAGCAGTGGCGTGAAGCGTGTTCGTCCCGGAATCCTCGCCGCTGCGCTCGAATGTGACGAGTGTCCTTCTGACGACTATGTCGAGGTGACTCTGGACGGCAGACCCATAGGTGATCTATCGCCTGGCCAACGTTGCAGCGCGCTGTTGCCAATCATCTTGCTCGGCAGTGAGGCACCCCTGGTTCTAGACCAGCCCGAAGACAACCTGGACAACCAACTGATCACCGATCTGTTGATACAGACTCTTCACCGGCTAAAGGAACACCGCCAGGTGATAGTGGTGACCCACAGCCCCAACATCGTGGTCACTGGCGATGCTGAGCAAGTGGTGGTGATGGAGGCCGGTGACGGCAGATGTCGAGTCAGACGCCAGGCTTCCGTGGATAGAGTCGAAGTGATGCGCGATATTGTGGACTTGATGGAGGGAGGCAGAGAGGCCCTGAGGAGGCGCTTCAAGAGGTACTGGCCGGAGGAGGACGTGCCGGAGCTGAGTTTCCTCAACGATACGCAATGATGGTAAGAGCGTTGACACGGAGAACAGAGTGAGACGGTTCACGTTTCTACATGTAGCTGATCTCCACCTTGACAGCCCCTTCGTGGGCCTGCGTTCAGCGCCGGAACGTGTGGTTGGTGCGCTCCAGCAAGCGACCTTCTCTGCCTATGATCGAGTCATCGAGACTGCCCTCAGGGAGCAGGTGGACTTCGTCGTGATCGCGGGAGACATCTATGACGGCAAAGACCGCAGCCTCCGGGCGCAGCTTCGGTTCCGTGACGGCCTGGCCCGCCTGGCGAGATCCGGGATCGAATCCTTCGTAGTCTTCGGGAATCACGACCCGCTTGACGGATGGTCGGCTCGCATCGCGTGGCCGGCAGGGGCACACCTTTTCAGTGCTGATGAGGTGCAGGCAGTCCCAGTAGTCCGCGACGGCCTTCGACTGGCGACCGTGTACGGCATCAGTCACGGCCATCGAGAAGTAAGAACGAACATCGCTCAGCAGGTCAAGGCGAGCCAGGAACCAGGCTTGGCGATCGGGCTGCTTCACGCGAACGTTGAGGGGATTGGTGGGCACGAGAACTATGCGCCCTGCCGTCTAGAAGACTTGGAAGTCGCAGGTATGGACTACTGGGCACTGGGCCACGTTCACAACCAGCAGGTTCTGCGCGAGGAGAACCCAGCCATAGTGTATCCTGGGAACACCCAGGGAAGAAGTCGAGCAGAAGTGGGGGAGCGGTATTGCTGCTTGGTCTCGGTCGACGGAAACAGGCTCTCGCAAGAGCTGATACCCGTAGACGCTGTGCGCTGGCTCAACGAAGACGTCACCATCGGTGACCTCGCTGATGATCAGGAGTTGCTGGATCGCCTCGATGGCAGGTGCCGCGAAATCAGGGAGGACAACGATGGTAGACCGGTCGTCTGCTCGGTTACGCTTGTCGGCTCGGGGGATCTGCACCACAATCTCAGCCGACCCGGCTACCTGGATGGGGTGCTCGAGCATCTTCGTGATGAGCACGCCGGCGACGACCCATTCGTGTGGGTCGATCGCCTGCGGGTTCAGACGGGTCCAGAGTTCGACCGCGAGGAAAGGAAACGGGCACGGGACTTCGCGGCTGCGCTTCTTGAGGTAGTCGATGAGCTCCGACCCGGGTCAGAGGCGATTGGAGAGGTGCGAAAGGAACTCGCTCCTCTCCAACAGCGGATACAGAAGGCGCTTAGTGTTGGGTTCTCTGCCGAGGATGCCGAGCTGTTGACCTGGCTGAACAGGGCAGAGGCAGCCTGCCTGGAGCTACTCGAAGGGGGCCGAAGTTGAGGCTGCTGAGATTGATCATAGACGGCTTCGGCATGTTCCACGACTGCCACTTGCCTGATCAAGGCGAGTTCGCACCAGGCCTCGTCGTCGTGTCGGGTCCGAATGAATCCGGGAAGTCGACCTTGCTCGCCTTTCTTCGCAGAGTACTGTATGGCTTCCCGGTTGCACAGAAGAGGGAGAACCCCTATCCTCCACTGGCGGGCGGGCGACATGGGGGCCGCGCCCTGCTGTCGGACGAAACGGACAAGCGGATATGGGTCGAGCGATTCTCCGGCAGCAAGGGCGGACCGGTGAGAATCTACGAAGACGGCGGAGCGGAGTTAGCAGCCGCGGCGCTCTCCGGCTTGTTGGCACACATCCCTAGAGAGGTCTACCACGGCGTCTTTGCTTTCGGGCTGAGCGAACTCGCGAGCTTGGACGCATTGGACGCGGAGGGAATCAGAGAACGAATCTACACCGCCGGCTTGGGAACAGCGGTATCGCCGGCGAAGGTCGCCGAGCAACTTGCCAAGTGGCAGAGCGAGATTCTGAAACCGCGTGGCCAGGCGCGCATAAACGACGCTGCCGTCAAGTTGAGCGACAAACGCAGCCAGCTACGGACTGTGGGTGATCTCCAGGCCGCTTATGAGCACCTGTGCAGCGACCTGGCTGATGCCGAAGAGGAGAGCTCACGCCTTGCCGCTACCGCTGAAGAAGGGCGGCAGGCCCTACTACGGGCAGAGCGCCTCATGGAGGCTCGTCCCCACTTCGTGGAGTTGCGAAGCACACAGGAAGAGCTAGGCAAGCTGGGAGAGCAGCTATTCCCGGAAGCCGGGGCAGAGCGCTACAACAGGACGAAGGACAAGATTGAGGGTGTGCGCAACGATCTCGACGAAACGGACCAGGAACTGAAGGATACCGAGGGCAAGTTGTCCGGAGTCCAGGTAGATCAGGTTCTGATTGAACGGTCAGAGGCGATAGACCGTCTCCACAGAGGACTTGAAAGATTTCAGGGCGCTCAAGACGACCTTCCGAAACGCGAGGCAGAACTCACAGAGGCGGAACAGGGCCTCCAGGACCACCTGCGCGACCTGGGCCCGGAATGGACCGAACAGAGACTGAGCAACTTCGATCTCTCCATCCCCGTTCGAGAAGAGATTAGGCAGTGGAGAAGACGGGAAGAGGAAACTCGCATCGGACTCCATGACGCCCAGGTAAGGGAGCGGGAGACCGACGAGGCGGTCAGAGCTGCGGAAGAAGCGCGCGACGTGGCCAAAGAAGGGGTCCGAGCACTACCCGAACCAGCAACGAGGGAAGGTATCGCTGAACGACGTCAGGCCGTGCGGCAGCTCCGCGCGGGAACGCAGGACCTGCGGCTTGCGGAGCAACAGGCGGCATCACTCGATGAACGACTACGCGATAAGGAGGAAGAGAGGGAGAGCCTGACCGAAGCCCCAGTGCGGATCGTCGCACTACCGAAGTGGCCCGCGTGGATCTTCGCACTCGCCGGGCTGGTGGGAGCAGGCCTCGTTACGGTGTTCCGTTGGGGCTTCGTCTGGGCGATTCTCTGTGCCGTCCCCGGGCTGCTTCTTGCAGTCGTCTATCACGCGTTCTCTCGTTGGCTTTCAGGACTGCAACGCCGAGCGGCGGAGAGCCAGAACCGCCGCCTCACTAACGTCAGTGGAACGATCAGTGCGATAAGGGATGAGAAGGCCAAGGTTGCTGCCGCGAAGGTGGGCCTCGAGGCCAATCTCCAAGAGCCGCTAGCGTGTCTTGGCCTGGCGGGGATTCCAAGTCCCACAGAGATCGGGCGACTTGACGCAGAGATCGAAGAGGAGCAGAGGAAGTCCGACCAGTGGGACAGGGCGCAAGCAGAGCTGACCACGGCCGAGAGACGACTCGAGCAAGCAGAACAGCATCTGGGAAAAGCAGTCGAAGCGCGCAAGCAGGCAGTCTCCGCCGACGAATCCTGCAAGCAGGGCTGGAAAGAGTGGCTGCAGGCAGCGCGTCTTCCTGTGTCGCTGAGCCCCGACGGGGCACTTGAGTTCCTCTCCAAGGCGGAAAGCGCTCGCTCTGGTCTGCGGCGAATCGGCGATCTCAGACACAGAATCGCAGGCATTCGGAGAATCATAGAAGAGTACCTGAAGGAGGTGTCCGCAGTCCTGGAAGGTTGCGGCAGGGCCGAGGAGGCCGCTGCGATCACGGTGGATCATCTTGTGAACGACCTAGCAGCAGCGCGTGAGGCTTCGGGGAACAGGCGGAATCTGCAAGAGCGTTTGGACAGTCTCCGAATGCGGCGTGCGACCCTGGCGAAGCGACTCCAAGAGGCGGAGGCAGACAGAGACAGCCTCTTTGCTGCGGCTATGGTTAAGGATGAGGAGGCCTTTCTCTCCGCTGCATCCCGGGCAGCCCGATGTGTCGAGTTGGTGGGGAGGTCCCGGCAGGCAAACAAGCTCCTGGAGACTTCCCTTGGCTCGGGGGCGACTCTGCAAGGGGCACTCCAGAAGTTGGAGGACACGCCACCTGAGGCGTTGGAGGTCCAGGCTGATCACCTCCGAGAGGAAACGACAGAACTCCAGAAACAAGGTCAAGCAGCTAACCAGAAAGTGGGAGAGCTGCGGCGGGCGATCAGGGACCTGGAGACCGATGAGAGGGCATCCCGCCTGAGAGCAGAGATCAAGTCGCTTGAGGAGGATATACTCGATGACGGAGAGCGGTGGGCGGTCCTGACGGTCGCACGCGCCATTCTGCGTCGGACGCAGGATAGATACGAGCGGGAGCGCCGTCCAAAGGTCGTTGAGGAAGCAGAGGAGTTCCTCGGGGAGATCACGGGGAGCCGCTACCGACTGATCTCTCCACCGGGCGAGACTCGCCTGGAGCTCGAATCCGGCGACGGGAGCCGGAAGACGCTGGATGAGCTGAGCAGGGGAACGGCGGAGCAGCTATATGTGTCACTGCGGTTCGGCTACATCTGCGAGCTGGCTCGCCAAGGGCAAGTCTTGCCGGTGATCATGGATGACGTGCTGGTGAACTTCGATCCTGAGAGGGCAAGAGGCGCGGCAAAGGGCATCGCCAGGCTGGCGGACTCGCATCAAGTTCTGCTGTTCACCTGTCACCCAGAAACCATTGCGCTCCTTGACGAAGTCGCGCCGCAAGCCCAGTTCTGTAGCCTGCCGGCCCCATAACCTGGGTTCTGTCGCCACAGGGCACGCGGGAGAGAGAGTGAGCCTGTAAGAGTGAGGCAGCACACATCTGGATTCCGAGGTTACTTGGCGGCAGTCGCTTGCACGGCTGCAGCAACATTGGTTTTCCTGCCACTGCGGCCGGATTTCGCCAAGGGACAGTGGGCGCTGCTCTACTTGCTGATAGTGGTGTTCGTTGCTGGCATCGCCGGCGTCAGGCCGGCGATGCTGTCGGCCACATTATCCTTCCTCGCGTGGAACTTCTTCTTCCTTCCGCCGTATGGGACATTCAGGGTGGAAGATCCCAAGGACTGGCTTTCGCTTCTTGTGTTCCTGGCAGTGGGCGTGGCGATGGGTCTTCAGACGGGCAGAATGCGAGAAAGACATGCGCGGGCTGTCGCGCGGGAGAGGGAGACAGCCATGCTCAATCGCTTCAGCTCCCAACTCGTCACTGACCCATCCGTCCCCGAGGTGGCCCGCATTTTGGCAGAGGAGGCAAGGGAGATTACCGGCGCGGGCGCGGCGGCGCTGTTCATCCCGGATGATTCCGGGACTGTTAGGGCACTCCTCTCCTGGCCTAGAGATGCGCCTATCCTTGACGCAGAGACCTTGGCATTGGCGTCCTGGGTGCACAGACAATCGAAAGCAATCGGCCTCCCCTTGCCGCCGGAGGGGACAGAGGGGCAGCCTCGCGACTGGCCCGTTTCGGTGAACCACCAGGCAGCCGGCGCAGCCCGAGAGCGGAGGGACCTTTTCATCCCACTCCAGACTCCGAGCCGCCAGTCAGGCGTGCTCTACGTCGGCCCCGTTGAGGGAGCGGCCGGGCAGATCGCTCATCAAGTGGCGCTTCTGCTGGCACTGACGAACCAGGCCTCGGTTTTCCTGGAGAGAAAGCACCTGCAGGCGGCAGTGCTTCAGGCTGAAGCTCTCAAAGAAGCGGACCGCCTGAAGTCCACTTTCATGTCCGCCATCTCGCACGAGTTGAAGACGCCGTTGGCTTCGATTATTGCGACGGTCTCCAATCTCCTGGAGGAGGATGTAGCCTGGGACAGAGAAGGGGCTCGGCGCGAGCTGCAGGCGGTTCAGCGCGACCTTGATCGTCTCGACGAGAGCATCACGGAGTTGCTGGATGTGTCTCGCCTGGAGGCTCAGGCCTGGCAGCCAACGCTCGATTGGTGCGAGGTGGGCGAGATCCTCAGTGTCGCTATCTCCCGGTTGCCACCCGACCAGCGCGACCGTGTGTCCCACGTGCTCCCGGCTGATCTTCCTGCCATCAGGGTGGATTTCCAGCAATGGGTGCGAGTGCTTGCGCATCTGCTGAGAAACGCCCTTACCTATAGTGGCGCTGGCGGTCGGGTAGGCGTGGGGGCACGCGCAATTCCCAACGAACTCGAGGTTTGGGTGGAGGACGATGGGCCCGGGATTGCACCCGATGAGCGGGAACGGGTTTTCGAGAAGTTCCACCGCGGTCGAACGGCCACAGGTTCGTCAGGAACCGGTCTTGGGCTGGCGATCGCGCGGGAGATAGCCCGGGTTCATGGCGGACGAATCTGGGTTGAGGACGTGATTCCGCACGGAGCGCGCTTCATGATCTCCTTGCCAAGGGCGGCAGTGAGCGAGGTGACCAAGCCGTGAGTGCACCCGAGAAGCCGGCTAAGATACTGGTGGTGGATGACGATCCGCAGATCCGGCGCGCCCTAACATCAATCCTGGCCACGCGCAAGTACCAGGTGATCGCCGCCGCCGACGGCGCGGAAGGGCTTGATCAGGCCATCGAGCACAACCCCGACCTAGTCGTCCTCGATATGGCGATGCCAGGGATGAGCGGGCTGGAGGTGTGCCGCGAACTGAGGACGTGGTACACGGCGCCGATCCTGGTGCTGAGCGTGCGCGGCGCGGATGCAGACAAGATCGCCGCACTCGACGAGGGCGCGGACGACTACGTGACGAAGCCTTTCTCGGCAGGCGAGCTTCTGGCCCGGGTACGAGCGCTCCTGCGGCGCGCTTCGGGTCAAGCCGCCGCAGCCCCCGTAGTCGCGATCGGAGACATGGAAATCAACATCGCCCAGCGGCGGGTCAGACGAGGAGAGCAGGAGATCGAGTTGACCCGCACCGAATTCGACATTCTCGCCTACCTCGCCCAGAACGCCGATACGGTCGTGACGTCGAAGATGCTCCTGGAGAAGGTGTGGGGCCCGGAGTATCGGGACGACACGCAGACGCTCCGCGTCCACGTCAGTCACCTGCGCAGGAAGATCGAACCCCACCCGTCGGTGCCGCGCTACATTCTGACCGAGCCCGGCGTCGGGTTCCGGTTGGCCACCTCCTGATCTTCCGACATTCGAATCCCCCTACACATAGACTTTACACCTGACGGCTTCGACTTCACCCCTCCTTCACAGCGTCTTTGGGATACTGCACGTGGAGGATACCGGGGTGAACGCTGGCATCCATCTTTCGACCTGGCAAGTGATCCTGGCGATCGCCGTCGTCGCGATCATCGTCGGAGCGGCGGCGAGGCGGCACCGGACGCGACAGGCGGCACCGATTCCGAAGCCGCAGGGGCCGCAAGCGGCGGGGAACGCACCAGTCATCCTGGTGCTCATCACGGGAGCGCCACCCTCCACGCACGCACTTGAGGTGGCCTGCGTACTGGCGAGGGAGCGAGCGGCGGAGATCCTGCTGGCCTACATCATCGTGGTCCCACTCACTCTGCCGCTCGACGCCCCCACCGAAGAGATGGCGTCCCAGAGCGCGCTGGCGCTGGCGGCAGCGCAGGAGACCGTGGCGCAGCAGAACCTGCCAGTCCGGTTGCTCGTTCGCCGCGCCCGCAGCATGGCCAGCGGCCTCCTTGCCGCCGCACAGGAGAGCCATCCCGGTCTCATGGTGATCGGCGTCGGGCCCTTACAAAGGGATGCCGACTGGGGCCGGATGGTCGAGAAAGTGGCGGAGCGCGCGGGCTGCGAGGTGATCGTAGACAGGCTGCCCGAAGGCGCTGTTCCTGGTGCCGCCCGACTGTGGAGCGTTTGAGATGACGGATGTCTTCTATGCGATTGTCGTACTGCTTTCGTTCGCCGTCTCGCTTTGGTACGTTCGCGCCGCTGACCGGCTATAGGAAAGGCCAATATGAGCATCGAGTACATGGTGAACGGAGTGATCGCGTTGGGCCTGCTGATGTACCTGGGATACGTCCTCATCAGGCCGGAGCGGCTGTAAGGGAGGAATGGCATGCCGGTCATGGACCTACTCCAACTCCTCCTCTACCTGGCCCTGCTGCTCCTCATCACGAAACCGCTGGGTGCCTATATGGCGCGGGTGTTCGCCGGCGAGCGCACGTGGCTCGACCCGGTGTTGAGGCCGGTGGAGCGACTGATCTATCGCCTGTGCGGCATCGACCCGCAGCGGGAGATGCGTTGGACGACGTACACCGTTACGATGCTGCTCTTCAACTTTGTCGGGCTGCTCCTGCTCTACGCCATCCTCCGGCTCCAGCACGTGCTCCCGTGGAACCCGCAGCACCTTTCCGCCGTGCGACCGGATCTGTCCTTCAGCACCGCGGTGAGCTTCGCCACGAACACGAACTGGCAGAACTACCCCGGCGAGACCACTGTCAGCTACTTCACCCAGATGGCGGGATTGGCCTGGCATAACTTCGTCTCCGCCGCCACGGGCCTTGCGCTGGCCATCGCACTCATCCGCGGCCTTACCCGCCGCAGCGCGCGGGAGATCGGCAACTTCTGGGTCGATCTAGTGCGGGGTTGCCTCTGGGTGCTGCTGCCCTTCTCTGTCATCGGCGCACTTGTGCTCGTCTCGCAGGGGGTCATCCAGAACCTGCATCCCTACACTGTGGTGACGACCCTCGAGGGGAACCGGCAGGTGATCGCGCAGGGGCCGGTAGCCTCGCAGGAGATCATCAAGGAGTTCGGGACGAACGGTGGTGGGTTCTTCAATGCGAACTCTTCGCATCCGTTCGAGAATCCGACTCCGCTCACGAACCTGATCGAGATGCTGGCGATCCTCGCCATCCCGGCAGGCCTCACCTATACCTTCGGCCGCTACGCGCGGGATCAGCGCCAGGGCTGGGTGCTCTTCGCTGCGATGAGCGTTCTGTTCCTGGCCGGCTTCGGCGTCGTCTACGCCAGCGAGTCGGCCGGGAACCCCATCCTCTCGCATCTGGGCGTTGATCAGTCCGCGAGCGCTCTCCAGCCGGGC
>Ga0315296_10001129_pt1 | contig 23488 bp, 18 predicted proteins | sample YL17G14_18_MG_FD_203921 | JGI IMG/M metagenome (GOLD analysis project Ga0315296, IMG submission 203921) | Sediment microbial communities from Yellowstone Lake, YNP, Wyoming, USA - YL17G14_18 | ecosystem: Environmental > Aquatic > Freshwater > Lake > Sediment | place: USA: Wyoming | collected... | reverse complement strand
AGGCAAGCTTTGAGAAACTTGGGCTTCGCTTACAGGGAGCTGCCTGATACAATAGACGCTTGCGATGAGAAAATTGAGAACGACTTCGTGTTTGTCGGCATCATGGGCATGATTGACCCACCACGTGAAGAAGTCAAGGATGCAATATACACCTGCAGGAAAGCCGGAATAAGCGTTGTGATGGTGACGGGCGATCACAGGCTTACGGCAGTAGCGGTAGCGAAAGCACTTAACCTGCTCGGCGAGGATGAAGAACTGGGAAAAGTGCTGACCGGTGAAGAACTGGAGAAGCTCAATGATGAGCAGCTGGCTGGTATTGTTGAAAAAGTTGTGATATATGCCCGCGTTTCGCCTGAACATAAGATGAGAATCGTCAAGGCTTGGAAAGCAAAGGGCCACGTAGTCGCTATGACTGGCGACGGAGTAAACGACGCGCCAGCACTAAAAATGGCGGACATAGGCGTTTCCATGGGCATAACAGGTACTGAGGTGACCAAAGAAGCCTCCGATATGGTTCTGGTCGATGACAATTTTGCCTCCATCGTGAAGGCCGCAAGAGAAGGACGTGAGATATACGATAACATCAAGAAATACCTAACCTACCTGATGCGATGCAACATAATGGAAATAATGGTCATGTTCATTGCCGTCGTTTCTGTTCCGTATCTCGCAAGAATTTATTCACCCGGCTCGACAGCAGAACTTGTCGGCAATGCGACGATAGCTCTGACCGCGGCGCAGTTGTTGTGGGTGAACCTGACCACTGATGGTCTCCCTGCAATAGCCTTAGGAATAGACCCTGGAGATCCTGACATAATGGAAAGGAAACCGCGTGATCCAAACGAAAGTGTGTTCACGCGTGACGTTAAGATCTATCTGTCGCTAGTACCAATGTTGATGACGGCTCTGCTTCTGTTCGGATACTTCTTCTACAGACCATGGGAAGGCCAGCATCAACTAGCAGAAGCACGGACTCAACTGCTCACGGCGATGATTCTCATGGAACTTGCCAATGCCATATCTGCGCGCTCATTGAAATATCCAATTTGGAAGGTTGGTGTGTTCAAGAACAAGTTCCTATGGTACGCTGTGCTAGCATCATTCTCTCTTCAGCTTATGGTGCTCTACATACCAGGTCTCAACTCAGTATTTGATGTGCACGCACCTGAACCGCTTGATTGGGCATTTGCAGTATTGTTCATGGCAACAGTCTTTATTGCACTAGAGACGGGCAAGTACATTGCAAGCAAAAGACGAGAGGCGCGAAACTAGAAAGGCTATATGACGATCGCAGAAAACGAGCATCGCGCGCGAAATCGCTTTCAAAACGGCTGACCCGTGGCAAGGCTTCGCGCTGGGCACAAAAATGATTGACTACGTTCTTGAGATCTGCAAAGACATGAAGCTTGAGACGATCTATGCCATTATACTCCAAGATAATTTCCAGGTAATCAGTCTCATGAAGAAGATGGGTTTTACGGTTAAGTATTTTGATGACGGCACGGCTGTGGCAATGCTCGATCTCAGAGAAGAAGAAATACCGCTTTGTGAAGAAACAGAGGTATCGAAAGAATCTCAAGTCAGAATGGAGCAGCTGCAAACGGAACAGAAAGAGCTAGGAGAAGCAGGAATCGTGCAGGGACAGCCTGCATGATCGTTGTGAAGCGTGTTTGACGGCAAGAAGCTTTATATCGCATTTGCCTCCTCTTCTGAATATGACGTATGTCATAGTCTAGAATGGAGGGACCACTGTACGAAAAGAGCTTCCAGCAGAATTGAAACAACCATTGAAATCCCGTTTTCCAGACGTAAAGATTATCTACTTTCGCTGAATCTCACATCAGACTAACAGGAGAGGTGTTCGATCAATGGTCAACTCGGTTTTAGTAATCGGAGGAGGCATCGCAGGCATTCAAGCTTCACTCGACCTCGCCAACCGCGGAACCAAGGTTCACTTGGTCGAAAAGACCCCGAGCATAGGCGGCCGAATGGCTCAACTTGACAAGACCTTTCCAACGCTCGACTGCTCAATCTGCATTCTCGCTCCCAAAATGATCGAATGCTTCAGACATCCAAATGTTGACCTCCTTACTTACTCTGAGGTGGCAGATGTCAAGGGCGAGGCAGGTGATTTCACGGTCAAACTCTTGAAAAAGCCACGTTACGTAGATTCGGCAAAGTGCACAGGCTGCGGGACGTGTATGGAAAAGTGCCCAGTCAAAGTTCCCAACGAGTTTGACATGGGCTTGGGAAACAGGAAAGCGATCTACATGCCCTTCAAACAGGCGGTTCCCCTGGTCGCAACCATTGACACCGAACACTGTCTTTACTTCACGAAAGGGATCTGCCGAGTGTGCGAGAAAGTCTGCCCGTCAAAGGCCGTTAACTTTGAGCAGAAGCCTGAAGAGACAACAATGAATGTTTCTTCGATAATTCTTGCCACAGGCTTTGACGTTTTCAATCCTTCGACGATGAGCGAATATGGTTATGGCAGATTCAAGAACGTGATCCAATCAATGGAGTTTGAGAGGATAATTAGCGCTTCAGGACCCACGGACGGTCATCTTGTTAGACCGTCGGATGGAAAGGAACCTAAGAGCATCGTTTTCGTTCAGTGTGTGGGTTCGAGAAGCCAGCATGGGGAGTATCCCTTCTGCTCGAGCGTTTGTTGTGTTTACGCGACAAAGGAGTCAATTCTGACCAAAGAGCACGCTCCAGAAACTGATGTTCACATAATGTACATTGACATGAGAGCAGTTGGAAAAGGGTTCCAAGAATTCGTCGACCGTGCTAAAAACCAACACGGCATCAATTTCATCAAGGCGCATCCAGGCGGGATATCTGAAGACCCAACCACGAGAAGTCTTCAAATCCATTATGAGGACATGCTCACCGGCGAGATGAAGAAACTTGAGGCCGACATGGTTGTCCTTTGTCCAGCATTGATCCCGAAAGAGGACAACAAAAAAATCGCGGATGCAACAGGCTTGGAGCTTGATCATTACGGATTCTTCAAGTCGAGAAACAACCTAACAGCGCCGGTGGATACGAACGTAGCGGGGATCTACATCTGCGGTTACTGTCAAGGCCCAAAGGACATACCTGAAAGCGTGGCCCAGGCTAGTGGGGCAGCCGCTAGAGCAGCAGAAACGATAATGTGCAGCACCAAGGGGGCAAAACCATGAACGAGAAGCAAAAGCCACGAGTCGGAGTGTTTGTTTGCCACTGCGGTGTCAACATAGGCGCCGTGGTCAACGTCCCAGAAGTCGTGGAATACGCGAAAACACTTCCCAATGTCGCGTATGCCGAAGGCAACCTCTACACATGTTCATCTGAAGGGTTGAGCAAGATAGAAGAAGCGATCAAGAAACACCGGCTTACGCGAGCAGTAGTAGCTGCATGCACACCTCGAACTCATGAACCGTTATTCAGAGGTGCGTGCGAAGAAGCAGGACTCAACAAGTACCTGTTCCATATGGCCAACATTCGCGAACACTGCAGTTGGGTTCACCCGAAAGAAGCGCAGAAAGCCACTGAGAAAGCCAAAGAAATAGTCAAGATGGCTGTAGCCAAGGCTTCCCTCTTGGAGCCACAGGAAGAGCTTGAAATCGACGTTCACCCGACGGCGCTCGTGATAGGCGGGGGCATCTCAGGGATGGCTGCAGCAGTCAGCCTTGCAAACCAGACATTCAAAGTTCACTTGGTCGAAAAAGAAGATGCGCTTGGAGGAAAACTCCGAGAACTCTACAGGCTCTATCCAAACGATTGTTACACGTCGGATGTTTTGAACGAGTTCGTGCAAGCGGTTCGCTCGAATCCAAATATCACCGTTCACACTTCGTCAACCGTGAGGCAGACTGAAGGCTTCATCGGCAACTTCAAAGTCACCATAGACCGCAAGGGCAAAGAAGAGTCTCTGGACATTGGAACAATTATTGTTGCCACGGGAGCAGACGTCCTCAAACCCAATGGAATGTACTGTTATGGACAAAACAAGAACGTTGTCACTCAACTCGAACTTGAACAGCTCCTGAAGGAAAAGAAACTTAGAAAACCCAAGAACATCGTCATGATTCAATGCGTGGGCGCTAGAGAAAACAAGGAGGGTGGAAGAAACTACTGCTCAAGAATATGCTGCGCCGTGGCCGTAAAGAATGCTCTATACATCAAAGAACTTTTGCCTGAAAGTGAAGTTTCTATTCTCTACAGGGACATGCAGACCTATGGCAGGGAATTTGAAGAACAGTATGAAAAGGCTAGACAAAACTATGTCCAGTTCATAAGATATGACGGTGAAAAACCCCCCGAAGTCTCTTCGTGCCCAGACGGCAAGCTCGCGATAAAAGTTCACGATATTCTTCTGAATGCCACGTTGGAGCTCGACGCGGACCTAGTAGTCCTGTCGACGCCGCTTGTTCAACGTGAAGAAGCAGAAGAGCTCTCCAAGATTCTGAAGGTTCCGCTTGGTGCCGAGGGTTTCTTCTTCGAAGCTCACGTCAAGCTCAGGCCAGTTGACTTCGCCACGGACGGAATTTTCGTTTGTGGAACCGCTCACAGCCCTAAAACCATCGCTGAAAGTATTGCTCAAGCGTATGCGGCAGCTTCGAGAGCAGGCATTCCAATGGCTTTGAAGCGCGTCAGAACTGAAGCAATAACTGCGTTTGTCGACGAAGATATGTGCACGGGATGTGGAACCTGCGTGAAACTCTGTCCATACAACGCGATACGGAAAGACGAAGGTGGGATCGCAAGGGTGAATGATATTCTGTGCAAAGGATGCGGTGTCTGTGCCGCGAGTTGCCCTGAAAAAGCGATAGACATGAAACACTTCAGTGACAAGCAGGTGCTTGCCGAGGCAACCGCAGCCCTAGGAGATTCTTAGCATGAACGAGTTTGAACCGAAAATAATCGGTTTCCTCTGCAACTGGTGCAGCTATGCAGGAGCAGACCTAGCGGGAGTAAGCCGAATACAGTATCCCACAAACATTCGAATTGTCCGAGTTATGTGCAGCGGAAGGATCGACCCAACAATCCCCCTGGAAGTTCTAACGATGGGAGCCGACGGAGTGATCGTCTTGGGATGCCACCCTGGAGACTGCCATTATGTCGAAGGCAATTTGTACGAAGAAAGAAAAATCAAAATGTCGAAGAAGCTGATTGCACTAACTGGGCTCGAGCCTGAGCGCCTGAGGTTGGAATGGGTCTCCGCATCCGAAGGACAAAGGTTTGCTAAAGTAGTGACCGAATTCACGAACCAGATAAGGGAACTGGGTCCTTCGCCACTTTCAGGAAAGCACCCGAACCAGAAAATCCTTGAAAATATGCAGGCGGCAAAAAGCGCTGCTTCAGACTTCAAGCTGAGAGTTCTGGTCGGAAGAGAAAGGGAGCTGACCGAAAAGAACAACGTTTATGAAGAGAAAATCCCGCAGACAGAGTTTGATTCTATTCTAGATGAGGCTGTTGAAGCTGAGTTCACTCGTCACAAGATCTATCAGCTGACGCAGACCGAGCCGCGTTCAGTCAAGTCTTTGGCAGAAGCTGTTGAGAAAAAACCTGCTGACGTGCTAAAAGATATTGTGACCATGCGTCGTCGAAACATGATAGGGCTTGACCATGTTAAAGGGACAACTCCCTTTTACAGGGCGCTGGAGGTTGAATAGGTGACTCAAGAAACAGAAGCAAAAAAGAAGATAGGTGCCGTTTTAGTAGTCGGCGGCGGTGTCGCAGGCATACAGGCCTCCTTGGACCTGGCCGACTCTGGCTTCAGAGTATACTTGATTGATCAAGGGTCCAGCATAGGAGGAGTAATGGCTCAACTTGACAAGACATTTCCAACAAACGACTGTTCAATGTGCATACTCTCACCCAAGCTTGTAGCGACTGGAAGACACCCGAACATCACGATTTTGACAAACGCCGAAGTCACGGGTCTGAAAGGAAAAGCTGGCAACTTCGAAGTGAAACTTCGAAAGAAGAGCCGTTACATTATTGAAGACAAGTGTAACGGTTGCGGCGTCTGCGCCCAAAAGTGCCCGATCGAAGTAGTCGATTCGTACAACGAAGGACTGGACAAGAGAAGTGCGATCTACGTTGAGTATCCACAAGCAGTTCCGTTGAAGTACGTGATCGACCGTGAAAAGTGCATCGGATGCGGAACGTGCTTCGAGATTTGCAAGGCCAACGCAGTCAAATACGATCAAAAAGACAGCGAAACAACACTGAAAGTTGGTTCAATAATCCTTGCGCCCGGGTTCGAATCCTTCGATGCAAGACTCAAGAGTGAGTACGGTTACGGACGCTTCGCGAACGTGGTGACCAGCATCGAGTTTGAGCGCATCTTAAGCGCCTCAGGACCGTATGGAGGGTTGGTTCTGAGACCTTCCGACGGGGAGATTCCGAAGAAAATAGCATTCATTCAGTGTGTTGGATCGAGAGATTTCCAGCTTGGAAACAATTACTGTTCGGCTGCCTGTTGCATGTATGGAATGAAAGAGGCGGTCATAGCTAAGGAGCACTCTCCGTCAAAGCTGGACGCGACGATGTTTTTCATGGACATGCGTTCTTACGGAAAAGAGTTCGACGCTTACAGGAATCGTGCCGAAGATGAGTACGGCGTACGTTTTGTCAGATCACGAGTAGCAGGTGTGACCGAAGACCCCAAGACATCCAATCTTCACGTTCATTATGTCGAAAACGAGAATCCCAAGACCGAAGAGTTTGACATGGTTGTCCTTTCGACTGGCATGCAACCTCCGAAAAACGTCGAGAAATTGGCTGAGAACTTGGGGATCAAGCTCAACAAGTACAAGTTCTGCAACACAGAAGTCTTCTCGCCTATGGAGACATCAATACCAGGCATATTCACGTGCGGCGCTTTCAGCGCTCCAAAAGACATTCCCGAAAGCGTTGCACAAGCAAGCGGTGCAGCAGCGAAAGCAATGAGCATAATTGCTTCTGAAAGAGGCACACTGGTTTCGCTGAAGGAATATCCGTCTCAAAGAGATGTTAGCAAGGAAGAGCCGCGCATCGGTGTTTTCGTGTGTCACTGCGGCATCAACATAGGCGGCGTGGTGAAAGTTCCGGAAGTAGTGGAGTATGCTAAAACTCTGCCCAACGTGGTCTATGCTGAGGCAAACCTTTACACATGTTCTCAGGATACTCAGAAGCTCATCGCAGAAAAAATCAGCCAGAACAAGCTCAACCGTGTCATCGTAGCTTCATGTACGCCTCGAACTCATGAATCATTGTTCAGGGAGACGGTGCAAGAAGCTGGACTGAACCAGTATCTGTTTGAGATGACGAACATTCGCGACCAGTGCAGTTGGGTGCACATGCATGAGCCTAAAAAGGCAACGGAAAAGGCCAAGGACCTCGTTCGATCGATTGTGGCAAAGGCCAAGCTTCTGAAACCCTTGGAGAAACCGCTCATAAGCATAACGCCTGTTGGCTTGGTGATTGGAGGCGGCGTGTCTGGAATGACAGCGGCGCTGGAGTTGGCGAAGCAAGGTTTTGAAGTTCACCTCGTGGAGAAAGAAAAAGAACTGGGCGGACACATGCGAACTATTCAGTACCTGCTGGAAAAGGAAGACAACCCGGAAAACAAGCTGGATGCTCTCGTTAAGGCTGTTATGGAAAATGATAAGATACATGTTTACAGTTGTGCGGAAGTCGTTGACGTTTACGGTTTTGTAGGCAACTTCAAGTCGAAGATAAAGCAGCAGAACGGCAAAGAGAAAGAAATTGAGCACGGCGTGGTGATAGTTGCCACTGGCGCAGTCGAATACAAACCTACCGAATACCTGTATGGCAAAGATTCGAGAGTGACGACGCAGCATGAACTCGAACAGAAGATTGTCAAAGGCGAGTTCAAGGCGAAAAACGTTGTCATGATCCAATGTGTCGGTGCCAGAAACGAGGAGCGACCTAACTGTTCTAGGATCTGCTGCGGGCAGGCACTGAAGAACGCGCTGAAGATTAAGGAGATAAGTCCTGACACAGAAGTTTATGTTCTTTACAAGGATTTGAGGGCATACGGTTTCAAAGAGGATTACTACCGTGATGCTGCGATGAAGGGTGTTCTTTTCGTCAACTATGATGATGATAGAAAACCAAGGGTTACGAATGAGAACGGCAAGCTGAAGGTTGCCTTCTGGGAACCAGTGATCAAAGAAGAAGTTGAAATCGAACCGGACGTCTTGGTTTTGAGTGCAGCTACGATTCCGAACCCAGGAAACAAGCGCCTGGCGGGGATGCTCAAGGTGCCGTTGACAAAGGACGGTTCCTTCCTGGAAGCACACATGAAACTGAGACCTGTGGACTTTGCGACGGAAGGCGTGTTCTTGTGCGGAATGGCGCATTCTCCAAAATACGTTGACGAGAGTATTGCTCAGGCTTGTGCTGCTGCTGCCAGAGCGACGACGATACTGTCCAGAGACAAGCTTGAGATGGAAGGAATTGTCGCGAACGTGAACGAAGATTTATGTAGTGGTTGTAGAGTTTGTGAATACCTGTGTCCTTACGGTGCAGTTGAAATGAAGGATAAGGAAGGAAAACCCATTGCACATATGATTGAAGCTCTGTGCAAGGGTTGCGGTGCATGCGCCACGGCTTGTCCAACCAAGGCCATAACGATGGGACACTTCACAACTGAAGAAATACTTGCACAAGTCAAAGCTGTGTTGGTGGAGGTCAAGGCATGAGCGACAAGGATGGGTTTGAACCGAAGATAATCGGCTTTCTATGCAATTGGTGCAGCTATGCAGGAGCAGACTTGGCAGGAGTTAGCCGAATACAGTATCCACCTAACATAAGAATCATACGAGTCATGTGCAGCGGAAGAATCGACCCGGTTTTTGTCCTCGAGGCTTTCAAGGACGGTGCAGACGGCGTGCTCGTTGCGGGTTGCCATGTGCCCTCGGACTGCCACTACATCAGCGGAAACTTCAAGGCATTGCGACGAATCACGCTGCTCAAGAAGGCGTTGAAAGAGTTCGGAATCGAACCCGAGCGCCTGCGATTAGAATGGATTTCAGCCAGCGAAGGCGACAAGTTCGCGGCAGTGGTTCGTGACATGGTTGAAGAAATAAAGAACCTTGGACCGAACCCGGTGAAAATCATGGAGACTAGAGCATAATGACCGAAAAGAAGTCGATAAAGGCATCAGAGATGAAATCTGACTTCAAATACAAGATTTCCAAAATGCACGGCGGAGAGAAACTGATGCGATGTTTTCAATGCGGAACATGCACATCGGACTGTCCAGTCGCTAGGTTCAGCGACACCTACAGGCCCAGACAGATAATTCGAATGGCTCAGCTTGGATTGAAAGATCGAGTGCTGGGCAGTGATACGTTGTGGTTGTGTGCAGCATGTTTCATGTGCACCGACAGGTGTCCACAAGACGTGGAAGTTGCCAGCGTCATACGCGTATTACGGAACCTGGCAGCCGAAGAAGGACACATACCGCAAGTGTTCAAAGACGAATGCGCAAGCATCCTTGAATCAGGCTACGCCTACAGGATTCCAGAGCTAAGGTTGAAGAAAAGAGAAAGCGTAGGATTACCAACTTTGCCGAAGGGCAATCCAGACAGTTTATGCAAGAGTCTGCATGGCGTTGAATTTCTCAAGCACGTTGAGAAGAAGGGTGGCTGAGAATGGCTCAAAAGAAGTTTCTTATGTTTCTCGGCTGTGCAATTCCTTACCGTGTGTCTGCGTTTGAAATTTCGGCACGAAAGATACTTGCAAAGCTGGGGGTTGAGCTTGTTGAAATGCCCGAGTTCAACTGTTGCGGTCTCCCGTTAGACCCAGTGAGTCACGAGATGATGCTTATCTTGGCAGCGCGTAACTTGGCTTTGGCAGAAGAGAAGGGTTTGAACATCATCACTTTGTGTCCAGGCTGCGCGGGGACATTGAAGAAAGTCAACAAGATGTTGAAGGAAGACAAAGCCCTGCGCGACGAGATAAATTGTCACTTGAAAGAAGCTGGGTTACAGTTTAAAGGAACCGTGGACGCGAAGCATTTCATGCAAGTGCTGATGGAAGACGTCGGACTGGACAAGATAAAGAAATCGATCGTCAAACCACTGACGATGGTAAAAGTCGCGGAGCACAACGGCTGCCACATCCTAAGACCTAAAGAGTTTATTGGGTTTGATGATCCAGAGGATCCCAAGATGCTCAAGGCACTGATTGAAGCTACGGGTGCCACTTGTCTAGATTATATGGACGAGACTGAATGTTGTGGCGCGCCGAGTGTCGGCGTCAGCGACAAAGTTGCTTTGCAACTTGCTAGGGACAAGCTCAACCACATTAAGCAGGTTAATGCAGAAGCTCTGGTAACTATCTGCCCATTCTGTCACATAATGTATGACACAAACGAGCTTCGAATCGAAAAAATGTTCAATGAAACCTACTGCATTCCAGTACTGCATTATCCACAGCTGCTAGGGTTGGCTATGGGTATTCCCCCAGAAGAATTAGCGTTTAACGAACTTCGTGTTGACAGTTCAAAAATACTTAAACAGATTTGTGAGGCTAAGATGAATGCCTAAAGAAAAAATGAAACTAGGCTTTTACTGGGCTGCAAGCTGCGGCGGATGCGAAATCGCGGTACTAGACATAAACGAAAAAATCCTTGATGTTGTCAACATAGCTGACATAGTTTTCTGGCCAGTAGCCATGGATGTCAAATACAAAGATGTAGAAGCGATGCCCGACAAATACATTGACATTTGCTTCTTCAATGGTTCAGTAAGAAGTGGAGAGCAAGAGCACATGGCAAAGCTGCTTAGGAAGAAATCTAAAATACTCGTGGCTTTCGGTTCATGTGCGCAGGAAGGATGCATACCTGGATTGGCTAACCTGCATGACCGGAAAGAGATCTTCGAAAAAGTTTATGCGAAGAGCAAGTCAGTTTCTAACCCGACCGGTGTGGTTCCTCAGACATCCTTCAAAGCTAAAGAGGGAATTTTGAAGCTTCCAGAATTCTATGATACGGTGCAGACTCTCGACCAGACGGTTGATGTGGACTATTACCTGCCTGGTTGTCCACCACCAGTGAAGTTGATCTTGAACGCCGTTGACGCGATAGCAAAGAACCAGTTGCCGCCAAAAGGCTCAGTGCTAGCACCTCTGAAATCGGTGTGCGACGAATGCCCGAGAAAGAAAGAAAACAAGAAAATAACAACGATTTATCGTGTTCATGAAAAAGTCCCTGAACCAGAGCGATGCCTCCTCGAGCAGGGAATAATCTGCATGGGTCCGGCTACCCGCAGCGGTTGTGGCGCACAATGCCTGAACGTTGACATGCCCTGCACAGGTTGCGGAGGTCCATGTCCGAACTCGCCTGAACAGGGTGCAGCAATGCTCAGTGCGTTGGCATCAATACTTGGCTTGGAGAACGAACAGGATCACTATAGTCAAGAAGATGTTGACAAACTCATAGGCCAAATAAAAGATCCGGTTGGAACCTTCTACATGTACTCTTTACCCTCGTCGATTCTCAGGAGAAAGGTGATGAAACAATGAAAGAAATTGTCATAGACCCAATTACGAGACTTGAAGGACATGGTAACATCTCAATATTCCTGAATGACCAAGGCGAAGTCGAAAACGCCTACCTCAAGATTCCAGAACTAAGAGGGTTTGAACAGTTCTGTGTGGGCAGAAGAGCTGAACTGATGCCGATTTTGACGACGAGAATCTGCGGTGTCTGCCCCGTTGCACACCACTTTGCGGCTGCAAAAGCTTTGGACGCGGCCTTCAGCGTTGACCCACCCCCAACAGCGAAGAAACTACGCGAACTCATGTACGCAGGATACATTATCTACGACCACACTCTGCATTTCTACTACTTAGGTGGTCCTGACTTCATAGTCGGTCCTGATGCTCCGCCTGAGAAACGAAATATCCTCGGCGTTATCGAAAAGGCAGGAATGAACGTGGCCAAAGAAGTGATCAAACACAGAGCTTACGGTCAAAAGATAACTGAAATTCTAGGCGGAAAGGCAACGCATCCCGTGTGCGGTTTACCAGGAGGAATATCTAAAGCGTTGAGCGAAGAAGGCAGAAAGAACATTGAAGAAATGGCTGCTTCATCGCTGGAATTTGCGAAGTTGACCTTGAAGATTTTCCACGACATTGTTTTGGGCAACAGCAAATACGTTGATATGATCAAGAGCGATGCTTACACGATGAAAACCTACTACATGGGTTTGGTTGACGAGCACAACAAAGTGAACTTCTACGATGGTAAGATCCGCGTTGTCGACCCGAGTGGTAAGGAATTCATAAAGTTTGAGCCGAAGGACTACTTGACGCACATTGGTGAGCATGTTGAACCGTGGACGTACTCCAAGTTTCCATACTTGAAAAAGATTGGGTACAAGGGCTTGGTTTCAGGGTCGGAGAGCGGTATTTACCGTGTGGGCCCGTTGGGCAGGTTGAACGTTTCTGACGGTATGGCTACGCCTTTGGCTCAGGTTGAGTATGAAGAGATGTACAAGACGTTGGGCGGGAAACCTGTTCATGGCACTTTGGCGTTCCATTGGGCACGGCTAATCGAGCTGCTGTATGCCACTGAACGTGCTTTGGAGCTGGTTAGAGACCCTGAAATAACCAGTACGAACGTTCGGGCAAAACCAGGCGAGCCCGGCGAAGGCGTTGGCGTTGTCGAGGCGGCGAGGGGCACACTGTTCCATCACTACGTGCTCGACAAGGATGCGTTGATCAAGGACGTGAACCTGATCGTGGCCACAACCAACAATTATCCCGCAATCTGCATGTCTGTACGCGACGCTGCAAAAGGCTTGATTCACGGTGACAAAGTAGACCAAGGTGTTCTCAACAAGGTGGAAATGGCTTTCAGGGCGTATGACCCATGCTTCGGATGCGCCACGCACTACGCAATCGGGCAGATGCCCATGACACTTAACGTCTACGACAGCAAGAAGAGACTTGTCAAAACGCTGCAACGATAGCCTCCACTTTTCTTTGCTTTTTGAGTTTTTTGTTGGCGACTTTTGGTGACCAGTAGAAAGTACGACATAGAAACCGAACTGAAAAAATGGCTTGTTGGTGCTGAAAAAGTCGTGGTCGCTGGGATCGGCAATCCGATTCGTATGGATGATTTTGTCGGCGTCAGAATAGTCCAGAAGCTGCAAGGAGAAGTATCAGAAAAAGTGTTCTTAATTGAATGTGAGACGGTGCCGGAAAGCTTCATTCAGCAGATAGCAGAATTCGGACCGACACACATTCTGTTGATTGATGCGGCTATCATAGGACTTGAACCAGGAGAATCCAAACTGATCGGAACTAATGGTTTGACAGGCACGTCTGCTTTTTCAACGCATGCACTTCCCTTGAGAATCTTCTGTGAATATCTTGGAAAGACCACAAATTCGCAGATCGGTTTGCTGTTGATCCAACCGGAGAAAACAGAATTTGGAGAAGGGTTGACGACGCGGTTAGCTGCCTCGACCATGCATGTGACACAAATCCTACGGAGGCTCTTGCCTTCCTGACAAGAACCTGAACGATTCATGATTGGAACATGAAAAATCCCAAAGAAACTTTTTAATTGTGCTTGAAAACATAGTAAACCGAATGTTAGACCCAGATAATGTTGATTTCAAGAAACTTGGGTTTCATGCAGGGCTCGAGGTTCACCATCAAATTCGTTCTGACAGCAAGCTTTTTTGTCGGTGTTCACCAACGCTTGAGGATAACCCAGAAAGCAAGGACTACACTTTCTATCGCTACTTCAGACCGGTTCTAGGTGAGATGGGAGACTTCGACCCAGGAATGCTCGTTGAGTTTGAGAAAGGCTACAAAGTCATCTATTACGCGTGCGAAAGAAACACTTGCACTTATGAAATGGACGAAACTCCTCCCTTTCCTCCGGACAAGAAGGCAATTAGGGAGGGTTTTATTCTCGCTCTCTATTTCAACTGTTCAGCTCTGGCCGAAGAGGTTGTGGTGAACAGGAAACAGTATCTTGATGGTTCGATCACGACGGGTTTTCAACGGACTTTCATTGTAGGCAGAGATGGTTGGGTGCCTGTCAATGACAAGAAAGTGCGGATCACAAATGTTCACATTGAGGAAGATGCTGCTCGCAGAGTAAATTGGCATGATACGGCGGAGAGAACGGTGTATTTTAATCTTGACCGCCTTGGTGTCCCCCTGACTGAAGTGATCACCGACCATAGAGACGTTGAATCGCCCCAGGAACTCATCGAGCTTGCTAGGCAGATCGGCAGGGTCCTGAGAATAAGCAAGATCGGTAGAAGAGGAATCGGTTCGGTGCGACAGGACATAAACCTATCTGTAGAAGGAGGAAACAGAGTTGAGATCAAAGGCGTCCAAGACCTTGCCATGCTCGACGTCTTGTGCCGACGGGAGGTCGTTCGCCAAAACGCCCTAATCAGACTTGCCAGAGAAATGAGGCGGCGCGGTCTGACAAAGGAGGATTTTGAACATACCTATGTTGATATATCCCATCTTTTCAAGCTTCAAAAAGGATGCAAGGCCTTTGTAACAACATTCTCAGGAATGAAGGGATTATTCGGCGTTGAAATCCAGCCTGACAAGGATTTTGGGCTGGACGTGTTCGAGAAAAGCATGCTCATCACTGGCATTCCACGCGAGCACCATTTTCACAGTGACGAAGTAGATGATGATGCAGTTCGGAAACGTTCTGACCATCCCTGCGGACTCGCCATTGACAAAAGAAAATACGAAGAAATCTGCTCCATAATCAACCCCAAAACTGAAGACGCATTCGTCGTCGTGGTCGGTCCAGAGAGGAACGCGATGCATGCGATGAAAAAAATCGTGGAAAGAGTGAAGATGGCCTTGGCTGGAGTTCCACAGGAAACGCGGAGACTGCTTCCTAACGGAAACAGTGAATTCCTGAGAGTTATTCATGGCAAAGAACGCATCTATCCCGACACCGACACTCCCCCAATAGTAATCAATCGGGCTGAGGTTGAGGAGTTAAAGCACAAAGTTGGGAGACGACCGTGGGAGATTCATGAAGAGCTTCTTACAAAATACGGTTTCAACTGGTATCGAGTAGACGAACTAATCAGAAGAGAGAAAATCGAGAAATTCTACACTTTAACTGAGGAATTGGGACTCAGCGGTTCACTGGCATATCGTCTGCTCATTGAGCTTCCACGCAGATGGAAAAAGAAAGGTGTTCTTCTCAACGACAAAACCATTGTAAAGTTGGCAGAAGCGCTTTCTGCTAAAGCTGTGATTCCAGAGCAGATGGACCTGCTTGTTGGTCTGTTTGTCGCAGAACCTGCTCTAGAGATTGAGGAAGCGTTGAAGAAACTTAATGCTTCGCCAGTTCATGGTGACAAGTTGGAGCTCATGATCGCAAAGCAGTTGGAGTTATACGATCAGTCCAGGCTTCGGTCTGATGAAGCTTATAGAAAAGTCGTCGTGCCCAAGATTGTGGGTGAAGTCCTAAAGTCGATCAATCATTCTATCCAAGGGAAAGATGTTGCCGATCGAGTTTACACTTTGATTACGAACGGGTGAAGTTGAATGAGCAAATCCAAAGACGAAGAAAAGGGTCCTGAAGGCTACCGCGGGGCTCTTCTTGACCGACTTGTCTGCCAAGGAATAAAGACTTGGAGCAAAGTAAGGATAGTCAAGGGTGATGCAAAGTACGAAGGGCTACTGCTTCCGAGGAGTCAACATACTGCGGACGATTACGTGACTTTGAAGGTTGACACCGGCTACAATTTAGGGGTCTTGGTTGATGCGGACACGAAGATCGAGACTTTCGGCTACCAGAAAGGACACTATCAGCTTCCAAGAATTGACGTGGAGCCAAACAGGGAGCTTCCTAGTGTAACCTTATTGGGAACTGGGGGCACTGTAGCCTCCAGACTTGATTATCGTACAGGTTCGGTCATACCTGCTTTCACGCCCGAGGAGCTGTTCTCAGCTGTGCCAGAACTAGTCTCCACAGTGAATCTCACTCCTAAAACGTTGTACCAGATTCTGAGCGAGAATTTCCGGCCAGAATATTGGGTAAAGACCGCTGAGGCTGTGGCAAAAGAAATCGAGAGCGGAGTGAAGGGTCTCATTATAGGTCATGGAACGGACACTATGTGTACGACAGGCGCAGCTCTTTCCTACTTTCTGCGAAACCTGCCAGTTCCCGTCGTGCTAGTCGGAAGCCAGCGCAGCTCAGACAGGCCTTCTTCAGACGGACCGAGGAACATATTGTATGCTGCTACGCTTGCAGGACACGGTAACTTTGCCGAGGTCGTCGTGTGCATGCACGGCAGTACCAGTGACAGTTACAACTTGATCCACCGGGCCACACGTTGTCGCAAAATGCACAGTTCACGTCGTGACACTTTCCGTACGTTGGATGACATTCCGCTTGGAAAGATTGATGAGACGGGTGTGACTTGGTTCAAGGATGACGTTCGACCGCGAGGAAGATATGAGGATTTCTGTTTGGACACGAAGATTGACCAGAGAGTGGGAATGCTCTACTCGTACCCAGGCATGAGCCCTGACATTCTTGACTCTATGGTCGACAAGGATTATCATGGGATAGTCATCATCGGCACCGGCCTAGGCCATGTGGGAACAGACATTTTTCCAGCGCTTGAGCGCTGTCAAGACAGGGAGATTCCTGTAGTGCTAGTTGTTGAGCCTCTGTTCGGGTATGTTCATCTTCGAGTCTACGAGACGGGCAGGGACATGCTCGCGCGAGGCATTATTGAGGGTGGCAACATGCTTCCGTCAGCAGCATACACAAAGCTCATCTGGGTGCTGGGCCACACTCGTGATATCAGAGAAGTGAAAACTCTTATGCAGACACCGCTCGCGGGTGAAATCACCTCAAGGGAAGGGCCCAGAGGTTTCATGCTTCTGCAAGGAATAGAACCTGGGGTCGATGAGATCCTGAAAAATCTTTAGACATATATACACGCCTAGGAGAATTCGTCTCGTGAAGCGACAGTCAAAGCCGTGCTTGTTGCTGATAGGGCGATGATAGGAAACGCGAAGAGCCCGCTGTTCATCCAGTACCCTTGGGCTAGGCCGACTGATATGAACGTCACGAAACCTGAGATAATTGGAAATGTTAGTCAAGAATGAGATTCCGCTAAGCATCGGCGGTGGCATCGGACAGTCGCGCACTCAGATGGCGATACTCAAGAAGACACACTTGGGCGAAGTCAGCGTAACCGTGTGGCCAAAGATACTCAAGGAAATGTGCCGCAAGGGGAACATCTTCGTCCTAGAGTAGACCTCATCGTCTGCCCGCCACTTCTTCTTGCTTAACACGGGTTCATTTTGGATGGGCGTCGGGTGCTCGTTTGAGGAGGACTATGTTAAAATAGGTGCAACTCCCAGATGTCTTGTGGGGATCTCATTATGCGTAGACCAAATGGGCGTGAAGGATTCGTGTCTATTCTTGTCCTGTTTTCATTTTTGATTCTCGTTTCTTCTGCGTTGCTCGTGAACACTTGCAGCGACGTTTATGGGTTGGGGTCGTTGCAGGGGCTTTCGAGCAAGGCGACCGCGTTATCTCACCAGGCTAATGCAGTGTGGATTGATCCTGCGGAAGTTGATATCAGTAGCGCGAGCGCAGGTTATCGGTTTAACGTCAGTCTTTGGGCAAATTTCAGTGTTCCGAGTTTTGCGTGGCAAGTGAGATTGTACTATGACACGGCTTATTTGAGGGTCGTGCGTGCCAACTACACAGGGACCGGTAAGAGCCAGTTCTTCGCCAGTCACGACACCTTTGGCGTGAACGCTTCGATTAATATTGAAAAGGGCAGCATGATGTATGGTGAGACCTTGATTGGCTCTGACATTCAGGCTGCTGGGAGCGGCAGTCTCTGCTGGGTCGAGCTTGAAGTTGTCTCACTCACGTCTAAGACGCAGCTCGACATAAACAATGAAGACACATTCGTTCTGGACCACGACCTGAATTTCATACCGTGCGCGAAGTCTAGTGCATTGGTTCCCGGCACTTCGTGGACTGGAATATACGTGATCGGTGTGGCTCCTTCGCCGGTTCTGGTAAACATGAGTGCGCGTGTTTACGGTGGAGGAGCGACAGCTGGCGCGAGTGTCGTGGCATTGCTCAGTGGAAAAGTAGACCAATCTCTGGGCGGGGACAACTTGACCTTGGGTTCGACCATCGCGGCCGCGTCTGGTGACTGGGAGATAAGCTTTGCCACTCCCAACGTTTCTCTTGGAAACTACAGCGTCTATGCCATCGATAACCAAACTTCCCTCAGCGATATGACAGCGGTTCAAGTTACACTTGAGCAAGTTCCTTTGGAGGTTGACTCTGTTACACAGTCTTCTGCGCAGCTTGGAACCGTGGTGACCATCAGAGGCAGAGGTGCTATCGAAGGCGCGATTAGGATCTACTTTGACGATGTGGAAGTCCCAAACAATTCCACAAGCATCGACGGCAGCTGGAGTGGGTCTTTTTCGGTGCCCAACACTAGCTTTGGATATCACGTCATCAAAGTGAGGGACATGTCATCGCAAAAAACGGTTACTGCACCGTTATTTGTGACTTCAGGAGTGCAGGATAAGCCGGATGGGATTCCTGGCACGCAAAGTGTGCTTTCGGTCTCAATGATTAATTTCGCCATGTCGCCAGTCTTGTTGTACTTGCTGGCGGCAGCAGTTGTCTTAGGTGTCGGGGTATTAACGGTTCTTATTTTCCTGAGCAGGATTAGAAAATGATGCGGATTCTGATGCTGCAATTTGGGCAAACTCGAAAAAGCCTCCGCGGCGGGACTTCGGTGGACCACTAGAGTGCTTCATTGACGAGTTCTGCGATGTCTTTGACTGTGATCTTGTTTTCCACGTCTAGGACTTTCATGGCGTCTTCCAATGTTGTTACGCAGTAAGGACATGCTACGGCTATTGTGTCCGCGCCTAGGTCTAGGGCTTCGTGCACTCTGTTTACGCACGGTCTTTTCTCGGGGTCTGCTTCTTCTGTCCAGACTCTGCCTGCTCCTCCGCCGCAGCAGAAGCTGCTCTGTCTGGTGCGTTTCATTTCGATGAGTTCTAATCCTGGGATTGCTTGTAACGTTTTTCTGGGTGCCTCGTAGACATCGTTGCGTTTGCCTAGGAAGCATGCGTCATGGTAGGCTACTCGCCTCTTCACTGGTTTGGTGAGTTTGAGTCTTCCGGCTTGAATGGCTTCTGCCAAGAATTCAGTGTAATGCTGCACGTTGAGTTTGGCGTCGCTATAGGGCTTATCGTTTTTGAAGGTGTTGTAACAGTGGGGTGAGATCGTGACGATCTTGTTCGAGTTGAGTTTTTGGAACATGTCGGCGTTGTGGGTGGCGAGTTCTTCGAAGAGTCCTTTTTCTCCCATTCTGAGCATGTGGTCTCCGCAGCACCATTCTTCCGTGCCTAGTGTGGCATAGTCGATGCCCATTTTGTTGAGGATGTTGGCCATTATTCTGGCGCTGTTCTGGTTTCTTATGTCGAACGTGTTGGAGCAGCATGTGAACAGGAGCACGTCAGCTTTGGTTGTTTCAGGATAGGTTTTGACGTTCAGGTCTTTTGCCCATTCCATCCTTTTCATCTGGTGTGTGCCCATTGGGTTGTGGTATTTGTACACGCTTTCGAGGATGTCTTTGACTGTTCGGGGGATGTTTCCGGCTTCGACGAGTAGGCTGTGGTCGTCGATGATCGCGTTTGCACACTGTAGCTTCTTTGGACAGAAAATCGTGCAGGAGTTGCATTGGGTGCAGAGCCAAATGTTGTCGGCCATTGGTTTCAGGCGTTCATCTGCGCCTTGGTCTCTTGAGTCTGTGACGAACCTGTAGGTGGCCGTGAGTGCTGAGGGGCCGAGGAACTTTTCGTCTATCACGGCTGGGCAGGCGCTGTTGCATATTAAGCATTTGATGCAGAGGGTGAGGTCCCAGTATTTCTTCAGCTCCTCGGGTGACTGCTTAAATTCTGTTGGTTGTCTGAGGTCTGCTTCGGGTCTGCTGAGTGTTTTTCTTATGCGTTTGTAAGTGTCCCAGAACGGTTGAGTGTCTACGACGAGGTCTTTTATGACAGGCGCGTTTGAGAGCGGTTCAACAAGCAGGCTGTCTGTTTTGAGGTCGAGGACCTGCGTGTAGCATGCGAGCACGGGTTTGCCGTTGACGTTTATGGCGCAGTCTCCGCAGATGCCCATTCTGCATGATTGTCTAAAAGTGAGCGTCTCGTCCAAGTTGTCCTTGATGTACAGCAGCGCATCGAGCATGGTGGTTCCCTTTCTTATTGGAACCTTGAAGGTTGACGTGTAATGCTTGTTTTGTTCTGGGGTGTATCGGTTTATCTTGAACTCGACGGTTTTCTCAACTTTGGTGCTCATTTTCTTGTTTCTCCTAGTAGGTTCTGGCGACTGGCTGCCACCTGGAAATGGTTACTGGGGCGTATTCGAGTCTGGGGCCGTCTTTCGTGTAATATGCTAATGTGTGTTTGAGCCAGTTTTCGTCGTCTCTTTTGGGGTAGTCTGTTCGTGAGTGTGCGCCGCGTGATTCTGTGCGGGGCAATGCGCTGACCATTGTTACTTCTGCGAGGTCGAGCATGAAATCAAGCTGCAGGGCGTTGAGCATGCCTGTGTTGAAGGGTTTGCCTTTGTCTTCGATTTTGATGTTCTTGAATCGTTGTTTGAGTTGGCGTATTTCTTTCAAGCCGTTTTCTAATTGGTCTCCTCTTCGGTAGATCCAGGCTTTTTCGCCCATTATGTGCTTCATTGTTTCTCTGATTGTTGCTACTCTTTCTGGGCCTTCGCTGCCGAGAACCTGGTCGAACACTCTTTTTTCTTCTGCTGCAAGCTTTTCCTGTGGGATTTCATGGTGTCCTGCTTTCGAAGCGTACTTGGCTGCGTGCTCGCCTGCTACTGCTCCGAAGACTAGGCATTCGCTTGTGCTGTTTGTTCCAAGCCTGTTGGCTCCGTGCAGACTGAGGCATGAGCATTCACCGGCGGCGTAGAGGCCGACGACTGGGGTTTCTGTGTTGATGTTGGCTTTGATTCCGCCCATCGAGTAGTGGGCTGCTGGCCGTACTGGTATGGGTTCTTTGACTGGGTCGACTCCGCCTAGCTGTATGGCTACGTCGCGGATGAGCGGCAGCCGCAGGTTTATTTTTTCTTCGCCCAAATGCGTCAGATCAAGCGCGATGTAAGGGCCGTATGGTCCTTGTAGTCCTCTTCCTTCAAGAATCTCGGTCTGCTCGGCTCGTGAGACAACGTCTCGTGGTGCCAGTTCCATCTTCTCGGGTGCGTAGCGTTTCATGAAGCGTTCGCCCTTGGCGTTGAGGAGGTAGCCGCCTTCTCCTCTGGCTCCTTCGGTGATTAGCACGCCTGGGGGTACGAGACCTGTTGGGTGGAACTGGACGAATTCCATGTCTTCCAACGCTGCTCCCGCGCGGTAGGCCATGGCCATGCCGTCGCCCGTGGTCGTGTGGGAGAAGGTGGTGAATTCGTAGATGCGTTCGTGTCCTCCGCTTGCCATGATTATGGCCTTTGACTTGAAGGCGTTCATGACGCCAGTTTTCATTTCTACAGCCGTCAGACCTATGACAGCCTTGTTTTCCACGAGAAGCGAGGTGACGAACCATTCATCGTAGAATTTTATGTTGCTGTAGGTCGTTGCTTTTCCAAAAAGCGCGTGCATTTCGTGGAAGCCTGTCATGTCCGCTGCGAAACATGCTCTTGGATATGAGTGGCCGCCGAAGGCGCGCTGGTCGATCTTGCCGTCAGCCGTCCTGCTCCATGGGCATCCCCAATGCTCGGTGAGCACGATTTCTTTAGGGGCTTGTCTAACGAAGAATTCGACGACATCTTGGTCGGCGAGGAAGTCTGCGCCTTTAACAGTGTCGTAGGCGTGCAGGTCAAAAGAGTCTTTTTCATTCGTGACCGCTCCGGTTCCGCCTTGGGCACAGACAGAGTGCGAACGGAGTGGGTGGTGTTTCGAGATGACCGCGATGTCCAGCTTGCCGTCAACGTCTGCGGCTGCCACTGCAGCCCTCATACCGGCCAAGCCGGCTCCTACGATGATTAGGTCATGAGTGTATTTTTCCATTAGACACACCTTTTTTTGAGAGAATAAGCTAAAGTTGCGATGTAAGCTTTATAGTTTTTCCAGTTTCCAAAGCAATCAGCAATGTTGCTTGAACTTGTTTACAAGCCTTTTATATTTCTTCGATAATGCTAGCATGTGATGGTTGATGTTCAACGCTGAACGCTTCATCCAAGAAACAACCGCGAAGCTGAAGGAGAGGATAAGGGGTAAAGCGGTTATCGGCGTTTCAGGAGGCGTTGACTCGACTGTTTCGGCTATTCTCGTGAACAGGGCGATTGGAGAACACCTTGTTTGTGTGCTCGTTGACACGGGTTACATGAGAAAGAATGAGATACACAATAATGAGAGAATACTGAAGAGTCTGGGACTGCACGTTTTGGTAGTCGATGCTAAGGAACGGTTCTACGCTAAGCTCAAGGGTGTGACTGACCCGGAGCAGAAACGGAAGATTATCGGGGAATTGTTCATCAGAGTTTTTGAGGAGGTTGCCCAGAAGGAAAGCGCGCGGTTTTTTGTGCAAGGCACGATTGCACCTGACTGGATTGAGAGCGGCGGCGGGCTCAGGGACAGGATCAAGTCTCATCATAACGTGGGCGGTTTGCCTGAAAAGGTCGAGTTCGAGATTGTCGAGCCTCTTCGGGACTTGTACAAGGACGAGGTCAGGTTGGTGGGCGAGAAGCTGGGGTTGCCCAGCGAGGTTTACGGGAGGCAACCGTTTCCTGGGCCAGGTTTAGCCGTGAGGATTTTGGGTGAGGCTACGCCTGAGAACGCGAGGATCGTGCGGGAAGCCTGCGCCATCGTGGAGGAGGAAATCGAGAAGGCCGCGGAGAAGAAGGAGATGAGCCGGCCTTGGCAGTATTTCGCTGTTTTGTTGCCCTGCAAGACAGTGGGCGTTCACGGCGATGTAAGAGCATACGGCAACGTTGTGGCTGTTCGCTCCGTCGAGAGTCTGGACGGAATGAGCGCTGCGTATTCGAAGATTCCGCACACGGTTTTAGAAAGAATCTCTGTGAGGATTACGAACACGTTGAAGGATGACGTTGGAAGAGTGGTTTATGACGTAACGAATAAGCCGCCGGGGACGATTGAGTATGAGTAAGGTCTACGTTGTGGACAACGGCGGACAGTGGACGCACAGGATCTGGCGCGTGCTGGGAGAGATAGGCTGTGAATCGAAGATAATTCCTAACACGATGCCCACGGCGCAGATTGATGCTGACGCCTTGGTCCTCAGCGGAGGAGCTACTAGGATCGTTTGGGAATCTCCGAAGCTGGGTAACTGTGTAGATTACTTGAACGAGTTCAAGGGTCCGATTCTGGGCATCTGCGTCGGGCTTCAGCTTATGGCCATGCACTGCGGGGGAAAGGTTGGGCCCTCAGAAGTGCCAGAATTCGGGTTGGCG
>Ga0315296_10001128_pt1 | contig 23497 bp, 15 predicted proteins | sample YL17G14_18_MG_FD_203921 | JGI IMG/M metagenome (GOLD analysis project Ga0315296, IMG submission 203921) | Sediment microbial communities from Yellowstone Lake, YNP, Wyoming, USA - YL17G14_18 | ecosystem: Environmental > Aquatic > Freshwater > Lake > Sediment | place: USA: Wyoming | collected... | reverse complement strand
CGCAATCCTAACGACAAAAGGCAGAATCGTTCTGTAAGGAAGGCATTAAAGGTGAAAATCCAGCAGATCCCACCGACTAAACCATATTTTCCAAAGGAAGACATCAACACTATCAAGAGCGATGTTGAAAAGATAATCAACTCAGGCATGCTTACGCTCGGCGAGTACACTAGGCGTTTTGAAGCCGAGTTTGCGAAACTGTGCAAGACAAAGTATGCTGTGGCTGTCAATTCGGGAACCAGTGCGTTGGAGATAGCATTAAGAGCCTCGGACTTGAGGGGCGGCGAGGTTCTTGTGCCCACCAACACTTTCAGCGCGTCTGCCGCGTCGATAATTTTCGCAGGGAGCAAACCAGTCTTCACTGACATCAACACCGAGTCATTATGCATGGATGCCGAGAACGTCCAGAAATACATGACAAACAAGACTAAGGCTGTTATGGTGATTCATATAGGCGGTTTAGTGTGCCCAGATATAACGGCAATAAACGAAATATGCGAGGATCATCACCTCACTTTAATAGAGGATGCTGCTCATGCGCAGGGAAGCGCTGCAGGCAAACTAATGGCCGGATCAATTGGAGATGCAGGTTGCTTCAGCTTCTACCCAACTAAGGTGATTACAACCGGAGAGGGCGGCGTCATAACAACTAACAATGAAGAAATGGTCAAAAAATCAATGATCCTACGAGACCAAGGAAAAGAAAATTTCAGCAGCAACATAATCGTGAAACTAGGCTACAATTGGCGAATGAGTGAAATCAGCGCCGCCATCGGTTTAACACAAGTTAAGAGACTGCCAGCCTTCATCAAACAAAGGAACAGAATCGCTAGTTACTATGATCAGAAACTCTCCAAGACAAAGCAACTGAGACCGATAAGGACCCCGACCAAATTCCTGAACAACTACTACAAGTATACCGCTCTTTTATCGCATGAGATTTCACGAGACGAATTCAAGCAGAAGCTAAGAGAGAAAGGTGTTAGACCGGGAGGAGAAGTGTACTGGCCGCCTTTGCACATGGAACCCATCTATCAGGAGCTCTTAGGAGTCAAAGAGGGCGACTTTCCAGCGGCGGAAGACGTGTGCCGACGAATGATTTGCCTACCAATGTACAGCCAAATGACTCTGGCAGAAGCTGAATACGTGATTAACAAAGTAAATGAGGTTCTTGAAGAGTTCTAAGAGGTTGGTGAACTCGATGAAAGTGTTAGTCACGGGAGGTTCAGGCTTCATCGGAAGCCATATCGTGGACAAGCTGAGGCTGCGCGGCTTCGAGGTGCGTGTCTTCGACAAACAAAAGCCTATGAGAGAAGACGTAGAGTGGTTCAATGGCGACTTGCTTAACGAAAAAGAGGTCCTAGAGGCCTGCAAAGACATTGAAGTGATTTACCATTTGGCAGCTATTGCGGATGTTAATGTTGCTCTGTCAAATTTCGAGGTTTGCTTACTAGTCAACGAACTTGGAACTATGAATTTTCTGAAGGCTGCCACGGCACAAGAGGTAGACCGAATCATTCTTTCTTCTACCACGTGGGTTTACGGAAGAAGCAAAGGTGTGGTTGACGAAAGTACACCTATTCCTTTTCCTGAGCACATATACACTAAGACTAAAATCGGGCAGGAGCATTTGTTGTATTCGTGGCATGAGCATCACGGTCTGTCATTCACAGTTTTAAGATACGACATTCCCTATGGACCGCGAATGAGGTCCAACATGGCGATCTCCATATTCGCCAGAAAGGCGATGAGAGGCGATCCTATAACCATCTTTGGAGACGGCGCTCAAGGCCGTTGTTGGATTTACGTTGAGGATTTGGCGGATGGCAACGTTGCAGCAATGGCTGAAGGTGGCAAGAATGAGATTATCAACCTAGCTGGTCCTGAATTCGTAACTATGAACCAGATAGCAGATGAACTGAAAGCAATTTTCGGCGATATCAGCATTAAATATGAACCGGCTAGGCCCCATGATTTTGAAGGTTCTTTGACAAGTATTGAGAAGGCAAAAGAGAAGCTCAAATGGGAACCCAAGACATCGTTCAAAGACGGACTGCGCAAATACGTCCAATACGTTAAGAGCACAGCTTCAGAAAGTTGAAACGACTAGGAACATTAGTCCAAGAAAGCCAACCGAGAACTGTTGAGCAAGTCAGCAACATGACAAAGGCCGATAATGAAGTCACGGTTCGCCGGGTGAAGGGGAGCGAAATCTACAGAGTAGTAGACCTGATAATTCAAGCCTTCTCGATGGAGATAAGCATTATAGGCTTGGATGTTCGAAGGCTTCGGGGCATGGCGAGACTTTATCGCATGCTAAGTCATTTCTATCCCGTTATTGATGCCCTCGGCGTTGATTTTGAGACGATTCTGGTGGCCGTGGCTGATGAAGAAGTGGTTGGCGAGATACACTTGGTTCCTCACGGTAAAAGATTGTGGAGCTTGGACTCGGCTGCCGTGGATTCGCGATTTCGGGGGCGCGGTATATATAGGAAGTTGCTGACGGAAGCGGTAAGGTACATTTTCAAAAGGCATGGTGAAAGAATCGTTACGTCACTATGGACTACTAATATAGCCCCTGTGAAAGTCACCAATGAACTGAAGTTCGAGATTCTCGAAAAGAAGGAGCTACTATGTCTAGAAGACATACATGCCTCGTTTCCAGAAACCAAAAGAGGCATCTACGTACGAAGCGCTGAAGAAGTGGATGCTAAAGAAATCTGCAAAATGTGTAGTAGGCTCTACCCAGGGCGAGATGAGACCTGCAGAGCCGTGTTAGACGACTTCTCCGAATCATTGTTGAAGCGACTTAGAAACAGGATGACCCAGTCTAATTCGAGAAAATGGATCATGAAACTGAATGATGAGATCATTGGATACGCGAAGGTTACATACACGTCTTCAGAAGAGGCTGCGAATCTAGAGTATTTCTATGTGTTGCCCTTAGAAGGTTCCTCAGATCACATAGGCATATTCCTAGACGAGATCTTGGCATTCTTGCACTGCCATAACGTTGTGAAGGCTACGGTCAGTGTCAACGGCGAATGGAAAGATGTGATAAGGGAATTCGAAAGACGCAGGTTTAGGTCTGTTGCTTCAATATACGAAATGGAAAGGTGTTCCGATAATATTCCTTAGCTCATGTATGGAAACCCGCGACGGCACAAACACCTTTTTTCCTTTCAGCAGTCCACGGAAAAGTGCGTAAAGATATGGGGCATGACAACTCTTCATTCTTGATCATAACAGGTAGCTCTCCTGAATCACATAGTCCCTCTGGGGAGAGACTGCGCCATCTGGCAATAGCAAGCAGTTCGCGATTCGACCAAGTTGCAGTTCTTGCTCTTCGGAAAACTCCAAGAGACAACAAACGAGAAAGAGAAGAATCAAGGGTCTCTGTTTTCACCATCAATTTTACCAGAGGTGTTCCGTATCCTTTGTCAGTGCTTCTTGATCCTGTGAAGGTGCTCATGTTTCTGATGCATGGTCTTGTTCTGTGCAGGCGTATCAGGCCATCCCACATACTGGCTTCCATGCCTCCTTTGGAGACTGGCGTGAGTGCATGGATCCTCACAAAGCTTGCTGGCATCCCTCTGTTTGTCGATCTACGAGACGATTGGGAAGCTGCTGCAAGTTTTCAGCTGAAGCGTTACTTTCCGGAAGTGTCAGCAAAGATTCTCTTGGCGATTGCGAAGGAAATTTACTCCTCTGCTTCGGCCATATTGGCTGTAACTGAGACCATCGCGGAAACCACGCGAAGACGTAACGTCGGGACTAGTGTGCTTCTTGTTCCCAATGGGGCTGATTCGGAGCTTTTTGCTCAAGCCGACGCGAAGACTCGCAGGAGAATAAGGCAGGAGTGCGGGCTTCCATTGGACAAGATTGTTGTGGCTTACTGCGGAAGTGGGGTCAATCCCTATTACCGTTTGGACATGACGTTGTCTTCTGTCAAGGCTTTGCCAAAGGAGGTTGCAGAGAGAGTTTTCTTCGTGTTCTATGTTTACAACGGAATAGAGAACCTAAAAAGACTTCAAAGCCAGCTGGGGATTCCTGAAAACCGACTTGAAATACGAAGACCACTGCCTCGTAGCCAGCTTGCCGAAGTCTTGGCGGCGTGCGATGTTGGCTTGGTGCCGTTTGATGCAAAACCCTACCTCTTATGCGCTAGATCAACCAAGATCTACGAGTACCTAAGCTCTGGTCTTTATGTTATCTGCAGTGGACCAAAGGGAGGCGAACTTGATGTCCTGCTTTCTGCTAACGATGCACTTGGCATGTTCGTTTCGCCGAGTGTTGAAAACTTCGTCAAAGCGTTTCGACTTGTGTCAGAGAACACTGAGGATTTCTTGAGTGAAGACTTGAAAAGTTTGCGCCATTCGTTTATAAGAGAGAACTATGATAGGCAGAATATGATGAGAAAGGCTGTGGACATGTTGTTTTCCAGAGTTTCATCATCATTGACAACTCAAAAGAAGTGAGCGCCTGTAAGAGGGCATCTGTGTTGAAGAAGCAAACAATACTAGTTATTCTCATGCTCCTAGCGTCGCCAGTTGCTTTGATAGTGAACGTTTTAACCATGAGGTCGCCTGTTTTGGCAACTGTCGCTTCTTTGGTGTTCTTCTCCATCGATTCGTGGGTGATTGCCAAGTTGTTGTATGGACGCTACGATAGATCTTTCCGAGTGACTCTTGGGTTTATAACGATTCTCTTGCTTTTGGCTGTGACTGGGAATGTGTTGATAGTGTTCGCAAGTTTTACAGAAGTTGTTTCATTAGTGTCTCTCATTGTTTTCAACTTGTTTTTAGTTTTGGCCTTTGCTCGTTTCAGAAGAATTCAGTCTCCAAAAGTAATAGATGAGCCTCAAACTGTTCGCAATAAGAAGGCGGTTAGAGCAGATGCCTTGCTCGTAATTCTTTTCTTGCTTTCTGCAGCTGTGGCATTCTTGTTGCTCTGGCTTGGTAGAACGGGAGAAGGTGGAGCCTCTGTCTGGCTGACCGTCCCAAACCTTTTCATTCCGCTTTTTCTGTATGTGTCAGTTTTGTTAACGATTATTCTTGTTTTTTCGCATTTGAATAATGCTTTAAAGCTGGGTTTGGTGTGTATTTTTTCTTTCTTGGCGCATAGTCTTTTCCTTTTGGTGTGGTATCCTGGTCGCTTTGGTGATCCTTGGTTACATCTTGGGTCTGCAAGGTATATTGCTAGAACGGGAGTGCCCTACGCTTATTCTTGGATGGTTCAGCAGTTTCTTGTTCTTGATCTTATGTTGAATGTTCAAGAGGCGCTGACCGTGTTTTTTGGGAGGATGTTTTTAGTGGATGTATATTGGAGTCATGTTGTGCTGGTTCCGTTGTTGTGGTCGGTTCTTGTTCCGTTGATTGCTTATAAAATTGCAGAAATGCTGACTGTGAATAAGAGCAAAATATTTCCAGTTTTAGCTGCTGTGGCTTCACTGTTGTTTCCGTCTATGATTTTGTGGGGTGCTGTTTCCGTGCCGAACTCGCTTGGCTTCGTTTTCTTTTTTGTTGCTGTTTTGTTTTTGCTTTTATGGATAAGCAGAGGTGACAAACAAATGTGGGCTATGTCGTTTCTAGCAGGAGCCGTGGCGTTTCTAGCTCATCCTCAAGCTGGGTTTTTTGCTTTCTATTTGCTCCTGTGGGGAACCGTGATTAAGAAGACATCTCGTAAGCTTTGGGTGTTTGCGAGCTATGTGCTACTTTTTGTAGCGTATCCTTTGGCTCTATCTGGTGTGAGAGGTTCTTTTTTGGTTAGTGGGTTGTTTGTTTTGGAGAACTTTTCGTCTTTTCAGTCTGAAATATCAACAGTTCTCTTGGCTTTTGGGATTGTCGGGCTTGTCTTTGGTGTGCGGAGCCGTCGTGTTGACGTTAAAATTGCGTTGATGCTGTTCGTCTTTTACTTGACCGTTTTGGCGGAGTATTATCTGACAGGTTTTGGAATGGCTGGTCTTCCGTACAGCGCTGAGAGAATATTAACTTTGGCAGATTTTCTGCTGGTTCCCTTTGTGGCTTTAGGGTTTATGACGATAGCAGTAACTGTTGGAAAAGGGTTCGCTTTGAAATCTCGTGTAGCATCGTCTGTTGGCATGCCGTTTAAAAAGTTTAAGTTTAACGTGAGTGGGCGTTTTGTTGGCTTGTTACTGGTTTGTTTGTTTTTGTCTTTGCAGATTACGGTGACGTTGTATCAAGCTTATCCACGCAGTGAAATCGTGACTGTTCAGCCCGCTGCCTATGAAGTTGAGGCGATACAATTCATTGATTCAAATTCGCCTGGGAGGTACGTTGTTTTGGGTCATCCTGCGTTTGCAAGTTTGGCTGTTGGTTTCCTCGGCTTAGACTATGGTTGGGCTGGTGGTGAGCGGGGGCTTTTTGGTATGCCTCAGTCGCAGGCCTATCAGGGTGGGTGGTATCCTACGGTTCAGTTGTATTTTGAGATGACGAAAAATCCGTCTGTTGGTCTATTGGAGCAAGCTATGGATTTTGCGAATGCAACATTGAGTTATTTTGTTCTGTCTGTGAGAGAGCCCAAGTTTAACGACGCTCTCAGACGTACACTTGAGATATTGCCGCCCATTCGTGTTTTTGGTGATGAGGAACTCTACGTGTTTGCTTATCCTCTTCCCCTTTTTGAGGAAGATGGGGCTATGGTGAAGGTGGTTTTCGATGATGGTGCGGGCGGAGAGCAGAATGTCCTAACTAGGTTTACTTACATGGTTGAGAGCGGAGTGAATTCCACACTTGCTCTTACTGGTCACTTAAGTTACAATGTTAGTGACTTTCCTGTGCATTGGAACTTTTTGGAGTTGTTGGTTAACAATGCGTCTAGTCGATTTGATGATTCAAGCGATGTCAACGCGTTTGTTTATGTGAAGGGTCTTCAGCCAAGTGACGTGTTAACTGTCAAATGGCTTTTCAACAGTCGTTATCCGAATGTTGGGTGGAAAGAAGATTCGTTCAAACAGTTGAATAAGTGGCACACACACGAACGCTACAAAGGAACAATGACGCCGAATATCACCAGCGATGGAAACGTTCTCCGTATGTGGTACTCTTTTACACCCGGGCGCTATTGGTACTACTATTATGTCACGTCAGTCGACCTGTCGACAAATGATTATCCATACCTTTTAGTGAGGTGGAGATGTGACCAGCCTGTTGCTGTTGCTAGTGTTTACTTTGAAGGTGGGGGATCAATGGAGATTGTGCCGTTTGGCGGCAAGAGTTTGGAATGGAGCGCAATTGTTGTGCCACTTACATCTGACTCTATAGTAAGCACTGTGATGATAGGATTGAGCAACGTGAAAAATCAACAACTCTCAGGCCAAGCCACGTTGGAAGTCGATTACATATTGTTCGCCTCAAACACCTTACCATAACTCATGCTGTCTCTGTTCTGATTATCGCAAACAGCCGTGACTTAACGTGACTGTTTTGGACGTAGGGTGTGGATCTTTAAAACGAGGCTCAGTTGGAATCGATATACAAAGAACTGCCTCTGTAGATGTCGTGGCTGACGTTCATCGCTTACCACTGCGTGATGGTTCCATTAATGGATGCATTGCGTATTCTGTTCTTGAGCATGTTAATAATCCTCTCCAAGTAATTCGTGAAGTAAATCGAGTTCTACAAGAGAGAGGATGGTTTGAAATCCGTGTTCCGAGAGACTCTCGATTAAGACTTGACACCTTCCTCTTCTGTGCCACTTTGAACGTCAAACTATTAAAGCAGCAATATTCATTTCTCAAAACTGGTGCCCATCAGCATCAGTTCTCAACTCGCGCATTGAAAAGAATTTTGAAAATGAGTGGTTCTTCGGCGAACTGCGTCATCTTTTCTGCTGTACGCCTCGAAACTAAACATAACATGCTTGTCGACATTTTTCGATATCTGCGCAACATCTATATAGTTGCAGAAAAGGTTACCGCACTATCACCTTCACAAAGGGAACGGTATTGAATGCAAAACCCCTGCTTGGACGCATGAAGCATCTCGGCGTTGTTTTGGATGTTTCTCGCGGCGAGTTTGACAAAGGCGCTACCGCCATGGGTTCCATATTTCTAAATATTGGTGATACCAACAAATGGTATCTTTTCTACACTGGTGCCGTGGACACAAAATGGTCGCGCACCAATATAGGTTTAGCAACGTCAAAAAATGGGATAGAATTCGTTAAGAACAGTGAAGATCCCTTGTTGGAAGCAGACCACGGGCATTTCCCCTGCACTCAGGCGTTAAATCCAGCTGTAGTTAGAGTGAATAACAGATTTTACATGATTTTCTCAGGCAAGTTTGTGTCAACATCGTCAAGAAAGCTCGGCATCGCATATGCGGATGACCCCAAAGGACCTTGGCAAACAATTGGCGAATTGATTAAACCCACTTATTTCTGGGAAGGCAGAAACATAGATAACGGCTGCTCCGTTGTAAAACTAGACGACGAAACCTTACTTCTTTACTATAGCAGTCTTATGTCACCTAAAACTTATGATGTCTTTAGTTTTCTCAGACGTTACCCAATTCGAAGAATAGGCATACTAAAAGTGCGTATTCACGGCACATCACCATCTGAGATTGAGGCTATGCGTTTTTCGGGTAACCCTCTTAAGCACTTGAATGGACACAAGAGTAGTTGGCATGAGTCAGTGTTTTGTCCAGGCTACGTCAAACTGAATAACACACATTACTTGTTTCCCGCTGCATCAACGTACTCTGTTGGCTTTCCATACAAACAATACATTGCCTTGGTGACCAGCTGCTCTCCCTACTTCAATCCCCAAGAAACATCCAAACCAGCAAAGCTAATCGACGGACCATTAGAAAAAACTAAAATAATACCCGACATAAAAGGCGAAATAGCGTTAGACACGCCCTCACCATACTTTGACGCTGAAAACAACAAGCTTTTTCTCTACTACTCGGCTGCCGACCGCGTAAACGGAATCTGGAAAACAGCGCTAACAACCTTTGACCTGACAGCTAATTGAAACAGTTTGCAACAAACTGAAAAGCGATGCATCACCAACCTAAAACGTCTAAATGAGATGTTTCCGTGAAGAAAGAGTTCAAGGATTTACTTGCAGCTTTGTTCTTGAACAAGCCAAGAGACAAAATAGAAGAAAAGTTCAGCAAGAGCTTCTACCGCGACAACCATCTCCTCATAGAACGTCAAAAACTGGGAAGCCTTGACAAGTTTTCACAGTTCCTAAATCAAATCAAAGAGCATCTAGGAAACAAAACAGGTTTATTGTTGGAAGTAGGATGCGGCTTCGGACTTCACGCTTTATTCTGGAGTCATTCAGGCTACAAAGTCTGCGCTTTTGATGTCTCCCGACAAACAATCAGCGTGTTTAACGTCATATTGAACGAGTACAACAAGGAAACTCCCTGCTACCCCCTAACAAGCGATGCACTGAATATCCCCTTACCTACGCAAAGCACAGACATCATCTACGCAAACGAGTTCATATCGCATGTTCCCGACCTTTCCCAATCCCTTCGCGAGTTTGCCAGAATCCTGCGCCCAGGAGGCGAACTGATAATTTCCGACACTGATAAAAGATCACTTTTTTCCTTCGTAATATGGCCAAGGCAGAAAAGAGCAGAAAAAAGATACGCAGAGATGAGAAAGACAATCATCAGAGAGTTTCTTGAAAGACAGCATTTAACCCTAACTAATAAAGAAATAAACCACGTTATTAGCGAAACCATCGGACTAACCAAGAAAGAAATCGAGCAAGTAACACAACTATTCGTAAAAACCAGAATAATCAAACTCTTTGTAAACAAACTTAAACTCAGAGAACCCTTCAACTCAGAATTCAAATACCGCTCACCTTACGGACAATACAACGAAAGACTATTCACTCCCAAACAGGTATCAAGTTTGCTTCAAAACAACTTTGACATTATTCACATTTTTTATCCAATCGTATGCTCACCATTCGCTCACCTCATAAGCTTCAAAATCATAAGACCATTGGACAGACTTCTGCCAACATCAATCCCACTTTTATCTGCAATGCTAGTAGGAAAATACGTCATTATCTGCAGAAGAAAGAATGCTGCTTTTCGCGACACAAACAAAGAATATACACCACAGCCATGCAAAAAATCTTAATCTGACACTAATCTGAGAGTAGCCAATGACACATAAAATAGCGTTTGTATGCAAATTCACTGATGTGCCGAGATCGCTCCGGATGTCCAAAACCCTAGTCAACGCAGGCTACACTGTGCACATGATTGAATGGGATCGAATGGGCATAAAACCAAGAACAGAGGTGAAAAACGGCATAATTTTCAAGAGGCTCAAGCTCAAGTCACCATACAGTTTCCGTTCCCTTCATCTGTTCCCTATTTGGCTCGTTTACGCCTTCATCCAACTCATCATAGGAAACTACGATATGATACAGCCACAAAACCTTGACTGCATGATACCCGCATTTTTCTCAACTAAGCTAGCGAAACGCGCTCGAATAATCTACGACCTAGCAGACTTTTACAAAGACGCCTATTTAATTGGCATGCCAATTGTGGGTTCTTCTGCAGCTCTTCTAGAGAGGCTACTGATACGAACCTCAGACGCCCTAATCCTATCAAGCGAACGTGCTATTCTGCAAGTCGAAGAGAAAAACCTTCCAGAGAAAAGAATGATGTTCTACAATTCACCAGACGTTGACTTCGAAGTCAATGTGAACGAAAAAAGCCTTCCAAACAAGACCAATAGAAGCAAGCTGACTCTCTTTTATCCTGGTCTGTTAAACTACGACAGAGTCAAACCCCTAATAAAAGTCATAAAATCCGTTGAAAACCTACCAGTGAAAATCGTGATTGCTGGTTTCGGCGAATATGAAGACCTTGTACGACGGCTCAGCAAGACAAATAGGCAACTGACGTTTCTCGGGTATTTGAGTCATAAAGAAACATTGGAGCTCGGGAAGAGGGCGGACCTAATGTTGCTAACCTACGATCCGAGCTACATTAATAACAGAATAGGGCTCCCAAACAAACTCTTTGAAGCAATGGCATGTGGAAACCTGATTTTGGCTCCCCGTGGCACATACATGGGCGAAATTGTCGTTAGAGAAAAAATCGGGATAGTCGTAAACTACAATGACCCGAACGAAATCCGACAGGTGGTCGAATCTCTAGTTGACAGAGGAGAAAAAGAAATCCAACTGTCTAGGACACACGCAAAGAGACTGTACCTTGAAAAATATAATCCTCAAGCAATGAACCGTGAGTATTTAAGAATAGTGGAAAATCTTGTCTCAGATTAGTTGCTGTTGCATCAGGGCATTGTTTCTTGTCTCTGTGGCTAACGTAGATGTTTCAAAGCGATCGAAGATGAGGTAAACACCATGCATGTATGCCTTCTGACTTCAAGTAGATCCTTGGAAGTGGTTTTTGGCGGCGAAGAGAAATTTACTCTGTCACTGGGAGAGTGGCTCAAGAAAAGGGGATATCCTGTTACAATTGTCAGCCGCAGGCTCTTCGGTGTTGAAGCGGTCGAAGAACCTTGCGATGTCTCTTCTAATGCCGCTCAAATGGAGTCTGAGCCTCCACGCCGAGTGCAGTTGCCCTACATCATGTTCGTAGTGTCTATGCTGTTTACTTCTTTGCTCTTCGTGCTGCAAATCATTGCCGTCAACCGCAGATCGAAAATATCCATCATTCATGCTCAAGACACGGGCTATGGAGGGCTTCCCGCTCTCATTGCAGCAAGAATTCTGCGAATCCCTGTTGTGCTTTCTTCGCATGGTATAAGACACATTACCATAAGCAATGTGCTAAAGGGCTTTCCTGCACGATTAGCCTTACCTTGGGAGTATTGCCTAGATGTTTTCACAAGCAGTCATGCCGACATAGTTGTTAGCGTGAGTTCCAATGGGAAAAGATACTTTTCCCAAATCATGCCTGAAGGCAGGGTTAGAACCATACCCATAGGCATAGTGACTAGCAGTTTCAAAGCCAGCAATGAAGCAAGGCATATGGTTAGGAAGGAGTTAGGTTTTCAAGACGAAGTTCTCGTTGGGTTTGTAGGCAGATTGGCACCTGAAAAGAATCTTTTCTCACTCCTTGAGGCCTTTGCCAAAGCAGCACGGAAAATCGAGAAGGTGAGGCTCGTACTCATCGGCGCTGGACCATTGGATAAGAAGCTTAGAGCATTTAGCCGCGAGCAAGGCGTTAGTGACAGGGTTGTTTTCGCGGGAATTAGACATGATGTAAATCGCGTTCTTTCTGCTTTGGACATTTTCGCTCTTCCATCGTACACGGAAGGCTGCCCCACATCATTGCTAGAAGCCATGGCATCTGGTAGGGCGATTGTTGCCAGCAGCATATCAAGTATACGTGAGATCGTGAGCAACGACGAAGCTATTCTAGTGAATCCCCATAATGTGGGCGAGCTGGAACAAGCCATCACGCTACTGTCTAACGATCGCGGTTTGAGAGCTGATCTGGGGCGTAAGGCAATAGAGAGGTCAAAGCTCTACGACGTTGACAGAATCTATAAGCAGCTTGTCACTCTGTATAAAGACCTGACCGCACTCAACTAGAGAAGCCAAAGATTGCAGATGACCTTCAATCTTCCAGAAAAGCAGAGCGTGCCTGAAACGTCTGCAAACAGAAGCGCCTATACTGTTGCTGCGTACATCATTCATCCTCGTCTGAGCATTCCCCAAGATCTATTGAGTAAAGAGATTTCATTTGCCGAAGTGCAAAGAGCACTTGTGGTCAATAAGGTTCTGTTCAGGTCTTTTGCACAACATGATTCAGCCCTCAACCCCAAGAAAGTAGCCGTTGTTAACAGTCTTTTAAGCAATAGCAGCGAGATGAAATGCTGCTACGATTTCTACAAAGTCCTGAAAGCTGAGTTGCTCGATGCAATCCAGCTATTAAATGAGAATGATGTGCAGACGGTGTTCATAAAGTCGTCGGGCATTTTACCCTTCGACAGCGACAACTTCGACCTGCTGATACCCGATAGTCAAAAAGGAATCGCGGATAAAGTGCTTCGAGTAAACGGCTTCTCCTTTGTCAAAATAGCCGCGGAACCGTTTAAGACTCTTTATCGAAAGACAGAGGACGGAAAAGACTTCCTCGCGCTACATCTGCACTCTAGGATTGCATGGAGCGGTGTTGAGTTCTTAAAGGTCGAAGACGTATGGAAGAAATATTCTACAAAGGATATTGAAGGCACAAATGTGGGCTTCATATCTCCTGAGCATCATGCTCTAGTCACAGTGGCCCACGCCTTTTTTGAGAATGGTTCTTTGAGACTAGGTGACCTAATGTATCTGGTAGACAGTCTCAGCAACGACGACCTAGACCTTGGCAGAATTGTCTCTTCGTCTGTTGAAATGGGATGGGATGCGGCTTTTTGCGCAATGTTGTCCTTTGCGAACGTGGTTCATCGTGATATTTATGATGCTCCAATGATTCGCCAAAGCAGGCTAGATGTGGCTTTTTCACAGGCTTTGAACGTGGATCAAGTCAAGAGAGTCAGCGATCTGCGCAACAAGATTGAAGCGTTCTATCACGAGCCATACTTGCCTGTTTCTATGCGCTTGAGAGATTACCGAATACGACAGCTGATTTCACAGGTTGCCTCTAGTGATTCGCTAAGTCTAACGGTCAAGGTAAAGACGTTGAAACACCTCCTCGCAGTCTTCCTGAAGGGAATTGCCCCAAGGCAAAGGGCATCGATTGTGGTTTCTTTAGTCGGAATGGATAGCACTGGGAAAACGACACACGCAAGAAAGCTAGTTGAAGCCTTCAACAAGAGAGGGTATAGGGCAGTTCATATTTGGAGCAGAGGAGCTTTTCGTCTGAGCAGACCGTTCACTAGTGCTGCAGCATCGTTTCTAGGCTCGAATTCCAAGACTGCGTCTGCTCAAGAACCATCTCGAACTCGAGCGCATCGCCTAAGAGCCAACCCTGCCTTTGGGAAAATACTGACAATCCTTCTTCTACTCGAATATTCGGCTCAGCTCAGATGGAAATTGCTCTTAAAACGGTCATCGAATAACGCACTCATTTTTGACCGCTACCTGTATGACACTCTTGTAGACTCATTGTTGAATTATGGTAGTGACTATGACAGCTTCTTCCCAAGATTCCTGCTGAGCAATGTTGAGCTGTTTGCCTCGAGGCCTGACTTGATAGTCGTCCTCAAGGCGAGTCCAGAAACTGTTCTTAGAAGGTCCCCGGAGGAGGATTTGAGTGCTGCAAGGATCAAGTCTCGGATTTATGACCAGTGGAGTAAGCGATGGGGAGCTTGCATACTCGATACTGATCGGCATTCTGTCGAGCAGAATCACTTGGACCTTTTGGGGAAAACACTGCGAGTGTTTTATGAAGGACAAGCCGGAAAAGGGTTTTAGTGGCTCGTCGTAAGGAAGCTGCTCATTGAAGCTCACATTTGTGATTTCGGGTTTTAGCGAACAGAGCGTTACCGCGTTACCTTGGAAATATGTTTACGAGTTAGCAAGAAGTCTGGCTAAAAAGGGATGCAGCATACAAATCGTTACCGATGAGTCCTTTCACGGTGATGAGGTCGAGGGAATTACCGTCAGCAAAGTCTTGAGAACTAGACAACTGCCAACATTTTCTGCGGCTATGGATCCCCGCCAAATCGACGGCGCAATCGAGGCGTTCCAGCCTCAACTAGCATGTGTTTTCGGCGACCCTCTTGTCGGGTATTTTGTGAGGCGTCTGAGAATCCAAACTCCCTTAGTGGTGAACATAAGTAAGGGCATCTATTCCCTGAAGCAGCTGTACCTTTCAGGTTATTCATCACCATACCTCTATTTCAGTAGCTCTCTGGCAGCTAAGTTCATAATCAGACTACTGAACCAAAGAAAAATCAAGGCAATAACTGTTCCAACTTCAAGCATCAGAAGAAGCCTGGAGAAGCGCGGAGTTGAGAGTAAAAAGATCATGGTTTTGCCCTTTGCGTTCGACAAGACACTGTGCAAGCGCCACGGAGCTAATCTCGATAGAGATCGAATCCGACAAGAGTTGGGACTGGGCAAAAGCGACTTTGTTGTGACCTACTTCGGACCCCCTTACGCAAGAAGAGGAGTCAGCGACCTAGTTCAAACAACCAGTGTCTTAAAGCAGGAGTTACCAGTAAGGCTTCTCTTGCTATTGAGGCAGAATCCAGAGAACTCAAGGACAGAGATCAGTTCGCTCAGAAGTCTAGCTTCAAGACTAGGCGTTGCTGACAGAGTAACCTTCGTTGTTTCAGTATTACCTAAGGAAAAGCTGACTAGCTATTTGGAGGCGTCAGATGTTGTGGCTTTGCCTTTTTGGTATGTTGATGAGGAGCCTCCGTTAGGGGTTCTTGAAGCGCTGGCTGCAGGAAAGCCTGTTATAACCACAGATATTGATAGTCTCCCAGAAATTGTGGACAAAAATCGTGGAATGCTTGTAAGGCCACGCAACGTAAATGATCTGGCAAAGGCAATCTTCTATCTGTTTGGACATCCTGAGGACGCTTGTTCAATGGCGGCTGAGGGCACTAAGTTTGTTCAGACCCTCGAAAATTGGAATGAATTAGCCGACCGCTTTCTGCATCTTGCAGAAAGACTATCTTCATACTCATAACTTAAAAGCTGCCACTTGAATGGCATGAAACTCTTCTTTGTGATTTCTGCTCTGAAAGCAATGCTAAAAAGCCTATTAACCGCCCATATTAGGTGGGAAGGGTCTGGAGAGTTGCCGATGTGAAAAACAAGTTTCTCGGCGCCTTTCTACTGATATTACTCGGTCTAAGCCTCGTAGGAAACATAGCACCAAAAGCCCAAGATGGCATAATAGATGCTTATGCTTCTGCGCCTTATTTGCCGAGTGATGGCGACGCTTGGACAGAAAATAACAACGCAACTTATTCTTGGCAAGTTTCGCCGAGTTATAAGGACACCATTGTTTTTACGACTGCAAAAGCACAGGTTGGTTCGTATAGTTTATTGGTTAATCATACATCAGCTACTACTATCGCCTCCTTTACTGTTGAGATTGGAGCAAGCACAGATTTCTCAAACTATGCTGTTTTTGTTTTCTGGGTTTACATAGCTAAAGCAAGTTACAGTGGGACAGGGACATTTTATGCTTGGGCATCGGACAGGTTCAGTGGAAGCAATTATCAGCTTGACTGTGTGAAAAATATTGGCACGAGCGATTGTAATCGTTGGATAAAATTCGTGTTGCCTAAAGCAGCTTTTCGTGAAAACTCAAACCCAGCATGGACAAATAGACGGTATTTTGGCTTTCAATTCACTGGGTTAACAGCAAGCGATTATACTTGCATTTACATTGATGGGTTGAGAGCAGAAACCAATTACGAGTTCTACGACAATTCCAATAGTGTGGATGAAACAGTTTTGCCAAATCTTCTTGGTTTTATTCAGCGTGAGGAGAAAACTGTGGTTTACAATGACGTAACTTATACAAGTCTGCGAAGCATAAAAGCATTAAACGGCAGCTATCAGTATGAAACGTTGGAGTCAGAGGTTCTTGCACAGACCGTTTTTGCTTACTGCCTTGCTTACAACTACTCTCAGCACGAGTTTTTGCTTGATGAAGCAAAAGAATACGCCACATGGCTTTTAGAGTTTCAGCATGACACGAAAAAAGGTTTCAGCAAATACTTCAATAATAGCACGAAAACATTTGGCAATGTGGCTAACGCTGTTTACAATGGCTGGGTTCTTGCGGGTTTAAGTTTGCTCTATAATTTTTGGAATGATGCCACGCTAAAACAAGCTATTGAAGATGCAAGAGGGTTCTGGATTGATACCATGTGGGATGCCTCTGACAATTGGTTTGACCAAGAGTACAACATGGTCACTTCAAGTAAAACAGATGAGTTAAGTTGGAATGCCATGCGACAAGGCGCAATGATGTGTGGACTTGCTGCTTACTACAAGTATGTTACGCAAAACAGTACAGTCTTAGCAACACTTAACTCCCTTTGTAACAAGGGAATAACGCTTCAATTAACCAGCATGAATAGGTTTATTTTCAACTACCCAAATCAATGGGAAGATAACATTTACAGCTACTGGGGCTACTACTTTGCCTATCTTGCCACAAGAAACGCAACTTATCTAACAACATTCCAAAAACTTAAAGCCTTCAGCTTCGCCAATAACATGCTTTCCACAAATGCAAGTATGTATTACCTCATAATTCTCGGAAGTTCCAGAACAAAAGGCTTCGACGGATGGGGCTGGGCTTGCGCTTTACCTTTATGGCTCGTTCTCAACGATTTCGAAACTGATGCAAACTTAGTTAATCTCTATGAACAAGCAATTTGGGACTTGCTACCTGACCTTCTAACAAATGACTACTGCATTCCCATGAGAATGATTGGAACTACAAGCGATTGGACAAACCAACAGTATCTTCCAAGCAACGCATTTCTCTACGCAAGCCTCGCCATCTACTACGACCTTATCTATCAACCCACAAACCCCTATCTCATAAGCGCAACGAGACAAATAACGGCAACTTCATACGCAAACAGTCAATTGACCTTCACTGTTTCTGCTTTCACTGGAATAACAAGTGCAACTAAAGTTTATTGTGGTGATAAAGGTGAACCCATGTGGATTCATGTGTCGAATGGATCTTTGTCATGGTATTACAATGCTTCAACTTCGTTGCTAGAACTTGAAGTTTCACACATTGGTAATGCGCAAATAATTACTGATTGGAGAACTTCAGGCGACGTGAATGGCGATGGGGAAGTTGACGCTTCTGACCTAACCGCTTTATGTGAAGCCTACGGAAGCACACCAGACTCAGCAAAATGGAACGAAAACTGCGACTTCAATTGCGACCAACTAGTAGACACCTTCGACCTATACTTGCTTGGCTCAAACTATAGAGGCTGATCTTGGCAGGAAAATCTGAGACTTTTCAGTAGCCAACAGATCTACGGTTTTGTTTCGGGCGAGTTCAACTGCTTGTTTCTCTTTCGACTCTTACGTAAGTATAGAGTTGCCCCTATACCAACTACTACTATTGCGACGATGACTCCAATAATCAGAATGAGTGATGAAATAGGCAACATCACAGTATATCTTTCAGGCGCAGTCTGAGCCTTGTTTCCCGCTTTGTCGTAAGCATCAACGTAGAAAGTAACTAGGCTGCCCCCACCATGACCTGGAATCTCGGCAGTCCAGACACCGCTCTCATTCTTCATTGCTATTGATTGCGTCTTTGCAATATCCGTTACGTCTGAGCCAAGATGATAACGCAAAACAACGTCTCCAACGCCGCTTGCATTTTCTGGCTCATTCAAAGAAATCCTCACATTTACTGACTGCCCCTCAAAGGGAGTTGTGGGCTGCCATTCAAGACCATCGAGTTCTGGAGGGTCTTCATCAATCACGGAATAACCGTAAACCGCCGTAACAACCCACTTACCAATATCAGTGAAAACAAACATCCGATAACTGACCTCTGTTCCATACCGCAAAGCAGGCAACGTGAAAACATACACTCCATCTTGATTGACCATTGTGACGTTTTTCCACAAGTCGCCCAGACTATAGCTTATAACCACCTCAGTAACCCGGATCTCAAGTCCAGAGAAATTAGCACTTATTACAACATTAGAATGATACCAAGGAGTCGTTTGATCAACAACCCAGAATGCCCCAGCCTCGAAGCTAACAAGGCCATCGGAAATACACCAGAAAGTCAACATTCGATCCCGTAAGCTGAAATTATAGTTCCATTCTGTTTCTAGGCAGAAAACACTCCATGTGTTTTTGGAAAAAGGACCAATTTGAGGAAGAAACAAACGAACAGAGACATTCAGCTTTTCGTTGCTATCAATTGAAACATTGAAACGTTGCCCATCATACTGAGCCATGATAACTTTGTACCGTGATTCAGCGACACGCACATTCGGTGAGTTCCCAAGAGTGACTTTAACATGAACTAAGGCTTTTGTTGCAGGAACACGAATTGAGTGTTCGTCGAAGTAGAACCATGTGCTATTGTCAACCGAAACCTCTTGAATAGACTCGTTTGCATTAATCCTTACCCAAAGCATCCCCTTGCCAATATCTACTGCTTCGGGTATCAAGGAAGTGTCAACGTCGAATTCAATGACACGACCAAATCGAGTCGCGCTGCTTGTTCGCATCCACCTGTTGCCAAAATAAAGGCCGCCTTCTATGAGCGGAACAAACCTAATGTCAGGAATCTCAGCCGTTAAGTTCCTATAAACGGTCTGCAAACTATACGTTCCGACCTCGTTCCACCTGAAATTCGGCACATTATAGGCAAAACTTGGAAAACCATTCAGCACAGCAAGCATCCACTTTTGTCGATTCGAATAATAACGATAATACAAGCTACTGTTAGAGATTTGATCAAAGTCCTCAAAGTCACTAGCCATCTGTACACTGTAGTGCACGGCTACGCCAGAACTTGTCTTCATGTTCCACCAATCAGAGGAGTATCTTTCCAAGATCGAGGCTTCTCCAACTGAATCAATCAGGTATAGCCCCTTGTTCGCCATGGCGTCTAAAGTTGCTTGGTTCCAAAGCCCCACTGATGTGGCAACGGTGCTGAAGAGATCTATTCCTAGAGCAGTGTAATTAGCCCTGACATCTTGTATCAATGTCTCAACCGCACTCTGCGTCATACCGCTCGTATTGAGGCTTCGCAAAGACGAACTATATTCCCAATCTCTGTACTTACCATTTAGTTGAGCCAGAGTTATTGGAACAATCTTCCTCCAATAGTCTTTGTCGAACGTTCGAGGAATCTCCGCAAAAGCAATCGTCGGCGTGATGTTGCAGGCGCTGATTGCATAGTAGAAGTTTGCAAGACTTGCGTTTAGGTACATTTCATCCCATCTAGCGGCATAACCAAGTCCGCTTAGTCTGATGTTCGCCAAAGGCTGAGGCTTGATTATGGTCGTAACATCCTTCTCAAGCGCAGCCGCAATCAAAGAGGCGAGAAGCGAAGATCTTGTTGATATGTCAGTCAATCCATGATAGTTGATGTCATAGGTTCCTACCCGCGTCCCATAAACGTATCCTCCTTGAATGAATATTCCGACAGCATTATCTTGGGCTTTGTAGTAGGTCACACCTGCGATTTGTTTGCCGATCAAATTCGTCGAAGGACTTGAAGTGATTGTGAAATCGTAAATCTCACTGGCTGTTTCGGTCGTCAAATCGACCTGAAAGCTTACGATACCGTTGTGTTGAAGGGGTATTGAGTATGACAGGGCCAAAGGCAGGCCCCCAATCGCATAATCCAGTAACTCAAACTCGCCACCATTGTGCCAAGCACCGCCTCTTCCTGAAAAATCGAGAAAGTCCACCCCCAGCCTCTGTTCAATGCTCCGAACCGGCTCACTGTCAAAGCCCCACCAATCATTGCTTGTCTCATTCTGAAACAAGGCATTGCCCATCAAAATGAGAATCCCCCTATAATTCGTGAAATGAGCAACTTCAGCCAATGAAACTCTAGAACCAGAGAAGCCCAGAATGCCCTGAATAATTATGACGTCATACTGACTCAGGTCTGATGTCCTCGGGTCATTCAGATAGTCGGTGGCCACTGCATCGTTAGCAGCATAATGAGTCACGTTGAAACCATATCTGGCTAGATCTGAAACCAGATAGTGGGCGCCCCCGTAGTAGACGTCTGCTGGAGAGACAGCTAAGACTCTAACCTCATGAGGCATAAATGGCGCAATCTCTGTACTAGTTTGCGCCTCTCCGGAAGAAAAGATAGGCAGCATGGAGAGAATTAACATAGAAAGCACTGCTGTGGAGTGGAGCCTTCGCTTCAACGTTTTCCCTCTGTAAGCGGGATTGATTTTAGCCTCTTTCTTGAATATAGCTGGTAGTCTGCGATACTTATGCATTATTCCTACCATTCCCTATTAGCGCATTCATCTGAATCTTACGTACTGCCACTTGCCCCAATTTAGTTCAAAATATGTTTAATTGGATGGTTACGACTCTTGCTTAGATCTGCGACGAACGAGAGTATTAAAAAGACTTGATAAGGAACTTACTGATCTAAAAGAGTCGATGACCTATGGCGGTGACAAGTCCATTCGTCTTTCATAAGATCGAAGAGCTCATAGCCGAAGACTCAAAGCATGTTTTCACACTAATCTCCTATTTGACAATCATTCTGGCTTACATAAATCTGAACACAGTTCACTTGTTCCTCGTTGGGCTGATCGCCTTCACTATGTACTTTGTCACAATCGGAACGTTTCTAGGACGCGCCTTCTTTTCCGAGGAAGAAGCGTTCTTCAGATTTGCTCTTGGAATTCTGCTGTCAATCATGCTATTGGGGCTTGTTGGCTGGCTTGTCATGATAATCTATGATCTTGAGACTGCCCCCTTTGCTTTAGTTCTTCTTGTCACGACCACCGTTTCGTCAGTATTGAACAGAAGGATGAGGCGAAGAAATGGCGTTTTCAAATGAAAGCAGTAGATGGCTACATTTCGTCGAAGCTCTTTACACGATTGCGTTGTGTGCTTCCTTTTGGCTGTTGCTGTTATCTCGAACGGGCGAAGCCCAAACAGTATGGCAGGTTTTACATCCCGCCTTTCTTCCAACCCTTTTCGTAGCGACATTTCTTCTGTTCATCAGTTTGTTTGGGTCCGCCGGAACCTCGCGGAAACTATTCTTCATAATTCTGTATTCGATACTCATCCATTCATTCTTCTCGATTGTTTTTCCTGCTGGAGACTCGAGCGGACAACAGATGATCCTTGGCAGAACTAGGCGAGTATTCGATAACACCATTCTTCATGGACTAAGTGGATGGCCGCCAAGAACAATACAGCTGTTCCTCTTCAACGTCTTCAGAGGGGTAAATCTGCAGGCAGGCTTGACCACAGTTCTAGCTCGAACTCTCAGTGTAGACGTTCTTTACGTCCATTTATTTCTGGTTCCGATCTTGTGGGGAACATTTGTGCCAATCGGCAGTTTCTTATTGACCAGAGAAGTCAGCGGAAACAAGACCGCTGCCACTTTAGCCAGTTTACTTATCTCTACCTTGCCTTTCTCAACATATTTCGGGGCAATCTCCGTTCCCAATAGTCTGGGTTTCATTTTTCTTCTCTATTCGCTATATTTCATAACAAAATCTTTGTCATCTGCAGATTCCAAAACGTACTTTTTGATACTCACTTTTTCTTTCTTCTCTTTTCTTGCGCACTTCCTAACTGGCATAATGTCACTCTCCTTTCTTCTCCTAGCTTTAGCCTTCAAAACCTACAAAAACGAAAAAGGATCTCTCACATCAAAGATCCAAGTGATCGGCTCCGTCCTAGTTTGTATGGGTCTTTTGCCGGTTTCTTTTGTGTATATGAGGTTCTTTGACTCGACAACCTATGGAGTCTTCACGCTTGAAAAACTCTCTGAATTACCGCATGAAGAGATTGTTGGCCTATTCTTCCTAGGCGACCTCATATACGGTTTTGACCTCAAAACCATCTTTCTAATGATTGTTGGGCCGACACTTGCATTCATTTGCATGATTTATCTCGCATTCAAAGAAAAAGGAAAAGCCAAGCCAGAACGTCACTTGAAAATCCTCTTCTTGTTTATGGCTTACTTGGTAGTGCTGGCCGATTACCGAATTCTCAAACTCTTCATGGAAGGTCTGCCGATCAACTCGGAAAGACTCTGGGTGATTCGAGATTTGATCGCGGCCCCTTTTGTAGGTTACTCCATCGGTGCCTTAGTCTCAGCCATTGGCTCCTTGAAAGCCGCATCTCGAACTGCGGCAGTCTCCTCAACAAACAAGACCTTCAAAGTTAGCACTCGCGGTGCCATAGGCGTGGCTCTTTTTCTGAATCTGATTGTTGCTGCTGTTTTGGGAGGCTGGGTCACTTTTTCCCTCACAGCGGCTTATCCTCAAGTGGCTCCTCTTCAAACTACTTGGTATGAACTCGAGGCAGCGAGACATATCGAAGAGAACACAGACGAGGGATACGTTGTAATCGGTGATCTTTGGACTATCTATACTGGGGAGGTTGTTGTTGGCATCAATAATCCTAACGCCTACTATTTCCAAGAGAACAGCGTGTTGGGACACGACTTGTTTGCGAATATGAGCCGCGACCCCTCTCCACAGTGGATGCTCTCAGCCACGAATCTCACAAAGACTCAAGTTGCTTACTTCATCATAACTGAGCCCAGACTCGGCGCAGAAGAATTCAACAACATAGTAACACGTATCCAAACACAACCATTAACGTTGTTCTACACTTCCCAGAACGAGAAGCTTCGCGTTTATAGTTACAGGGATTCCACATAGCCGCGGTCTGATGCTCGCTCCTAGGAGTTCGGTTATGGATACACTACGCAGGTCTCATGATCTTCTCTTCATGAACAGAAAAGCCAGTATACCGATCATTGATATGCAGAAAACCAGCACTCCAATCAAAAGCCATGGGACCGGTGAGGGTTCAGAACTGATG
>Ga0315296_10001127_pt1 | contig 23499 bp, 29 predicted proteins | sample YL17G14_18_MG_FD_203921 | JGI IMG/M metagenome (GOLD analysis project Ga0315296, IMG submission 203921) | Sediment microbial communities from Yellowstone Lake, YNP, Wyoming, USA - YL17G14_18 | ecosystem: Environmental > Aquatic > Freshwater > Lake > Sediment | place: USA: Wyoming | collected... | reverse complement strand
TGATGTCTGGTTGTTTGTTTGGTTGAATTCTCCTGTGTAAGACCATTCTGTGTCTCCATCACCAGAAACATCAAGATATGGATTTTCTGATGAAATATAATATCTTGCCCATTCAAATCTTGCTTCTGAATTGATATATGTCATAGTTTCACCATCACATACCACACTATGAAAAAGTCCATCTTCCACTCCTTCACTTCTGTCATGCGTTGTGATATTAAAAGAAAAATTACTTAATGTATTAGAAATATAATTATCTGATATATTTATATTAAAAGTTATAACTTGACATTCTGTTCCTGTTGAAAATGTTTTTGAAGCACTACCTTTATAATCATAAGAACTTGATGTATAATTATAAATACTATAATTTATATACGCAATGTCCCATGAACTTGGATTGGCAGGATAATTATATGTAGCAAAAGCAAATGAGAATTTTAAATTTTTATTCGTGTAATTTGTTGTGTTTAATGAAAAATTCACTTTTATATAAACCGAATCATTGAGTGTATTATATACTGAATTGAAACCCATAGTTGAAGAAAGATTAAGCCAATTTAATGTTGTGCTTTCTGTTATAACACCTTTTGCCTGCCCAACTACAGAATCTACTGATATCCCACTTGTATTTTTAAAACCTAAATTGTTTAATATATAATTAATATTATATCCACTCAAATTCAACTTGGCATCTACAACAGTCGCATTCTTCGGAAGATTGATGTAGAAGGTCTTGTTTCCAGCAGAAGTCCAAGTCTCGTTCCAGACTGAATTTCCAGCAGTATTGGAAGTCTGATTGTATCTGACTGTCAAACCTGCAAAAGTAGGGATAGTTAGAGCTAGAAAAAACATCAATCCAAATAAAATCATTTTATTCATTCAAATACCTTCAACATCATTAAAAACACAATCGATGCAAACATCGGATACAATAACAAATAAAAGTTATAGAACTGGTATGTTGTAAGCTCGTTCAACAGATGATATATTTTTAATTCTTTTGCCTCATCTTTTGTAAGGTTCACTGGAATGTAAGACACGCTTCCATCCATCAATCCCATCTCAACCTCTGATTTTATGTTGAACACTTCATTGATTTTTACATGCGTCTGCTCATGCATCCCGATTATCGATTGTATTCCGATGTATCCAATTACGACTAACAATATTGTTATAAATAACAAAATGATTGCTTTTCCATTCATTTAATCACTTTTCTTCTTTCTTCTATGGCATGGCATTTAAATTAATCCTCCTCTTATTTTCATTCCTTTTAGCAATGGCCTGATTTCCAAGCCTGTTAAAATTTTTGGTTTCTTACCAAAAATTCCAAATTCAAAAGCTTCAAAGGATGGCATGTAGAAATACTTCCTCCCAGCTTTCTCTTTTTTCTTCTTTCTAGGCTCACCGATAAATCCAATATCAGGGAATCCAAATAAGAATGGTGTTGTTGTTATGATTGGTTCAACAACAGGTGTTATTCTAGGAGAAGAAATTGTTAAAGATGCTAATTGTGATTTTATTAATTGTGTTTGTGCTAAACCAACAGCTTCCAATCCTGTTGTTATTGGCGTAGTAATGGGAGTAGTGATAGGTGTTGAAACAGAAATAATATCTTTTCCTAAATCTACTTCCAATCCTGTTTTTTGTTTTTGTGCTGGTATGAATGAAGGTATTGCTATTTCCAATTGCCTTGTTTCAATTTTCTCCAAGCTTACAGATTCTATTTTTGGAGCAGTTATCAACATAGTTTCTTCTTTTACTCTAGCTCCTGTGATAGGCATGAAAGGAATCAATGGAAATTCAACCTTAGGAGCAATAATAGTTTTTGCCAAACCCTCATGAACAGCTTTCAATCCAACATCAAGCTTTGTAATTGGTTTGAAAATCAATCCAACTCCCTCTCCTCCAGTAACACTAGGAGCTTTTGTCAGATCCCTTATAATATCAGTTGTCTTTGATATTCCCTTTTCTGATTCTGCCAAGCTCTTGAAAACAGTTCTGAATGGATCTTGGTATATCTTTTCAGACACTCCCAAGCCTGTGGTAATTTCAAATCCTTTTGCTCCTTTAACAGTTGTTTCAAAACCTGATAAATAGAAATCTTCTTTTGGCAAAGGTTTGACAGCTTCCTTTCCCATAAAAGGAACTTCCCCTAGACCAGTTACTTTTGGTTTTCCAAAGATTCTAGGCTCTACAAGCTTGGATTCTATTTTTCCTGTCTCCAAAGACACAGTTAAATCTTTATCAGCCAAACCTTTGGTTGTGAATTCAAACTCTGCTTTTGATATTACTTCCTTTCCTCCAACTTTAGTTTCATAAAATCCTTTGCCTTTTCCAGTTATTATATCTCCTTGCCTAGCTTCAATATCTGAAATTGATAATCCTTTAGTTTCAAATTTTAGTGTTTCTGGAAGCAGTTGTCTCATTCCACCATAAATGCTCAATGCTCCAAACCCAGCTAACATTCCTCCAGCAACAACTTCCCTTTGAGCTTGAAGAGAACCTTCCAATGCTTCTGGTGTTTTCAAGGTTGTAAGGAATGTCCCTCCTCCGACCATTGCAGTTCCCAGACCGATTGATACAATCGGTTTGGCTAATACTTTAGCAACTAGAGGAATCTGTGGAATAAGAAAAGGTGTCAATGCTAAGCCTGTCCCCAACCCAGCTTCCAATCCAGCTTGTGATGGTTCTTTCAATGATTGCTGATAAACCCATGCCTCTCTTCCTTTTTTATATTCTTCCATCTGCAATTCTGATGTTCCAAATAATAATCCTGCTCCTATTCTTGGAATAGTCCCTAAAATATTTTCAGGAGCTAAAGCATAACCTAAAACTGCCTCTGGTCTTACAGCTACCTTTCTAATAACTTCCTCTTTTCTCGATTGCTCTTTCAATTGTTCCATATAAGCTTGAACCATCATTTTTCTTTCTATTTCTTTTTTCAGATGCTGAGGTTCTGCCCTAACTTCTCCATAAGGAGTCTGCCAGATATATCCACCTTTAACTGATGTTCCTATTGGCGTTGCAACAAATTCTTCGCCCTCTGCTGTTTTGAATTTCTGAGCCTGAGGCTCTTTTGGTTCAGCCTTTATAGCTTCAGCCTCTATAGCTCCAGCTTCTCTAGCTTCTAATCTTTCAGTTACTTCAGGTGGTGTTGGATATGTTGGACCTAGAATAACTGTCGGTGCAACTGCAACCTCTCTAGCTTCTAATCTTTCAGTTACTTCAGGTGGTGTTGGATATGTTGGACCTAGAATAATCTTTTTCTTTTCTTCAGCCATGAACACCACCATTTATAAAGCTAACTGAGAAAATATTTTTGAGAGAGATGACAAAAGTAGATACTATTTTAGGGATTAGCTTCATTCTAACAATTATTTTTCTTTTTAATTCTTTAACAACAACATCTTTAACAATATTATCTATACAGCGAAAAATTGTATCTGAAGTGTTAACTATTATTTTTGGTTCAATTATGATATTCTGTGGTTTATATAAAAGTAAAAGGTTTAGCAAAAAATCTAAATGATTCATTTTAATCTAAAAATATTAACAGTTCGCGAACTGTTAATTTATTTAATGAAAAGAAGGAAAGGAACTGTGTTTGATGTTCCAATTGGTCTAACATTGATATTTATTGTAGCCATAGCAATCTTGGTTACTTCCCTTTCAAACAACATAGTGATGAGTGCTTATGCAAACAACACTCAGACCAACCAGTCCACTGTCCTTGTAAGGGAAAAGATGACAGCCACATTCAACACATTTAATTACGGATTCTTGATTGCATTTGTTGGAATGTGGATAACAATTTGCATCCTAGCCTATTACTCAGACTATCATCCTTTGTTTTTCATGCTGTCAATTGTCATAATGCTTCTTTCTGTGTTTTATAGTTTCTTTTTATCCAATGCTTACTGGAGCTTCGTTCAATCATCCTCAGTATTACAAGCCCTAGCAGAGCAGTTCTGGATTGTTACCCATATCATGAAACATCTGCCTTTTTATACTACAGGGTTTAGTTTTCTTGTTGGGTTTGTAACCTACATGGGGAAGAGAGGAAGTTGGCAACAATGAAGTTTGAAGATCTGAAAACTGCTGTCAATATAATGGAGACTTTGATTGTTGATTGCATTGTTTTCTTTTTGGTTTTAGCTTTGATATATTCCATGTATAACAGCGACATGCAGAAGAGGGAATGGTGCTATGCCTACATCAGATATGATGCATGCTTCTGCCAGAATAACCCTGATGTCCTGATAAACAAAAGCCTGATAGTAAATCCTTATGAACCTGCTTCTATAATTTCTGAAGATAGGATAAAAGAAATAGCAGAAAATATTAAAAAATAAATAAAAATAAAGGAAGAATCTCAAAATGAATTTCTATGAAACTAAGCTCCACCTTTTCCTGTTCTTATTCTAAGATACATCAGGACTCCTATTAAAATCACTATGAATACGATAATTCCAACTGTTGGCAAATTCGCTGCTATGTTATCCAAGAATGTCATAACATATCCGATTCCTGTGTAAGCCTTTGAAGTGTTGGATTGGGTGTTCTGGAATGAACTCAATGTTATGTAGGTAGCTCCTAGAATAACACCGATGAACATTATTGTAAGAAATACTGTTGGCAACTGTCCTAAAGTAAAACCTTTTAATTTTCTATTTCCTAAACTCTTAAAAAATTTCATGGGTTGCATAATTATCTCCTTTTCCTTTTTTTAGCCATTTGTTTGACCTCTAAGTTTCGTAACGCCTAAACTTTCTCTACGCTCTTAAAACAAAATATGAATATGAATACCAGAAATAGCTATTCCTATAGAGAAGTGGGGCTTGGGAAATATATAAAGGAAAGTTCAACTTATTAACAGTTCGCGAAAACATTATTATCATGGAAGAAGAAATAAAATCAGCAACTTCTATGGTAACTCTGGCTCAGCATCATCCAGAATTTGCAAAGCAGGTCATATTTACAGATGCCATCGTGGAAATAATAAGGCATTACCTGTTGACAGAGCAGATTTCCAAAGATGGGAAGAATTGGGAAAGAATAAAAGAAACAAATGGTAATGAATTAAAACCATTGATGAAAGAATCCTATGCACATGAGTTAAGCTCATCCCTCAGACCGACTATATCGCAATTCTTATTATTGACAAAAATGGAGAAGGATGAGGTCAATAACATGATAGAAATAACTGCTGATGATATTGATACATGGCTGGCTTTGAATTGGAAGAAAGCTGATATAACCTCAGAGAATTATTCTTCTGATCTGATTTCTGATGCATTGATAAACCTTATACAATCCGTAGCCAAAGCATCGCAGGATGGTTCTTTGCAGGAATTCTTCAAAAAGACAATACAGACAAGAGAAACAGTTGAAACAGGGGAACAGAGGAAGAAATCCATGTTCTCTTTGCCATCATTCTTTACAAGGGAGAATAAATGAACATACCTTTCATATCTAAATGGCTGGACATGGAGATTTTTGAATTGAGAGCAGGAGGAATCATTAGAATTGTCAGGGATAAAGTCCAGAGGAGAAAAGCATCTGATGAATCTGAGGAATATTATTTGAAAAATGCAAAAGATAGTCTAAAATCTCAGGACTTTGAGGATATATACGTTGATACAAAAGGCAGACAGATGCTAAAAGTTTTTTCTCCTACCAAAGGAGTTTATCTTCCAATCAATTTCCTGTTTAAAAAGACTAGAAAATTCACAGAAGAAGAGCAAGATAGGATAGATAAAGCTGGAACAGATGAAGAAAAGAAAGAAAAAATTAGGGAAATATATGCTGATATGTATAAGGCTCAGTTTGACACCAGAATCGATACAGACACTTTGAATCATTTTATTTACAAAATCAGAAAAAATAAATTAAGATTGCAGACAGGAGGAGGTTTGTCTCCAACAATGATTCTGACCCTGATGGTCATTTTCATTGCTGTAGCTTTTCTTATAATGTCATGGGCAAACTATAATTATTCTTGGAAACCTGCTATGGATTTCTGGACTGAACAATCTCCCAAAGTTTTAGAACTAGCCAAAAGCAGTTGCCCTTCAGCACAGAATCAGATACAACAACCTGTCCCTGTTGGTTGATATGGCAGAAGAAAAATCCAAGACTTTCTTTAAAAGGGGAGAATTGGATTTCAAGCAGATTTTATTTCAGCAGATGAATAGGACTTTGGAAAGATTGACAGAAGGAGATCACATCGGTTTCATAGATGGAGTTGAAGGAATTTATCTAATGCTTTTTTATTACCTTGATGAAACATTCAAATCAGAGGATGAATCTTTATTCAGGGAATTGGGAGATGAAAAGGCAACAATTGAAACAGATTTAAGATTATTTGATAAAGAATTAAGCTTTACAGCTTTAGGTTTGCACATAGCCAAGAAAAGACTTGCCAATTTAATAAGACAAGCAGGAAGAAAAAGATTATTGTTAGAAACTAGGAGGATTTATGATGAACGAATCCCTTCAGAATCAAGAGAACCTTCTGAAGAAGAGCTTGGAGCAATTATTGATTCAGGCATTGAAGAAGAACAGGACTAAAACCCAGCTTGAAAGAATTAAACGTGCAGACCCTCTGACAAAATGGATTCTCAAAAAAATCTTTGTTGATAGAGAGAACTGCATGATAAAAGTCTTGGGAAAAATCCAGAGGGGAAAATCAACTGTCGCCACTGAATTGAAATGGAGATTGCTTCCTATTATTGAAAATTTTGTTGATACGATAATCTTTCATCCTGAAGGGCTATCAGGATTCTATATCAAAGGCGTTAAAAGAGGAGATGTTGTTGTATGGGAAGAAATAGGAACTGAATCTGGAGGGATTTCTAGAAGAAGATGGTATGAATTCAACAACATACTTGTGATTGATGTAATGCAAACTCATGGTTTTGAAGGAACTGTTTGTATTGTTGACTTACCTTCTTCAAAATATATTGATAGCAATACCGAGCCTTTAATAGATGTTCAGATTGAAGTGAAGAAGATAGACAGGAGAAACAAGACAAACATCTTTGTAGCCTACCGTCTAGAGTGGGATGAGAATCAGCAGAAAGTCTATAAGCATTGTTTTACAGATGATAATGGGGAGAAGATAGAAACATTTGCTTGGAGGAGGACATTCCCTAAAGAAGTGATAAAACAATATAAAGAAAAGGAGGAGGAATTTAAGAGATGGGTTCAGCAAAGAGTGGATCAAGAAATCAGGAGGAAAAAAATAACTCCTGATGAAGAGGAACAGATGTTTCTCAAGATAATGGAGAATGTAAAGAATGTCCTTGTAGTAAGGAACAATAAGTTTAATGTATCAAGACCTTTGATTGAAAATGAATTTAAAATCGGTCATAGGTTGGGTTCTAGATTGAAAATGAGAGTGGAGAAGGAAATACTAACGAATCCCAAGTATTCCCCCCTCAAAGCTTCTTTATCTTCTAATTTAATATTCAACCTGCCTGAAATTTCGACTGATGGGGAAGGGAAGACTTAATTTTACTTAGGATTTCACTTTATTCAACAAAGGTGAAAGGTTTAAACATCAGGCTTACTGTTTTATTTTAATATAGGATGATGAGATGCCTAGATATTATATACCAAAAAAAGAATTCAAGATAGTTCCTGTTGAAGAGATTAAACCCTATGTTGATTTAGCTCAGGATGATGAGATGAGATTCTGTGTTATTGTTACATGGCTTACAGGAGCTAGGATACAAGAGGTTATTAATCTAACTAAAGATGATGTCAGAATAGATGAAGAAAAACAGGATATTGTTTTTTATATTAAAGCCCTCAAGTTTGGGAAAATAGGTTATCCTACTTTTGGTTTCAATGTTCCATTTGTTTCTGATTTGATTATACCTTACATCAGAAGATGTCCTACTGACAAGTTTTTGTCTAGAGGGAAGAGAAGGTTTCAACAATTCATGAAGGAATTGAATAAGAAAATTCATGGAGATGATATGAGTAAATGGATAACTTTTCATTATCTAAGACATTCTAGATTGACATTTCTAGCTAGAGTTTTAAGAGCCTTCCCAGAAGAATTCAAATCTTGGACAGGGCATAGAAGTTCAGCATTTGAAGATTACTTTGCTCCAAGAAGAGTTGAAAGATTCAAGGATAAGATAGAATGATTATCTCGGTTTCTCTTCCAAAACAATATTCACATACTTGTTCCAAGCAGATTCTTTTTTAGGTCTGCCCCTCACTATCTTTTCAGGTATGAGAATCACAGGAAACTTCATGGATATAAAACCCTGATTGCCATTAGGCTCGGTCAGAATTCTGGTCAGCTCTTCCATTGATATTTTCTTTCCTGTCAATGCTTCTATGTATTTTTTGGTGTTTACTAGCATAGTTTTAAAATTAGGATGAACTTCTATCATTTTTGTTGTCATTTAAACCCCAGCTTTTCAAACACCTTCTTCTCTCCCAAGAGCTTCCAGAAATCCACAAACATCAATACAAACAATATGACTATGCTGAAAGCGTAGATAACTAGAACCCACCAGAGCATGTCCTCAACATATCCCAAGCTAGTTGCCTTGTTCATAACATTGATGTAAGTAATCATTGCGAGCATGTTGGCTAACAGAAACAGCAGACCTGCAAAGAAGAAATAAACCCTATAAGCATCGTTCTCTGTTTTCCATGAGAGGATGAAGAATAAAACACCGATGGCAAAAAGACCATACATGACCCCAATATCCATGATTCCAATATCATAGGGAGAAGGGTTGCATTTTCCTGTTTCAGTCTGACATCCAAACTTGCAAGTATCATTATAGCTTATGGGAATGTTAGAGCCTGAAACTGTTATAGTTGTTGAGAATTGAGATGTTGTTGAGTTCATACAGGAATAGTCAGCTAGACTAATTGTTGAAAGCAAGGCAAAGGAAATCATCATGGTTATGGCTAATCTCTTCTTTCTCATATTTTTTGGAGTTAAATTGATTTTTAATTTTTTCATCATTCAACACCCTTTATCAAAATTTTCCATTCTCTTGTATCATAAACGCATAGATAAGCTCTAGAATCTTCTATCTGCATCAAAACAGAGCATATCCTATATGGCGAGACTTCCTCCCATGCTTGGATATAGACTTTAGCGTCTTCAGACAAACTCATCAACAATGAAGCTAATCTTGATATCATTCCACCTATCAAACTTCCCAAGCCCTCTTCTGATAATGTTATAGATAGAGAGCCTAATCTGTTGGCTATAAAAGATTTTAGAGAATCTTCTGACAATGTCAAGCTCAATGACTTTTCAATGTTTCTTTTGAATTGCTTGAATGAATCTTCCGCTAAAGATAAGGATAATATTTTTTCTCTGTTGAACTTTCCTATTTTTGAACTTGATTCAGACAAACTCATAGCCAAACTAACTAATCTTGAAATAAATTGCTGTAATGATCTCTCAACAGATTCTGATAATGTTAAGGATAATGTCCCTGCCCTTTTTAGGATTGAACTTCTAATGGAATCTTCGGTTAATGAGAAAGATAATGTTCCTGTTTTTATAGCATTCCAAAGTCTTGATGGAGTTCCTGTTAAAGTCATGGTTAAAGAACCGAGTCTTGAATATATTTTTAGTGCTTGTGCTAAAGCAGATTCAGCCAAATCCATGCTTAATGATTTTTCTCTTTTAAAATCTGCTTTTCTCAATCCATCTTCAACAATGCTCATAGGAAATATCAAGACTCTTTTTCCGTCATATATCCTTATTGGCTCTCCACCATTACATGATATTTCATTATATAATTGTGATACTTCAGATGATGTCAATGCCTTGTTCCAGATTCTCACATTGTCTATTGTTCCGTTGAAATATTCCTGAATTCCTCCCCAACTGCCTATTGTAAGATTTTCTGTTGTTGAAACATCGCCTATGGTAGAATGTTCCTCACTTATTTTTTCCATTCCATCTAAATAAATATTAATGAAATAACCATTTCTGACAACCACCACATGATACCAATTGCCGTCAAAAATAACGTCATTATGAGAAAAATTGGTGGATTCTCCATCCGTTGTTAAGCCTATAACATCATTAGATATATAAAACCAATACCCATAATATATTCCATATGCTACTACTTGTTGGTATGTTCCTGTTTCTAAGGGTTTTATCCAAGCTTCAACTGAAAAATCTCCTGTTCCGAAATTCAAAGAAGAATGATTACCAACACCTACATATTGTTGAGTGGTTGAATTGAATTCTAAGGCATTATTATATTTTCCAGAGACGTAACCATCTGTGAAATTGTATCTTGTTCCATCATTATCACCGATTGAATCCAAGACATTATTATCAAACTTCCACCATGAGATTAGATTATCAGAGGAAATAAATGGTGAACCTATGCAGAATGACAATTCTCCCAATCTGCTATAAATTAGGGATTTCAAAGAGTCTTCCGATAATGAGAAGGATAAATCCTTTGTTCGCATCGCATCGAATTTTCTTGATTTTGATAATGAGAGAGTTGTAGTCAAATCTTTTACTCTGACTCCGTTATAAATTCTATATTTATCAGATGCTAATGTCATTGACAAAGAGCCTGTTTGATTATATTGCAGTCCTGCTGATGTTGTCAAATAAGAATAAGTCAAGGAAGTATTCCAATTATTAGAGGTATCGTTAGCATAGACCTTCCATTGAATAGTGCATCCTACTGTTGAGTTTATTGTTTTTGTTTCATTAGACCAATTTGCTGTTCCACTAAAACTTACAAAAGAATTATTAACTAAAGTTCCTGTGCAGTTGTCAAAACTGAACAAATAATGGGAAAGCCCTGTTTCATCATTCCATTTCAGGTTATGGCTTACAGGTGTTCCTGCTAAAGTTGAGTTTGTCGAGTTCAAAGAATAGGTCGGTGGTGTTGTGTCTCCTGCTACTGGGCATGTTCCATCCCATGCAGAACCGTTTAAATAAAAGCTTTTCCAAACTGATTGAGTTGTAGTATTTCCATAAGTAATAATAAAATATTGAGTATTATCACAAAAACTTGTTCCTGTTATTAAATTATTTGAGAGCACATCCACAGGTATTATTGATGCTGCTGTTTCTGCATCGGTTGCAGATGTTACTGGTGTTGAAGAAGACGTTTTATATACTGCAAAAGTATGGTCGCCATCTGTATCATCTTTCCACCCTACCACGAAATGTGTGGAGTTGAAGGCTGATACTCCAATATAATTTGGGAAACCTGTATCCGTGTCAGTATCTACAGGTCCTAATATTAAATTTCCAGATATATTATAAATACTAAAAGTGGCATCACTATCTGTTCTATCCTGCCATGCTATTACGAAATGAGTTGAGTTAAACGTAGAAGTTTTAACAGCAAAAACACTCCCAACATTACTATCAGCATCTATTGCAGTCGCATTTGCCGGTGTGTAGTTTGTTCCTGAACTATCATATATTATAAACGAAGTGTCGAACTCGTTCTCGTCATGGTATCCTATTACGAAATGAGTTGAATTGAATGTAGACACTGATACTGCATCACGAGAATCCCCAACAATAGTATCAGCATCTGTTGGACCTACTTTTAATATTCCTGCTGAATCGTAGATAGCAAAGGTAGCATCTTGGTCTGTTCTATCATACCATCCTATGACGAAGTGGGTTGAGTTGAATGTAGATACCGATGCTCCGCTAAGAGTAGAAACATCAATATCAGCATCAAATGGACCTGCTAATAATGTTCCTGTTGAATTGTATATAGCAAATGTGACATCATAGTCTACGCTGTCATGCCAACCTATTACGAAATGAGTAGAATTAAAAGCCGATACTCCTATTGCCCTAAAATACATATCTCCTGATGTTAAATCAACATCTGTTTCTGCTAATACTTGGGTTCCATTCGTATCATAGATTTGGAATGATATATCATCATTAACATCGTCACAATAGGCAATCACAAAAGTATGATTTGTTAATATATCTGTGGCAATACAATCCACTTCAGCAGTTGAAAATGTTACGGTCGAGTATCCAGTAGAATTGTAATTTATAGTTAAAGATACATAATCTAAATTCATGTCATCATTAGAACCGCCAGCAGTATGTGGCATCACTCTTACCAAACCAGCAGAATTTTTGTAGGTTGATATGTTTGCTCCTTGTATTCTGAAAGTCAATGTCTTCTCAACTCCTACTCCTGGGTTTGCGGTTATATTGACATCTTCAAATGCATCAGATGTAAAGTTCCATAAAGCTAAGTGCAATGCATCTACACCAGCAGTATTTTTTAGTTCTGCTGTTACATCCATCCAGTTTATAATGCTATAAGGTGCAGAGAAATTTACTATGAAATATGGGTCTAATGTAGCAGAACCTTCATTTTCCAAACAATAAATATTATTAGATGAGCTTATGTTGTCATAACAACCAGCAACGATTGCAGTCTGTGTAGAGATTGTATGCGTATTCTCTGTTAATGCACCAGAAGTTGTTGGGTATTGCAGAGCAGGAACCAATGTAATCTGTGGGTCAAAATGTATTTCCTTTACACCAGATATGTTTATCAATACTTCTTTTGATGTCTTGTTCAGTGAAAGCCTGTCTGCTATGAACCCCCAGTTTATTATCATCTCTGCTCCTTCACCATTATTGATTCTTACCTGTTTGTTTTCTTTGTCTAATTCTAAAAATGGAAAGCCGATTACATTTTCATAAGAGAAGCCGATGTAATCAACATTGACTCCATCTGGTATTGAAAGGTTCAGTCCGAACTTCCATTGACCACAAGCTATCTGGGTTATTGAGAAATTTAATCTATCTCCATAAGTTGGCAATAAATCTTTAATGTAATGCTTGTTGCCATTTGCTAAAATGATGAAAGGTGTCATCTTGTTGAGAATTGCAGACTTGTAGTTGAATCCGAGTTGTAATGATTTATCTGTGTTGTTTATTTCAAATGTAGCGTTCTCACAACCTATTGTTCCGTCTACGAATGTATGAGATGACGGAGTGTAGGTTATGTTTTCTATGGGATGGGTGACTGTCACAAAAACAACAGCATCAGCAGGTTCAACCATTAGAAAAACACCTATGAAAATCATTAGCAAAAGCAAAACTGTTCTGCTCATTCATATCAACCGAATCCTCTAAGTTTTTCGATAATTTGTTGTGTATTTTTAAGTTCATCTTCCCAAATAATCAGACACTTGAAACCATATTTCTTATAATTTTTAATATCTTTCTCTTCAATCTCTTGCTTGGTTAAATTAAGATTATTTTGTAGTTTTTGTAATCTCCATAAATGCCAATAAATACCGTGATGAAGAATCACCTTTTTCTGTCCATTTGTATTAATCCAGTCAGGACAGCCTGCTCCTAAAACAACCTCTCCATTTCCAACATACTTCCATTGATTTGGAAAATTAGATTGAATTAAAGAATCTAAAAATAACTCTTTTTTATTCGGTTTAAAACCACAAGCCGTTAATCGCTTTTTATTTAATTCTATACGATATTCATCATTTTCCAATCTTTTATGAATTTTTCTTCTACAACTTTCTTTCCATTCTTGAGGAACTTTATGTCCTTTTTTAAATTCTGTTTGTAAAAAAAGATGTCGCCCTTTTAATACCAAACTTATCTTTTTTTTAGTCTCTTCTGAAACTTTATGATTTTTATTCCATGCTTTTCCTTTATTCCACGGAATATGTCCTTTTTCAAATGGTTTTAATGGAATATTGCCTTTCATAAACTGATATTTTTTAAGATATGTAATAGGTTTCCTTCTTCCCTCTTTATATGCTTTCTTCAATGCTTTACTTATTTTTATTCTAATCTCTAAAGGACATTCTTCAAATCTGTGCATATTATCACTTTTAAGCTACACTTAAAACCCAGGAAATATTTAGTGAATCGCCTGATGCAACATTCGTATTCGTAAATGTATCTCCTGCCAGCATTGTCCCTGTTGCTGATTGATTGAATAAAGCTGTTGAATTGATTGAATTGACTGTTCCTGTTACTGAAAATACTTTCTCAATCCTCCATGCACCTGTGCCAGTAGATGAGTAAGTTCCTAATGCTCTTGTCAAACCTGCTGAAGCAATCTCCAAGTTCAAAGTTGTTGAACTAGAAGCAGGAACTGTCCCATTGCCGACTGCTATCCATGTGAAATTGTTAAAAGCAGTCCCTATACCAAGTATCGCTTTTGTCGCATCCTTCCCCGCATCAGTGAAGACATTGTGATTCTCGTGGTAATATTTCACATTGCCTTCCGAATCTTTCAAAGTTACATAGACATTAGACCACATCTTTATGTCTGCCATTGTCTCTGGCTCTTCGAGAACTGTAAAAGTTTGTCTCTCTGAAGTGATGAAAGAATATGCTATCGCTGAAAATGTTATCAAGCTTATCAAAGCTAAAGCTATCAAAATCTTTTTATTCATGAGGATTATTAAGATTCGCGAACTGTTTATTTAAAACATAGACTGAGAATATGGGATGTGGGATACCCCAAGCAAAGAAGCTCTGGTTTGCAGAGAAATAAAACTTTAAAATATATCTTTTCGATTCCAAAAAATCCAGCCAATATCTGGCTTTTCTATAGGGTATGCCATATTTTTTAACAAAGTATTTTATAGAATAAAGCCTGCTAGGATTATTATTGAAATGTGTTCTTAATTTTTTAACCAGCATGTGATTTTCGGATTTCATTTCAATCTCTCGTCAAGCTTGATGATTATAAAGGCTAGGGATATGAAGGCGATGGAGCTTACAAAGGCAAAGGAATCTCCCAGAAAGATTGTCTTATAGATATAGTAGCAGAAGTATAGGAAAACAATTACCAGAGCTATTTTTACAAGTTTGCTTTTCATTGAATCGCCACACATTTTATACAATCAAAAATAAGTGAATACCAAGGAACTCCACATGCTTCTTTTCCAAAGACTTGTTTAGGAGTCCAATTATCCTTACCAAACTTATTATCACACCATTCATCCCAATTCACATAGCTTTCGTAAACAACATAATAGCCGATATAGAGAGCAAATGCTAAACCTATTATCATTGTTCCTATTTCAATCAGCAAGTCTTTTTTGTTCATAAAAACTTCCTTAGTCTTGAGATTGGGATAAAGCTGTGAGGCTCTTGTTTTGGAGTAAGTTGGTCTAGGATTCCTTTCTTGAGCCAATCATCAGGAGAGATTTTGTATCTTGCGATTCCATCAATTTTTATTATTATCAATTTACAGCCTCGTTTCAATAGATCCTGCAAGATAGAAACAGAAACTCCTATGGCATTATATTTTCTAACTATCTGATTGCTTTTCCTGAATAGAATGAAGGTTGAATAGTCATAGCTGGGAACTCCTATCTTATAGAGGTTTGGCTCAGCAAATTCTAACAGAGATTCAGTCATTTACTTATCACCGATTTCCTCTAAAAGATTTAAAATAAATTTTATAACTTGATATTGTCCTTCTAATTTTGCATCACCAATAGTTTTCGCATTAATAGGTTGTTGAAATCCGTGTGGAAATTGATATTTTTCTTCAATCTTCTGCTTGATTATGCCTGTGATTTTCCGACGTTCTATTTCAAGTAAATCTAAAACTTTTATTGCTATAAATCTATCGATAGCTTTTTGTTCTTCTGTCAATCCTTCAAATGGTTTATTGGCATCAGGATTAAAACTTCCTTTTGGTAATGCTCTGACTATTTCCAAATACCAATTATGCAAAAGCAACGCAAGATAATCTGGATTTCGTGTTTCTTTTCCTAAAGTCTTTTCTTTCAAAAGAAAAGCTTTTTCAAATTCTTCTCTGGTTTCTTGGATTATTAAATCTATCAATTCTTCATCAGCAATCTCTTCCCTTACTCCATCCTTCCATAATAATTTCATAAACTTTTGTTTTATCTTGTCATTCTGACGAGTGACGGAAGACCCCTCTCCACACTCTCTTTGAGGCGTTGCACGAATGTCTTCCACATCATTTCTCGGCTTGATTTTTTCTTCAGTCATTTTGAATCACCCAATATAATCTTAAAGAATTAGATTCAGCAAAAATTAAAAACGTTAAAAATCCTACTACTATAAAAATTATTTTATTTATGTTGATATTCAATTCTATTGCTACAATCAAACCTATTAGAAAAAAAATGGTTAGAATATAAAAAACATGTATTCTATTTTTTAATGCTCTAATTTCTTTTTTCTTTTCATCAGTCATCTATAAGACTTCCTTAATTTTTTTAAATATGCAATTGTTATATCAATGCTTTTTCTGCAGACTGGTAAATAGACATGCTGTTTATAAGAATATTGGCTTCCAATCATCACTATGATATATTCATCTTTCTTCTGAGTGTCCTTGCTTGAATCTTTTTCTTGTTTTGTCTTGTCTTCAGTCATAAAAATTCCTCACGGATACCGCTTACTTTAGGAAGCGGAGGAAGTGAGCGTTGTTTAAACTCAGGATCAATCTTAAAGTTGACCTCTTGGTTGTGCTTTCTTATTCGTCTTCTGAAATCTACCAAATGAAGAGTGTCCCAAAAGATAGGTTTAACATTAGGGAAAGTTTGATTATCATAGTAGCAATCACCTATCTTGACGTTCCACACTTTGCACAAGTCCATCTTCTCTTTGCAGACTTCATAAGAAACTCTCCAATTTGCGATCATAAAAACCATTATATCGTTTGGTCTATAACCAACTTTTTCAAGTAGTTTGATTGCATCACTTACTTTGTATTGATGCTCAAAACCAAAGTCCCATGCTATTCGTATTCTTTTAAATCTACTATTTTTCAACGCTTTGGCAAACTCGTAGTTGAAAAATCTGAAGTCTATGCCACAAGTCAACTCGTAGTAAATTACTTTATCATTCACCAATTTCTCACCAAATTCTTTGATAGTTTCTAACGCTTGTTGTTTGCACAACAAGTTCATGTCAACAAGTCTGACTTTGTTAGAAGTTATCTCTGGAACTCCGAACCATTTTATCTTTGAAGGTTCTGCACAATATGGACATTGGTTAGGACAACCTTCACTAATCCTTATGACTTGAATTCCGTCTTTGGTTATGTTCTTCTCTCCAAAATCGTAGGGTTTTGTAAGAGTAACTTCTTTAGCCAAATGATGCAAATTCGTGCAATCTAACCATTCTCTAACCATGTTGATCACTCTAATGAGACACCCTATCCTTTAGGATATGGGAGTATGTCATTTTGAATCAATCTTAGGAATAGGTTCGGTTTTTTCTTTTGCTTCAGCTGACCGAAAACTGAAGAAGATTGAAACTAGGCTCTTTTTAAGCCTAGAGAAAAATGAAACATGATTATTGTTTTCAGCTATAAGCTTCAAAGTATTTTTCATTTCATTTAAAACAGAATAATGCAATTGCTTATTTTGAATTTCTAAAAGAATGGATTGGTTCAATTCAACTAAAGCTGTTGAAAGATTTATAGCATTATTAATAGCATTTTTCCCCTGTAATTCTATAGGAGATGGAACAGGATAGACTGCTTTAGCTTCCTCCTCATAGAAATTATTAGCTGAAAGGAAAGGAGTCTTTACTTCAGGCCTATTCTTAGAGAAGGCGATCGGCGTAGGATCTACCTCAAATCCATACTTATGAGATATTTCTAAAGCTAGATTCTTCATACCTTCTAGAATATGCAAATCAACTTTATCCAAATCCTTCAAAGGAACTATGTTTCTTCCATTTTTATAGATTATAAGCCATTTGCTAGACTTTCTGACTTTGAAACCATTATAATTAATGATATAAAGTTTTCCATCAAAGCCTTCTATCCTCTGCAATCGAAGGTTTGGATTGTCTTTTATTATTTTGAATTTGTAAGCGTTATTGTGCAAATCATGGATTTCCTGAAATAGTGATGAATTTGTGATGGTTTGTGATGAAATTCCTTCATTTGTGATTCCCCCATCACATTTGGCTTTCTGTATAGATGCAAGAACTTTCTGAGGAATATTCTCAAATCCACATTTATAACATTTAAAACCAACTATTCTATTTCCATGATATTTTCTAGAATTACAAACAGGGCATCTTTTCATAGACTCTCCTCTTTTTGAAAATTAGGTTCACAAAATGCAGGTAGATTTTTGCCTCGTCTTTTGAATGGTAGTGGAAACTTGAAGTCATAAAAATCAGTTATTCTTACTCCAGAATATCAAGAAGAAAGGCTTTCCATCTAGCCAGATGTCAGGGTCATAAGGTTTGAAAGGTTTCTTCATTTTATCACTATATCTTCAGATCTACAGTAAGGACACCATTTTGCTTTTTGCCACTTTGGAACACTAAAAGTTTCCTTACAATAAAAACAATGATATTTCTTCACTTCTTTATCCTCCAGAGGAGCTTATTCTCTTTGGTGCTAGAATCATAGACATTCAGCTTGACCTTTTCGACCTTGCCAAGATTCTCAAGATAGATTAAGGCTTGTCCAACAGCCTTGTAATCTGAATCTATAGCTTTTGATACTTCATATTGTGTCATGGGCAGTTTTCTCAAATATGCCAAAATCCTCAACTTAATCTTTATATGGGTTTTTTCGTGGGTTTTCATACTGTTTTAACCTATGTTAGTATTTCTTTGATGAGTTTCATTCGTGGAAGCCATATCCTATGACAATATTTTCGGAAGGAAATTTCCCTCGTAAAATCAGTCCAAGTCATTCGGATCAAAGCTCGGCTCCTCGTCAGTATTTCCTTTAAAGTCATCTTCTGTTTCGTCAATATCATTCATAATTATCATCAGGTTTGCTCGATTTTTCAGAAGCTGGAGCATAAAGTGAAACAAATGAACTCTTACAAGATGTGGAATAATCTATGCCAGAGGAATTCAAATGAAAGGTGTTATTTTGAATAGTTTGGGCAATAGAATTTAGCTCCAGCTTTTTCTGAATTTTCTCAAGAATGATACGCCTTAATCTATTTCTATAAGCATCATTTGACTCTATGAAAATTAAATCAAAGAGCCAGAAGGGAATTGAAGAAATATTAGAGTTCCTGCCCTCCGCATTTAAGTTTTCTTTCAATGCGTTGGATTCAGGATTCATAACTAACAAGCCTTTAAATATTTTAGAAGGAATATATCCCAAGTAACTACTTCAGAAGTCTTACTTTGGATTCTAGCTTTTTTAGAACGAAGTTTATCATAAGTTTCTTTCTTTACAGGTATCCTTCTTGTTTCCATGCTTATTGTATCTAGTGATACATTTAAAAGCTTTTCTATACTATAGTTATATTATGCAGATAAACTCATCACTTACCAATAGTAAGTTAATTGACGTATTCCTGAAAGAGCTATCCATACGAGGCCTGAGTGAGAGGAGAAAAAAGAAATATACAGTTTTACTCAGAAAATTCTCTCATGTCAGATTAGCAAAATTATCTAAAAGGAATGTAGATAAGTTCTTTTTGTTTCTTAGGGATTCTAATCTTTCTGATGAAACCAAAGCTGATTATTGGTGTATGTTCAGGATTTTTATCAAATGGCTAAAACCTAAAATAGATATTAGAGAATATAAATTAAAATTAAAGAAAAAGTTTAAATTACCTGAAGAAATCTTGACTTTAGATGAAATAAGAAAGATAATTCTTTCAGCTAAATCTATTAGAGATAGAACCATGATCTCTTTGTTATATGATTCAGGTTCTAGGCCTAGTGAATTGTTGAATCTAAAAAAGAATGATATAATTTTTGATGATGATGGATTGATTGTTCTTTTCAATGGTAAGACAGGATCTAGGAGAATCAGGATCATAACTACTCTAGATTCTGATAAATTCTTGGAAGAATACTTGGAATTTAATTCTCAGGATCTAGTTTTTGGTAAGTTAACTATAGAGAGGTTGAATCAGATTGTTAAAGAATATGCTCAGAAAATAGGAATTCATAAAAGAGTTTATTCCTATATCTTCAGGCATTCTAGAGCTACCCATCTAGCCAAGCATCTAACAGAACAACAATTGAAAATCTATCTAGGCTGGAGCATGAGTTCTAAGATGGTTGCTATTTATGTGCATCTATCAGGAAGGGATATGGATCAGAGAGTAATGGAGCTTAATAATAATTATCAAGCTTTTATTCCATCAGAGAGCTTTAAGCAATTCCTTTATGAGAAGTATCAGGAATGGAGAGGAAATCAAAATTTAAATGCCAAGAAAATTAATCCTTCTTCAAATAGTATTTAAATATCAAAATCTAAAAAACCTCTCCTTTTTCTTTTTATTGCAGGTAATCCTCTAGCCTTTCGCATTATTCTTTCTTCCATTTCTTTATCTGAAACCATTATTTTTTCCCTCCTTAATCTTTTTTTAGATAGAGAACCATTATTGAAATGAACATATTGACCAAGAGGAATATCAGCTCTGTAGACCTTACAAAGCTGTAAGGCATCACGAATAAAATGATTCCGAAGAATGCTACAATGAATGATGAACCAGCGTAGGAATCCTTGAAGCTTGACTTGCTTTTGAATGCTATGAAAAGGATCAGCCATGCCACGACCAGAAACATGTCAAAGAATATCCAAGACCCACAGGTAGCAGGATTGGATAAGTCTGCACAGACATTGGAGGTTGTCTCGTTTATCCACTGTCCGAAATCTGTTATGTTTGATGATATGTTATATAGATTCATATTACACCTCAGATTTTGCCAATATTCTTAAAACAGCAAATATTCCTGCTGACAGGATCAGCAGAGATGCTCCTGCTGTAAATATCGGAGGTATTCCTACAGCAGAGCCAAAATCACTGATTAGGCTTCCTATCATTTCTGGAATCGATAAAAACAATAAAATATACTTCCATATAATATTTCCTCCTGTTATTAACAATCCTGTTGAACCCAATATTGATGTTTGGGGCTGTTCAGTTTTAAATCCTTCATAAGTTGATTTCAATTCTTCTCCCAATGCTATTGTCTTGTTGATGGAACTCAGGCTAGAAGATTTGCCATAAACAGCAGATAAAGAGCCTACAAAGCCGAGCATGGCTATGACTACCATCCCCATTATTATGCTCATGTAAATCATTGTTGATATGTTTATTGTCATGCTGATCATGTTTGAATTTTATATGCTACTATTCCTCCCAACAGAGCTATGGTGAGTATCATTCCCATGCTTTCAGCTCCAAAGCCGATTAAACCAATGAACACGCAAAATATCATTCCAAATGTTGTCAAGATTATAGCTATCCTTACATCCCAATGGGCTGAAAAAGATAATATCCCTACAATGATTAAGGACAATAGCAAGCCAATAGCTCCGAATGCAACAGCCTGTTGAGACAGGTTCAACCATCCAGACTGCCATAAAAAGCTTGTTGGGTCTGAATAATAAGTTCCTGTCAAAGAATACCTGTAACTAGTATTAGTTGTTAATTGACATTCAAAAGTTCCTGATGAGCTTGTTGAATAGTTTATGCAATGCTCGACATCCCCTGCTATTCCCATCCTGATGACCTTCAGAGTCATATTCATTGTCAAGCCAGATGTATCAATATAATTGCAGGTTAGTTTGTTGGTTGAATTGGAAAAACTGCAGGATGTAACAACCTTATCATAATAGGAGAAATATTCAGGTATTGTTGCTGTTGAAACATGGAATTCCAAGCTGGTTGTTTCCAACTGCATTGGAGTATATTCCCTTACAACGACTCCATTCTGAATCAAATAAAACTTATAAGTTTCATGCAGTTTCAGATAAGTATAGGCATAGCCATCAAAATCTGTTTTAATCTCTGTCAGTTGTATGAATGTTCCTGTTCCTACATATTGCCTCTGAATCAATATCAACACATCTTCCTTTGGATTCTCCACCTCATCAAAAACCCTGAATGTTATCAGAGTTGAATTAGAATCGTTCAACAGATAAAGCTTGATTGAATCTGTAGCATTGTCTAAGGTTGCGTTTAGCAAGTAGTAATATCTTGTTGAATAGTTGGTCTGCCAATATTTGATTGTTGCATCCGAATAGATAGTTACAGATGGTGGAGCAATGCAGACAAAATAAGTGTTGTTGTTCCTATATTCATAGCTGAAATTCTTTGTGAATGATTTTCCTGCTACCCAATAAGTAAATGTCGAATCCATGCTATAATTTATAAGGCTGGTTGTTTCCTCGTTATATCCTGTGAAATTCAAAGTTATGTTTCCTCCTGTGCAGTTGAACAATTTCAAAACATTCACGGTTTGGTTCTTTGATGAGAAGTTTTGAGGATAAGTTGAAGTTGCATTCGTATATGTGAAATTCCAATAGAAGCTAGCATTAATGTCATTATTTCCTATGGCAGGAATTGTTAAAACCCTTGTGAAAGTCCAATAGCTTCCTGACTGCTGTTTTGTTGTGTAAGCATAAGATGTTCCATTCCAAATTAACCATGCATTGACGTCTGTTATATCTGATGTTGAATTCACTTTAATCCAGAATGTAGAATTCTGCCCTTCATAGACAGGAGTTTCAAATGTTTCTGTATCATAAGTCAATGTTGCATTCAATTTGATCTGCATGATTCCTACCGAGTCGCTATGCAAGATAATTGGAACATCACAAGTTCCATCAACATAAGGATAACAATTCTTCAGATATGAATTTATTTCTGATGAAAAATCTGATGTCTGGTTGTTTGTCTGGTTGAAATCTCCTGAAAAAGACCATTGAGAGTCTCCATTTCCAGAAACATCAAGATAGGGATTTGATGGATAAAAAGTAGAAAATTGGATATAACTAATATAAAGTTTGGCACATGTATCACAATATAATGGGTCAGGAGAACCTAGCATTATTGCTAAAGTTATATTACCGTCATTTTTTATGAAATTGTTGCTATTGACTAATACATTAGTAATAGTATCCAAAACATCAAGACCATGACTTGTTGTATTACAGTTGGTTCCAGTTGTATTATTTGCTGAAACAAAAATGTTAGAACTATGATTGAGAAGGAACATATAAATCGTTGTATTTGCACCATCTTCACACCATCCAGTAGTAGTTTTAATTCCACCACCACCTCTAACATAAATTGTATTTGTTTCATTTGAAAAAAATGTTATTATAAAACCAGTATAAGTGTTATCGGTTGGGTAATAATGCCCATAATTAATATATGGGTCATTAGATGTAGCCGTGTCATTTATTGAAACATTCTGATATTCTGAAGTAGTTATTTCTGTTCCACCAGAATTAGCGAAGGGAAAATTGGAAGAAGTTGAATAAACTATTTTGTGTGTAGTGCTTGGACTAGAAATGCCCTCAAAATTATTTTTATTTTTATACCCGCTCAAATTCAACTTCGCATCCATGACAGTCGCATTCTTAGGAATATTCATATAGAAGGTCTTGTTTCCAGCAGAAGTCCAAGTCTCGTTCCAGACTGAATTTCCAGCAGTATTGGAAGTCTGATTGTATCTGACTGTCAAACCTGCAAAAGTAGGGATAGTTAGAGCTAGAAAAAACA
>Ga0315296_10001126_pt1 | contig 23506 bp, 26 predicted proteins | sample YL17G14_18_MG_FD_203921 | JGI IMG/M metagenome (GOLD analysis project Ga0315296, IMG submission 203921) | Sediment microbial communities from Yellowstone Lake, YNP, Wyoming, USA - YL17G14_18 | ecosystem: Environmental > Aquatic > Freshwater > Lake > Sediment | place: USA: Wyoming | collected... | reverse complement strand
GGTGCTCGCCGAGCGGTACGGAACGGAGGCGATCGTTCGGCCCGAGTCGGTCGGGATCGACTACAGCGACCGGCTCGACCACCCAGTGGTGAAACCGATCGACGCCGAGGCGGTCTACCTGAACCCGCGGGTCGGGCTGTGCCGGTGGGACGCCCCGGTGACGGCGATTCTAGACATGCTGCGGTGGCACAAGGGGGCGTGCTTCGTCGCCGGCGTGGGGGCCATCGGCGCCGGGAAGATCACGCTCGAGCAGGCGGCCCACCACGTCTCGTCCGGGGAGAGCATCGCGCGGTTCCGGCAGGCCGTCCACCTCACCCACGTGCTCGGCGGCGGGCCGCCCCTCGAGCACTACGAGCCCACGACGCAGTGAGCGGGGCGCGGCCTTCGTCAGCGGGGGGCCCTCCCCTGGGGCCGGATCACTTTCCGCCACTCGTCTTGCCGTTTCCTGCTCCAGTCACTTCGAAATCAGCGTCATAGTACAGGGCGGACATAGGCTTGCCCGAAACCGGCTTGATATTGTCCGCGCGCACCACGGCGTGACACGAGCCCCTGGCCAGCCCGGTCGTCGAGACGGTGTTGGTCAGAGTCTGAACCTTGCCGACCTGGAAGTACATCGACTGTGCCCGCGGTCCGAACGAGAACGTCGGCATCGGGACGGACGAGTACCGCGTCGAGCCGATGACGAACTCGCTGAGGTGATCGCAGGACGATAGGACGCATTAGCGGGAGCGTCGCGTCCTGTGGTTAACGGAACGTCCCTTATGCGACCCCGTCCGGGGGGCCGGACCCGCCGCCGGACGCCCAGACACAGGGCAGACTACGGCGGCTCCGGCGACAGTGTCAAGCGCTCGGCGAGCGTGTGCTGCCAGGCATCAGGTGTCGGAGCACACCCCTCCGGCGTCACGGCGCCCCCCGGTGCACCGGCGCCGCGAACGGGACTCGCCAGAGGCCGCGCCTCACCGGCTCGGGTGGGTCGCTGGTCAGGGGGCGGCGCCCTCGTCGAGGAGGGGCGGCGGGCGCCCGGGCCGCGGCCCGGGGAGCTCCGTGGAGAACCCGAGGTGCCTGAGGATGCGCTCGATGACCGACCGTTCGTCGATGAGCGCCACCAGCCGGAGCCGGCCACCGCCCCTCGACACTGCTCGGGGCGGCCCTGAGCTCGTCGAAGGGCCGCAGCGCGAGCACGTCGAGGCCGTAGCTCCGGCGCATGACCTCGGCCCAGCGTCGGCCGCCCGGCGTCGCGCCGCTGAGCCTGGAGGATGCTTCGCAGGAAGACACCCACCACCGCGCGGCACAGATCGTGATTCCAGGCCAAAAGGTACCTACCGCAGGCGGTACGGCAGCGTCAGGACCCACTGCCGAACCGGTACCGGAGGCACCACGCGGTCCACAAGGTGGGCCGCCCGGTCGGCCATCCGTCGCGCGCCGCCCCTCGACGGTTCTCGGGACGGCCCTGAGCGGCGTCGAAGGGCCGCAGCTCTGACACACCGCGCGCCCCTTGCACGAGAACGGCAAGAACCGATCCAGTCCGCAGCACTGGCGGCTGCCCGCCGGGCTCGACGCCCTCGGTGTCGCGGACCTGCTGCCCTCGCCAGGCCGCCCCGGGGGGCGAGGACCCCGGAGTACCCGATCCGGTAGGGGCTCGAAGTGATCTGCTGGTGCGACAAGGAGAGCCGTTCAGAGGGCATCACAGCCAGCTTGCGGATCCGACCGGACTAGGACGCCATCGTCTGGAATCGTCGCCAAGATGGCCCCCCGGACGCCGCGCGCCTGATGTGACGGACATGCCGTCGCCCGAGTTCGCGGCTCATGCCCCAGTGAACACGTCGGCCGGACGTTGACGGCCCTGCCGGACGCCGCCGCGCACTCAGGAGTGGCCAGCATGGCTGGAATGTACGATAATCTCATCATGCACCTGGAGGCACCGCGGCGCGCGTGGGGGCGCCGACGGCACTCTGGCGAAGCGGGAGGAGCAGGCCAGCCATGCCGGTGATAGCGAGGTTCTACGGCATCCTGATCAAGATGTACTTCAGCCAGAGCGAACACGGTGTGCCTCACTTTCATGCGATCTACGGAGAGTACAACGCTGTGTTCGCCATCGAGACGCTGGAGATGCTGGAAGGCGACCTGCCTGCCCGGGCTCAGAAGCTCGTCAACGAGTGGGCCCAGCCGTACAAGCGGGAGCTGTCGGAAATGTGGGCCCGGCAGGAGTTCCGACAGCTGCCAGGCCTGGAGTAGCTGCCGTCGTGGAACCGCCACCCAGAATCACAACAGTGCGGCCCATTGGATTCGCGCGGTTGCTCGTCCGCTTCCGGAACGGCGAGGAGCGGATCTACGACTGCAAGCCGCTCTTCTCCCGGCCGCAGTTTCGCTTGCTCGCGGATCCCGGCCTCTTCCGCGCGGTGCACGTCGATGCCGGGGGCTACGGGATATCGTGGAACGATGATCTCGACCTGAGCGAATACGAACTGTGGACCAACGGGAAGCGGATCGCAGACAACACGGTGCCGCCGGACGCTGACACGTCGGCGAGGTAGGTACCACCGCGCCGCGTCGGGACATCGGCGCTACTCGCGGTCCCGCCCGTGCGATTGGGTCTTGTGTCCGGCTCCAAACAAGGCGCATGATCGCTCGCGGCACATCGCCGCACGCGCAACGTTGCGAGCATGTTGCGCCTGTCGGCCCGCTCGGAGGGGCGCGGGACGGCCCTGAACGGCGTCGATGGGCCGCAGCTCTGACACACCGCAGCACGGGCGGCTGCCCGCCCTGACTCGACCCGGCAGCCGTGCCTCCCCGTCGCCGCACAGGCGGGCTCCTCTCGACCTCGAGCACGTGGCCGGCCATCACCCGCCGGCCGATCAAGGTCAGACTCAGCGTGCGGTACTGATCGGGCGACTCGGCCACTAGGCCCACGCCGCGCGCGGCGTCGATCCAGTGCTCGATGTCCTCCGGCCGCTCGCCCGACAGCAGTCCCGTCGTCGAGAGGTTGCGCAGCGCGTCGGGCAGATCGGTCACCTGCCCGACGAGCATGGCCGCCACCTTCCAGGGGCCGAACCGTTCGCCCGCTCGCGCGATGCCCGAGAGGATCGTCCGCACGAACTCGAGCTCGCCGCCGTCGAGCACGACGCGCCGGTGGCAGTTCGAGCAGGCGCCACAGCGCTCCTTCGCAGCGGGATCGCCGAAGTAGCGCAGGATTGTGGCGCGCAGGCACGCCGCGGTGGTCGCGTAGGCCACCATGCGCTTCAGCTTCCTGTGCTCCAGCTCCTTTCGGCGGGCGACTTCCTCAGGTTTAACCACCACCTCCGCCCGCCCCGCCAGATCGTCCCGGCCCTTGTCGATCAGAAACTCGCGCGTCTTCACGTCGGCGTAGCTCCACAGGAGCGTGGCGGTCGCCCGACGCCGGCAGCTCGACGCGCAGCTCGTTGTCCGACACGGACGCCCGGACACGGAGGACGGCCGCCTCGGCACGGCGCTCGACGCGCAGCTCTCCCGAGAGCAGCTACAGCATCAGGCGGCGCCTCTCCGCGTCGAACAGGGCGCGGACGTGAACAGACGAAAAGGGGCCTGGCCCCTTTCGTCGCGGCCTGATGGTCCCGGCCGGACCGACGTGTGGCGCGACGGCGCGACGAAGACAGGATCTGAATTACGTCTTGCCTGCCGACGGCCGGGACTTCTCGAGCGCCTCGAGCATCCGGTCCACCCACTGGTCGGCATTTCCGCCGAATCCGACATCTTCCAGGCGCACGACGCCTTCGGTGTCCACGATCCAGTTGAGCGGGATGCCAAGCGAGGGAACGAGGTCGCGCATGAGGAAGCCGGCAAACACGACCGGGAACGTGTAGTTGTTCTCCTTCATGAACGGCGCAACCGCGCCAATGTTGTCATCCACGTTGAAGGTGACGATCTGGATGTCCTTCCGACCCTTGACCCTGTCGTACAGCTTCTGCAGGTGAGGCAACTCCTCACGACAGGGCCCTCACCAGGTGGCCCATATCCCAACAAGCGTTGTCTTGCCCTTCAAATCGGCGAGCCGCCATTTCGCACCGGCCAGATCGCCAAGCTCGAAGCCGGGCAGTGGCTTCTCCAGCTTCGCCCATGTCAGGCCGGCACTCGCGGCAGGCCCGGCGACGCCGAGCACATCCCGGCGGGAGAACCACGCCTGCCACGCCTCGTTGCCGCCGCCCAGCTCCGTCCACAAGGCCCGGGCCTTCTCGCCGAGCTCGTCCTTGGCGCCAGCAGCCGGCGGAGTCGATCGCGCAAGCATGGCGTTCTGGTAGAACGTCATCGCATCGGTCTTGCGCCCCTCGAGCTTCGCCAGATCGCCCAGCCGGCTCCAGTAGTCCACCTGGCGCGACATATACGCCCGCCGCTTTGCGTCCTGCTCGGGGTCTTTCGAATCGCCTTTGGGCTTCGAGGCGTCCAGGCGCGCCTGCAGGTCGCTCAGCGCCTTGCGCGCCCTGTCAGTGTCTTTGACCTTCACCCAGATGTCCACCGCGATCACGCGACCGAGCCAGGGGTATGGCGATTCTCTGGAAGACGCCGCGGGTCGTGGATACAGATCGGACGGCAGGCCGGCGCTCCCGGCCGCCGGCGAGTCGTTCTCACTGATGCCCTGGCTCACGAGAGCAGGCAGCCGCGATACTGCCACGCCGTGCGTCGCATACAGGTACGCGACGACGAGAGTGAAGCTCGACCCCCTCGGGCCACCGAACGACATCTGTCCCGGGTTTCTGGCCACGGCGTTCAACAGACCTTCGCCGGCCGCCTCGACGTCCGCCGGCGCCGGGGCTTCTGCGGAGATGAGCGCGTCGACCCGGTCGAACCACGCAGACACGCTGTTCGGCCATTTTGCGACCCAATCCGCGGAGGCCTTCGCCAACGCCTCGTCGAACACCTTCCGCTGTTCAGGCGAATCCCCGGCCTTCGGGTAGGGATGGCCCTTCAGCCACAGCTCCCGCGTGCTGTAGAAGCTGAACCTGGCCATCTGTTCCGCCGCCCACTGGGCCCCTTCGCTGTCGTTGGCCAGCTTGTAGCCGTGCTGCAGGATCGAGTAGTGCCATGCGTCGTCTCCGCCCAGGCTCCGCAGACGTTTCAGATCCTCGGCAATCTGCTGCCGCAGGTGGTCGTGCTCGCCGGCCGGTCTGACGCGAAACTCGAGCGACCAGAGGTCCGTGTAATAGCGAATCGAGTTCGCGTCGGTGCGCTTCCGCAGGAGCACGCGCAGCTTCTCGGCGTTCGCCTTCACGTAGTCCGGGGCTTCGACCGACCGAAGATACTGGAAGGCCGTCGGCGTCGTCGGACACGCTGTCATGAAGGCGTCAAGGTGCTCGCGCGCCTTCGCCGGGTCCTTGAATGCAGTCGACTGGAAGATCCGCACGAGCGAGAGATGTGCGGCGGGCACGCGGCCGGCGAGCCGCTCGAGGTCGGGCAGCACCTGCTTCGTGTTGGCGCCGATGACGGGACGCACCGCCAGGTATTCGAAAACTGGATTGCCCTTACGCTTGTCGGCCAGCGCCCGGTATTCGGCGATGACCGCGTCGCGGTCCTTGACCGTCGGATACATCGCCGTGTCCTGATAGTCCTGATGGACGAATAGGTCATTCGGGTAGCGCTTGAGGAGCGCGCGGAATGCAGCGAGCTCGGCTTGCGCGTCCAGGTCCCGGCCCGACAGGTCCCGGAGCGCGGCCCTGACCGTGGATGACGCTTCGCAGGGCGCCATCTGGGCGCGCGCGCCTGGTGTCCAGCCGAGAATCAGCACGATGGCTGCGGCAGTCAATGGCCCCCATCTTGTGGTTCGCATACCTGCTCCTTTCCGCGGCATCCGTCCATTAGACGCTGCCCATCGGAATCCGGATTGGGAGGGTATCCCCAAACAGAGCAGGTCTGCAACGCCGGCATCCCGCCGGCATCCCGCGTTTCGAGAGGCGGGCGAAGGACCGTTGTCTGCGAAGGCCTGAGTGCCGACTTCTATCGGGCAGCCGGCGGGCGACCCGTGCAGCAACACTGTCAGCTGGTCGGCGGTCATTTCCCAGATCGCCACGCGATCGTCTCGTGGACAAGTCTCTTCCACCGTGGTGGGAACGGTCTTCTTCTGCTCGACCGTGAGCCGGAAACGTGGGATAGGCTTATCCTATGCTGGTCCTGCCGGAGACGAGGATCATGGCGAGTCGGGCGCGCCTCGGGCGCGTGGGCGCTCTTTGATGGTCGGCAACGGCGGATCCGAATCCCAAACCGTTCAACAAGTGAGGACACACATGGCCGTTCGACGATCGTCTGCAGAGTGGATAGGTACGCTGAAGGACGGGGCCGGCACGATGAAGGTGGGGAGCGGCGCCTACGAGGGCCCGTTCACCTTCGCCTCGCGTTTTGAGTCCGGCCGCGGTACCAATCCCGAGGAGTTGATTGGCGCCGCGCACGCCGGCTGTTTCTCGATGTTCCTGTCCGCCCTCCTCACCAAAGCAGGCTTCACGCCCACCCGGATTGCCACGACCGCCACCGTCCACGTGGGGGAGGGTCCCACGATCACGCTGATAGAACTGGACACCGACGCCGCGGCCCCGGGGCTGACAGAGGCTGACCTCCAGACACATGCCGAGGCCGCGAAGAAGGGTTGTCCCGTGTCGAAGGCGCTGGCCGGGCCCGAGATCACGCTGAAGGCGAAGCTGGTCCCGTAGGCGGTCGCCAGGCCGAGGACAAGCCGTCAGCGGGCGGCAACGCGAGCAGGCCGTGCGCTGCCAGCCGGTAGCCTGTTTCCTCCTCCCACTACCCGCTGTCCCCGTCACCAGAGCGTATAATCACCTCGCGCCCTACGCCTTCCGCCCTACGCCTTACGCCCTACGCCATCCGCCTGAGGAGTGACGCCCATGGACACGCTCCCCAACTTCATCGGCGGCCGGTGGGTCCCGTCGCAGTCCACCGAGCGGCTCGACGTCTTCAACCCCGCGCTCGGGTCGGTCATCGCGAAGACACCGCTGTCAACGCGCGAGGAGGTCGACCTGGCGGTCCAGGCGGCGAAGACGGCCTTTCCGGCCTGGCGCGACACGCCGCCGGCCGTTCGCGCCCAGACGATGTTCGCGTTCCGGGCAAGGCTGGAGGCAAACGTCGAGGAGCTTGCACGGGTCGTGACGACGGAGAACGGCAAGACGCTCGGCGAGGCCCGCGGCAGCGTGCGCCGGGGGATCGAGTGCGTGGAGGTGGCGTGCGGGGCCTCGTCACTCCTGATGGGCATGGGCCTCGAGAACGTCACGCCGGGCGTTGATTGCCATCTGGTGCGCGAGCCGCTTGGCGTCTGTGCGGTGATTGCGCCCTTCAACTTTCCGGCGATGGTCCCGCTCTGGTTCCTGCCGTTCGCGCTTGTGACCGGCAACACGCTCGTGCTGAAGCCGTCCGAGCAGGTGCCGCTGTCGATGAAGCGTGTCTTCGAGCTGCTCGCCGAGTGCGACCTGCCGCCTGGCGTGGCCAACCTTGTCAACGGCGGCCGCGATGTCGCCGACAGCTTGTGCGAGCATCCCGACATCAGGGCCGTCTCGTTCGTCGGCTCGACCGCCGTCGCACGGCACATCCACCAGAAGGCATCGCACGCCGGAAAGCGCGTGCAGGCGCTCGGAGGCGCCAAGAACTTCATCGTCGTCATGCCGGATGCCGATCTCGAACGGGCCATGCCGGCCATCAGCGAGTCGTTCTTCGGATGCGCCGGCGAGCGGTGTCTCGCGGGCGCCGTCCTGCTTCCCGTCGGCCCGATTCACGCGCACGTGCGTGTCCAGATGGTCGAGGCTGCCCGCGCCCTCCGGGTCGGCGACGGCACGGACACGCGCGTGACGATGGGCCCGGTGATCAGCGCGAAACACCGCCAGCGCGTGATCGAGTACATCGAGACAGGCGTCGCGGAGGGCGCCAGGCTGCTGCTCGACGGCCGGGGACTCAAGGTGACCGGCCGGCCGAAGGGGTTCTTCCTGGGCGCGTCGGTTTTCGACGAAGTCAGGCCGTTGATGACCGTTGCCCGCGACGAGATCTTCGGACCTGTCGCGTCCATCTGCGCGGTGAAGAACCTCGACGAGGCCGTCGCAATCATGGACGCGCATCCGAACGCCAACGCGGCGTCCATCTTCACGTCGAGCGGCAAGGCCGCCAGAGAGTTCAGCCGCCGGGTGGCCTCGTCCATGGTCGGCGTGAACATCGGCGTCGCCGCGCCGATGGCGTACTTCCCGTTCGGCGGCGCGAAGGACAGCTTCTTTGGCGACCTCAAGGCGCAGGGGCGCGACGCCTTCGAGTTCTACACGGACAAGAAGGTGACGATCTCACGCTGGTTCTAGGCACGTCATAGGTTCCAGGTTACAGGGGACAGGTTACAGGTGAGGGGGGAGGGATGGACAGCCAAGAGGTAAGGGCGAAGCAGAAGCAGTTTCTGTTTCCGAGCGTCATCACCTACTACGAGGAGCCGCTGGTCCTGACCGAGGGAAAGGGGCTGCGCGTCCGGGATGCCGAGGGACGAGAGTTCCTCGACTTTTTCGGCGGCATCCTCACCATCTCGATTGGCCACGCCGACGATCGCGTCAATGCGGCGATCAAGGCACAGGTGGATCGCCTCTGCCATGTCTCGACGCTCTATCCCACCCTGCCCGCCGTCGAGCTGGCCGAGACGCTCGCGCGCGTGACGCCGGGCAGGCTGACGCAGTCGTTCTTCACCGCCTCTGGCACCGAGGCGGATGAAACCGCCGTCATGATGGCGGAGTTGTACACGGGCTGCTCGGAGCTCATCGCCCTGAGGCTCGGGTACTCGGGCCGCTCCCTGCTTGCGCAATCGCTGAGCGCCCACGCGCCGTGGCGGGCGCTTCAGACGCACGTCCCTGGCATCAAGCACGTCCCCGCTCCGTACTGTTACCGGTGCGCGCTCCACCTGAAGTACCCCTCGTGTGACATCGCCTGCGCGCGCGACATCGAGGACGTCATCCGCACGACAACGACGGGACGTGTGGCCGGGATGCTGGCTGAACCAATCATGGGCGTCGGCGGCTTCATCACCCCGCCACCCGAGTACTTCCAGATTGCCGTCGGCATCATCCGCAAGTACGGCGGCGTCTTCATCTGCGACGAGGTCCAGACCGGATTCGGCCGGACGGGCGGGAAACTCTGGGGCATCGAGCACTGGGGCGTCGAGCCCGAGATCATGACGATGGCGAAGGGTGTGGCCAACGGCCTGCCGCTGGGGGTGACGATTGCGACGCCCGAGGTGGCCGCGTCGCTCAAGGCCCTCACGATCTCGACCTTCGGCGGCAACCCGGTGTCGTGCGCAGCGGCGAACGCGACGATGCGGATCATCGAGGAAGAACGGCTGGCTGACAACGCGGCGCGAACGGGGCAGCACTTGCGCGCGGGGCTCGACGAGCTGAAGCGCCGCTACCCGACGATCATCGGCGACGTGCGCGGAATGGGCCTCATGCAGGGCATCGAGCTGGTCGAGGACGAGACGGCCGGCGACCGGACACCGGCGAAGAAGGCGACGCTCCGCGTGTTTGAAGAAACGAAGCGGCGCGGTTTGCTCATCGGGAAAGGTGGCCTTGACGGCAATGTGCTGCGGATGGCGCCGCCACTCACGGTGACGAGTGCCGACGTGGATGAGGCACTGGAGATTCTCGACCTTTCATTCGCGGCGATCGGCCACAACTAGCCCGAGGAGGTCCAGCCGGCCGAGCTGCAACGCGAAGCCGTTCCCGCCACGCGCGGGCGTGGCCGAACAACTCCGCGAGGCGATCTGGCTCGGCGAGGCCGGCTCTCAGATCCACGAGCTCGGCCATGAACCGGTCGATCGCGGCGCGGATGTCCTCCGCATTCGTCGCGCAGATGTCCGCCCAGATTCCGAACGGGCTCTCGGCGAGCCTGGTCGTGTCCTCGAGACCCGGCCCTGACAGCGACAGGCCTGCCTCGCCCGCGCCGTCCCCCGCCACTCGCATCAGCGCCGACGCGGTCAACTGCGGCAGGTGGCTGACGAACGCCATCACCCGGTCGTGTTCGGCCGCGCTCACGGTGTCCGGCGCGGCACCCAGCGCCTTCACGAACGCGAAGAGCCGCCCGAGCGCCTCAGGCGGCGTGTCATCATCCGGCGTGAACAGCCAGCGCCGCCGGGCGAACAGGTCCGCGCGCGCGTGCTCGACGCCGCCTGCGGCCGCACCGGCGAGCGGATGGCCGCCCACGAATGTGAGCGTGCCGGCCAGGGAACGGGCAGCCTCCACCGTGGCCCGCTTCGTGCTGCCCACGTCGGTCACGATGGTCTTCGCGGACACGTGTCGGGCCACCTGCGGAATCAGTCGGATGTTCTGCAGAACCGGCGCGGCAAGGACGAGAAGGTCCGCGTCGGCCACGACGTCCAGATGGTCCGACGCAACATCCACCACCCCGCGTTCCGCGGCCCATTGAAGCACGTCCGCCGAGTCAACGCCGACGACACACACCGACGCGTTGGCATGGTGCGCGGCCATCGCCACCGAGGCGCCGATCAACCCGAGTCCCACGACGGCGATGCGATCGAAGCCCTGCGGCGGCCCCGCTCCCTCGTTCCGCGCCCTCTCGCCTGAGCGCCGCGCGAGCTCAGACATGGCCGTTCGGCTCCGTCCCGCCGTTGCCCGACCAGCCGTAACGGCCATCGGCGCCGGCCTGCCTGCCCGCCGTCCAGCCGCGCCTCGCGTTCATCTCGACGCAGATGCGCCGCCCGATCGCCGGGGCGATGATCCGGAGCTCCGCCATCAGCCGGTCGAACTGATCCGGGTGCAGCGACTGGGCGCCGTCGCTGAGTGCGTGATCCGGGTCCGAGTGGACCTCGACGAGCAGCCCGTCGGCGCCCGCCGCCACGGCCGCGCGTGCCATCGGCACCACCTTGTCGCGCCGGCCCGTGCCATGGCTTGGATCGACGATGATCGGCAGGTGGCTCAGTTTCTTGACGACGGGGATGGCCGAAATGTCGAGTGTGTTGCGCGTGTAGGACTCGAAGGTGCGGATGCCGCGCTCGCAGAGAATCACGTCCGGGTTCCCGCCGCTCAGGACGTACTCGGCGGACAGCAGCCACTCCTCGATCGTTGCCGAGATGCCGCGCTTGAGCAGCACGGGCTTCTGCGCCAAGCCGAGCTCGCGCAGCAAGGTGAAGTTCTGCATGTTCCTGGCGCCGACCTGGAAGATGTCCGCGTAGCGGCCCACCACCTCGATCTGCGTCACGTCCATGACCTCGGACACCAGCTTCAGGTCGTGCTGATTCGCCGCCGCCCGCAGCATGCGCAGCCCGTCCTCGCCGAGGCCCTGGAAGCTGTACGGCGAGCTCCTGGGCTTGAACGCGCCGCCGCGCAGGATCTTCGCACCGGCGCGCTTCACGGCCTCCGCTGTCGCGTCCACCTGCTCGTCGCTCTCGGCCGAGCACGGGCCCGCCATCACGATCACCTCGTTCCCGCCGACGCGCACGTCGCCCACCGACACGACGGTGCCGTCGGGCTTGAAGGTGCGGCTGGCGAGCTTGTACGGCTCGGTGATCCTCAAGACTTCGGACACGCCGTCCAGGATCTCGATACGGGCCGGCTCGATCGTCCGCGTCCCGCCGACGGCGCCCAGCACGGTCCGCAACGTGCCGGTGGACCTGTGCACCGCCAGGCCCATCTCGATCAGTTGCGCGATGACTCGTTCGATTTGTTCCTCGCTCGCGCGTTCTTCCATGACAACCACCACGGCATGCCCCTTTCGTTCATTCAGTCAGCGTCGTCCGCGCGGCTGCCCGGCCGGGCCTCCGACCGCGGCTCGAAACCGCCGGCCCCTTCGAGTCTCCGCGCTTCGTCGATAATCCGCTCGAACAGCCGCCCCATCGCGTCCTCGGTCAACGGCCCGCCCAGATGCGCGGTCACCTCCCGGACGCGGCGCACGACCGCCGTTTCCCGATCGGGCTGGTAGATGGGCAGCCCGAGCGCCCGCTTCAGCCTGCCGATCTCGATCGCGCAGGCGGCGCGCGTGTTCAGCAGCGCGACGAGCTGCTCGTCGATCACGTCGATCCTCGCGCGCAGCTCGTCGATCATGACCACCCGCCTCCGGGCGCGCACGATCCTTCGCCCAGCAGCCAGCGCACGTGCTGCTGCACACGCTCGACGAGGTCGGGCCGTCTTCCCGCCTCCGCGATGACGCTGACGAGGCTGCTTCCGACGACGGCGGCGTCGGCCCAGCGACCGGCCTCGCGGACGTGATCGGGATGTGAAATCCCGAACCCGAGCGCGATCGGGAGGTGGCTGTGCACCCGAATCCGCTGCACCAGGGCTCCCGCGCCGTCGGGCAATGACGCCCGCGCGCCGGTGACGCCGAGCCTCGAGATGGCATAGAGAAAGCCGCTCCCCATCGCGACCGCTCTCCGGATCCGCTCGTCGCTCGTCGTCGGGCTCAGCAGGAAGATCGTGTCGATGCCGGCCAGGTCCATCAGGTCGCCGAACTCGCCCGACTCCTCGACCGGAAGGTCGAGCACGAGGACGCCGTCCACGCCGGCGTCCGCGGCCAGCTTCGCGAAACGGTTTGTGCCGAGGCGGAAGATCGGGTTCGCGTAGCTGAAGAGCACCACCGGCACGTGCAGGCGCGGCCTGAGGTCGGCTATCAACGCGAGCACTCGCGTGAGCGTCGTGCCGGCCGCGAGCGCGCGCTCGGCAGCGCGCTGGATGACAGGGCCGTCCGCGACGGGATCGGAGAAGGGCACGCCGACCTCGAGCACGCTGGCGCCGGCGGCCTGGAGCGACAGCAGGATCTCCGCGGACCGCTCGAGATCCGGGTCCCCCGCCGTCGTGTACGTGACGAGGCCGATTCGGTTTTCACGACGCAGATCAGCAAACGCATCGGCAAGACGGGATTTCATGAAGCAGTTACCAGTGGTCGGTGGCCAGTGGTCAGTGGTCGGTCACAGGTGGCCGGTGGCCAGTCACCGACAGTGTCGACGTCCTTGTCGCCGCGGCCGGACAGGTTCACGAGAATCAGCGAATCGGGCTCGGCCTGGCGCGCAACCTCGCACGCGTGTGCGACGGCGTGCGCCGACTCGAGCGCCGGCAGAATCCCCTCGAGCTCAGCCAACAGCCGAAACGCGCCCACCGCCTCGTCGTCTGAAACCCAGGTGTACTCGGTGCGCTTCAGCTCCCTCAGCCAGGCGTGCTCCGGGCCGACGGCCGCGTAGTCGAGGCCGGCGGAAACGGAATGGGTCGGCTCGATGTTTCCCGCCTCGTCCTGGAGCACGAACGTCCGCGTGCCCTGGAGCACGCCCGCGCTGCCCGAGGCGAAACGCGCGGCGTGCCTGCGCGGGGTCAGCGCCTCGCCTCCACCCTCGACGCCGATCAGGCGGACGCTCTCGTCTGGCACGAAGGCGTCGAAGATGCCAAGCGCGTTGCTGCCGCCGCCGACACAGGCGACAACGGCATCCGGGAGCCGTCCCGCCAGGTCCAGCACTTGCGCGCGCGCTTCCCGTCCGATCACGGACTGGAACTCGCGCACCATGAGGGGATACGGATGCGGCCCGAGGACGGAGCCGAGCAGGTAGTGCGTCTCGTGGACGTTGGCCACCCAGTCGCGCAGCGCCTCGTTGATGGCGTCCTTGAGCGTCCGGCTGCCGGAATCCACGCGCGTGACCGTCGCGCCCAGCAGACGCATCTTGTCGACGTTCTGGGACTGGCGCCGCATGTCTTCGGCGCCCATGTAGACCTCGCACCGGAGGCCGAGGAGCGCGCAGGCAGCCGCCGCTGCGACGCCGTGCTGGCCGGCGCCGGTCTCGGCCACGACGCGCGTTTTGCCCATCCTGGCCGCGAGGAGCGCCTGGCCGATCGCGTTGTTGATCTTGTGCGCGCCGGTGTGGGCCAGATCTTCGCGCTTGAGGAGAATCCGGCCGCTCCCGGCCTCCGCGGACAGGCGGCGGGCCTCGAAGAGCGGCGTCGGGCGGCCGACATAGTCGCGGAGCAGGCGGGCCACCTCGCGCCGGAACCCCTCGTCGGCGCGGGCCCGCATGTACTCGACCGTGAGCGCTTCGACCGGCGCCACGAGCGTTTCGGGCACGAAGCGCCCGCCGAACGCGCCGAAGTACCCGCGTTCGTCGGGGTCGCGCCGGCCCCACGACACCTCAACAGGAAGGGACATCGCCTCTCACCTCGGCCGCACTGGTTCTAACGGCTTCAAAGAAACCGCGGAGCCGGCTTGCGTCCTTGACGCCCGGGCGTGATTCGACACCGCTCGACACATCGACGCCGAACGGACGGACGACGCGGATCGCTTCGGCCACGGTGTCGGGTGCCAGGCCGCCGGCCAGGATGATTCGCCTGGCGCTCGCAACGGCTGCGGCCGCCGTCCAGTTGGCCGTCAATCCCGTTCCGCCGTGCTTGTCGAGATCGTGGGCATCGAGCAGGACCATCACGCTGGCGGGCCACGACGCGATGGCGGCGGTACAGAAGTTCGCGCCAGCCCCAACGGCCTTGATGACCGGCACGGTCAGTTTCGCGCAGTACTCAACGGTCTCCGAGCCGTGTAGTTGCACGGCTCCAAGGCCAACCGCCCGCGCCACCGCCCCGACCTGTTCGACCGGCTGGTCCACGAACACTCCAACAGCCGCAACGGAGGGCGGCAGCGCGCGGACGATTGCCCATGCTGCAGCCGGCTCGACGAATCGCGGGCTGCCCGGCCAGAAGACGAACCCCAGGGCGTCCGCGCCCAGTTCCGCCGCCACCAGCGCATCCTCCGGTCGTGTGATGCCGCAGATCTTCACCCACATCACGAGTCGCCTCACAATGGCCCGCCGGGCTGCTCGAAGCCCCGGAGCAGGTCGCCAAGCGCCCAGCCCGGATCGGGGCTGCTCATCAGGTGGCCGCCGATCAGGAACGCGCCGTAGCCGCATGCATGCAACCGCGCCAGCGCGTCATGGGAATCGATGCCGCTCTCCGCCACCGCAATGACGCCCGCCGGAATGAGCCGGATCAGCCTCGTGCTTGTCCTCAGGTCCACGGCGAGCGTCCGTAGGTCGCGGTTGTTGACACCGACGATTGTGGCCCCCGCTTCGATCGCTCGCTCGAGGTCCAAGCCGTCGTGAACTTCGACGAGTGCCGCCAGGCCCAGCTTCCCAGCCCGCCGGATCAGATCTTTCAGATCCGCGTCGTCAACCGCGGCGGCAATCAGCAGGATGGCATCGGCGCCGGCCACGCACGACTCGAGCAACTGATACTCGTCGACGATGAAGCCTTTTCTGAGCAGCGGGAGGTTGACCGCATCGCGGATCTCCCGGAGATGATCGACGGCGCCCCCGAAGAACCGCGCTTCGGTCAGGACCGACACTGCGGCGGCACCGGCGGCCTCGTAGCCTCGCGCGATGCGTGCAGGCTGGTAGTCGTGGCCGAGCGTTCCTTTTGACGGCGATCGACGCTTGCATTCCGCGATCACGTTGATTCGGTCAGGCCTCGCGAGCGCCGAGGCAAACAGGTCACCGCGTGGCGCGCGCTCGTGCGCGAGCGACGCCAGGCGCACGCGCGGCAGCCGATCTTTCGCCGCGGCCAGATCGCGCCGGACCGACGCGACGATCTCCGCGAGCACGTCGCGCGGCCCGGTGGTCCGCCGGAACGGCCCCGGACGGCTCACTACACCAGGCTGCCCACCCATTCCCGGTCCATGTGTCATTGCAGGTTCTCTCCTTCATCCGCCTGCGACAGTTTCACGAGGTTCTCCAGCGTTCCCATCGCCGCGCCGCAATCGATGGCTGACTCCGCCAGCGCGATGCCGTCCCTGACCGATGCGGCGCGCCCGGCGATGAACAGGGAGGCGCCGGCGTTGAGCACGACGATGTCACGCGCCGGCCCGCGAGTGCCCTCCAGGATGGCCTTCGCGATTTCGGCGTTCGCGTTGACCCTGCCCCCGGCGAGTGCCGCCTGTCTGGACACTGGCAGTCCGAAATCCGACGGGTGGACGTAGAAGGTGCTCACGGTGCCCTCGCGACATTCCGAGACCTTCGAGTAGCCGGTCGTCGAGATCTCGTCGAGCCCGTCGGCCCCATGGACCACCCACGCGCGCTCGCTGCCGAGCGCGAGCAGTGATCGGGCGACAAGCTCGGTCAGCTCTGGCCTCGGCACGCCGACCAGTTGGTGTGTCGGATTTGCGGGATTCGTCAGGGGCCCCAGCAAATTGAACGCCGTTCGGAATCCCAGCTCCCGTCTGACCGGCGCGGCGTGCCGCATCGAGGGATGGAACACCGGAGCGAACAGGAAGGCGATGCCTGCCCGTTCGAGACATCGGGCCACGGTGCTCGGAGACGCTGCCGTGCGCACACCCAGTGCTTCGAATAGATCGGCGCTGCCGCACGAGCTCGAGACCGCGCGGTTGCCGTGCTTCGCCACGCGCACGCCGGTCGAAGCCGCGACCACGGCCGCCACCGACGAGATGTTGAATGTGCCGGCCCGGTCGCCACCCGTGCCACACAGATCGAGCAACGGCGCAAATCGTCCCGGCACTCTCACCGCATGCGCGCGCATCGTCCGGGCGATGCCGACGATTTCGCTCGGCCGCTCGCCCTTCATCGCCAGCCCGACGAGCAGGCCGGAGATCTGCGCGGGGCTGGCGCGTCCGACCATGATCTCCTGCATGGCGCCGGCGGCCTCGTCCGCCGAGAGGTCCTGCCGCCGGCTGAGTTTCTCGATCACTCCTGCGAACATCTCTTGCCCTCGTCGCTCAGCACGCCATGAAGTTGCGGAGGATCTGGCGGCCCGTCGCCGTCAGGATCGACTCCGGGTGGAACTGCACGCCATGAATGGGCAGCACCCGGTGGCGCAGCCCCATGACCGCGTCGCCGCCGGCGGTGCGGGCCGCCACCTCAAGCACGGAAGGCAGCCCTTCCTCGGCCACGACGAGCGAGTGATAGCGGCAGCCGAGAAACGGGCCGCCCAGGCCGGCGAACACGCCCCGCCCATCGTGCTCGATCCGGGAGGCCTTTCCGTGCACCGGCCGCGGCGCGCGGACGACCGCGCCGCCGAACGCCAGGCCGATCGCCTGGTGCCCGAGGCAGACGCCCAGGACCGGCGTGGCGGGACCGACCCGCCGCAGCACCTCGAGCGTGACGCCGGCGTCCTCGGGCCTGCCGGGCCCGGGCGAGATGACGATGCGGTCGGGGCGGAGGGCGAGGAGTCCGTCGGCCGTCATGCGGTCGTTACGCACCACGACGATGTCCGGCTCCAGCTCGCCCAGGTACTGGACCAGGTTGTACGTGAACGAGTCGTAGTTATCGATGACCAGCACCATGTCGTGCTCTCTCCTCCGAACCCCTCACCAGCCCGCGGACGACGCCATCTCGAGCGCCTCGACAAGCGCTTCCGCCTTGGCGCGCGTTTCGTCGTACTCGGCGGCGGGCTCCGAGTCGGCGACGATGCCGGCGCCGGCCTGGATCTGGGCCGTGCCGTTCTCGATGACGATGGTTCGGATGGCGATGCAGAAATCGAGGTTGCCGGCGAAGTCGACATAGCCGACGGCCCCCGCGTAGATGCCGCGCCTGATGGTTTCGAGCCCGGCGATGATCTCCATCGCGCGGACCTTCGGCGCGCCCGACACCGTGCCGGCCGGGAAGCAGGCGGCAAGCGCGTCCAGGCGGTCGCAACCGGGCGCGAGCCGGCCTTCGACGATCGAGACCAGGTGCATGACGTGCGAGTAGCGCTCGACCGCCATGAACTGCGGCACGCGCACTGAGCCGATCTCGCTCACGCGGCCGATGTCGTTTCTGCCGAGGTCGACGAGCATGACGTGCTCGGCCCTCTCTTTCTCGCTGGCCTCGAGCTCGTCGGCGAGCCTGATGTCCTCCTCCTCGGTCCGTCCCCGCGGCCGCGTCCCGGCGATCGGGTGCGTCTCGATGCGGCGGCCTTCCGCGCGCACCAGCATCTCGGGTGACGCGCCGGCTATCGCGGTCCGCCCCATGCGGAGGAAGAACATGTACGGCGACGGATTGATGTGGCGCAGCGCGCGGTAGACGCGGAAAGGATCCGCCTCGAGGGTCGCCTCGAACCTCTGCGACAGCACCACCTGGCAGATGTCGCCGGCGGCGATGTGCTCCTTCGCGGCCCTGACATTCGCCTCGAAGCGTTCCCTTGTCATCCTCTGGCGTATCGTCAGGGGGCCGTGGCAGGACGCCTCAGGGTTCGACAGTTCGCGCCGGAGCTCCTGCTCGAGGAACTCGATCCTCGCGCACGCGAACCGGTAGAGCGCCTGGAGGTCGGCGCCCGGCGTGACCTGGGCGTTGGCAATGACCAGGATGCGGTGTCGCGCGTGGTCGAAGGCCAGGATGGTGTCGAAGACCATGAAGGCCGCGGGCGGGTCGCCATCGGGAGCGGCCGGCGCAGCCCTCACGCGCTGGAGTACCGGCTCGAACCACATAGCGGCGTCGTAGCCGAGGAAACCGACGGCTCCGCCGGTGAAGCGAGGCAGGCCGGGCACGGCCGGCGCGCGGAACTCGGTGGTCAGCCGGCGCAGCACGTCGATCAGCGGCTCGTCGAGCTCGGTCGTCGATCCGGCGCGATCGACAACCGTCCTGCCGTGTCTCGATCGCACGACGAGCAGCGGGTCCTTGCCGAGGAAGGAGTAGCGCGCCACGTGCTCGCCGCCCTCGACGCTCTCGAGCAGGAACGCGTAGTCGGAGTGCTCCGCGATCCTGAGGAATGCCGAGACGGGCGTCAGCAGGTCGGCCATCAGCTCCTTGCAGACCGGCACGAAGGTGCCGCGCCCGGCCAGCTCCACGAATTCGTCGAATGAGGTCAGCTTCACGATGTCTCCTGCAATCCCGTACAAAACAAAAAGCCTCTTCAACCGGTCAGGCTGAAGAGGCTTGGGAAACTGCTGATGGATGGTTTTCTGGCGGCCCCTTCAGTGATCGCTGTACCACCACCAATACGAGGACACCACGCCGCACGCGCACACGACGTCGCTCGGACGCGGCATCGACACGGTCGGCGAGGCAGAGGTGGCTGTTGCGATCACGGGTAACGCTTTCAGAAGGCGCAAGGCTAACAGAATGGCGGGGGTCGTGTCAAAGATCGCGTGCCCGGAAACTCAGCCGGGGCCACGTCTGTCCAAATTGGCACCGTGGCGACCGGCCCGCATGCTCTGCAAACGCTCGACGGCCCGATGAAGCCCGCCGACCGCCTGGCATCGGCGCACACGGTCAAAGCATCCGGGCTTGAACATCGGCTGCGCGCGGCGCATGATTTGACGTACCCGCGAAGAGAGGAGTGCCGGAGAAGCCCATGGCCCAGACCATCGAGCGCAAGACATGCACGGCGCCGGACGGCGTCACCATCGTGTACTCGGCCGCCGGCGCAGGCGAGCCGGCCCTCGTGTTCATTCATGGCGGCCTGGCCAACCGCGGTTTCTGGAACGGTGAACTCAGGAACCTGGCTGCCCATCACCGGATCATCGCGCTCGACCTCGCCGGGCATGGCGAGTCGGGCTCGAACCGCCAGGAGTGGGGGATCCCGGAGTTCGGCGCCGACGTTCGCGCCGTTGTCAGCGCGGAGCGTCTCAACAAGGTCATCATCTTCGGCAATTCCCTGGGCGGGCCGGTGGCGATCGAGGCAGCCCTGCTCCTTCCCGGAAAGGTCCTGGGCGTGGTCGGCGTGGACACGTTCCAGAGCCTTACCTACAAGTACACGGCCGAGGAGGCGCGGCAACGCGCCGAAGCCTTCCGCGATGACTACGCGGGCACGATGAAGCAGATGGTGAAGGCGCTCTTCCACCCCGATGCCGACCCGGCGATCGTGGCCGACGCCGAACGGCGCATGGCGCGAACTCCGCCTGACGCGGCCTACAAGATGTTCCTGTCGATGGCCGGATACGACCCGGCCGCGTCAGCCTGTCGCCTGACGGTTCCGCTGCGCGCCATCAACGGCGACATCTATCCCACCGACACCGCGGGAGTCCGGAAGGTGAAGGCTGATTTCGATGCCGTCATCATGAAGCACATGGGCCACTACCCGATGCTCGAGCGCCCCGCCGAGTTCGACCGGCTCGCGATGGAGGTCGTGAGGGCGCTTCAAATATCGAAGTAGCCTAGGCCAGCGAGAAGGGCGGCGCGTCCGCGCCCGGCGCCCAGGCCACAGGCAGCACCAGTGGCGTCAAATCGGTCATTGGCAGCCGCATTTACGCCATTTCCTTCAGTACGGTTCAAGATCTGACTCCGCTCGCGCTATGTGTTGGGCAGGACCGCAACGTGCGGGATTCGCTGCAGGCGAGCATCGGCCGTAACGAGCGTGAGCTCGTACACCCGCGCCGTCGCGGCGAGAAAGCGATCGGCGGGATCGTCGGAGGGAATCTTGACCGCCCAGCTTTCGAGGGCCACCTCGGTGTTGACCGCCGCTTCGTGAAACGGCAGGCGCCCGAGGCAGGCTCGGACCCAATGCTCCGCATCCGGCAAGAGGACCACCCGATTGCGCTCGGCGAGCATGAGCGTCTCCCACACGGAGATGGGTGACAGCCACATCTCGTTGTCAGGGTCTTCGAGCGCCGCGGCCGTCCGGCGCCCGAGCCTCGCCGGCTCGAGCACGCTCCACAACCAGATGTGCGTGTCGAGCAGGAGTCTCACCTCGCGGCCTCCCACTCGTCCGGTGCGACGACGGGCGCAATGAGGTCGCCGGTGATGCGGCCGGTGCCTGATGCCGACCCAAGCCAGACGCTGACCCGCCGGTCGACGGACGCCGGGACAACTTCGGCGATTGGCGCCCCGCGCTTGGTGACGAGCAGGCGCCGACCCGTGCGGCGCACCCGTTCCAGCCGCGCCAGGCACGTCGCCTTGAATTCGGAGATGCTGACGGTTTCCGTCTCCTGTTTCATCCTTATGATATTACTATGGTCACTGACCATGGTCAATCTATTTGAAGCGCCATACGACTCGTTTTCATCCAACTGAAGAATAGTCATGACTATTCTTCAGTCCTACGTGCGCAACAAGGAGAACGAGGAGGTGGACTTCCTAATGACGGAGAAGCGTCGCCCCGTGCTCCTCGTGGAGACCAAGAGGACCGACACGCGGATCGATGCGGCGCTCAGGAAGTTCCAGGACCAGGTGGGGGTGCCCGCCGTGCATCTGACGAACGAGGGCACAACCTTCAGGAAGATCTCGAACGGCGACCACACGATTCTCGTGGCCCCCGCCTGCTGGTGGCTCCCGCGGCTTCCGTAATGATTCGAGCCCGGCCTTCGGTGATCCCCTACCGGCCGAGGACGATGTCGATCCCCGAGAGCAGAAGGTCCACCTTCGCGCGCGAGAGCTTACCCACGCGCTCCGTGAGATCAGCCTTGTCCAGCGCAATGATCTGCGACGAGTTCGCCACCGAGTCCTTCGGGAGGCCGGTCACGCGGGCGGCCAGCAGGACGTTGCCTGGCGCCTCCGCCCATCGGAGATTGCTCGTCAAGGGGACGCAGACCACCGTCGCCAGGCGGCTTCGGTTCAGCGCGTCGCCCTGCACCACCACCACGGGTCGCCGGAACCCGGGACCGGAGCCCGTCGGCGCGGGCAGGTCGGCCCACCAGACCTCGCCCTGGGCAATCACCATTCGCTGTGCTCCAGGGTGCGCCGCGCTGCGGCGGTCACGAACGAGTCGCGTTGATCCCCAACCCGGGCGCAGACGCGATCCATCGCCTCGGTCACCTCGTCCGGGGCGTGGCGGGCGAGATACTCCCGCAACGCGCTGCTGAACACGTGGCTACGCGACTTCTGGGTCCGCCGAGCCTCGCGCTCCGCCTGCGCGAAAACCTCGTCCGGAATGGATACTGCCGTTTTCATACCACGAGTATAACCCTAGGGCACAATCTTCAGGAAGATCTCGAACGGCGACCACACGATTCTCGTGGCCCCTTCCTGCTGGTGGCTCCCGCGGCTTTCGTGATGGTTCAGGTTCCGACCCAGACACCTTGGTGCCTGCGATTTCGAGCGAGTCGGTTGCCGGACTTCAGGTGCAGGGACTGTCAGCGCGCCGCCACATACTTGGCTCTTGTCGTAGGTGTGGGGATCGGTTCCCCAGCGGCGCGGAGTTCGCAAAGGTGAAAGGCGATCGCCTGGCGCATGTTGCGCTCGGTGGCCTCCGGGGTCGGACCCGTCGTGATCACACCTGGAAGATCCGGAGCGTACGCAGAGTAGTTGGATCCAGCCTTTTCAATCACCACGGCAGACGCGACCCCATGGCCTGGCCCCAATCGGCGGTGCAGCTCACTCGCTGGTAAGCGCAGCGCGGACGTCAGTCGTAAGAGGAAGGTAGGGAGGGATCCGTGCCTAATCGCCTTGCCGGCCTGCTGGCCACCGCTCTTGTGGGCATGTCGCTCGTCACCTTCGCGCAACAGAGCGCCGTCAAGCCGTCCGGCCTGGACGAGAAGGTCAGGACTTTCCTCGACAGCCACCGCTACAGCTGGCGGGACATGAACGTGCCGGCGTCCGACGGCCAGCAGCTGCACGACGTCGTCGCGAAGAACAGCTACACTCGCGCCCTCGAGATCGGCACGTCAACCGGCCACTCCGGCATCTGGATCGCATGGGCACTGGCCAAGACCGGCGGGAAGCTGATCACCATCGACATCGACGAGGGCCGGTACCGCGAGGCGATCGCCAACTTCAAGGCGGCAGGCGTGGCCGATTACATCGACGCGCGGCTCGCGGACGCACACGATCTCGTCCCGAAGCTTGAGGGCCCGTTCGACTTCGTGTTCATCGACGCCGACAAGGAGTGGTACACGAACTACGCGAAGGCCGTCCTCCCCAAGCTGACGCTTGGCGGGTGCCTGACGGCCCACAACGTCTCCATGCGCCGCGGCTGGGGCGGGACCGGCGAGTTCTACGGCTACCTCAGCTCCCTGCCGTTCCTCGAGACCACCGTCACCGGCGGCGGGCTGTCCATCAGCTACAAGCGCCGGGAGCGGTAGGCAGGCTGCCGCAGCCGGCGTCCGGGCGCGGCCCTGATGTCACCTGCGACAGCAGGGCGGTCTCAGGCGAGGTTCCAAACCCTACTTGATGGCAGGCCTCGAGAACATGGCGTCGTCGATCGGCGCGTTGTGCTCAACCTTGGTCAGGGTGATCGTGATCGTCTGGACCTGGTTGACGATCGTGATCGAGAACGGCACCTTGACCCCATCGACGTCCCTGTAGTCCGACAGGGTAGTCGTCTGTTCGATCTCGGCGCCAAGTTCCGGCGAGTCAACCCTCATGATCGTTCGGAGCAGCAGGTACGTCTCGGTGTCGTAGTACTGCCTGGAAGCCGAACCAGCCTTCGGCGTGAACTGCAGGACGTAGGCCTCGCGCATCCCCACCTTGTCCTTGCCGGCAAACTCGACCTTTGTCCCGGCTTCTTTGTACGTCAGCAGCGGGGTCGGGAAGCGGTCATTCAGCATGTTCTGGAGCTGGTTGCCCGTGATTTCGCGATCGCCCTGCACGCTGTTGCTGGCAAACGCCGTCTTGCCGTCACACCGCTGGTCGATGATCATCTCCGGCCCGCCAAACTGACTGAGGTCCAGCCTGATG
>Ga0315296_10001125_pt1 | contig 23509 bp, 22 predicted proteins | sample YL17G14_18_MG_FD_203921 | JGI IMG/M metagenome (GOLD analysis project Ga0315296, IMG submission 203921) | Sediment microbial communities from Yellowstone Lake, YNP, Wyoming, USA - YL17G14_18 | ecosystem: Environmental > Aquatic > Freshwater > Lake > Sediment | place: USA: Wyoming | collected... | reverse complement strand
TACCCCCCGTCTCTGGCAGGGCAACACCGAAAGTATTCGGGCGGCTTTCATCCTCTCACTGAAAGAATGGGACTTCCCGCCGATAAAGTTAAACTATTGTCCCTTAGATTACCCGAGGATGTTTCAATAGCTTTCCGTGGTTGTCGATCTCTCCGTAGCGAATCCTTATCGACGAGATAGGTTTTCCATCCTCGGCCAGCACAAATGGTATCTCGACTATCTCGAGCGGCTTCAACCCTATCAAACCTCGAAGCTTGTTTAATTCTTCGGCACGCCTCTTGGTTTCAGGGCTGACCACGATCGCTTCGATTTCGGTATCCTCCAGTGTTGGCCCGAATGCATCTGAAATCACTTTCACCTCCGCCCTGTCAAACCATCCTCGAGAACGCAGCAACTTCTCCAACTCCGATCTTCGCACATCGAACAACTGAATGCCTGCAGAGTCCTTTCTGAGCAAGAGTTGCATCTCATCGGAGCAGATTCCTATGGAGACCCTCTCCCCGACTTCGAATGCCTTTGTCAATATCGCAACATGTCCATCGTGCAGGTAGTCAAAAGTCCCGCCGATGACTACTTTTTTGAACTTCACGATAGCACCGATCACTACTTCTTTAGGGCCTGTGCGACATCGCTCCAGCGCTTCGAGAGCGCTCGGTGGGTAAATGGTCTCGCTGTCGGGCCGAGATATGCAGTGATCGTTTGTCCCTCGCCTAACAGATAATATTTTGAAGTAGTCAACCCTTCCAACCCGACCGGTCCTCGCGCATGAATCTTTCCAGTGGCTATCCCAACTTCAGCCCCCAAGCCGTATCTATACCCGTCGCTGAACCGCGTGGAAGCGTTGAGCATCACACTTGATGAGTCGACTCCGGTCAGGAACCTGAGCGCGGTTTTCCCGTTTTCGGTGATTATAGCATCCGTGTGTTTCGATCCATAAGTATTGATGTGATCGATTGCTTCATCAACGCTGTCCACAACCTTTATTGAAATAATCAGGTCAAGATATTCCGTTCGCCAGTCCTTTTCCGTCGCTCTTTTAATATCAGGCAGGATTCTTCTCGTCCGTTCACATCCTCGAATCTCGACTTTGGCCACTCCATATCGTTCGGCCAAACGCGGGAGAAACTGCTTGGCTACCGCACGATGCACTAGCAGCGTCTCGACAGCGTTGCATACGGCAGGGTACTGAACCTTGGCATCATGGCATACATCCAATGCCTGTTTCAAATCAGCGCCAGCGTCGACATAGATGTGACACACTCCTTCAGCGTGGCCGAGCACCGGGATGCGGGTGTTGGCTTGAATGTACTTCACGAACTCCTTGCTCCCCCGCGGGACGAGCAAGTCTATGAATTCATCAAGTTTTAGCAGCTCCCGTACCTCTCGCCTTGCCTCGATGAGCTGAATCCACCCGCGTGGGATTCCCGCTCGCTCGGTAGCACCGCGGATAAGTTCGAAAAAAGCCTCGTTCGAATGCTTAGCTTCCTTTCCCCCTTTCAGGATAACCGCGTTTCCCGACTTGAGGCACAACGCCGATAGCTGGGGTAGAACGTCGGGCCTCGCCTCGAATATCGCTCCGATCACGCCAATCGGGCACGAGACCTTGTACAACTCCAAGCCGCGGTCGAGTTCCATCGCGTAAAGCGTCCTTCCCACGGGATCCTCAAGCCTCGCCACGCTTCGCACCATCTCGGTGATGTTGTGTAGCTTGAAATCATCGAGCTTTAGCCTCTGAACGAACGCCTTTGAGAGTTTTCCGCGCTCCAAGAGACGCTTGGCATCCCCGACATCTTCAGCATTTGCCCTTAACAATTCTTTCTTGTGTTTGGAGATTTCGGACGCGATTTTTAGAAGTGCTGTGTTTTTTGTCTTGGTTGTAATGTTCGCGAGCTTGAGCGATGCCCTGCGAGCAGCCATCGCTTTTGAGACGACCTCGTTCATTTTCTTTCCTTCTCAGGCAGAAAGATCGTGCCTATCTCATCTCCCGCTATCACTCGCTCAAGCACCCTCTCCTTTTCGCCGTTGGCTATCACAACGGGTATTCCTGCCCTTGTCACCATTTTAGCTGCCCTGATCTTTGTACGCATGCCACCGAAGCCGCGGAAATTCTTTGTAGCAAGCCGTTCGACCTCTCGCGTAATCTCTTTGACGGTTCGGATGAGATCTTCCTGCTTCCCCTTACCAGAGTAGTTTCTGTAAAGCCCGTCTACATCCGAAAGTATTACGAGAAGGTCGGCGCCGGATCCCACCGCCACATGCGCCGAGAGTGTGTCATTATCACCAAGCCTTATCTCCTCGACCTCCACGCTGTCGTTCTCGTTCACGATCGGCACCACGCCCCACTTCAGCAGGGACGCGAGGGTATTCTTAAAATTTTGATAGCGCTTGGTATCCGTGAAGTCCTCTCCCGTAAGCAACATTTGTGCCACCGGTTGTTCGTAGTCCCCGAAGTATTTCGAGTAGACCTGCATCAGGATCCCCTGCCCGACTGCCGCAGCTGCCTGTAGCGGAGGCATCTCCTCCGGCCGGTGTTCTAGGTTAAGGCGACTCATTCCCGCCCCTATCGCACCAGACGAGACGATGACGATCTCTTTTCCGCAAGCGCGCAACCTCATAACCTCTTCGACGAGCTTCCCGACCTTCCGAGGATCAAGCCTGGAGCGCATATCTGTAAGACTACTGGTGCCTATTTTCACCACGATTCGCTTCGCCTTGGAGAGATTTTTCCTCTCTTTATCGACCATCATTTTCAACTCCATCATCTCAATAAAGTTCAAACTGGAGGATAAAAACTTCGGTCATGTCCTCGCAACGCAGAAAACGTCCTCGCTTCCCTCTATCTCACCAGAACCGACCAACTCCATGCCGGCATGTTTAATCCACCTTTCTAGCTCCTCTCGTGAATACTTGCGCTTTAGGACAGTCAGGACGGCGACTCCGCTTGGTCTTAGAACCCTCGCTATTTCTCTAACGGTCACCGCTGGATCTGACATGTTCTGGAGAAGAGTGACCGACACGACCGCATCAAAGCTCCTGTCAGCAAAAGGGAGAGCATCCGCATCGGCCTGCACCAACGCTACCTCTCTCGCGCGGCCCTTCGCCACTTTCAACATTTCTAGTGAAGTATCAACACCCACGACAAACTTGGCGCGAGTCGAAAGTTCCTCTATGAACATGCCCGTGCCGCAGCCGAGGTCGAGGATATGCTTCCTCCCATTCGGTAAATTTTTCATTACAACCCCGTACTTGGCGCGCTGAATCCCTTCGTAACGCCTGTCATAGAAGTCGGCTGTATCGTCGTAACGCCGCCTCAGCTCGAGCTTGCGCGCGATCATCGGACAACTTTTTTACTTAGCACCCTAAAGCTTGAGCGGGTTGAACTTGAGGGATCGAATCCGAAGGTTAAAGGAAAGACTCAACAAACGCGGGCTGGACACTTTCATAGCAGTTCAGAACACTCGTTACTTAGCTGGCACAACTGCGGGAAAAGCTGTGATTGTACCCGTGGATGGGGAACCTGTCCTCATCTGCAGCCGCCTTGAACTCGAACAAGCCAAACGGGAGAGCTCGATTCGCGACATCCGCGCGTTCTCCGGCTGGAAGGTACCTCTGCAGCGCGAAGAGCGAGTATACTTCCTCAAACCTTGGCAGCTCATCACCGAATGCCTGAAAAAGTTTGAGGCTCGTGCTGTCGGATTCGATAATTTGGGGTTCGAGACGCTAAGAAAAATCCGCGGTGCACACGACGCAAGCTATTGTGAATTGCCCGAACTCATGCTCGATTTACGCAAAGTCAAGTCATGGCAGGAGTTGAGTTGGCTAAAACACTCGGCGAAAATAGCTGTCAAAGGCATGCGTTGTGCCGCTGAGTTGATCGAGGCTGGTCGAACGGAACTCGAGATAGCTGCAGAGGCTGAGCGTACAATGCGCCTCGCTGGCTCCGACGGCACACCCTTCGATACCATCGTGAGCTCAGGCAGAAATTCTTGGCTTCCCCACGCGACCGCTACGCGGAAAAAATTGCGAAGAGGAGAGCTGGTAGTTGTAGACCTCGGCGCAAAGTACAACGGCTATGCGTCAGATATGACAAGGACTTTCGCCCTCAACCCTTCTCGACAACAGCTAAAGTTGATGGAACTCGTCAAAAAAACTCAGCGATTTGCCATCGGGAAAGTGATGGACGGAGCAAAGGCACACGCTATAGATAGAACTGCTCGCGGGATTGTTAGCTCGGCCGGCTACGCGAAATTTTACCTACACGGCACGGGGCACGGGGTCGGCCTTGATATTCACGAACCACCCAGCCTCGCGCCTGAATCGAAAGACATCCTGAGGAGGGGTATGGTCGTAACAGTTGAGCCAGGTCTTTATTTGCCGCGGGTGGGTGGGGCACGTTGGGAAGACATGCTCGAGGTGACCACGAAAGGCCACAAATTGCTGACGCATGAAAAGTGAGAACTGCGCTAAATGCTATAAGTTAGCGAATCGACTATCTGCCGGTGAATTGGTGAAGCGCGAGCGCTGGAAGAATAACTTCAGCGAGTGGTTCGACGATGCCTTGCGGAACGCTGAGATAGTGGAGACTCGCTATCCGGTAAAGGGGCTCTACGTCTGGTTTCCCTACGGCCTGAAACTGCGCAATAACGTGCTCGCCATTATTCGGAAGTTGCTCGAAGAAACCAAACACGAAGAAGTGATGTTCCCGCTCCTTATCCCGGAAGACCTGTTCAAAAAGGAGGCCGACCACATCCGCGGGTTCGAGGGGCAGGTCTACTGGGTAACCCATGGGGGAAAAGAGAAATTGGATGTCAGGCTAGCCCTCCGCCCCACAAGCGAAACATCAATTTATCCGATGTTCGCCATTTGGATTCGCTCGCATGCAGACCTTCCACTCAAGGTTTACCAAGTCGTCAACATCTTCAGATACGAGACAAAGATGACGAAACCCCTGATAAGGGTGCGCGAGGTCACGACTTTCAAGGAAGCCCACACCGCTCACGCGACTTCTGAGGAGGCCGAGGCTCAGGTGAAGACGGCTATAGAGACTTACAAAAAATTCTTTGATGAGCTCGCAGTTCCATACGTAGTCACCAAGCGTCCGTCATGGGACACCTTTGCTGGGGCCGTGTACTCAATTGCCTTTGATGTAATGGCCCCGGACGGTAGAACCCTGCAGGTGGGAACCATCCACAACCTCGGGCAGAACTTTGCGAAGGTTTACAAGATTGAGTACGAGAAACCAGACGGTGCCCATGAACACGTGTACCAAACCTGCTATGGGATGTCCGAGAGGGTCATAGCAGCGGCAGTGATGGTTCACGGCGATGATTTGGGCCCATGCTTCCCACCCAGAGTGGCACCGATTCAAATCGTGGTAGTCCCGATTCCGTTAAAGGGGGAGGAGAAGGACGCCGAACAGATGGCGAGAGGAATAGCAGAGAAACTGAAAGCGGCGGACTTCAGAGTTCACCTAGACGAACGGGATCTCCGCCCGGGCCGGAAGTTTTACGAATGGGAGAGGCACGGAGTCCCCTTGCGGTTGGAGATAGGTCCTAAAGACATGAAGCGGGGAGAGGTGACGATAGCGAGACGGGACATCGGTGAACGTTCCACGATCTCATTCCAAGTATTGATACCTGAGGTCAGGAAAATCCTTGAGCAGATGAACGTTGACATGTACGACCGCGCCTGGAAATCATTCCTCGGCAGCATGCGCGAGCTGAAAGATATTGGGAAGATAAAAAAGGTGATGGAAGAGCGGGGCGGGATCGTCAGGACGCCGTGGTGTGGAAAAGAGGCGTGCGGAAAGGAGCTCGAGGAAAAGACGGGAGGGAGCGTCCTCGGTGAGGAGCTGGACAAAAAGAAAGTGGAAGGGACATGTCCCGTCTGCTCAAAGCCAGCCAAGACATCGATTCTGATAGCGAAGACTTACTGATTTCTTTAGAGTGGAAGCACAATTTTTCTGTACACTTCGTTCAGCACTTGCGCGCACGCGACGTATATCGCGCTCGCTCCGCAGAATATGCCTTCGACGCCTGCGATATTTTTTATCGAACCAATCCCGGTAAACTCAGCTGTCGCCAATAGGAAGAAAAGAACTGCTAAAGTCGAGAATACCACCTGTAGACCTTTATTCATCTTTAGTGTGCCGACGAACATGTATGCGGTGAAAATCCCCCACATGACGAAGTAAGCCCCCATAGAAACCGGGCCAACCGCCGCTGCGATGCCGAGCGTCGGAAACACGAGCAGTGCTACCAAGGAAAGCCAGAAAAACCCATACGAACAGAATGCCGTGGTCCCGAAAGTGTTCCCGTTTTTGAACTCTAGTATCCCTGCTATTATCTGCGCCATCCCTCCGTAGAATATCCCCATGGCCAATATCATCCCCATTCCGTCAGATGGGAGTAGCCCTGCGTTGAACAAGTTGAGAAGCACGGTGGTCATTCCAAACCCCATCAGACCCAGCGGTGCGGGGTTCGAGCGGGCCTGCCCTTGACCACCACTATTTCTGGATCGCGGCATACACTTCCCTCTCTGATGGAAAGCCTACGGGCCCTTTATACCTCATCTTTAACCCAGCGGCGGCGGAGGCGAACCTAGCCGACTCCACAGCGTCGTGAATTTCTAGATATCTCGCCAGAAAAACTGCCCCGAACACATCTCCCGCCCCCGTTGGATCCCTAGCGTCCACTTTCAAACTTTTGACCTCGTGAAATTCTCCGTCCGACAACATCAAAGCTGGCTCATCCCCTCGTGTGAGAATCGCTATTTTTGGCCCCATTCCGCACAGTTTTTTCAGTAGCTGCTTGGGCTCTTTCATGATTAGTTTCGCCTCGTCTCTCCCGAGCTTTACCACATCCACATGCTCCAAAAACGGTTCGAGGTCAACCTCTGACCTGATGGTGACTCTCCCCTTTTCGTCTATTTGCCTGAAGAGCCCCTGTGGATCCATCATGACCAAGTTGTCCCCTTTGATCTTCTCCATCGTTTCCGGGGCCACTTCATCCGCGAGGGGGGAAACATAGAATCCCTTGGCTTCGAGATAACTGGCAGGAATATCGTCGGGGGTTATCTTAGGAGCGACATGCTTGCACAGCTGGGTGCGGTTTCCCTTTTCATCATAGATATTTTCGAACGCAGTGGTGTACTCCCCGCTTACCAAAATGCCTTCCGTGTCCAGCCCCAGCTTGCTGTAGATGGGCGGGAACTGTTCCGTGAAATCGACCCCGACCTTTGCCACCACGCCGACTTTTTTCCTCAACGCGACCAAGGCAAGTCCAGCGTAGGTAGGTGCTCCACCAATGGCGCTCTCTATCATTCCTTGGGAGAACTTGTTGGTGTCGATGGCCACATGTCCTATGATCACGATGGTCGGCGCGCCGTTTTCCCTCATTTACCTCTCCCTCCTCCCAGCGATGAAGTCCTCGACAGCCTGCTTTGCTTCAGGGTCTGACATTTGAATTGGCGGATGCTTAAAGAAGTAAGCCGAAACGCCGATGAGCGGCCCACCCACGCCCCGGTCGAGCGCAAGCTTCACGGCCCGAATGGCGTCGATCACCACTCCGGCGCTGTTCGGTGAATCCTCCACGGACAGCTTTACGTCTATTGTGAGTGGAATGTCGCCGAACTTTCGTCCCCGCATGTGGATGTAGCATACTTTGTTGTCTTTTAGGAATGGCACGTAATCACTAGGACCTATCCGCAGTGGCACTTCATATGGTACCTGACTCGCCACGGCCTCTGTCTTGCTAATGCGCTTCGAACTCAGCCGCTCCTCCTCAAGCATGTTCAAAAAATCCGTGTTGCCACCGATGTTCAGCTGGTAGCTCTCCTCCAGCTTTACTCCCCGATCAATCAGCAGCTTCGCGAGAGTTCTGTGTAAAATAGTCGCTCCAACTTGGGATTTGATATCGTCGCCTGCACATGGCAACCCGGCATCGGCAAATCGCTTACCCCATTCCTTGCCTGAGACGATGAACTCCGGAATACAGTTTATGAAACCACAGCCTGCCTCGATCGCCTGTTGTGCGTAAAAGCGCGAGGCCGCATAACTTCCGACCGGCAGATAGCTGATTAGGACATCTGCTTTCACTTCTTCAAGCACTCTGGCGACCTCGACGGGTTTCTGGGTCGGGTCAAGCGGGATTACTGGCTTCAAATACTTTCCGAGGCCGTCCAGCACTTGACCTTTCATGACCCCAACCCCTAACTCGGGAACATCACTAAACTTGACCGTGCAATTCGGCGGAGTGAAAATGGCCTCCGAGAGATCTTTCCCAACCTTGTTCGCGTCCACATCGAACGCCGCGACAAACTTGATGTCCCGGATGTGATATCCTCCAAAATTCACGTGCATGAGGCCTGGGACGAATTGGTCCTCGCGCGCGTTCTTGTAGTACTCCACGCCCTGCAAAAGCGAGGAAGCACAGTTACCTGCGCCAACGATTGCTACCTTTATCATCCGAAATATCTCCAACTTATTATATATTTCACTTTGCGAACTATCTCTTCAGGTAAACTATATAAGGCTTGCGGAGGATAAAAAAGAGGGTTTTTGTGGTAGCTAGGCTAAAGAAGAAAACCACCGCTGAGATGCTCTGGCCGTACTTCCTAAAGCTACTCAAGGAGCGCCCGATGTACGGATACGAGCTACGGCAGGAGATCCAGAAGCGTTTTGGGTGGAAGCCAGCTACGGTCACTTCATATATGGTGCTTTACCGCCTCCAGAGAGACGGATACGTCACGATGGAGTGGAAAGAACAACGGGGAAGGCCCGCACGAAAGTACTACAAAATCACGAAGAAGGGCGAGGAGCTATTCCGTGAAGGCGTCAAGCTCATAAAAGACCTCTACGTAAAAATCTCGAGCTAGTGCAGACGGCGCCTCGCTACGAACAATCGCTGCAATACAGTTAAATGAGTCAGAATCGCGATTATGACCACTGCATATTGGGTGTAACCAACCAACGCTCCAATGGCCAAGATGAGGAGCCGCTCCGCACGCTCTGCGATGCCAACATCCAGCTTGCTAGAACCAGCGGCTTCAGCACGGGCACGGATATAACTGACCATGAAACTCCCGGCTATCGCTAACATGCACCAGGCCCAACCCCAGCCGGGCATAAAACTGATTTCAGGAATCCTGGAAGGGACAGATAAAAAGGCGTAGATGATGCCAGCGAAGATCATGAAGTCCACATATCGATCCACAACTGAATCCAGCACCTCTCCGAAAGCTGTCTCCCTACTCAAAACTCGGGCAACAGCTCCATCGATTATGTCAAAAAATCCGGCCAGTAGAAGAATTATTCCGGCCCAAAACTGCTCCCCGCGTGCGAAGAAGAACGCGGCAAATAATCCCACCAAGAAGCCGATGAAGGTCAAAGTGTTCGGGCCGATCCCCGTCCGCGCGATGGCCTTCGCTACTGGCCTCACCAAGTCGTTAGCCCGATCGCGGAACCTGCTCAGCACTTCCTTCCCTCCAACGCAAGAGATTTTTGCACCCAACCATAAGAGTTTTGGGGAACACATGATTTACCTTGGCCCGGCAGGGGTCCCGATTTCTAGCATGGACCACAGCACCTTGGGTGGTCTCCGGCGTGTTGCGGAACTGGGACTGAACTCGATGGAAGTGGAGTTTGTCAGGGGAGTTGCTATGAGTAACGAAACGGCGGACGAGGTGGGCAAGCTTGCGAAGGAGCTAGGCATTCTGCTCTCCGTCCACTGTCCGTACTTCATCAACCTCTGCTCCACCGACAAGGAGAAGCTCGAAGCGTCCAAGAAACGAATCCTGGACTCGGTTGAACGGGCTTACCACATGGGAGCACACATTGTGGTGTTTCATCCCGGGTTCTACGGCCCGCTGACAGCTGAGGCCGCATTCAAGGCGGTCGAGGAGGCCTGTCTGGATATGCTGGACCGGATGAAGTCGACGGGGATTAAAGGAGTCACCCTAGGGCACGAGACCACTGGGAAGATCAGCGCCTTCGGCACGTTAGACGAACTCGTGCGGCTCTGCAAACAAATCCGAGGCTGTGAGCCAGTCGTGGATTTTGCACACCTGTTCGCGCGCGCGGCAGGGAAGATAGACTACGCAGAGGTGTTCGACAAGCTCAAGTCGCTCAAGCTGAAACACCTTCACTCGCACTTCACCTCGATGGAGTGGACACCCGCTAAGATCCCGGGTTATGGAAACGAGCGACGCCACATACCAATCAAGTTCGACAAACCACCATTCGAGCCGCTCGCAAAGGAAATATTGAAACGTAAATTGAACATCACGCTGATTTCGGAGTCCCCAGTGCTGGAGCTGGACTCGCTTGAAATGAAGCGGGTTTTTGAAAAATTAGGTTACAATTTCTAGTTTTTTGACTATTTCGCCGCGGGCTACGAGTTCCTGCTTTCCACTCACCATATCCCTGAGCGATACCTGCCCTCTGCTCAGGTCCTTCGCCCCCACGACCACCACACGTTTCACTTTGAGCGCGTTTGCGTACGCCAGAGCCTTGCTCAAACTTCGTCCCATCAAATCAACATCAACCGAGAAACCGGCTCCGCGCAATTCCGTAGCTATCTTCAAACACTCGCCCAACACCTTTTCATCTGCGGGCAGAACCATGCAGTCAAGACGGTCTTCCGGAATTATCATGCCCCGCTTCAGAAGTGTCTGCGCTATCCGGTCCACGCCGAAACCAACTCCCACAGCTGGAGTGGGGTCTCCGCCCAAAGTCTCAACCAGAGTATCGTAGCGCCCGCCGCCCGCGACTTGAACTCCGTCCACGTAAAGCTCGAACACGAAATCCGTGTAGTACTCGAGGCCGCGGGCAGTCCCGAGATCGACCACAAATTTTTCTACTCCCAATGGGCCGAGGCACTCTATCACTTCCTGTAAATTTTTGAACGCGGGAGCTACTCGAGGGATCTCCTTTAGTAACGCCTCAGCCTTTCCGATAACCTCTGCTCCGCCCCGCAATTCAATCAGACCACGTAACACCTTTTCATCACTATCGCCCACGCCTGCATGTATGAACTCATCCTTGATCCTTTGCTTATCACGTGAGTCTATTGCCCTCAGGACCGGATCCTGGGCATCTCCCTTCACGCCAGCGTGCGCAAGCAGTTCGCGGAGCAACCGAACGTGACCCATGCGAAGCTCGAAGTCTAGACCAAGCTCTCGCATCAGGTTATAAGAAAGCGCCACCACTTCAGCGTCCGCTTCCGGCTTCGGCGAACCTATGACTTCAACTCCTGCCTGCAAAAACTGTCTCCACCTGCGCGCTTGTGGCTCCTCGTAACGGAAGCAGTTGCCGAAGTAGCAGAGCTTGACCGGTTTAGGCATCGATCTCATCTGCTGGATGTAGAGGCGGACGACCGGCGCGGTTAGCTCAGGGCGCAGTGCCAGCTCCCGACTAGATTTGTCCTTGAAAGCGTAAATCTGGTTCACTATGTTGGAACCGCTTTTCTTCGTGAAGAGCTCAAGGTGCTCGAACAAGGGCGTCTCCACTTCCTCGCAGCCGTGGCGCGCGAATATCTCGCTCATGGCACGCGTGACGCGGCGGACGCTGACCAGCTCCTCGCCGAAGAGATCACGTGTCCCACGCGGGCGCTGCATGCCTACCCTCCTGGAGATACGATTCCGAATGTCCAAACTGAGGATTCATTCTCGTTGCCGGCCGCATCCTTAGCCGTGACTTTCCAGTAATAGTTTCCAGTGGGCAGCTCGGTCGTTGGAGTATAAGTGTTTTCCACCAGCCAGATGTCGATGACTGGGGAGCCGAACGTGTTGTCGTTGTCCACGATCAGATGGTAGTTATCTGCGCCTGGGCTGAGCGACCAGTCGAACTTCGGGGTGTTGTTACCCGTCTCCATCCCGCTCGCCGGGGCGTATAGCACAGGCGCCTCCGGGGAAACCGTGTCTAACGTGAACGTGGATGAGTCGGACCAGCCGAGCAGATTGTTCATGCTGCCGTATGCCGCGACCCGCCAGTAGTACTCGCCATCTTGTAGTGCCACGGTCGCGGTGTACGTCGTGCTGGTTATGTTGTCTTCGTGGATCAACGGTGAGGAGAAGCTTGGATCGTCGTCCACTAACAGCTCGTACCTGCTGGCACCGACCGCGCCCCACGTGAAGTCTGGAGTGTTGTCGCTCGTGAAAATCCCATTTTCCGGAGAAATCAAATGCGGCACATGGTTGATCTCTATTATCATCACCGTACTGTTAGAGCTAGTGAAAGCTGTTTGCAGGTAGTCTATGTCACCCATTGCTCCCGCGAAGGCCCGCATGCCCATCGGGATTGGGCGCTCGCTCATCTCAGCGGACACTCCCTTGATGAGCCACGCCGATACCAAGTTGCCGCTGCTATCGAGGAAGATGAGCAACGTCTCCTGGATATCTGGGGTGTAGTATGACGGGTTGAACCCTGTGGTTGGATCGTATGATATATTGCCCGCGTCGTCCACCGTCAAGATACCGTAACCGTCCATGCTCAGGTTTCCGTTATCGGTCCGGAGATAGACGCTTGCAGTCTGCATGTCCAGAACCACGGCTGCCCTGTTTTCGCCAAAATTGAACACGTAGTTTTGGTCCTCTGTGCTAGGCTGTAGCGAAGAAGTCTTAATTTTTTCCGCTCCCAACAGGATGTTTATTGGCTGCGTGAAATAGTAGTAGTTGTATGCATCGGAATATTCATCAAGCGAAAATATCACGTAATCTATTTTGACGCCGTAGTTATCCCGATACGTTTGGATGATCCACCTGAACTCGTCTTCTCCCATAAAAGGAAGCCACTGGACATCGACTCGCCTGCCATTGACCTGGTACGCTCTCCGAGACACATCCACACCATAGATAAGTCCACGGCTGTCCTCAACGCGATAGATATAGTCCGGAGGGCGTGGAACAAAAGACGGATCGCTCTCCCACGTGCCCTCCTCTGCCATGGTCTGGGACCCATCGCACACGGTCGCCCGTTGTGCTGCACCCGTTAGAAGGTGCCCGAATGACCACTGGATGGAGACCACCGAATTCTTCGCCGTGTTGTCTCGGAGCCAATCAAATGCTTCCATAAATCCGTTATCCAACCCACTGATACCCCGCCATTCCGTTGGTGGAGCGGTTTGGTAAGCAGTAGTGTATGTATTTGCAATAAAAGGCGCGACGACGATGCCCCCTACGAGCAAAAGTGCAATTGGGTTCTGGAGGTGCTTCAACCACTCCCCTGATGGGTCTAAAGAGAGTCGCTGAACAAGGGGCACCAATGCCGCCACACCTGCGCCAGCCAAGGCCGGCACAAACGGCCACCACAGCCGCTCGAATCGCGCCTGCCCCTTCCCCGGTAGCACCATCGCCACCAGGACGACCAGCCATGCAAAGGTCAAAAATTCCCATCGCTTCCTCGACCAACTGAACTTGAGGAATGCTAAGACAATCAGAGCGAGGATGAACGCCGTCAGAATATCAGAGCCATAAAATTTACCTAAGGTGTCACCCCAAGAACTCGGCGCTTGCATCTCACTCGCATAGCTGCTGAACGAAACTCCTGCAGCCCCTCCCCCGATCCCTAGATATCCTGCGTAAGTCCCAAATATGCTCACCCAGAATTCCGGACCTTGTCCCCCTAACGCCCACATCACGAGGGTTATCACCGCCGCCATTCCGGCTATACCGATCAGCAGATCGAGATGCCCGCGAATGGCCGATAAGAAGGCGCCAGATATGTCGGATGTCTTGCGTAGAAACTTTCCCAAGAACCCCACAAGCAAAACCGACAACAGACCCAGTATCACCACAGCTATTATGTAGTGCCATCCGCTCCATGCCAGCCCGAAGAGCCCGTATACCATTCCGGTTAGGAGCGCGAATTTTGGAATCGAGCTCTTGGGGGCCCTGAACAGTTTTATTGTGAGATACATCGCCCATGCCCCAAGTATCAACTGAACGGGCTCCCTGTCGTACGCCCCAACCTTGTTCCAGTAAATCGTCGACACCATGGTGGCGGCGAAGAACGCGGCGGTTATCCCTCCCACATCACCTCCGAGCTCCTTGCCGATCAGAAAAATCGGGATGAGCGAGAGAGCAAAAATGAGTGGAGCCCAGTACATGACAACATTCATCAGGGTCACGCTTGGGTTGACGGCGCTGATCCCACGATAGAGCATCACGGTCAGAAGGGGTTGGACCTGCTCATTGAGTGAAATAGGGTTACCGTATGGTGCGTGAGAAAGCGGGTTGTTCTTAACTAGGGCGTTGTTATTGTCTATCTCAACAGCGATATCATACACCCAGCCACTATCTGATGTTGTCAACGTATCGTATTTCTGCCCGGGGATCAGCAGCACAGATACCGTAAACACCATTAGCGCGAGCATGTAGCCGACAATCAGCCATCGGCGGTAGTTCAAATGGTCACCCAATAGGTTTAAACGCTCTCTCTTAAAAGCCCCTAACTTGAATTGGTGAACTTATTTTTCAGGTGCGCTCTGCCCGCTTTCTTTCTCCTCCGACTTGGCCGGTGCAGGCGGAGAAACTTCCCTTGTGGTGGCCATGATCCATCCGAGCCAGAAGCCCAGCCCGCATACGACGAGCAATCCGATCGTGACGGGCAAAGCGAACGACAAGCCCATACCGACTGCAGCACCTGTGAAATAACCGTAGTAGACGTGAAGAACTATTACCACAACGGTGGCGATGCACAGTAGCGCTCCCAGTATCCTCGATTTACCCAACGTATCACCTACTTCAAACACCCTCCTCCCAAGCATATTTAAACATTTCGCGCTGGCGTGGGAAGTTTGAGATACGTTCGCCTAGAAATTCAGGTGGAAGGTCTCGGCCTGATTTTCCCGCGCGCAAACTGGACGAACTTGTTGATGTCCTCCAAAACATCTGGAGGTAAGGGGCCCTTTCCGAAGCCGTACTCGTCCAGGTAGAAGACCCGTCCTTTCTTCATTCCAAAATTCGAAGGCTTTATGTCTAGCACGTAACTTTGTTCGGCCGCCTTGCCAATCAAGTCGAAAACGGCCCTCAAGATCCTGATCGAATAGGTCGGGAGGGGCCCCACGTATTCGTGGAAAGTGACAACTGCGGGATAGAGTACCTCATCGCGTTTGACTCCTGCCAAGACCGTACCGTAATACGCCGGTAGAAAATCCAACTTTTTCCTGATCTCCCGCTGGTGAGAATCTACTTCAACCGCCCGCTTCTGGAGTTCCTTGGGAGAACTGTTCCTGCTCAACCCCACCTTGAGCGCGATTTTTCCCATCTTGAACACGTATCTGTACAATCCCTTGCCGACCAGCTTTGGCCTCCCCTTCGCACACGTTACCTGCATTTGATCCCAACAATCAGTTACTCAAACAATTCAGGCACTGTGATCTGCTCAACCTTTGTCGGCTCGTCGGAATCCTTGTCGCGGGAAAACCGGTACAAGTAGCCGCTGACGGCGCTCTCCAAGCGCTCTTCGTGAGTTATGAGCAAGATCTGCCGCGCAACCTCGGGGAGGCGGTCCCTCAATATTTTAGCCAGTTCTTGAATCCCTTCCGCGTCCAGGTTGTGAGTGGGCTCGTCGAAGACTATCCACCTCAGGTTGGGTGCGAGGACAACTGAGAACGCGATCCGGAGCGCGAGGCATGCATCAGTCCGCTCGCCGCCGCTTGCTATTCCCTCGACCGGAACCCAGTCGCCAGCACGGTCACGGAGCTTCAACACGTAGTCGCCGCCGCGCTCTCCGCCCTCAACTGCCAGCTGAACCCCAACGAAATCCCCATAAGGGTAGATGCTTTCCCACAAGTCACTCATGACCTCGTTGACACCATCGATAAACATCCGACGCATAGAGATCTGGGTTCGCGCGAGTGCAGTCTGAATCGTGGCCAACGCCTGAGCAGCGCCCCGCAGGTGCGTGACCTCCGCTTCGCGGCGCGAAATCAGCGCGAGCTTCTCCCGTATGCTCTCCACAAATTTTTTCTTTTCGGCAAACATCTGCTCCTTACCTGATAGTTCCGCGCGAAGGCGTTCCTGTGTACCGACGAGCTCCTCCAACCGTTCACGAAACTCCTCCGCCTTTGTCTCATCATAAGTGCGCCTCAACTGCTCCATAGTCTGTTTGATCCGATCGCTTTCCACAAGTTTCTGCCTGTACTCGATGCCCCGCCTATCTACGTCCATTCGCAGTTGAATAAGTTGTTTTGAGTTGGACAATTTATCGTAAATTTCATTGACCTCCTTGCGGACGCGCTCGTTTTCCAACCTTAACTTTTCACTCTCGTCTCGCGCTTTCGGGACCCCCCGCTCCACCTCCTCCAGCCGCTTAGAGAGATCTGAGCGCTCTTCTTCAAGCTTAGGGATGTCTTCAACCTCCTTCGCCAGCAGCATGCATTTCCTCTGCAGCTCGAGCTTTTGGAGTAGGCCGTCGCTGAGCCCCCTCAAGCGTGACTCAAGTTCGCTTGCGCGCTTGTTGATATCTTCGAGTTGTCCCTGACGCTGGTGTAGAAGCCCCTGTTTTCTAGGTTCATCGAGGGGGCTCTCGCAGACAGGGCACGTAGCTCCCGCCCCTGAGAGCTCTTCCATCGACCCCTTTAAGTCCTGAATCTTGGCGCGGGAAGCGGCAAGCTCGTCACCTACTTCGCGGAACTCGGTTTGAGATTTTTCAACCACTTCCGCAAGTTTCTCCGGTTCCAACCTCTCCAGCTCCTCGCCAAGCTTTCGCTTTCTGGTAAACTCGGTGGTTATCTTGTCCAGTTCGTCACGGAGCATCTTTTTTTGAGTTTCCAACCCTTGCAGTCTCGAGAGGGTGGTAGTGAGGCTTGAATTGAGTTGATTTGCCAAGGAAACCTTCTCGCTGTAAGCCCGATCCAACTCACCCGCCTGCTTTTGGAGTTCCTCGACTCTGACGTCTGCGGCAACTCCCAGCCTTTCCCTGAATTCATCGAGCTGTTGTTTAAGCGCCCCTATCGCACCACTGAGCTCACGATATGAGTGCTCCAGCTGCGTGAGTTTCTGCTCAATTTCGCGGAACCGTTGGACTTGGTTGCGGGTTGACTCGAGCTCTGGTTGTAGTTGCTGGAGTCTCGACGAAATTTCCTGTTTAGACGATTCGAGATCCCTCAACTCCTGCTCGTGAATCGGCAGCAGGGCAATCGACGAGTCCTGCTTAAGTTGGTTCGCCGTCGCCTCGCGCTCCTGCGCACGGTCCTTCACGCGACCCGACAAGGCGACGATGCTCTTGCGCGCTTTTTCAAGCTTGTTTATGCCTAGAAGCTCGTCGATGCTCTCCATCCGTCTTCCCTTTGGGAGCGTTAGAAAGTAATCAAGGCGGTTTTGTTCCGAATAAATAGCCCGCTCGAATAGATCGTAATCGAGCTCTAGCAGCGACTGGATGAGTTCGTTCACGCGCCCTGAACTCGGACTTTCGATCAGCTCACCGGTTGCTTTTCTGATTTCAGACCACGCCGTTCCGCTTCCTCGCTCGATGACGCGTTTGACGATATACTCGTTTCCATCGGGCGCCACGAAATTAACTTCCACCTCTGCCCGATCGAGAGGTTTAGGCCTGCTGGTGATCAAATCCTCCAGCTTGATGCGGCGGGATTGCACTGCGGGCAGAGTTCCGAACAATGCGTAGGTGATACCATCCAGTACAGCGGACTTTCCCGCTCCCATCATTCCCACTAAAACATTTGTGCCGTCGCCGAAGCGGAGCTCCGTGTCGCGGTGGGACTTCCAATTTTTCAGTCTAACGCGTGTTATCACTTTTTTTCCCTCTCAGTTCAGCTTTCACAAGGTTTTCTACCACTCCGAAAACATTCTGCAGCGCCTCCTCCTCACGTCCCTCGACCAGCAGACCGTAGAGCGATCTGGCATCGAATATCTGAGTGTAGCCGACCTCGCGCAGGTTGCTCTCTAACAGGGCCATGGCTGTTTCATCTATGGACATCCGCCGCTCCTTTAGTTCTCGCAAAAGCTGCAATTTCTCTTCCAAACCCGGGGCAACTAAATCTCCTTTGCTCACCACAACTAACGCCATGTCCGCGAACTCTTGGGTGATCGCTCGCTCGTCGAACTCACTGCGCGATGCTTCCTTAGCTAGCGTACCCACTAGCCTCACCCTTATGAGAGGAAGCTTCCCGAGATTTTTCCTCGGTCTCTTCAAAAGCTCTCTCACCCTGGCCCTCACCGCCTCGTTGAGCCGAGGAACACTCACACCTTCGAATCTCATCTCATCATAGTAGAAATCCCGTGGGGACTTGAGCTCGATAAATTCATACACGAGCCCGTTGCCGAACTCGACCATGTAGAAACCCTTAGGGGTCTCTGACTCGACCTGAAGCAGCTGCGTGCGCTCAGTGCCTCCAGGGAAGAGGAGCGGTTTACCATGAGCGGCGGACTCGGTGCGGTAGTGGATATGGCCGCACAGGTAGAGATCAAACCCGAAAGGCATGTCGGAAATATCTAGGGTGGGTAGCTCCTCGCTCGAATAAATGAACTGCCCGACCGACTGATGCAGGGCGAGGATGTTGAACATTCCATTGATTGGCTTTGGGTTCCAAGTCGCGAACACCTTCCTGGCATGCTGCTCGGGCACGTTGCTCATCCCGTGAATCGCGAGCTTGCCTTGGGGTGTGTCGAAAATCAACGTGTTGTGGTGTAGGTGTATGAGCAGTCCAGCTGCCTCAAGCGCCTCGACCGGGTTCGTCAATCCACGCGTGCGGCGCTCGTGGTTTCCGTGGAGGGCAACCACCGGAGTCCCCAAGAACGCCACGGGTGAAATTTCCTCATAGTTTTTGTCGATCGCGTCTACGAATTTGAGTTCATTCCGCCCCCGTGCGAGTGGTATCGAGAGGACGCGAAGGGCTCGGGCCCACACCTCCTGCCGCGGGATACGGGTGTCGAAGATATCACCAAGCAGTATGATGAGTTGTGCCCTGAGGTCGAGGGATTTTTCAATTGCCTCTTGAAACTGAACAAAAGAGTCCTGCTCGCGCGGTGTTCCCCACTTGGTTCCGAGATGCGGGTCAGCGATTACGGCGATCTTCAAGGGACCACTCAGTTTCTTTTGGGAGTTCGTGCTTAAGTGGATTTTTGCAAGCTGAGCGCGTTGTTGCTCAAACGTGAACTACCCCATCCTAAATGGTGGGGCTTCCTGTTTCTACGACCGAGCTTGTCCCAGCACGAAGCTGAGATAGGGGCCCGATCTCCACAGGCGCAAATTCGGCTGGTTCCCAACCTATTTTCTTCAGTCCATCTTGAAGGATGTTTCGCGCGGCGTTCAGGTCGCGGTCTAATTCCAGACCGCATCGTGGGCAATGATGCACTCTCACCCAAAGCGGTTTCTCGGCCGCCTCGCCGCACCTTGAACATCTGCTCGTCGTCCCCCTCGGCTCGACCTCCACGACCCACCTACCGGCTCGCTCGGCCTTGTAGGTGAGCATGTGGAGGAATGTGGCCCAAGCGGCGTCCGCGCGGTTCTTGCCGTTGTGAGCCATCTCAATCAGCTCTTTCACACCCAGATCCTCAACAGCGATGAAGTCATAACTGTTGACGTAGCGACGCGAGAGCTTGTGGAGGAAGTCGAGGCGCTGGTTGCGGATTCGCTCGTGCGCTCGAGCAAGCCTGATGCGCTGCTTTGCTCGGTTCTTTGAGTCCTTCTGCTTTCTGCTCAACCTGCGCTGCTCCCGCTTCAGCTTCCATTCGGATTTGATGATGTTGTGCGGATGCTTGACGAATTTGCCATCGGTACCGGCGATGTAGTGTTCGATGCCTAGATCGATACCGATGAGTTTTGTTGCGCGTTCGATTTTCGGCGCTCCCTCGACCTCGGCGCTGAAGCAGGCGAACCACTTGCCCGAACGCTCTCGCTTAATGTGAACCTGCTTGGTCTTGCCGTCCAGCTCGCGGTGCAGCACTATCGGAATTGCGCCGATTTTCGACAGACAAAGCTCCCTACGCTTCCCGTGCCCCTCGATGATCTTGAAGCCCGACTGGTTGTAGGTGAACGACTTGAACCAGCCATATCCCTTGAATCGGAGCCTGCCAACTTTTCTGCCGTTCCTTTTCAGCTCGGCGAGGGCGCGGAGGTTGGAGTAGATCCGGTGGAGAACCATCTGGAGGACCTTCGAGTGGACCTGCTCCAGCTCTGGGTGCTCATGCTTCAGTTTTGGTAGGGTGGCCTGAAGCTCGTAACGTCGCGGGGTTCTGCCGCCCTCCTTCTGGTTCAGTTGCTCCAAGAAGTGGTTGTAAATCCACCTGCACTGGTCGAGCGTCGCGAGTAGCTTCTGCTCCTGCACCCGCGACGGATAGAGCCTGAATCGATAAGTTAGCTGCATCATCGCGCCCCAATGGTGGATATCTCGAAAGATTGCTATGCAACTTTGGGGGAGGGGTCGCCGAAAGTATTGTTTATGAGCAGCCGAAAAATCGCCCAAATTGCCCCATAGATGCGTTTTACCCCCCGTCTCTGGCAGGGCAACACCGAAAGTATTCGGGCGGCTTTCATCCTCTCACTGAAAGAATGGGACTTCGCCGCTAAAGCTAAATCGAACTCCGCCAAAATCGATTCGGTGTTCGGATGTCGGAGCTTTGGGTCGATAAGTACCAACCACGCAAATTTCGTGAAATCGTCGGACAATCAAAAGCCGTTCAGGATATTACGGCTTGGGCAGAGGGCTGGAAAAAAGGCAAACGCGCCAAGCCGGCAATTCTGCTTTACGGACCAGCTGGGACGGGGAAGAGCGCGACCGCTGCTGCTCTCGCACGTGAGTTTGGCTGGGACTTGGTAGAGATGAACGCCAGCGACGAACGCACTATGTCTGAAATCAAACGCGTGGCCGGGGCAGCGGCGACTGCGGGAACTCTGTTCGCCGGAGCCGGTGGTCGAAGGCTGATAGTGCTCGATGAGGCAGACAACATCCACGGGACCGCCGATCGAGGAGGGTACCGCGCCCTCAAAGAGCTGCTCGAAGAGACCCAGAACCCGCTCGTGCTGATAGCCAATGACCAGTACGCTATCCCTTGGGAAATTCGCGCGGCGTGTGAACTAATCAATTTCAGGCGTTTGATGGAGGAGGTGATCATCAAGGAACTCCAGCGGATTTGCCATGCGGAAGGAATCACGGCCGAACCGTTGGCCCTCAAGGTGATTGCCGAGACCGCGAGGGGAGACCTGCGTTCGGCCATCAACGATCTTCAGACGTTCGCGATGGGCAAAAAACGGTTGACCGTCGAGAATCTGGCTCTCTATCGCCGCGACCGAGAGATTAATGTATTCGACTTTCTGAAGCAGCTCCTCTCTGTTTCAAGTGCCAGGGACGCAAGAACCCTGCTCTGGGCACTTGACCTTTCCCCCGACGACGCGCTCGGGTGGATAAACGAGAATATCCCGCGAATGATCATGGACCCAGCAAATCTGGCCAGAGTGTACGACGCGATTTCAAGAGCAGACATATTTCTGGGCCGCGCGCGGAGAGGACATGCCTATGGGCTCTGGGGGTACGCGAGCGACCTAATGAGCGCTGGGGTGGCCCTTTCGAGGGGCGAGCACCTCAAGTGGTCGAAGTTCCAGCCTCCGAGCCACATCCGCCGTTTTGCCCGTACGCGAGTTTCCAGAGCTGTGCGGGACGCCGTGGCTCGTAAGGTCGCCCAACGTTGCCACACTTCTGCTAGAGTCGCGCGAAAAGATATCCTACCTTATCTGAGCGTGATCTTCAAACACGACAAAAACACCGCAGCTGCGATAGCGGGTGAACTCGAAATCACAGATGCCGAATCGAGTTTTCTGAAAGCGCTGGGGTGAACTTGAAGATAGTCGAGAAACTTCAGCTGGGGAGGCTCGCTACCCCGCTCCCCGACAGGAGGCGCCCCATCTACAACTGGTTATCGATGAAAGAGGCGTTTTCACGGGACTTGGCCTGTCTGCTCGCCGAAACTTGGAGGCTTGAAGGTGACTTCGTTCTAGATCCATTTTCCGGAGTCGGCACGACACCGCTCGCGTGCAAGGAACTCGGTCTTGACTGCGTTGGGTTTGATGTGCACCCGATGATGTTGCTGGCCTCTCGCGTGAAGCTCGGGGACTATGCCGCCGAAGAACTCAAGAGAGCAATCGAGAGTTTGATGGGGCCAAAGTTTGAGAAGACAGAAGTTGAGGTGCCGGGTTTTGTGGCGCGCGTCTTCCCGAAATCCATTCTCGAGGAAATCTTTTCATTCAGGGAGAAAATCGCGGAGGTAGCGGACGAGGGGGTTCGTGAGTTCATGCTGCTGGGTCTGGCCATCGCTGCGATGAAGTGCAGCTGGGCGTACAAGGACGGGGCGGCGATAAAGGTAGTCAAGCGCTCTGTGCCGCCGCTACGAAAGACTCTCGGACAACAGCTCCTACTGATGTGTCACGACATTGAACGCTTCACGGCAAAACCAGCCAATGTGAGAGTTGAGCGGTGCGATGCCAGAGAACTGAAACTTGAGGACGGGAGCGTTGATGCAGTGATAACTTCTCCGCCGTACTTGAGGAAACAGGAGTACATCCACGTATACCGGATTGAACAGTGGATTCTTGGGTTGGAAGCGCCGCGTGCGGATGCGCTCATCGGAGTTCGCGCCGGGGATGCCTGTGCGGAAGATTTTTCAAAAATTGCGGAGTTTGTTGAAGGCAGGCCGCTTGAAGCAAAACTTTACTTCAAGGATATGTTCATGGTGCTCCAAGAGCTTTATCGTGTCTGCAGGCATGGGGCGAAAGTTTGTTTGGTGACATCAGATGGGTGTTTTCCGGAAGGTGTTGTCGAGGTCTGCGAAACGCTTAGCAGGCTTGCCGAACGTGCCGGGTTCAGGGCCAAGCGCATGATCGTGGTGAACAAGCGTTTCTGTACAACTCCTGCCAGAAAGAAAATTGGAGTAGCGCGTGAGTGCTTGCTGACGTGGGAGCGGTGAGTCTTAGGCCAAATTGTGCTGTGCCTCGCGGACAAAAGAAGCACATTTGCGGAAAGTGTAACTCTGAGTCTTATCCTTCTGTTAACTCTTCAACTTCCTTTTTGCCTTCTTTCAGTTCCCTTTCTTGCTCCTTGTCTTCTTTCAGCAACAAAATCTGGAACTCTCCCACGTGTGTTTTCTCTTCCTTTGCTATGTCGAAAAGAACTTTCTTGATATTTTCATTTTGGGTCATGGCTGCCATCTGCTCATATAGACTTACGGCGTCTAGTTCAGCTATCATCCCAACTCTCAGTATCGCTTTGTCCAAGTCTTCCTTTTTTACTTTCGCAAGGTCGATTGGTATTTTTGATAGCATTTTTTTCACCTCCTAAATTTGTTTTGATTTGATTTTCTTATATTTTATCATTTTGTGTCAAACGTCGATGATTTCCTATAACACATGGGACAACTCAACCTATATTTAGTGTCTTTCGACGTTTATTGAGCAATACATCAACGGCTGCGATATTGTCCCCGGAAAGCGTCCATTCTCCTGCGGCAATAGTCTCTTCGATCTGGTACAGATGTCTTGCACCCACGATGGCTGCTGTTA
>Ga0315296_10001124_pt1 | contig 23515 bp, 17 predicted proteins | sample YL17G14_18_MG_FD_203921 | JGI IMG/M metagenome (GOLD analysis project Ga0315296, IMG submission 203921) | Sediment microbial communities from Yellowstone Lake, YNP, Wyoming, USA - YL17G14_18 | ecosystem: Environmental > Aquatic > Freshwater > Lake > Sediment | place: USA: Wyoming | collected... | reverse complement strand
TAGGGGCAGTTGATCATGATCGCCCCCTTGACCAGGGAGACGCTGTCCTTGCTCAGCTCAGCGCCGCAACTCTGGCACTTGAGCTTCTCCACGTTGACGTCCCCTGGCATGTCCAGTTGCACCTGCTGCGTGATCTGCTGGATGGGCGCCGGCCCTCTGGTCCTGATCACCCAGATGATCACTATCCCCACGACCATCAAGATGATCCCCACAACTAGCAAGCCAATGGCGACCGCCATTCTGGAGCCAACATCGACCCCTGGGGCAGAAGCCGAACAGAGCCAGATGCCCCCGAAGAGAATGAAGAGCGCCGCCACGAACACGACCACAGCCGCGACTCCATAACCGATGGTTCTTCCTCCCATAGCCTCTCTCCCCTCTGCCAAATCTTCGCTATTGTACCACAGGTTAGCGACGATGGGCAAAGAACCGTCGTGACCGCCACGATAGAGGCCAAGCCAGGGACACCACGAGGCGGGCGCTTGGCGTGTCTGTGTCTGCTCACAGATAGCGCAGGACTGCACTCTCTGCCAGCCGCCTACGTCTCCTGTCGGCGCAAGGGGCTGTATTACTGCGAAGGCGTCCTGCCGTGCCCCAGAAGTACTGCACAACCCACGCCCATTGGCAAGCTGCATTGGACTGGCAAGCAGACCGGCTACTTGACAACTCGCCGCATTTGTGCTAGAATGGAGTATAATATTATAATATTATACTCAGATGGCTCGGGACAGAGTACTACACCCGGTGCGTTGAAAAGGAAGCCGCTAAGCTAGAGGAAGTTGTGCGCGGGGAAGACCACGTTCCAGTTCCGCTCTACTATCAAATCAGAGAGGATTTGCGAGAATTGGTGGCTTCGGGCCAACTCAGGCCCGGTGACCAACTCGGTTCGGAACGGGAACTCAGCGGGCAGTATGGCGTGAGCAGCATAACGGTGAAGCGAGCCGTGCTGGACCTGGTGCAAGAGGGGCTGCTGTATCGTGTGCCGGGCAAGGGCACTTTCGTCTCCCAGCCGAAGATGGAGCGAGACCTTTCGCAACTTGCCAGTTTCACAGAGGAAATGCTTCATCAGGGGCTGAAGCCCAACAGTACAGTGTTGGACGCAAGGATAGTGCCTGCCGACGGTACCGTCGCCAAGAGGTTGGATGTGCCCATAGGTGAAGAGCTGATCTCCCTCGAGCGAGTAAGGTTCGCCAACGGCGAGCCGCTGATGCTCGAAAAGACGTTTCTGCCTCACGCGTTGTTTCCCCGTCTTCTTTCGCAGGATCTGACCAGCCAGTCACTCTACCATATCATTACAGGCGAGTACGGGGTCTCTTTGGTCAAAGCTAGGGAAACGCTTGAACCAGTGATCATAAACCACAAGGAGGCCCAGAACCTCGCCGTTGAGGAGGGTTCACCAGGTCTTCTCCTGGAATTGACTGCCTACACCGACAACGGCAAACCCGTCGAGTACACAAAAGCCATAGTGCGCGGTGATAGATGCAAGTTCTTCATAGAGATGGCTGGTTTCCGGCGGGAGACGGGTCGCTCGTCACCGTAGGTATGTGTATTCCGGGCTAGATGCCTCGCCGGAGAAGCACCAAGGCGACGCTTCAGAGAGACGGTAGCTGAATGGACTTGGAAATTCAGCAAGCATCCGGGACACCAGTGATCGCCGTGGTCAAACCAACGAGGGCAGATTTCGTTGGTGATCAAACCGCCCTTTATGAGTACGCCATATGGGCCGTGACCCTGGCTAGCGCGAAGATCGGTTTTGCCGTCCTAAGCGAAGAAGAACTCGCAAGGAAGGCAGAACGGCACTCCCTGTTGATTCTGCCTCGCGTGGCCTGGCTCGATGACGAAGAGATTCAAGCCGTCGCGCGATTGATCGGCGCCGGTGGTCACCTGCTGATTACCGGGGATTCTGGATCCTGTCATGGCACTCTGGGCCGATTCTCTAGGCGTGACGACAATGCGTTCCTGGCGATTGCTGGGGTCACGCCTGCCGTTTCTTCAAGGGGTCGAATCGATTACTGGGAGTCACCCCTCCTCAAGCTGCACAGAGGGCGCGCTGCAACCCGAACGCCCTACACAAGTGAGGGAACCACCATTCCTCTGAGGGGCAGACAATACGCTATTCGGGCTGCTGAAGCCGCGTCTCTGGCTCAGTTCGTATCCAGTGATGAGAAGCAAGAGGTGCTCTCAGATGCTCTAACCGTGATGGAAACCAGTGGCGGACGAGTTGTCTGGTTCCTCCCCTCAATGGCCCAGCGCTTCTCGTACGACAACTCGTACCATCTGAGAGAGCTTATGCTGCGGACGCTCTTTTGCACGCTGAAGGGAGGTTTGGCCAGCATCTGGTACTGGAAAAACGCTATTCGCTCGCCTCTGGTGATCGACGGCGATGTCGACCACCCGCCCGGCGTGGATCCCGAGTGCGCCAAGTACGTGCCCGCGGCCATCGATACACTGGTAGAGGTCTCCTTCGACAAGTACGGCATCTACGTTGGCGCCCGCAACCTGGAAGCGTTCCCATCCTGTTTTCCGAGAGAGCATCGCCACTACTACAACCACTCATACTCTCACCCCTATAGCTATTGGGACGAGCAACCGTGGGCCGAACTCGACAAGGCGCAGATCAGGCACCAGATCGAGAAATGCAACGAGACCTTTGTCCAGCTGTTGGGCCGGGATGATCAGGGCATCTTCCGGCTGCCTCACTTCCAATTGGAAAAGAGCATCCTGACTTTTCAGGTGCTCCACGAGTTGGGCTACCTCCAGGAGTCCTCGGTAGGATCGAACTCCACCTTGACCGCTGGCTTCCCTTTCCACCCGTCGAAAGAGCCCTGGACAGGGGTAGACGACGGGGAAGTGCACTTCAAATGCTGGCCGGAGCGCGAGCGCAACTTCCAATTCCTGGAGGTACCGATCAGCTATGATCCTTCGTGCCCTGGTTTCCCAAACGGCTTTTGCAGCTACAACACCCTTGGCGAGAGCGTCCGGAACCGCACGGCATCTCCCGATGAGTATCTTGCCGTTTTCAAGGAGGTGGTTGATCGGGAATACCGACGCGGCGGTCTGATTCACATCTTTGCCGATCCTCCCGATGTGGGCTATGGGGTCCTCGCCGGGGATAACGTGAACTATTCCCAGGCGCTGAAGCAGGGTGTTGCTTATGCCGCAAGTTTCGAGGATACCGTCTTCATGTCGTCCAGAGAGCTCGTCGACTGGTGGCTGGCCCGGGAGAGGATGGAGATCAGCAGACAGTCGATGATGCACAACACTTGGCAAGTGAGATTGGAGAAGGCGGTACCTGGCGCCACGCTCTCTTTGAAACCGCCTGTGGGGAAGGTCGTGCGGGAGGCCCGCGTGGGCGGTCGCGTGATAACTCCCAGGCCTTTTGATGATCTGCTAACCCTCGTTCCTCTTGGCACGGTGGAGGGTACAGTTGACGTGAGCGTAACCTTGGTAGACAAGTAGATGTCCAACTCTAGGCTCAGGATGCTGCCAAACCCCTGAGAGCGCGAAGCGCCCCACCGAGGCCTTACACAAAGAAAGGAGGTGATGAGCGCCCAGCAAAGAGAGTACGGATACTTTTGTTTCGATTGGGAAGGGGCATAAGAAAGAAGGAGGATTAAGGATGAAAAGGATGCCAATCTTCTTGAGTGTGGTGTTGGTGATTGTGTTGGCCGCCTGCGGGGCCCCGAGCACACCAGCGCCTACGACGCCGGCAGGGGTGACGCCGCCGCCAGCAGGGGTGACGACCATAACGGTCTGGGATTACTACGGGACCGCCACGCCCTTCCAGCCGGAGATGATCGCGGCCTTCGAGCAAGAGAACCCCAACATCAAAGTCAAGTACGAATCGCTCGACTGGGACGCCATGTTCGAGAAGCTGAGCGTGTCCATGACGACCGGGACGCCACCGGACGTAGCGACCGTAGACATGACCTGGGTGCCCACTTGGGCATCGCTCGGTGCCTTTGCAGATCTCGGGCCTCTGTCCGGCGGTCAGGTGAACGGAGTTCCCCTCAATGAGGCTTTCTCGGAGGGCGCCGTGGAGGCCATGACGTTCGAGGGCCAGACAGTCGTCATGCTGGAGGACTTCGACGTGTACTGCCTCTACTACAGGGCCGACGTCTTCGAGGAGAAAGGGCTGGAAGTGCCCACCACCTGGCAGCAACTGGTGGAGGTCGGGCAGCAGTTGGTCGAGGACACGGATGGCAACGGGGTGCCCGACAGGTATCTGTACGGGATCTTCCCTGATGCCTTCCGCTGGGCACAGTTCCTCTACGAGAACGACGCCACGATGCTCAACGAGGACAACACCCAGGCCGTCTTCAACAGCCCTGAGGGAGTGGAGGCGACGCAGTTCATCGTCGACATCGTCAACGAGTACCACATCGCCTTCGACATCGGTGAGGAAGAGGCCATCACGCCCATCAAGGATGGCCGGATGGCCATGTTCTCCGATGGACCCTACATGATGGGGGTAATCAAAGACGGAGCTCCCGAAATGGAGGGCATGTGGAAGGTGGCTCCTCACCCCTACAGCAAGCAACCGAGCTCCTACCTCGGCGGCACGGGCCTGGCGATCCCCGTCAGGGCTGCCAACAAGGAAGCTGCCTGGAAGTTCGTCGAGTTCGCGATGCGCGTGGACAACGCCATCGGTGTCTACACGGGTTCGGGTGCTGCACCTGGGCTCAAGGCTGCACTGGAGAGTCCAGAGGTGAGCGCCGCCGACCCATACTTTGGCGGCCAAGTGACCATGCCCCTGTTCTTGCAGGCCACTGAGACTGCACACCACTTCCCCTACGTCCGCCAATGGAACGAGATGTATGACATAATCGACGACATGATGGGCTCAGCCCTGCTGGAGCAGAAGACGGTACAGCAGGCTCTGGACGATGCCGTCACCGAGATCAACGCTCTGCTGGAGGAATAACGGCGGGCGAGAGGGTGTTTCAGGTCAAGGGGGCAGACTGCCCCCTTGACCCTCACCTGGACCGACATTGGCCGCTCCCACGAGCATTGCAGAGGAAAGCGAATGGAGACGTCAATAGCGCGACGAATCGGCGTGTTCGTGCGGAAATACTACTGGGCCTATCTGTTTATCCTGGGTCCGGTGATCTCTACGACTGTTTTCCTCTTCATCCCCATGGTCAGTTCTTTCGCCTTTAGTCTAACCGAGTGGAGCGGACTGCAACCGCCCCAGTTCGTCGGGTTGGCCAACTATAAGAAGCTCTTATTCGATGACCCCAAGTTCGTCAAATCGTTTGTTAATACCACCATCTTCGTGATCCTGGGGCAGGGCAGTGGGCCTATCTTCGGCTTGATCTCCGCTCTGGCACTGAACCAGAAGGTCAGGTTTCGGGCAGGCTTCCGCACCGCGTATTTTCTGCCGGTGATGACCAGTCTGGTGGTCGTGGCCACCGTCTGGAAAATGCTCTACAACGAGAACGGTTTGATCAATGGTCTGCTACGCACAGTCGACCTGCCGACGACGCGGTGGCTGAATAACCCGGCTACTGCGCTTGTGTCCGTGATCGTCACCAGCGTGTGGCAGGGGTTCGGCTTTGAGACGGTGATCTTTCTGGCTGCCCTGCAAGCGATCCCCCAGGAGCTTTACGAGGCGGCGATGATAGACGGGGCCAACGCCTGGAACAGGTTCTGGCACGTTACCCTGCCCAGCCTGCGTCCGGTCATCGTCATGATATACATCATCGGCATCATAGGAACCTATCAGGTTTTCGACCAGATCTACGTGATGACCGACGGCGGGCCCGTCAATGCCAGCCGAACGATCGTGTTTCACCTCTGGGACAATTTCCACTATATGAAGTTCGGATATGCCTCCGCTGTGGCCTATGTCCTTTTCGCGGTATTGGCACTGTTCTCCTATCTGCAAATGAAATTTCTCGGGCGGGAAGATTGACCTCGCGCATCTTTGGATCGCGTCGCGGTAGCCGCGCCGGGCGAAATCGTAATGAGGGGTGAGCGATTATGGCTACGAGTCGCATTGGGGTGCGCAAGCTAGTAGGGCGAACAGGTATATATGTGGCTCTGATCGTTAGCTCGATCGTCATGCTAGTGCCCTTCTACTGGATGGTTAGCACCTCTCTCAAGGTCGAGGCCGACGTATTCGCCTATCCGCCGGAATGGATTCCACAGCCTGCCACGCTCCTTCACTACGCGGAGGTTTGGACCAGTCTGCCCTTCGCCAGGTTCCTCTTCAACAGCCTCTTCGTGGCCGCGATGGTCACCGCGAGCAACGTGTTCTTCTCTACCATCGCTGGCTATGCTTTTGCCAAACTGAGGTTCCCAGGCCGCGACAAGCTGTTTTTTGTCCTGTTGCTGACACTGATGGTACCCTTTCAGGTCAATCTCATACCTCTATACAAGATGATGGACCTGTTCAGGTGGGTGGACACCTACTGGGCACTGATTGTGCCGAGTGCCACGAGCGTCTTCGGTCTATACCTGATGCGCCAATACATACTGTCCATACCCGACGAACTGCTGGACTCAGCTCGGATGGATGGGTGTTCAGAGTTCGGGATCTTCTGGCGGATCGTGGCGCCCTTGGCCCTGCCCGGGGTGGCCACCCTGGCCATCTTCAGCTTCATGGGATCGTGGACCAGCTTTCTCTGGCCCATGATCGTCACCAATTCCATGAACATGCGTACTCTACCGGTCGGGATCGCCTTGCTGCAAGAGTATCACACCACGAACTGGACTCAGATCATGGCCGGCTCTACCATCGCGGCCTTGCCCATGATCATCGTTTTCCTCTTCATGCAACGGCAGTTCATAGAGGGGCTGACCGCGGGGGCGGTCAAGCAATAGTGAGCGCCAGTGTTTCCACGCTCTAGACACTGAGCTCCAGAATCACTGACCATCGAAGGGAGCATGTACATGGCGGGCGGCTATATGGGTCGCATCCTTTTCGTGGACCTCTCCAACTGGACGATGCAAGAGGAGCCCGTGGACGATGTGCTGTGTCGCCAATATCTGGGAGGCTATGGCCTTGGCGTCAGACTCATCTGGGATCGCCAACCACCCGGCGTCGCCCCGCTAAGCCCTGACAACCTGCTGGGGTTCGTGACCGGACCTCTCACCGGCACACCAGCCCTCATCGGTTCGCGCTACACGGTGGTCGGCAAATCGCCGCTCACCCAAACCTGGGGAGATGCAAACTCCGGGGGCTTCTTCGGGCCCCACATGAAGTTCGCAGGCTACGACGCTGTGTTCTTCAGCGGCGCGTCGGAGACCCCGGTCTATCTGTTCCTTCGCCAGGGCCAGGCTGAACTGCGAGACGCGAAGGAGCTGTGGGGCGTGGACGCCGTGGAGACCGAGGTTCGCCTGAAGGCAGAACTGGGAGCGGAGGCTGAAGTGGCCTGCATCGGCCCCGCCGGCGAAGAACTGGCCTTGATCTCCTGCGTCATCAACAACAAGGGGCGGGCAGCGGGTCGGTCGGGACTAGGGGCGGTCATGGGGGCCAAGAAGCTGAAGGCCCTGGCCGTGAAAGGCGACATGCAAGTGCCGCTGGCAGACGAGAAAAGAGTTCTCAAGCTTCGCAGGGAGTACCTGGCTGGCTTGAAGGGCTCCCTGGTCGACTACTACCGGAACACCGGGACCTGCGGCGGGCTAGAAGGAGCCTCGGTTAGTGGAGACGCGCCGGTCAAGAACTGGAAGGGGGTTGGTCCCCTGGACTTCCCTGGAGCGGCGGCCATAAGCGGCGACAACGTGATCAAATACCAAGAGAAGCGGTTCGCCTGCTGGCATTGCCCCCTGGGGTGCGGCGGACACGTCGTGGTCAAGAAAGGGCCATACGCCACAGAGGGGCACAAACCGGAGTACGAGACCCTGTCCGCTTTTGGCACCATGACCCTCGTGGACGACGTGGAAGCGATCATCAAAGCCAACGACCTGTGTAACCGGTATGGATTCGATACCATCTCCGCCGGTGCGACTCTGGCCTTTGCCATGGAATGCTACGAGCAAGGCTTGCTTTCCTACGAGGACACCGACGGACTGGACCTGAGGTGGGGAAACGCCCCTGCCATGATCGCCATGCTGGAGAGAATGGGCTCCAGGGAAGGGTTGGGAGATCTGCTGGCTGACGGCGTGCAGAGGGCAGCGGAACGAATCGGGGGCGAGGCCGCAAGACTGGCAATCCACATTCAGGGACAGGAGCTCCCCATGCACGACCCCCGTTATCTGCCGCCTCTGGCGCTCAGCTACTGGCTGGATGCTACCCCGGCCCGGCACATGCAGGGCGGCCATTGGGGGTACGACCTGCCCCGTGCTACCCGGAAGCGAATGGCGATACCTGATTCTGACGACAAGTACTGGTACACGGGCAAGGCGGAGCTGTACAAGAAGGTGACCGACATCATACACGTGGTGAACTCAGCGGGGCTCTGCCAATTCGGCTACGAGTGTATGGACGTTCAGTACGTGTCGGATTTCTTGTCGGCCGTGACGGGTTGGGATCTGACGCTCGAGGAGTGTCTGCTGCTAGGCGAGCGCATCGCCAACCTGCGCCACCTCTTCAACTTGCGAGAGGGGTTGAACCCGCTGCACTTCCAGTTGCCGGACCGCATGCTTGGTAGACCTCCCCTCGAGGCGGGAACGCTGGCTGGCGTCGAGGTGGATGTGGAGACTGCGGCCAGCGAATACCTGGCGGCGAGAGAATGGCACCCGGTGACCACAATGCCCAGCAGGCGCAAACTGGCCGAACTGGGTCTGGCGAGGTTCCTCGGCGACTGGCCAGGGAAATGAGACCGCCCAGACTGATGCCTCCTTTGATAGTCAGTGGTTTTCGGAACAGGAGCAAGCTGGCGACATGAAAAGACCGCTGGTCTTCGTCGCACTGCCTCAGTCGCTGTATGGGCGGTTCTTCGACCCGGAGCTTGAGGGTCATCTTCGTTCCTTCGCCGACGTGATTAGAAACGAGACCTGCCGCGATCTCAGTGAGCAGGAGATGTCCCAAATGGTGCGCGACGTCGACGGCACTATCTTGGGGTGGGAAGGCGGGGGTCTCAGCAAGGCGAATATCGACCAGGCAAAGAACCTCAAGATCATTGGTCAGGTGGGAGGAACGGTCAAGCACATTGACACCGAGGCGGCGCTCGCCAGGGGAATTGTCATCCTCAATTCGGCTCCGGCAATGAGCACCAGCGTCGCAGAGTTCACATTGGCCCTGATTCTGGACTGCCTTCACCACATAGTCTCTAGCGACCGCCTGATGAGGGATCACCGGGAGGGAGAGGAGCTCCGCCTGGGGCACGAACTGACAGGTAAGAGAGTGGGTCTTATCGGTTTCGGCCTAGTCGGTCGGGAGTTGGCAGCCCTTGTACAGCCTTTCGCTGTGGACCTGCTGGTCTACGACCCCTACGTGTCAGAAGAAGCGGTAGTGAACTCTGGCGCCAGGATGACCTCCCTGGAGGAGGTCCTCAGCACCTGTGACGTGGTGAGCGTACACGCCGGGTTGACTCCGCAGACCTATCATCTGTTGGATCGGCAGAGGCTCGACCTCCTGCGGCCGGGCGCCGTTTTGATCAACACGGCGCGGGGGAACGTCATAGATCAGGACGCGCTGGTGGAGAGACTAAGAGAGGGTAGGCTCAATGGCGCGCTGGACGTCTTTTCTGAAGAGCCCCTTGCGTTGTCCCACGAGCTGCGCGACCTGGACAATGTCATCCTGACCCCTCATCGCGCATCAGACACAGAGGAGGCCTACAGCCTCCTGAGCGGGTTGGTGGTGGAGGATTTCGAGCGTTTCTTCTCGGGTCGAGCCCCACTCAATGTATTGACGAAGGAGAGGCTCCTGAGGATGACTTAGGGGTCGGCATGCCCTGAGCGGTAGAGGAGTGGTGATGGATTCGAAGCAGGTGAAGCTGGAAGGCAACTACTTCTCACTGGACGGCAAGGCGTTGTACATCTTGGGGAGCCACTACGTGCCAGCGGCCGAGGCCCTGCAGTGGCCCTACAAATGGAACCCAGAAGAGTGGGACTCGGACTTCCGTTTGATGCACGAGATGGGCCTGAACTTGGTGCGCTTCGATCTATTCTGGGCTTGGTTCGAGCCAAGGCCCGGGCAGTACAACGAAGAGGCCTTTGCCCAGCTGGACGAGATCATCCGTCTGGCCAAGAGATACGAACTATATCTGAACCCCACATTCTTCATCGGCGGCGAGGTGGGGGACGCTTACTGGGATGTGCCCTGGCGCGCCGACCGCCATCCCCACGCCGACCCAGAGATGCTTCGCCTGCAGGTTGAGCACGTCAAGGAGTTCGCCCGGCGCTACCATGATGAATCCATTATCCTGGCCTGGGACCTTACTGATGAGCCCCCCTACTGGATAGTCGCCCAAGAGACCTCCGACGCCATGGCTGCCAACTGGACCAGGGCCCTGGTGGCCGCCATCCGCCAGTTTGACCGCCGGCACCCCATCCTGGTGGGCACGAGCAGCCAGGAGATCGTCAGGGGCGCTTTTCGGGCCGACGTCATCGTTGAGGACGTGGATTTCCTCAGCGTGCACCCCTACCCCTTCTATCAGCCGGAATACTATCCCGATCCTTTGCTCTCCCTGAGGGTTACCTATGCCGCGGCCTTCGAAACGATGCTGGCCCGCGGCGCGGGTAAGCCGGTGATGGCACAGGAGTTTGGCGCGTCCAGCGCCCAGTTCACGCCTGAACGCATCGCCCGATACTACAACACGATGATGTACAGCGCACTGGGCTGCGGTGCTCACGGCCTAGTGGCCTGGTGCTTCACCGACGCTGACGAGGCCACCTGGGCCCGCGTGCCCTATCTTCGCTCCCCTCATGAGACCCAGTTCGGCGTGACCGACGCTCACAAGCGAGATCGCCCAGCCGGCGAGGAGATGCGGAAGCTCTCGCGCGTGCTGACTCAGATGGAGTTTGATGGCCTGGACCTCCCGCCTCTGCAGGCAGGGATCATAGTGCCTCACGAGTTCTCCCATGGCCCCGATCACTCTCGCTACGGTATCGGTGAGCCTAACCTGTCCCTGTACGTCTCTGCCGAGGAGGCCTGGACGGAGAAAAGGGAGAGGCGAAGTGGGGTGACCCTACCGGTCTCTTCCTGGCTCAGCGCCTTCGTACTGGCCCGGCAGGCGCACCTGGAGGTCGGCTTCCCTCGCGAGTATGATTCCTGGGAGGACGTGCCCCTGATCCTCATGCCCTCGCCCTTGACGTCGACGTCCCTCAGCTTCAATCACGTGCACACCACCTTCTGGCGGCGGGCCCAAAGGTATGTGGAAGCAGGCGGTACGCTTTACGCTTCCCTTTCAGGGGACGCGGCGATACCGGAAATGCAGGACCTCTTCGGCGCATCGCTGGAAGATCGCATCGTCCCCCGCGACGGGGTGGAGATCGAGATAGTCTCAGATTTCCATGGCCTGGAGAGTGGTCAGAGGTTTCGTTATCAGGCAGCTCTGTCGCCAGCCGACGCGGGTTACCTGCTGCACGTTACCGGGGGCGAGATAATAGCGGTCGACCAGCAAGGCAACCCTGCCCTGGTTGCTCACTCCCTGGATCGGGGGCGAACCCTGGTCTCAGCCTATCCGGTGGAGCACTACCTGGCGCAGACACCGGCCGCCTTCGACGGCCGGGAGTCCACCTGGACACTGTATCGCGCACTCAAGAAGTACGCGGCCCTGGGATCGCCGTTTGACTGCGACGACCCCAGGGTGGAACTGAGCTTGCTGCCGCGCTCCAGTGAGGGATACCTGGTGGTGGTCAACCACGGTCTGGAACCGATCCGAGCCTGGATCAGCAGCGCTTTGTCGCTGGAGGAGGTGCGGGAACTGGCGCCCGGTGGGGCCAAGGGGGTGGCCCACAGCGCGGACGGGTGGGAGGTCGATCTGGAGGGGTTCTGCGGCACGGTCTTTCATTGGCGAGCCAAGGATTCCGATTAGTGCGAAGAGGAACACATGGATTACTTCTTGGAGGAGATACTCTCACAGCCCCGGGTGCTGCGGGCGGCTGTGGATCGCTACGTCGAGGATGATTCTCTGCTTCGAGCGGTGAACGAGGTGAGGGATCGGGGAGAGTATCACCTGGTCTTGCTTACCGGCATGGGCAGCTCTTATTTCGCTTTCTATCCCGCCTGCATCTATCTGAATGAGCATGGCTTGCCCGCAATCATGGCGGAGACCTCGGAGCTATTGCACTACTACGGAGGCCTGGTCTCCGAGCGCGTGCTGGTGGTGATCGCGTCCCAGTCCGGTGAAACGGTGGAGGTGAAGAGACTTCTGGGCGAGTTGAGCGACAGAACCCTCATCATGAGCGTCACCAACGATGCCGACAACCACCTTGCTGGGAACAGCGACCTGCCTCTATTCCTGTGCGCCGGAGCGGAGCGCGGCCCAGCCTCGAAGACTTACACGGCAACCCTCGCAGTTGCCTACCTCTCGGCTATGTATCTCACCTCCACTGTGAGCAAGGAAAGGACCCAGCCGCTATACGCCGCCGCGGATGCCATGGAGGCTTTCCTCGAGCGGTGGGAAGAGAAGATCCGCGGCCTGACCGGGTTCCTCGGTGAGACGGACTGCCTCTCCCTGCTGGGGCGCGGGCCCTCGCTGGCCTCGGCCATGGCAGGAGCCCTGATCTTGAAGGAGGCGACGAAGATACGGGCTGAGGGGATGAGTGGCGGCCAGTTCAGACACGGACCTTTGGAGGTGGTGACCCCGGACTTCGCCGCTGTCGTGTTCGCCACGAAGGGCAGAACCAGAGATATCAATCTGCGCCTGGCGCGTGACATAGCCGAATTCGGGGGAAAAGTAGTCATCGTTGACAGTGACAAGGAGTTGGAAGGGGAGAGGATCTTCAACCTTGTGCTGCCGCCTCTTGATGAGTTCTGTACTCCTCTGTTGGAGATCCTGCCTATCCAATTGCTTTCCTGGAGCGCCGCGACAGAGAGAGGATTGCAGCCGGGCAGGTTCGATAAGGCTGCCAAGGTAACCCTTTATGAGTAGGGCTGTCTGTGTCGTCGGCAACCTCAACGCTGATCTGGTATTGTACCCTCTCAAAGATTTTCCAGCCTGGGGCAGCGAGGTCATCACCAGGAACATGAGTTGGCGGCCCGGGGGCATAGCAAACGCGCTCTTCTGCCTGGCCAGGCTGGGGGTGGGGGTGTCGGCCATCGCCAACGTTGGAGATGATGCCATGGGAGAGGAGTTGGTGACCGCGCTGGAGGGGGCAGGGATCTCCGCCAACCACATCGAGCGATCGGCCCATGTGCCCACGGCCGTCAGCGTGGGTCTGGGGCGTGAAGATGGCGAGCGCGCCTTTGTAACGCATCTGGGGCACCTTAAGCGCCTGGACGTCGACCTGGTTCTCAGGCATTGCCAGGCCTGGCACGAGGCACAATACGTTCTCATTTCGGGCTACTTCCTGCTGCCCGGTCTGGGCTTCGGCGGGATCAAGGCGCTGAGCGACGTTCTTCGCGCGGAGCGGAAAGTGGTGCTCCTCGATGTCGGATGGGATATCGAGGGCTGGCCCGACCGCTCTGTGAGAGAGGTGATGCAGTTGCTGGAGGGGGTGGACGTTTTCTTGCCCAGCCTGAACGAGGCCAGGGCGCTGACAGGCGAAAGCGCCCCGGATGCTTGTCTGGAAAGCCTGTTCGGCCGGGGACCGAAGCGCGTCATCATCAAAATGGGGAGCGAGGGGAGCATCGCCAGGACGCAGGAGGGGGTCTTTCTGCGGCCAGCCTTCCGCGTTAAGGCTCTGGACACCACCGGAGCCGGCGACTGCTTCAACTCTGGCATACTGCTGGGTCTTCTCAACGATTGGGACATGGCGAGAACACTGCGCTTCGCCAACGCGCTGGCGGCCACGGTAATCTCACGCCCGAGAGAGGAAGGGTATCCTACTTTGGGCGAGGTGCGGGAATATCTCGAAGAGCGGCGATAAAGAGAGGTACAAATGGGTGACAGGCAAGAAGGTCCGGCCCTGACCGACAAGGTGGCTTTGGTCACCGGCGCCAACAGCGGCATAGGGAGGGAGATCGCTCTCACTTTCGCTCAGGAAGGAGCGACAGTGGTTCTGGCGGCACGGAGAGAGGCGAAACTCAAGGAGGTAGCGCGAGAGGTTCGGAACCGTGGGGGCGAGTCCCTGGTCGTGCCGACCGATGTCTCTCAGGAAGATCAGGTTGTCGCTATGGTCGGTCAGGCGCTGGCAGAGTTCGGGCGGGTGGACGTTCTGGTCAACAACGCCGGGATGGGACACTGGGGCCCGGTGGTGGAGTTCAAGACTGAGGAGTGGGACGAGGTCTTCGACGTCAACGTCAAGGGGACCTTCCTCTGCTGCCGGGAGGTCTTGCCCAGCATGGTGGAGCAGAAGAGGGGGCGAATCATCAACATCTCCTCCGATGCTGGCGAGATCCCTTTCGCCGAATCCAGTGCCTATTGCGCAGCGAAGGCGGCTGTCATAGCCTTCAGCCGCTGTCTAGCACTGGAAATGCTACCACACAATGTCGGGGTACACGTGATCTGCCCTGGCTATGTGGATACACCTTGGTATAATGGTGACTCCTCTGCTGCTGACCGTTCGAGGATGCTCAAATCGGAGGACATCGCCCAACTGGCTTTGTACCTGGCCTCCATGCCCTCCAGGGTCTTGATTGACGAAATAGTCATCCAACCCAGGGGCATGGCCACGGGATGAGCAGCCAGGGCTGCCCGCAGCTCTCTGCGCGGACGGAACATGGAGAAGAACAAGAGCCTTACCTCTACTGGGGGATTCTATCTCCTCTATTTTGGAGCTGTGGGGTGCATGTTCCCCTATCTGAATCTCTACTATCAAAGGATCGGCTTGACCGGCTTCCAGATCGGAATCCTCTCAGCAATCCCCTCTCTCGTTGTGCCGTTCGCATCGCCTATCTGGGGCATCCTAGGCGATTCTCTGAATCTGCATCGCAGGCTTCTGACTCTGGCGGTCGGCGGCACTATCATACCTGTTCTCCTACTCTCGGCTGGCCGTAGCATGAGCTGGCTGGCTCCGGTCACGCTAGTCTACGCCTTCTTCTATGGCCCTATTGGCCCTCTTATCGACAGCACCGCTCTGCAAGTAGCCGAAGCAGTTCACAGGAGCTACGGCGAATTGAGGGTATGGGGTACCATAGGCTTCATCGCCTCAGCCTGGACATTAGGGAGGATCATGGAGGGCACCAGTCTGAGAGCGCTCTTCCTCGGCTATGCACTCTTCATGCTCGGGAGTCTGGCCTTCTCCCTCTTGCTCCCGTCGAGCCCACAGCGGTGGTCAGGGCCGATGCTCCAAGGTCTCGGCGTCCTTCTAGCTGATCGCGTTTTCGTCCTGTTTCTGGCTAGCGTATTCCTGCTCGCCACGGCAGTGGCGGCGGCAAACAACTTCTTCGCTCTCTATATGGATGGCTTGGGCGCCAGCGAAGGTCTTGTGGGCCTATCATGGGCCATCGCCGCGCTGAGCGAAGTGCCGGTGATGTTTCTTTCTGGAGCCCTCCTGCGCAGGCTGGCTCCTAGAGGTCTGCTCATCCTTGGCTTTTCGGTGTATGCCTTGCGCTGGTTCTTATACTCACAAACTACGTCGCTGCAAGCAGTCTTGCTAATACAGGTATTGCATGGACTTTCTTTTGGGGCCTATTTTGTGGCCGGAGTGGTATACACGCGGGGGCGCGCACCTGGAGGACTCGGCGCCACCGCTCAGGCACTCTTCTCCGGTACAGTTCTGGGACTTGCGGGCATAGTGGGCGGACTGGTCGGTGGATATCTCTATGATCAAGTGGGGGTGATGAATCTGTTCCGGTTCTGCAGTCTCGCTGCCATCTTGGCTCTGGTCGTGTTCCTGGTTGTGCCGTCACCCCGTAAGCGAGGTCCTGCAGATTGCCAGACGTTCTCGAAGTTGAGGGGAGATCAAGGTGCATCCCGGTCTGATCACAAGGAGGAACGGACCTGATGGTCAGCGAACTGCGGATTTCCGTCATCGGGGGTGGTAGCACTTACACCCCAGAATTGATGGAAGGCTTCATCGAGAAGCAGGCGGAGTTGGGGCTTGCCACGGTCACTTTGATGGACGTGAATCAGGACAGACTGAGCGTCGTGGGGGGGCTCTGCAAACGCATGATCAGGGCGACGGGTTCGCCGATCGAGCTTGTTCTGTCCACTGAGCGAGAACAGGCACTGGAGGGAGCAGACTATGTAATCACTCAGATCCGCGTTGGCGGCAACGCCCAGCGGGTGGTAGATGAGAGGATTCCATTGCGCTTCGGCATAGTGGGGCAAGAGACAACGGGCCCCGGAGGCTTCGCCAAGGCTTTGCGCACTGTCCCAGTCATACTGAGTATAGCAGCAGATATGGAGAGACTGTGTCCCCAGGCATGGTTGGTAAACTTCACGAACCCCTCCGGGTTGATGACAGAGACCTTAGTCAAGCACAGCGCGACCCGGGTGATCGGACTCTGCAATCTACCTATCAACATGGTGCACGCTGTAGCTGGCCATCTAGGCGTTGCCGCCCAGAGGCTCAACCTCGACTATGTGGGGCTTAACCACCTGAGTTGGGTGAGGCGGGTATACCAGGATGGGCAAGACGTGAGTGGCGTTGTGCTGGCCAAAGTGATCGAGGAAGCGCGCCAAGCCACGAAAGGTCATTCTCCCTTCAGGCCGGAGCTACTGGAAATGCTGGGAATGCTCCCCTGCTACTATCTACGCTACTATTACCACCATGACGAGGTATTGGAGGAACAGAGAAGCGCGGTTAGGACTCGCGGCGAAGAGGTGCAGGAAATAGAGGAAAAGCTTCTGGCCAGGTATGCCGACCCCCACCTTGTCAGCAAGCCTCAGGAACTGGAGAAGCGAGGAGGGGCTCTGTACTCTACCGCGGCGGTGTCTCTTATCGCCGCCATCGTCGGCAACAAGAACGAGGTTCACATAGTCAACTGCCGCAATGGAGGCGCCGTGGCCGACTTGCCAGAGGATTCAGTGGTTGAGGTGCCTTGTCTGGTAGGTGCGACTGGTCCGATCCCATTGACCGTCGGCCACCTACCGGCGATGACCAGAGGTTTGATCCAGTCGGTCAAAGAGTATGAAGAGCTGACTATCGAAGCTGCGGTGACAGGTGATCGACGAACCGCTCTGCAGGCGCTGGTCAGCCACCCGTTGGTGCCCAGTTTCGGGGTGGCGGACGAACTCTTGAATGCCATTCTAGAAGCCAATAGGGACTACCTCCCTCAGTTCTTCGACACATAGACGGAAATGAGACGCAACTGTTCCCTAGCTATGGAGTTCTTGGCGGTGGCATGAACCATGTGCTGGGTGTAGACGGAGGGGCTTCCAAGACCCTCTGTCTAGTCGGCAACGAAGACGGCCATATCCTGGGCGTTGGTGGTGCGGGTGGAAGCAACCATCAAATCTGCGGCATTGACCCAGCGGTATCCCAGATCGCACATTGCGTTGGTAAAGCCCTTGCTCAGGCTCAGGCATCTGCTCTGGAGGTTCAGCTGGGCATGTTCTGCCTAGCCGGTGCTGACTTGCCTGAAGACTATGCCATGCTCAGCCAAGCGATAGAAGATCTCGGACTGTGCCAGAAGGTGGTAATAAAGAATGATAGTATGGCCGCACTTCGCTCTGGGCTCTCGCGGCCTTGGGGTGTGGTGGTGATCTGTGGGACCGGCACGAATGCGGCTGGTCGTGCTCCAGATGGGCAGGAGCTTGTCCTTCCTGGCTTGGGTCACATCTCCGGTGACTGGGGCGGGGGAGAAGGGATCAGTCAGGAAATCATACGCCTCGTCATGCGCGCTTGGGACGGCCGGGGTAGACCGACCGTGCTCTCGCAGATGGTCCTTGACGCCTTGGGCGCATCATCTCCAGAAGTCTTACTTCGAATGCTGTATCGAAATCGCCTGGAGCAGGGTCAGCTCCTAGGACTCGTGCCCCTCCTGTTTGAGGCGGCCTATGCGGGAGACGAGGTAGCCTGTCAATTGGTCAGAGAAGTGGCCATGGAAGTAGGGGTGACCGCACGAACCATTCTCCGGAGGCTATCGCTGCAGGACAGTGACGTGCAGGTGGTCCTGGGGGGTAGCATCTTCAAGGCCAAGGGGCCGCTGCTCATCGATGCTGTGACCGAGGTCATTCATGAGGTAGCGCCCCGAGCCTTGATCGTATTGCCGGAGGTCGAGCCCGTGGTGGGGGCTCTACTTCTGGCTCTGGAGGCCGTAGGAGTCGAACTCACAGAGACAATCAGAGAGAACATCGCAACTACCTTGCCCCGGGACTTGGCCATCGTGAGGCCATAGTGCATCTCCTCGTGATTCTGCAAAGGCACTGTAGGGTCGTCATGGTCAAGGCTGTGAGCTGGAGCCTTTCTCTGGGCCCTAGGTGGTCCCAAGGGACAATCGACCCGGCTATCACAAAGGACAGAACGTAACGTGAGTCAAGCGCATCCGGATCTGATGTGCGCCTTTATGGGAATTGGACGTTGGCCACAGTCCGACTCGGCTGAGGGGCCACGCAACTGAAAGTTGGGAATACCAGAATGACAGGACGCCTGGAGCACGTGGTTGGGCTGGTCACCGGCGGGGCGTCGGGGATTGGCAGAGCAACAGCCGTGGCGTTTGCCCGAGCGGGGGCCAAAGTCGTCTTGGCAGATGTGGTTGTGGAGGGCGGTGAAGAGGTGGCCCGCCTTGTCAATGAGGCCGGAGGCGAGGCTGTCTTTGTCAAATGCGATGTTTCAAGCGCAGCCGAGGTTGAGGCGATGATCAACAAGGCGGTTGCAGCCTTTGGCCGTTTGGACTGTGCCTTCAACAATGCGGGCATCGAGGGAGACTGGGCCCTGGTGGCCGACTGCGAAGAGCCGAACTGGGACCGCACGATTGACGTCAACCTGAAGGGCGTGTGGCTTTGCATGAAATACGAGATTCGCCAGATGCTCACACAGGGCTGCGGGGCCATCGTCAACATGTCATCGGTGTCAGGATTGGTCGGCGACCCGGGCCACCCAGCCTACGCCGCCAGCAAGCATGGCGTGGCCGGCCTGACGAAATCAGCGGCCTTGGAGTACGCCACAGCTGGAATCCGAGTCAATGCCGTATGCCCCGCCGCCGTTCGTACTCCGATGATCGAGCGTACTCTAATAGCCCAGCCAGAGTTGAGTTGGCAGAGTCTCGCCAGGGGGCACCCCATGGGGCGGATAGCCGAACCGGAAGAGGTCGCCGAGGCCGTCTTGTGGTTGTGTTCGGATGCGGCTTCGTTCGTCACTGGACATCTCCTCGTCTTGGACGGTGGGCTCGTCGCTCAGTAGCTCTGCGACAACAAGCAGCAGACACTGCGGCTACCGATGAGAGACCCTGGCGAGAATTGGGACCTTAACACTGCTGAGAGAGCTAGCCACCGGCACCGGGTCCGGCCAGAGGCAACACTCCAGTCCGCTTGGCTTCTGATCGGCTGCGGCGGCGGCAGGGCGCCAGCGTGCCCACTCTACAGCCACCTGCCGTGGCAGGATGGCGGGAGAATCTGGGGATTGAAGGCTGGGCAGTCTCCGTGGACGAGGCGGCAAGGGTCAAGGCTGCCAGCGAGGCCCTACTCCGCTCGTCGTAGAGCCTCATCGCTAGATACAAAGTGGAGTGGAACGGAAATCAACGCTTGTGAGCGCTGAGGATTGAGGAGACCGTTGGCTGGTTCGTTGAGGGTTGATGCTTTTCGCAATCAATAGATCGGAAAGAGAACCGGACTCACCTCATGCGAGGAACTACGTCAGGCAATTCGAGAGGCGTCAGGTCCGGGATCGAGAATCCTGGCAAAGGGAAAGAGGGGGGTAAGAGATGGCCAGTGTGACTTTTGAAGACGTCACCAAACGATTTGGAGCTGTCGTGGCGGTCAATGATCTCAACCTGGAGATCGCTGACAAGGAGTTCCTGGTCTTGGTTGGTCCTTCCGGTTGTGGCAAGTCGACTTCTCTGCGCCTCTTGGCGGGCTTGGAGGAGATAAGCGAGGGTAACATCTACATTGGCGATAAGCCGGTGAACGACGTTCCGGCGAAGGACAGAGACATCGCCATGGTCTTTCAGAGCTACGCTCTCTATCCCCATATGAGCGTTTTCGACAACATGGCGTTCGCTCTCAAACTACGGAGGACAAGAAAGGACGAAATCAAGGAGCGGGTGCAGAGAGCGGCTGATGCTTTGGCCATCGCTGATCTATTGGACCGCAAGCCGAAGCAACTGTCTGGTGGACAGCGCCAGCGCGTAGCTCTGGGCCGCGCCATCGTGCGCGAGCCCGCGGTGTTCCTTATGGACGAGCCTCTCTCCAACCTGGACGCCAAGCTGCGGGTGGAGGCCAGGGCAATGCTCATCAAGCTGCATCAGAGACTGGGAACGACCTTCATCTATGTAACCCATGATCAGACGGAGGCCATGACCATGGGCCAGAGGATCGCTGTTCAGAAGGACGGCCTCCTCCAGCAGGTGGACACTCCGCAGAACCTGTATGATCATCCGGCCAACATCTTTGTGGCAGGCTTCATCGGCAGCCCGGCAATGAACTTCTTCGGCGGACAATTGACCGGCACCACTGAGGCCATGTACGTCCAGACAGACGCTTTCCAAATGGAGGTTCCTCGGGACAAGATACCTGGTTTGGTTGAGCATCTCGGGCAGGACGTAGTATTCGGCATCCGGCCTGAGGATGTCCACGACATGAAGTTCGTGCCCGTTGACGTCGCTGCCGCGCCTTTGGTGGCCAAGGTGGACGTCACAGAACCTATGGGGTCAGAGAAGTATCTGTACCTGATGGTTAACGGCGAGAGCTTCGTTGCGCGCGTGGATCCCCGCAGCAGCGCTCAGATAGGCGGAGATCTCGAGATAGCTTTCAACATGGACAACATGCACCTCTTCGACGCTGGCACAGAGGAAGCGATCTTGGGGCGCCTGGCTTAGCTCACGGAGTCAATCTGGAGTCGGTGATGTGGGCGACCGGCATGAAGGGACACATCGAGGGAGCAGACTCCGGGAGGATGGAGCGGTCGGCCCTCGAAACCCCCACAGGCTTGCACCCATCGGATCTTGAGTCATCAGCAGCAGCCGAGTCCGCCCGACACGACGCATAGCGTGTCTCTTCCGAAGGCGCCCCTGTCCGACAGGTCTGCGCCCATTGCAGGCCTTGCTGTCTACATAATTCGCGACACTCCTCAGATCGAATTGCCCACGGACTGGGCCCGCAGGACCTCAGGCCCCACTGTTCTCGACCACCCTCATGATTCCCTATGTCCAGACGGTAATCGCCACAATGGTTGCAGGCAGTGGCTGCGCCGGTGCACTCGTGCCCCGGTAGTGCTGCACGACCCACGCCATTTTGCAGGCTGCAGTGGACTGGCGACTGGCTCTACTTGACAGACATCAACCTCTGTGATATGCTTGCGCAAACACCACGACGTTGACATCGATCGGCTTCTCTTCCGCATCACTGCAGGTTTGATCCCAACTGTTTTGGCCCTATGAGAAGCTCAGGTCGGCTAGAGCGTCTCTCTTCATAGATGACGAGGTGTGTCAGCATAGAGCAGCACAGCCAAGCATGGAGAGGGGGTGATAGCCTGTCATTGAATGCCTTCATGTCCCGCAAGGTGGTTGCTGGAGATGTGACCACGGGTGGCAGGGCCCTGGGGTCCCTATCTCAATCCTGAAGGGCGGGATCAGCACCTCCAGCCCGGCCGCCTTGCCAAGCCCGACTGGGAATGCACAAAGGAGGAAAGAACGATGGGAAGGCTAGAAGAAAGTGATGCGGTCAAGGCGTTGCGCCTAAGGATCACGCGGCGGCGGTTCTTGCAGGTTCTGGGCGGAGGTGCTGGCGCAGCACTGGTTTCCCGTTGCGCCCCCGCGCCAACCGCCGTACCGACCACCGCGCCAACCACTGGGCCCTCGGCGACGGCCACTCCAGTCCCAGCCACGCCGACGCCTGCGCCCGTTCCAGGGACAGGGATTCTCCTCTACTCCGGTGGCCAGGATATCCCCACCTTGGACCCCCGCGACAAGGGCGACTATTCCATCAACTGCATGATGAGAGGTCTCTATGACTCGCTCTTCTGGCAGGAGGACTGGCCAGCCAAACTGTCGCCAAACGTCTGCAAGACCTACGACGTGTCTGACGACGTGACGGAGTGGGTCTTCCATCTGGATGACCGAGCCAAGTTCCACGATGGCACGCCACTCACAGCCGATGCGGTGGCATGGACCATCAAGAGCATCTTGAAGTTCCAGAGGCCCAGGTCCGCGAACTTGCTGCCAGTGATGAATGAGCAGAGTGTAGAGGTTGTGGACAACTACACCCTCCGTATCGTCCTCACCTCACCCTTCGCCGACCTGCCATGGCTTCTCGGACTAGAGGGGGCGGTCTTCATCGCCAATCCCGAAGAGGTCATGGCGCATGAGGAAGCTGGCGATGAGGGGGAGAAGTGGTTGCTGGACCACGCGGCTGGGTCAGGACCCTTCGTGATCAAGCGGTGGGAACCTGGCACGGTATATGAGCTTGAGGCGGTCCCGGACTACTGGCGCGGCTGGCCAACAGAAGGACGGCTGGACGGCGTCATCTGGAGGATCATCCGTGACTCTGCGGAGAGGCGCATGGCTCTAATAGCCGGAGAGGTGGACGTCGCTGATACGGTGCCCGCGGATGACCTGCCCTTGATTGACGGCAACCCGGGGACCCACACCGAGGTGCACCCTGGCGTCTTGAGCGGCTTCATCAAGATGAACACCCAGCAGGAGCCCTTCTCGGACCCCAACTTCCGCAAGTTCGTGGCCTACGCCTTCGACTATGAGGGGCTGGTTTCAACGCAAGGTGGGCCTACACTGTGTCCGCTGCTCACAGGCTGTCTGCCCGACGGCGTGCCCGGGCATGATCCCAACGTCCAGCCGGTCTATCGGCAAGATCTGACGAAGGCCAGGGAGTATCTGGAAAAGACGGCCTGGAAAGGTGGCGGAATAGACTTTGACTTCGTCTACGTGACCGGCCTGCCCTTTGAGGAAGCCATGGGTACGATGTTGGCCGAGCCTCTGGCGGAGTTTGGCATCACGGTGAACTTGGTGCCCAAGGTCTGGCCGGACATGGTGGCCATGTCCACCCACCCAGAAACTGGGGCGGACACAATGGCCGTTTTCGATGACATGGGCCCGGTCGCCACGCAGTGGTTCAGATACGAGTACTACTCGCCCTTCTGGGACAAGCCGGAGGGAGGCGGCTTCCAGGCAGCTTCCTTCTACAAGAACCCGGAGTTTGACGCCGTCCTGGAGCAAGCCGAGACCACAGCCGATATGGAAGAGCGCATGGAATTGATCAAGCAGATGCAGGCGATGATCATGGAGGACATTCCAGCGATCATGTGCTACACCATGCCCAACATGCTCGGCTTCTCGGATCGGGTCAAGGGCTACAAGTACACGGGATACATAGCCCTGGACTTCTGGCCCTTGTGGATAGAGGAATAGAGTGTGGCTTGGTGGTGAGGGAGGTCCAGCAAGGCCATCCCTCACCACCTCTCTTCG
>Ga0315296_10001123_pt1 | contig 23519 bp, 28 predicted proteins | sample YL17G14_18_MG_FD_203921 | JGI IMG/M metagenome (GOLD analysis project Ga0315296, IMG submission 203921) | Sediment microbial communities from Yellowstone Lake, YNP, Wyoming, USA - YL17G14_18 | ecosystem: Environmental > Aquatic > Freshwater > Lake > Sediment | place: USA: Wyoming | collected... | reverse complement strand
GAACCTACCCCGGGCTACCAACGAAACTACTATGTCCTCGCGCGTGCAAATCAAGGTTCTTTGTCCAAAATAGCCTAGAAACAAGCTCTAGCTGGTAAAATGGCGCCGGGGAAGGGATTCGAACCCCAATTTACCAGTAAAAATACGCCAATATATGCTTGGCGAGAGTTCGAAACTCTCCCGGGCTACCAACAAACCCTAGTCAGGTCAACGTTCAAACTCTCGATCCAGTGATGGTGGGGATTAGATTTAGATCTCAGTTTAACTTCTCGGTTTTTCTACATAGAGTGGCACGTTAAATTATATGTAATAGACATGGGTTAGTGAGCAACTAGCCGGGTGATTTGTCATGTCAGTAGAAGAAATTAAGGCGCTAATTTAGTTAGCAAGAGCTATTCTTTCGGCGATAGTCTTTCCGATGGTGGATAGATTTATGTTGATCGGAAGAAGATCTTTTTGGTCACAAGATTTCCTTAAATCATTTTTTATGCTTTCTAGCTCATTCAGTGCCGTTTGTTTATAGTTTTTGAGAACGTCAGAAAGCTTCAGCGATTCATTCAAGAACGAAACAAATTTCCAAGATTGTTCTGAATCTTTGAATTTGACCTTGAGTGCAATATCGAGTTTGATAGATTTGCTTTTGACATCGTATTCCTTTCCCAAAACCTCTACTTCAACTGTTAAATAATCTAACTCATTGATAGAAGTTAACTCGATCTGTATTGGGCTGGTCGGTTCGGTTATGTGAGAAGGTAAGATGGTTAAATCTGTCTCTTGGTTTGCCTTCACTATCCCTTTGGGATTAGTTTTAATTACCCTAAATTGCATGGCGTGCCCAAGCGTCATAACTAAGATTATGTCACCTTCAACTAACGTTCTTTCTATCAATCGGTTTTTGACAAAATGTATGAAATCTTCGTCCACGTTTAACCGCATGTCTACAGGCGCTAAGGTTATGCTTCCAGCCTTTTTGACGATGGCTAGTTTAACAATGATATATATATCTACAAGTACTGCGTTTTTACGTGTAAAATCGTCTATTCTTATTATGTCTCTGTTTTGGTCTTCACTGTAGGCTGGCCATGCTATGGCTGAAGTTGTCCTCTTGCCAACTATTTCTATAACGTCGCCAGCGTTTATGTTCAGCTTCTGCATTGTCCTCTGATTAACGCGGGCTATTCCCCTTCCAACATCTCTTTGACGGGCATCTGCCACTAACAATCTGAGTTGACAGTGGTCTTGTTCTTCTCTCTTTAAATCTTTGATTTCTTGCTTTAGACTTCCTAGTTTTTCCGAGACAATAGAACGCATATTCTCCATTATGGCTTTCCTAGCGTCTTCACAGGTCATAGATGGGTCAAGCAACAATTCTATATGCAACTCTTCGATAGAACTGCCTCTTGTCTCATGTATAAACCATTCATAGACAGTCCTCAAGGACTCCATATTCATTCTGATCTTTTCTTTTCCGTAATTCTCAACCCACTTTTGATAAAGCCCTTCCCAAACTTTCCAATCGTTCCAGTTTATCCGTTTTGCATGATCTTCATTCATGTGATCACCATTTCTTGAGGTATTTTACGCCACATTATTCAGGAAATAAATGTCTGGAACGCCACTCTTGATAATATATATCTAGGTTTTGCTATTTATCGATTAGTGAGCATTGGAAAATGAAATCATTTAACAAACCCTACTCGGATGAGCACAAGGGTTTTGCAGTTCAAAAGAGGGGATACGGAAAGATAAAATTCATATATGGTATAGTAGGGTCAGAAATAGAAAATGCACCGTGTTCGAAGTGCGGTAAATCTAAGTATGTAGTTAAGGTTGTTAACAATAGGACTGGTGAAGTACAATGGAGATGTAATAATTGTGTAAGAGAGCTAAGGGACGGCGGTCGAGAAATCGCTCATTATGAGCTTACCTCGAGAGAGTTGAAAGATTTAAAAACAATTTAATAACTTTATCCATTTCACTTTATGCAGTTTGAACGGACACCGGCTGTTAAAAGGCTCACTCGGAGTCGCAGTTGCTCACAGTATTGAAGAAGACAAACAGTTTATCGAGGCTGGATTCGAGTATGCCATTGAAAAGGACGGCTTCAAAATTTACAGGAAACGCAAATAGCCCACCTAAAAAGTGGGAAGGGTTCGTTGAAAATTGCGGGGGATGGGGTTTGAATCCACGAAATCTAAAAGCTGAGGGTCTTAAATGAATGCGACAAAAATGGACTCGAGCAGTGGGAAGGTCTGGCCATACAAAAACAGACTAAATGTTTTAGAACGGTTAGTTTTTTAAGAACAACGTTCCTCTTGTTTAGTATGCCACACCTGAATGAACACAAAATACGCAATGCTCTCAAAAGATACGAAAAGATGATGACAAAAAAAGCAAGAGAAGAATGCTCCCAAAATGATGATAGATTGCAGCCAGTGGAGTTCTTTTATGGAGTCATTTTTGATCAAAGTATTTCTGCAGACAGAGCTTGGGAAGCTCCGAAAATACTCAAAAAGCGACTTGGTCACTTGGATCCGAGTAAAATAGCCAAGATGACTGAAGAGAAGATGGAAAGGAAAATCTTTGTTGCTGGTAAGTCGCTTCACAGGTACAGGAAAATCGCAAACTGGCTGATTGAATCAAGCAAGCTACTGGTCAATAGATATGGTGGCGACCCGAAGAGGATTTGGAACGACAATCCTCGCTCCGATGATTTACAGAGACGTTTCGAGGAGTTCAAAGGAATTGGACAAAAGAAGGCGTCTATGGCTGCTAATATCCTAGTAAGAGATTACGGAGTTCCAGTTAGAAAAATAGATTATAGCGGCATCGATGTGTCAGGTGATGTCCATTTGAGGAGAGTATTTCTTAGGACTAAACTTGTTGAAGTAGATGATATCGACGAAATAGTCAAAGTGGCAAGACAACTCAATCCTTCGTACCCTGGCAAACTCGATAAGCCGGCCTGGTCAATAGGGCGTGACTTTTGTCGTCCAACCAATCCAGATTGTGCGAGATGTCCACTCACAAAAGTGTGCCCGAAGATGGTTTCCAGAAATCCTAAGAGCGCATGATTATTAGACTTTGACTAGTAAACTAGCATATGCATGAATCAAGTACAATAGGTGAACTGGCGCGCTATCAACAAGATTCCTCTTTTCTTCCTTCTCGTCTCTTTCGGCAATTTGATTCTCAAGTCGTGCGTGCGCTGAATGAGTGTAAGTAAGCGTACAGGTGAAAGCGGTTGGTTAGGGCAAAGTTTTATCCTACACCGCAAATCACAAACGTTTTGGAACTCTAACTCACACTATAACATGACCAAGAAAAAGTGTCGAGCTCTCGGGTGAATAGCGAAAATGCTAGTAAAACGTAGTCGTTTCAATCTCTATTAAGCTAGTTTTTACTCGCAAATTGATAGTATCTGAGAAAAGTTTGAACCGAGAGTTTGAAGCTATCCCGGCTATTAACGAAACTGCCATGTCCCCCGCGCGTGCAAATTAAGGTTCTTTGTCCAAAATAGCCTAGATACAAACTACCACCATCCCAGAGCCCCTTTCAAAACAATACTTGTAATATGTAGGCGTCTCTTTCTCCCTTAAACATCCTTCAACTCATCTGTTTATTTTATATAATTAATTACATCTTTTCTTCTTTGTCTCGCTGCGGGATTTTCATCTTTGTATCCAAGTGCTATTGCGCAAATATGATTGTACTCATCTGGAACTCCTAATTCCCTTTTTAACTCGTTACCTTTTTCAGATGCGAAAAGGAATTCGGAGGATGTCATAATGTGTGAACCTATGTTTAGGGATTCTGCTGCTACTAGAATGTTTTGTGCTGCAGCTGCACAATCGATTTGAACGAAACGAGCCCTTTCATCTGCTGTGATTAAGATAAGTGTAGGAGCATTGCCAAAGATACGAGTTTTAGGATCGCTTGCTAGTTTCGCTAAAAAATCAACACCTGAATTCATCATATTTTCTTTTAGTATTCTTTCCATTCTCTCAAGCATATCTTTATTTTGTATTACAGTGAAATGCCATTTTTGCTGATTCCCAGCATTAGGTGCATACAGAGCACAGTCTAATATTTCCTGTAATTCAGAATCAGTTATTTGTTTTTCTTTGAATTTTCTGATGCTTCTTCTGTTTTTAATGACCTTTATAGTCTCATTCATGGTATAATTCTCCTTTCTTTGTTGGAGAAACATAGCATAGATATTGATATATGCGTTTCCATTCTTTTTCCTTCAATAAAATATGTTACCTAAAAGAAGCTCATCTTCGTCTGGCTTCAACCTATATCCACAACGCTCAAAATCGCACTTCTTTAGCCGCAATATCCTAGAATTGAGGCTTAAATGGCAAAATGGCGCCGGGGAAGGGATTTCAGCACCAATTTACTAGCAAAAACATGCTATATATGCTTGCTTAAACGGTTATAGGTGATTTTAGGAATTTCTCCAACCATCTTTCTGTAGCTGTTAACAAGATACTTTTCTTGGCATTTTCTCTTGCTTGCTCAACTTCAATATGCGATCCCAAACTTTCGCCGAAAACCATTCTGAGTATGTCTCGATTGCAGTTCAGAGACGAACAAGTGAAACAAATTCTGTCTGCTTTCACTGCGCCAAGATTACAGAGAGAGTATTCACCAAATGTGTTGACATTCTTAATTAACTTTGATTCGAGACATGCCTTAGGTGGATAATATTTAGAAAGCAGAAATCGCATGGTCACGCTGTTTTCTTTTTTGCCAATGTAGATCACGGAAGCTCCTCTGCATATCCGGATGTTTCCATTAGTCTCAATGCCTATCATTCCGAAGTTTCCTGTCACTGCTTCTAATGCATGATAAAGTTTGTCAAATTCTAATTGCCCTCTTAACACCAGATTAATCATTGGAACATCCGCTGAAGGCAGGTCTAGTAACCCGTGTTTTGTATGCCACGGCATTACAAAGTACTTGTCAGCTGGTGTGTATCCGGCAATTATGAAGTCTAAAGAGGGATGCCTGAAACATTCAAGACGAGTATATGCAAGAGTTCGCACATCTAAAAAGTTTAGCCTTTTGCTCAAGAACTCCTTATACGCGAACATTCTAGTTGCACCAGTCAAGTTATCATCGACCAAAAGAAGTCTGAGCTTCTTTTGCGACGTACGGTACGTCTTCTTGAACCTTTCGATATCGCCAATAAGTATTTCTGCATCATCCTCTTCTTCTTTACACATAGGCGTTCCCACTACAAAGCACGGATCTCGATAAGTTTTTACAGTGATTCCCCCAGGCAAAGGCCGCAATGAGCCAAAGTATGACTTATCTCTCGCAACATCTGGAAACCTATCTCTAAGCAATGTGCACAAAATCGAAGCAAGTATCATACCTCCTCTTGTAAAGCCTATCAAAATGTCAAAATCCTTGAGCTCCTCTCCATGGTTGTCTAAGAATTTTTCCATCTTCATCCCGAAGTCTGCCCATGTTTCTTTTATCGCACGATCTTGTGTCACGCTGGCCCATTCCTTCAGCCTTTTGGCAACCTTATAAGGACAGTAAATTATATGCTTTTCTGAATGCCGAAAAACATATATATTAATTCGTCAAGAATATATTTACTTTTATGAAAGGAGAACATTTTTATTCTGGTCTTTTGTTGTCAAATACTCCCAAAATGCCGATTAGAGGTGTCTCTGGTGAGATTTCAAGATTTGAAGAATAGGCTGAAACATGAAATAGTAGAGAATAATCGCAGAGGTACTGTGCAGGATTTTTGCGACATACTGGAATATGACAACGAGAATGAAGTTTCAGCCGCCTTAGCTGCACTCGAAAATGATGGACTGGTAGAACTTGTGGAAACCAAGACGCGTTATAGAGAGGATGGTGGTGCTATTATTCAAGGAATCTACGGACCCTCATCTGAGACCCTAGCTGCTGCAATAGTAAAGAAAATAAAAACAAACAAAGAATACATCACCAAGTTCAAACTGAATGCAAAAGAGTTGGAAAAGACATACCCGCTTCTTCACAAGAAAATCTCGTCAGAGATACACGAAGCGCGGAAAAAACAAATCGATCCCAATTACATCCGATGCTGAGAGGGCGCTCTTAAGGATCTTCAAGAACCTTTATCCCAAAGAGCCCACGAACTCTGTCTGCCTGTGCGCTGAAAAGGTCGATTCCTCTACTTTGTAGCCTCTTGTTCAAGTTATCATCGCTACGGGCGAGTACACCGATTAACTCACCTATCGTCCTTGGGCCAACCCTTTCGACAGCCAACGGCTTAAAAACTTCGACAAGCCAAGCATACCAACCATGTTTCTCTTTTATGAGCGTATTTAATTCTTGTTCGTTAAAAAAAGTTCTCAAATAAGATGCTTCAGTGGCTTCTAGAACGCTTATTTTTGGATCATTACCCTTAACCACGCGTTCCCCCCAAGATTTTCATAACGGTATAGAACACTCCCAGAACTACTGTTGCGACAAGTGCGACAAACAGTCCTATGATTGCATAAAATATGTCAGCATTCAGAAGATATGCCAGACAAAAGATAGTAGAAAGCGCTCCCAAGACTAGCCCAACAACCATCACCCACAACAATCTGTGATAAGGCTGAAGGGCAAAGCCCGGCTCTGGCTTGTTTTTTAGCATGACGTACTGGCTAAGAAGAACCCCTATAATTGCTATAAGCATAGAGGAAATAGTAGCCGATGCAGATAACAGAATCCTAACAATCTCTTCTTCATTTGCCATCGAATATGACACGAGCCTCTTATTAAGCTACTCAATTGGTTACGAATAAAAGTCTTATTATCCTATTTCGAGTGAATATCTATCAGCTAGTAGGATTAAGAGCTGCTTCTAGCCAACCATTGTAGCTATAGACCAATAACCCTAAAATCCCGTTAACTCCAGTGAAGGGAGAATAAATTATCATGAATAGCAAGTAAAATGGCGCTGGATGCATGCATCTAGCCATGTTCTGAGATTTAAAGCATCAGTGCTTATCAATTTTCTTGGCAGTCTGGGTGCTGACGGCGATGCCCACTACGCGCAGGTCTCCGTTTGATAGACTTCATTGAACTACGTTTGATAGGCATCTCGGATACCACCAGTTTTAGCATGTACTCCCTATTGGCCGCCAGTCCGATGGGAGTCGAACCCATCCGCGCCGCACATGCTCGGACGCAATACCATTCCCCCTGCCATACATGCATGCATGTTTCCATTCAGACAAAGTTCAGACCTATATGTGTATCCAAAATAGTGATTTTTATTGTTTACTTAAAAAGTGCATATGTCCTAATTCGAGGCTAAAAGCTTTTGAGTATTTTTTGTTTGTGTGGTGGTTTTTTCTGTGTTACGTCTTCTATGTATGCTCTTAACGGTTCTGCTACGCTCCAAGCCTGCGAAACACATCCTCTAGGCTCAATCATATCAAAGTTTATTCGGTTAGTTTCTTCAGAATCACATCGATGTCTTTCCGCACTACGTCAATTTAACATATAGAATGCATGCATGCATACGAAAAAGACCCCAAAGCAAGAGCCGCAATGGAATTTTTCACTAAGATAAAGCTCTGAGTTACCACTGTTCAATTTTGCATAGTATAAAAAAGAATCGAACATTTCCATGAGCCTGTCATTGGATAACTTTCAAACTTCTCAAAATCTCATAGGCATAAGTTAGTGCTTCATATGCATCTCTTTCCGCATATGGATACTTAGTTTGTGCATAAATTGCAATATTCGCCGCATGTTTAATCAGATCCATCAGCCCTTTTGGGGATAAGATGTCTCTGACAATCTCTTCATAGTAATCTTTGATTCGTTTGCTTTGGTAGCCCAATGTGTCCTGACTTGCACACCAGTCTAAATCTGGTAGTCTCTCCAGTATCTTAAGATGATTAGAGACTTTTCTTTGGGCTGGCTCTAAGATCTTAAGAATCGTTTCTTTCTTGCTCATAAGTTTCATTGACTTCAAACGTTCTTGAGCCATCGCATATATTTCAGGCATTTCCTCTTCTAGATTCATCGTGCGCATTCTGTATTGTTGTTTAATGAAGGCAACCAAATTTCCTGGATGGGCGTACATATTTCTTAAGAGATCAAGTTTCCAAGCTTTTTTGGAGTCATCGTTGTTAATGATAGCGTTTTCTCTTGCGGTATTGATAATTTTGCCGAACATGAGACCCGTTTTGCTTCTTGTGCACTCATGTCTGATGGATTCTTTTTCGTCTTTAGTCAATTGTCTGTCTAACCTTAGTAATAATGCCATTTCCACGGAAAATGCACAATGAAATATGCAATCTTCATGGGCGCCTAGTACGTATCTTTGAAGAGCACCATGAAGACTAATCCTTGGAAGGTCGTCAGCTTCCCTTAGATTTTTTACAGTTTTAGGCGGAGGCAATGCTTGAAAGATATATTTGACTTTTTCTTTCCTCTTACGCTTATTTCTATTAAATCCAAACATTGCGCTCCCATTAATACTTCAGCGTCTAGCTTTATAATTAACTTCGTCGTTTGTGAAAAGCGTCAAAGAAAAAGGAGAAAAATCTTACAGATATGCATGCATGCATGCATACGAAAACAATAAAGAATATGCATCCGCGTATTAGTAACTATGCCAAATTATGAGAGAATTAGAGAATGCATACTTAACGTGTTGGCAAAGGGGTCGTTGGATAATCGCGAGATATGTGATAAGGTTCACACTATAATTCCTAATGCGTTATCATCTGATTCAATCGCTTGTCCCCACACCCACTGGAATCAAAAAGAGTGGGAACATGAAGTTCGCAGAGCTATATACCAGCTAAAAGTTAAGGGGGAGATTATCTTTGATCCCGAGAATCACCTATACAGACTAACGTAAGAACCAGAGTCAATGAATTGATATTCCATCACAGCGCACGCAGAATCCAAAAACAAAGTGAACATGTTAGACCATTCTTCTTCCACATTTCGGACAGGTAGGCATTCTCTTGCATACATGTGAGGAATTGATCTCTCAGTTTTTTTGGTCAAAGCTCTCCTAATAAGTTCTTGCGATCCAATGGTCAATGTAAACGATAACTCAATTTTTTCAGACAATTTGCAGGGCTTCGGAAAAGTTGACAAAACAAGGGCAGTCAATTCACAAGACTGGAGAGTGTGCTATCTTTTGCAAGGCGAATTTGGTAGCAATAACCCAGATGATTATCATCGATATTCTTTCTTGTTTCCGGAGCAAGCTGACCAATTAGAAGTGACAGTTGTGTGTGGAAAGCTGCGAATAGGATATGCCCAGGAAATAGAAGATTATATTCATCTCTATTTCAAAAGGCCAGGAGTCAAACTGAAGACACGGCTAAAAAAGGGATTTCGCATTGGAAGAAGAAAATGCAGTTGCACTTACAAAGAGAAAGTAAGTATTGAAAGGGGAAGTAGAGGACCTTGGAGAGTAGATGTAATCCCTCATTTTTCTAAGCTACCGATCACCCAGAGAATAAAATACGGAATAGTAATTACTGTTTCTAGTGGCAAAATGAACGATGTTTATTCTCCAATTGTCAAGTGGATTGAGCCACAAAAGGAAAGAATAATAGTTCCAGCGATTGCAGCCGCGTCAAACAAGAAAACTTCATCCACTTTCTAGCCCCTTATTCCCAATGCATGCATGCATGAACGGGAAAGCCCCAATAAATGAAAGAGAAGATAAAGTGATGACCCATAAACAAAGTTCTTTGCTTCCCGAGTCTAATGCATCCGATAAACTAAACGTATTGCGTAACCTCGAAACAGCTGAGGTTGAGCCTTTAGCTTTCAAGATTTTGAGTGCGATAGACCCATATTGTACTCAAGCTGAAGTTGCAGGTAGCATCCGAAGACGCAAATCAACAATCAATGATATTGATATTGTTGTTCTGCCTAAGCCTCAGTCTTGGATCCAGATAATCAAGGAAATTAGGCATAGATTTGACGCTGTCACTGAAAAACAGGGAGACAAGTTAGCGACACTTTATGTGCCTTTTGCGAGCAAGCAGGGTCAAGGCCATGTGCAAGTAGACTTGTATCGTGCTTCTGAAGGCACATGGGGAATTTTGCTGCTGATCCGTACTGGCAGCGCACAGCACAATATCTATCTTTGTAACCTTGCAATTCGTAAAGGCTACAGTCTAGCCTATTCCAAAGGATTACTCAATGAAAAAGGTGAAATCATCGCCTCGAAAACTGAACAGGAAGTTTTCCAAGCTTTAGGATTAGACTACATACCGCCTGAAGATCGAGAACTGAAAAAGGAATAATGTTATCCGTTCAGGTGATTTTTTGGCTGCATGCATGCATGTCGGATGGATTAGAGTGAAAAAGATAATAAACATAGTTCTGATACATTTAGGTATCCGAGGCTGAAAACATAATGGGTAAGACTACTAAGAAGATATGTCCCGTAACTGGATCCGATGAAATTACTATAACATATCATGACCCAGACGAGCTAGTTATAACACAACGAAAGCAGCCAGACGGCAAATATGAACGAACTTCAAAACCAAGAAAAGAGGTCAGAAACGCATTATTGCCAGAGGTTGCTTGCCCAAATCTTAAGCATCCAGCATTAGCCAACTTACCTGAATCATTACAAAGTCAATTATGGAAAGAAGGGAAAGCTTGGTGCATGAAAATAGGAAAAGCTTGCCCAATGGACCAGATTACTTACGACTCACTTTGACTTGCATTTTGAATTAGTGTAAGCCACTTGTTGTTTCCGTCTACCTTGATGCATGCATGCACACTGACCAAGGCATTGTTGCGGCCTTCCGAATAGCAACAGTTTTGCAGAAGGACGGCGAGTTCTCTGTAGAAAAATTTGGACCCTAGTTAGCTCATTTCACAGAATCCAACGCGCGCGCTTACATTCATTTATATGTGGACATTCATGGTTTTTCATTGCACTCACTTCTCGCGCGCGCTCAGATTGATGTTGAATTTTCTCTCGGCTTCGTTAACCATGCTTTCCATTTTCGAAAATCCTTCGCTGCATTTCTCTATGACATCTGCCATTTTTCCCTCATATTTCCGCCAATACGCCAGATTTCTCAAACTAAAATGCCCATCATCCAATACAATCGGGGGAAGAAAAATAGTCTGGGGATGCAACCCTTTGTGGACAGCTACTATTCTCTCATTAGCTAGTTCCATTTTGTTTACTTCCTTCATTTTTTCGCGCCACCATTCGAAGCACTCCAAGACCTGGGAGTTTTTCGATGCGTCCGCCGCGTACCAAAAAGAATTTCGGTCTATTCTTTGGTTTAAGGGGGGAGGGTTTTTTTCTCTAATGTAATTAATCAATCCATAATAGTCAGCTAAGTCATAAAGCAAAACATCAGGAACGCTTCTCCATGCAGCAAGAAAGGCACTGAGATAAAAATAGTTAATCTTAGGTTCAGTTGTAGTGTGTTGAAGTCTTTCCAAGAAATATTGAGCTTCTTGAAGCTTAAAGCGGGTGTTCAATTTTATCCCTAGAAACACTTAGTCATGGGAATCCCTTTTGAAATTTGGGGTCCGCTTTAGGTCGTGCTCTCAAATGCTCTATAATTCTGCGTTGAGCTTGTGCCAAGTCAAAAATCATCGGTAGATCAGCGCGCATGCCTGTTCCTAAATTGGTCTAAAATGGTTTTTATTCTTTCTTTTTTGGTATTTGGGGACAATTTCCTGCTTCGCAGTTCTTCCTGACTTGTTTGCAGTATCCGCCCTTCTCAAACCTGCAGAGGTGTTTGAGGCGGCTGAACGACAGGAACACAATCTCCACGGAAGTGTCTGAGAGGGCCGCAGAAACTTGCTGCCGGACTCGGGATGGCACATGATAGGCAAGTTTGGGCCTTCCCAGCCTACTTGAGAGCGTTTTCTCCTTCGCCACGAGACCCTGAACTAGTAGTCTCTCAAGATGCAACCTTAGCGTATTATGGGAGAAACCCACTTCACCTAGAAGTTGAGTAAACAATCTGGGCTTGCCATCCTTAAGGACAGCCAAAATACGCTCATCAAACAAGTCCATAATTGACCTATGCAGAAACCGACTTAAGACCGTTTTTTACCATTTTAGGAACACGCGCACGCTAATTCCAGAGCAAGAGAATAGATTTATCAGTAAAGCGAGGTAATGTCTACGCGGAAGCAAAATGAAAGAAGAAGAGCTTTTGAGCAAACTAGATTCACTTCGCAAGCAAGGGAAAATTGATGAAGGAATCAGGCTCCTAATAGAAAACACAGGAAAGGGCAAAACCGTAGATCCTTCAGATACTCCCAAAATGGAACGCGTATGGAGTGCGTTTGCTAATTCACTTTTGCTTGAGGGACGGATTGATAACTCTATCAACGTATACAATGAGATGTTTTCACATATTAAGCATCTTCAGGATCAAGAAAACACGAGATATCATAAAGGATTGCCCTTGTACAACACAGGGCATGGGTTCTTGCGTAAAGCATTTCACTTTTTTCTGTTTTCCTTCATAGAAGATGCAATCAGCATTGGTGCGTATCCAGCGGATGCACTGTCAACAGAGGCCTTGAAGGGCATATTCAAGGTTGACTCGGAATTTCTTCAAAGCTTGAGCGATCGGATCATAAGGGAAGCACCTGCTACTAGAGATCCCACCACGGTCTTAAACAGTCTTGGCATCAAGGTAGTGCCTGTAGAACTATGGATGCTTGAATATCAAATGCAGAAAACTGAGAAGATGTTGCGTGAGTTCATTGAGACTGTACTCTCCAAGGCTTCCCCAAAATGGTGGGAAGACTTGATTCCAGAAGGTGTAAGAAAGGACGTTGATGACAGAATTGTGAGAAGTTCGCAAGCTCTTTGGTTCTCTGAGCAACCAGCTTCGCCATTGGAATATCTTTCTTTTCCTCAGGACTACATAAAGATCCTTATCGATGCTAAATGCTGGCCGCATTTTGAATCTACCTTCAAGCGTAAGGCAGTTTTGCAGGGTAGGTTAGACGGAGTAGGGCACATAAGGCATAAGATTGCTCATTATAGAAAAATATCTGACGAGGAAAAGCAGATGTTTGGAAGAACCATTCAATGGCTGCAAGATTGTCTCAAATGAGCCCTGTTTCCTTGCGTGATGCTATTTGCGTTCATTGAAGATTCCAAGCGACTCCGTTAACTCCTACCCTCAGGTTCGTCCTACATGAATTGCCCTCTTGGTTCGTACATGGAGCCAGAGAATTTGTAAATACCATCTCGGACGCAAAGCTCATAGAAGATAATCCAATGGCACTTTGTATTTTCTGCCAATATTGGCAGGAAAAATCGTAGCCTTGGATATCCTGCTTCCATACAGGCTGAGCAGCATGCAAAGAATGAGAGAAAAAGGACACTTTGCAGGTGTAGGAACGCACGGATACTTTTCAGGTAACTCGGGACATCCAAGCAAAGGTTCATCATGCGGTTTGGCAGTAAGTTGCATATGAGGGTAGTTGTGATTTGAACCATGTCGGCCCATCTCAAATCGGAATCCTACACTCGCAGGTTGGCCTTTGCCGTCGTTGGGATATTTGGTCATCCCCACACGCAGACTCAAAGAAGGTGGCGAAGACGCGAATTTACATTCCAATGACAGAATCGGAATAAACTCTCTGTCCTCATCGAGTGGCGGTAAGTAAAACCGATTAAGACGCAAGTAGCTGTTTCGACTTTTCTCCACCAAAGAGTCCAATTCTCGAGACGTCATGTGAGGTTTTGCCCAATTCATCATCTCATAGTTACGCATCGTTGTTCCAGTTTTTTTCAAATCGCTACCATTGAGATCCTTCCCTTCCTTCCAATGGTATTCCGATAGATCAAGCAAGTTCTTGAGCAGCTGGCACATCATTAGAAAGCCCATTGCGTTGTCCTTAGACATCGCACCACACCATTTGGCAATTGCTGATGTTACGACTGTATTCTGGACCTAACGCGTCTTACACCTGATCTGGCATGTCTCACGCCTGACCTGACGTGTCTCACGCCTGATCTGACGAGTTGCACTGCGGGCTGATAATTTATCCCATTGACGCGGTACACGAATCTTCTGCGGAATGGCGAAGCAAGTTCTGCATAGAACTCTGTGCACTCGTTCTGCTTGTGGAAACTGGACGTGTCTTCACAGAAGACGAATTTGGTTTTCTTCCTTTCCCAAGGTTCGGACACCTCTTTTATGCTCTGATTTTCGGAAAGCTTCTGCCAGAACCAAGTAGGCCTCGATAACCAATGGTCTTTCTTGAACCCATATTCTTTGATATTCGTGTGATCTAGACTCAGTTTGTCGAGCCCGACAAGACCTGTCGTTCTGTTCCATGTCTCTGTTTCTGACTCTGTTTCTGAGAGATCACCCACCAAGAGACTCGGGTATCTTGATGCCAGATGAGGTGCATCGACTAGAATGTCTTGACCGGGAAGTACTAATCGCTCCAACCATTTTGAAATCCGTGCAGCCGCAATCCTCGCCAGTAGCTCGTCATTTTTGTTTTCGTCTTTTGCTTGCAGTCCATTTCCAGATGATTCTACGAACTCTCTGAATGTCGTCTTGGCCGGATGACGACCTAGGAATGCGCTGATGGAGCCAGGAAACACACTCTCAATGTTTTCAATATCCAACGTTTCGCATATGGGTTCCTCCAGATGATCCTCAACGTCTTTGACCCTCTTCTTGAAAGAGTCGAGAAAATCCGGCAACTGTGGCCAGTGCCAAGGTCTGAACAACCGGCGCTTTTCGCTCCAGAGTCCAGGGTTGTCCAGTTGTTCACTACATATGTTAAGGTCGGCAAATGATTCTGGATGTCCTCTAAGAGTTAGGTCAAAGCTGGTTGGTTGTCCTCGCCGGTCATACTGATTCATCCCTATTATTAATCCACATTTGGAAAAACACCGACCCAAATAAGAGACACTCTCGCCCGTTATGAAGGGGTTGAACGATTCCAAGAGATCAAAGTCGACGATAAGTATTGAAACTTCATCAAGTAAAGATTCAGGATAAGAGTTTTCTTTTTTCCGAAATATCCTTCGCCTGCTGTCTAATGCTTTCATCTCTTTTTCGAAGTCATTGGGAGTTATCGGTTCCACTTCGAACCGCTCTTTCAGGAAGCTCAAAGCTTGAAGTCTGCTGGTGTATGTCGCAGCGAGCCGCACTTCATCATCATAGACTAGTATTTTCTCTTTCAACCACTTTCCCTCCACCTCAAGGAGAACGCTGTGCTGAAACCTTTCTGAGGCTTGACGAAAGAAATCTCACAAAGCACGTTGTGAGCTATCATGCGCACAATAGTGAGGCCCAAGCCCATCCCACCATAGCCGAGAGCCTGTCTCTCAGTAGATATCTTCACTTTTCTCACGAACGGTTCAAATAGGCTTTCGGCTTCCTTGAGATCAACACCACACCCTGTGTCTTGAACCAATATTTCAAGATTTCTACCATCAATCCTTGAACTCACTTCTATCAGCTTTCTATCGGAGTCCAACATGGCATTGAAAGCGTTGATGAACACGTTCTGGAATATCGCACCCCACTCAACAAGAGACGCCTTTGGAAGAAGTAGTTGATCGTTCACTTTGCTAGTATCGATGGGCACACCTCTCATCAAGAATTTGACTTGATCCCTTATCTGCTCAATGGTTTTTCTCGCTGGAAATCTTTCCCTAGTTTTCAAATTCTCCGCATTTCCAAAATACGCGAAGATAGCGTTGGTTCTTCTTGCTTGTTCAACCAACGACGACAGTGACTCCTTCACTTCGTCCAAAGTTTTCTGTAGTTCTTCATCTTTCACCTTTATTGCACTTATCCTCTTGACGATGTCATCGATCGTGCTGAACTGCCTTCTCAGCTCATGTTGATAGGCAACCGATGAAATTCCTGCTGTCGCCAAGGGTCCTATCAGGCCGATCTTATCCGCCGCAGCTTCAGCTTCTGTCTCTATATGAGCCGTCGTTTCTCGTATGTCCTTACGAAGCTTTTCATATGTCGTCTTTGGAATATCAGGCTCATATTTCGTGAGCACATCTTCCACTTTTTGGAATTTCGGGGTCTCCGTTTCGGCGGTCAAACTTTTCGCCTTCGACATCTTCTTCTTTTCTTCCAATGCATAGAAATCTAAAGCCCATCGGACCATATAGCGAAGATCTTCAAACGCATCGCTTTCCTGAAGTCTGTCCCGTGTAATCAGTATCTTCAGGTTATCATCCTCATTGGATGTGTCAACGTTGACTACGCCGAAAACTCGTGACAGCGTCGGGAGGAACTGCAAACCCCGGTCGATACTCCATTCGGCTGGAAGGAGTTGCGAACTAGACAATCTGTGAGAATGATCGAACTCGACACGCAACCAATCGTTCTTTTGATTACCATAGTATGGGAGGTGGAATCCGCCATCATATACGTGAACCCCCCCAAATTCGTTGAAGTATTCTCTGGCCTCAGCCACCTTTATGCCATGCGGTTGCCTGTACTCCAAGAGATAGATTCTGATCTCAAAATCTCCTCCCTTCAAAGTACCATTAGGGGTGGAATATGAAACGCTATAGGGTTCCTCATCGACGAATTGCAGTGAAAGTGCAATGTTTCCTTTGACGTTTCTTCCAACTAGTCTTGCATACCAAATGTTCAAGATAGCGCGCATCCCTTCATTGAAAATCTTCACATAATCCTCTCTTGGGGACGAAAACTTGATCTCAAATCTCCTTGCGGGATCCTCTGTATCCAAGGGGCTTCTGAAAGGCGGTTGCAACCACCAGATTTCCCCAGCGAGTTTCTCTATTGACTGCGATTCCCACTTCTCCTTCAATCCAGTCAAAATGATCGTTGTTCCTTTCTCAAAACCTCTGTCTGAAGATTCGATTTCATATTCGACGGTCGCCTCGGTCAAGTTTCCCGCTTTCACGGCTTTTTCCCATTCCACATGCGCTTTGAGCCTTTTGCTCAGGTCTTTCTCGGAAGTCGTGGAAAGGTCTAATCGACTGGCCAGATACTGTACGGCCAATCTGCCTACGCCTTTTGAGCCAGTCAGTGGCCTGCTGAGGCGCCTAGAGATCCGCTGGCGTTGCTTGTGTATTGATCCTATCCGCATCCAGAAGTCCCTGAACTCTTCATAATCCATACCCTGCCCTTTATCACTAACGACGATGCGGTCGTGTTCAGGGGCAACCTCAATAGTCGCTTCAAGCGAGTCTGCATCGTAGCTGTTCTTGACCAGCTCCGCCAGGGCTATGTAGGGTTTGCCTATCAGCCTTTCCCCGAGTTCCTCAAGTAACGCAGAATCCACTGTGAACTTGAGCGTCGGCATGATTTGCCCCCAAAACTACTTGTGAAAACTCGAATATAAACAACCACCTATTGTACCTATGACGCCAGTAATTCCAAACAGAACACATACGATAATTGCCAAGGCGTTGCATTGCCAATTAGCTTAGAAAGCGATCCCTTCGACTCGACCAGAGAAAAATCAAAATAATCCGGGAAAAACTGCAGACGAGCAGCTTCATGTGGGGCCAAAGTTCTCAGCCTAGTTGGATGAATAAATCTTCCTTGACCGGGAGACAGGAAACCACAGGTTACCGTTTGCGCAGGTTCATTCAATCTCATCCGCCCATACATAGCTGGATAGGTATTACCATTTCGGTGACAATTGGGACGCAACCAGTTAGGAAGAACGCAAATGTCATTTTCATGAAGATATTTCACTCTTTTCATATTTTCTTCTGAAAGCTGTGAAGGCGCAAATAAACTACTGCTTGGAATTTCATCCTCCAGATCCTCAATAGCCCACTTCACGGATTTCTCGTTGTCGAGACGGTATTTCTCTATTACGTCATGTACCGAAAGTGGTTTAGAAAAAGAAGCAACCACAATGTGACGTTTGCGTTTCTGTGGAACACCAATCCTGGCCAAGTCGACGATGTCACTGTCGACTGCATATCCCAATTCGCGCATCTCTTCAATTGACCTGTGAACTGCCCCTTCCTTCCCATGTATCACTGTGGACACATTTTCTATAAGGATGTGCTCTGGCCTAACAAGCTCCACAAACCTTGCGACCCTTTCATATAAGGCATTTCTATCATCTTTCAGTCTTGTGTGGTTATTCAAGTTTGAATACCCCTGGCACGGCGGTCCTGCCAAGGTTATTTTCACGTCCTTTATGTCTCTTAAGAAATTGTGTTCATTAGGCGTAGGTTCTGATCCGAAAGCGCCGTCAAGAACTTCGCTGATGTCAACAGTGTATGTTTTACTGCCTGGAAAGTTCTGCTCATAAACTTTGATGGCAACTGGGTCGTTATCCACAGCAGCGATTGGCATGAAGCGTTCCCCTATCGCTCTGGCAGCCTCCATAGCACCTAAAGATAGGCCGCCGCAGCCGCAGAATAAATCGGTTCCGCGCACGCAGTTCAAGCTTTTCGGCGTTGGGAATTTTGTGCGTTTTCTTAGAAAAGCGTAGTAAAACGCGGATCGGGCGTCTTCACGTGAGTCCGTGGTTCGTCTCAAAATTCTTGAAACTCGTTTACCGTTCGTCATTTTGACTATCCGAAGGACAAATTTGCCATTTTTCGAATACTTGTACTCTTCTCGTATTTCCTTGGCAGACTCTGTTTTATCATTGTTGGCTGATTTATAAGGCATCAAAAACCTTTGAATCCTCTTCTTTAACCGATTTTCGTCCTCCAGTTGACATCCCCAAATGACAAATACGGAATATCCAAGTTTTTTGAGACGATCAACTTTCAGTCTGTCTCTTCGGCGATTATCAGAGAATTTTCTTCTCCAGAAATCTTGGTTACTTCCAGGGATTTTCCATCGGTCGCAGCCCTCATGTGCATGCCAGAAGCAACCATGGACGAAAATTGCCCACCTGGCCTGCCGGTTCACGAGATCGGGACTTCCAGGCAGATCTTTCGCATTGGTTTCATAAACAAATTCCAAATCAGAAACCATTTTTCTAACAACGAGTTCCATCGATGTCCCTGACTGTCTCACGCTAGCCATCAGGCGAGATCTTGCTGGTGTGGTTATGATTTCAGGTTTCCTCGGCAATTTTGCCTACCTCTCAATAGAATTCGATATTGGATCACTCAATGGAGCCAAAGCGAACCAAGCCTTCCTGAGAATCAGTTTTTTGTTCACCCGGTATAACTCTGCGACATCTGCTTTCCAGTTCAAAGCGTTCAGAATCGCTGGCGCCTCGTTTTGTCTAACTGCGCCCTTGGATCAGCTATAACCATAATCCTGTCACCACTTTGAATTGATATGAAAGAATATTTAAACCCTTCGAGGTTTACGAGTATGAAACCCGAACCTTCATAACATTCCATCGACGTATAGCTAAGACGCAGAGATTTAGCAGTGACAAAATAAGAGGCAGCACTCGGACTCTGCGTGGAAAAATCCCATGCAAAGGGTATTGAAGGCACTCATGAAGACTCATCCCTTGTCTTTTTTCCTAGCATCAGTAAATGTTGAGCTAATGCTGCAAAGGTCAGAGGACGATGGCGAGCTTCATTCCCTAAGCTTATCAAGAAACCTTCAATTTCAGAGATTTCCAAAAGGCAATCTCTTATTCTTTTTCTGAATCTCATAATCGCCCTACAGACTAAAAAACAAGATATTAACAGAATCTGCGGCTCACTTTAGTTCACTCAAGATTCTGACACATTCTATTACCTGAGCACTCTAATCGTTCCCAGCGACGCGTCCTTAATTCTAAAGTAGCTACTTCGGCCTCAGGAGATTCAGTATCGTTAATAGAATCCCGATTATTGCCGCTACCAGCGCAATCTCTTGTATGTTCCTTCGCACGTACTCGCTTGAATATCCATGGAAAATCGTCATGAGCTTGGCTGCGAAATCCTCAAGTCTATTCTCCAAGCCATTATAAATCGGTCTTTTAGCGAGGAGTTTGTCCTTATCCCGAGCCTGCCGATAAAGCCCTTCGTGGAACACAATGTTGACCAGGTTATTAAAAAACCACTCACTCATGTCCGACGCAACTATTTTCGCTCCACTTATTCGCATCTTTACTTTCTTTCTTCTTAGCAAACGTGTAGCATCGTCCAATTCGGTGTAGAAACAGGTCGTAGGTAAAGAATAAGGTTTTGTGCCTTGGAATTTCCAGAAACGTGCGTTCGGACAAAGCTCAAAAATAGGATAGATGAAGATGTATGGTTCTTTAGCTTCTTCATTGTATTTCCTGATCGCTGGAATAATGTCCTTAACGCAAAGATCTTCTATTTTGGATTCAATTCTTTTCCTCAGCTCCCTAATTCCCGAGATATCTTTTGGCACCGACAAGAGGTCGAACCTGAAAATCAGTCTGGAATGGTAGAAGCCCAACTCCGCATTAGATACAATGTCTGAAAACTCTGGCCAAGCTATCGGTTTCTTCTTCCAATCATCTATTGTTGTGGCCGTTGAGCCAATTATAGTTGCCGCGAAATCGTTAAACTCTTTAGGTTCCAATATTCTGTCTTCCCAATCAATGAGACAAAGGAAATATGCATGATTGAGCGTCCTTTGTGTCTTACTTTCCGCCAATAATCAATACCCCCGAGCTTGTGCCTAGTCTGTTGGCTCCTGCCTTGATGAGATTCACAGCATCAAGATACGTCTTTATGCCACCTGAAGCTTTCACACCGAAGTTTGGCCCCACAACAGTTCGCATCAGTCTGACGTCGCTGACTGTTGCCCCGGAGCCATTAAACCCTGTAGAAGTCTTCACGAAATCTGCTCCTGCTTTCTTGGCCAATTTGCAGGCTAGCACTTTTTCTTTTTGTGCCAAGAGCCCAACTTCAATGATGGCCTTCACGACAGTACTTTTTTTGAGGCTTTTTACTCGGTCGATTACTTCTTGGATGTCTGCCTTTACTAATTCATAATCGTGGGATTTTAGAGCCCCAATATTAATGACCATATCTATCTCACGTGCGCCATCTTTGACCGCATTTTCAGCTTCAAGCGCTTTCACTTTTGAAACACTTGCCCCTAATGGGAAGCCAACCACGCTACATACCTTAACTTCGGTTCTTTTGAGAACATCTGTTGCCAAGCGTACATAGGTCGGGTTGACGCAAACAGACCAAAAGCCGAACTTCTTAGCTTCACGGCAAAGACGTTTGATATCGTCTCTTGTTGCGTCTGCCCGGAGTAATGTATGGTCGATTAGCTTAGCTAGGGTTTTCTTATCAATCATTGAATCCCCTCTGCATTGCTTTTTATTCCATTTTGCCTATAAATTATATGCGGCTTTCATGAAAGTCGGATAACGGTCGTTATCGCTCTTTGCCAAGCAGAGGCTAGTGAAGCCAATTCAGGCTCCAATCATACCATTTATCACATCGGGATCTTCCATTGGAAGCAACTTTTTCGGATCGAACTTTGCAGAGCTAGGGACGGCAATTCTTTGATGTTCAGTTTCAATCTTCGTTCACAATGCTCAAATTAAGGCTTTTTTGTGCAAAACATCCTACATTCTAGCCCTAACTGGCAAAATGACCGAGAGAAGGGATTTTAGCACCAATTTACTGGCAAATATTCGAAAAAATGACTCGAATTTAACATCTTGGATAGTTAAGGGAATGAGTCGAAAAAGCGGGTTCTGTTGCATTAATGGGTGTTGTGTTGCAAATTAAGGTTTACCCTTTCCTTCGCTGTTGCAAACTGACAAGACAAAACAGGAAGTGGCTGAGGCAAACAGCCTTCTGGAACAATTCAGAAAGAAGTTCCCCTTTAGGCAAAATCCATCAGCTGTTGACGCTTTAACACCCGATGATTTATGGGAGCAGAAAACGGGCGATAGGGACTCCTTCTTTTATTGGTTGCAGTATCAACTTAAAGAAAGTGGTCACCTCTTCATAGGCAGCAAAATCGTCTTTGAGAACGCTATAGCAAAAATCGATGAATTCAAGAGCCTCTTGAAAGTCACATTAGATGATAGCAAAACAATATCAGAAAAGATAGATGCTCCTTGGGAAAGCATAAGTTTCTTTGGAGGCGACAAGCACATCGCGAAAAAGATTGTTCATTGCTATTACCCCGAAAGCGTCATTCCCATTTTCAAAACAGAGGAACTGAACCATTTCTGTAAGAGACTAAGCATAGGCGAAAATGACGTTAGAAACGAAAGTCTTGCTCTTTTTGGGAAAGACTTTGAGAACTTATCAGTAGGGCAACAGTGGCAAGTTCTAAACACGCTTCTTCTTGGTTTCAAGTCCAGACATAAGGAAACCCAAACTTGGGATAACTTGTACTTTGCTAGTTTCCTATACCACTCTTTCAAAACTGGCATTCCTCTTAGGGCTACAGAAATAACTGCCCCCGGCGGAGCTACTTCCATTCCTCTGAACAAGTGGGGGCTTTTGTTTGTTCCAAGAAACCACGAAGAAATTATGTACCTGTTCTCTGTGCTTCACAGGGAGATTGGTTTTCCTTACATCGTTTCAATGGGCCAACCTTATCCTGATGTGACTGCCATCAACATTAAAGGGGAAACAAAGAGACTAGAAATAGAGTTGCTTGCAAGTCAATTTGATCATGACCCTAAAGGGTGCGACTACATAATTTGCTGGGAGAATAACTTGGAAGAAAAGCCCGCAAATTTCCCTGAAATAATTGCAGTAAAAGACTATCTCTAAATGAAAAATGAGAACGCACGTCATGTAAAGGGGTCAACGTAAAAAAGGATAAAAACATGTGAAGGTGTACTCTAAGAACTGCTCCTGTTTAAAGTAGAACCGTAAAATAGGCAAGTCCATTGTTGGATCAATTTCTCGACCTTGTGTGCATGTCGATTAGGGCGCCGATTGCTATCGCGTTTACCCCGCTCAACAAGGCTGCAAATACTGGAAGGGCTTCTTTGAGGTCGCCGATCCAGCCGTTCCATGTTGCCATAACATAAACAGCGAAACAAATCAGCAAAAAGCCGGAGACCCACAGTAAGATGACAAACATGTTTGGTCTTCTGATTTGTGTTTCTTTCTGCAACTGTAGGCCTCTTTCTGAAAAATGGAGCATGTTGAGTTGATTTTAGGCTTTTACGTAGACTGGGCGTCCTTTTGTGTGTTGGCGTTTTAGTGTGAAGCTGTGTTTTCCGTTTTTGGTGTATTCTCGGTATTCTGTGTCGCAGTTGCCGCAGGTGAATGCTTGAACTGAGAACTGGCCGTATTTCCATGTCTTCGTGGGCTTAGTGTTGTCTCTCTTGCATTTTGGGCAGTTAACCATTGCTGTTCACGTCTTGTTTAGTTTATGGTTTTTAGTTTAAAAGCGTTTACAGTTCCAGCGTTGTTTCTTTGAAGTCTGGGCGGCTTAGGAACATGTATGCAACTACTTCTAGGTCTTGGGGTTCCAAGGCTTTGGGTCTTCGTTTTTCTCTGAGGTCGATTCCGTATTTTTGGAAGAGTTGCTCTATGGTTGTTAGTAGGGTGTCGATGTTTTGGTGTCGGCGGTATTCGTCTAGGTATTCTGCGAAGTCGTCTTCCCATGCTACGAGGTTTTCTTGATTGAGAATTCGGT
>Ga0315296_10001122_pt1 | contig 23520 bp, 23 predicted proteins | sample YL17G14_18_MG_FD_203921 | JGI IMG/M metagenome (GOLD analysis project Ga0315296, IMG submission 203921) | Sediment microbial communities from Yellowstone Lake, YNP, Wyoming, USA - YL17G14_18 | ecosystem: Environmental > Aquatic > Freshwater > Lake > Sediment | place: USA: Wyoming | collected... | reverse complement strand
TTTTTAGGGAGGAATGGGAAAAGTCTAAAGAAATTAAAATAGCCAGAGAGATGATTGCTATCCCTTCATTAAAGTGGGAGATAAAAAATGAAAACATTGCTTATCTAAAACTTTATCATTTTTCTGGAAAAGCCAGTTTTGATTTTAGAACAGCGGCAATTGAAATTTTAAATTCTCCTGCCAAAAAAATCATTTTGGACCTACGTAATAATCCCGGGGGATACTTAGAAGTGGCTCAAGAGATTTCGGGCTGGTTTTTAGAAAAAGGGCAAATTGTGGTTATTGAAGATTTTGGTGCTGGAAAAGAAAAAACAGAGTATAAGGCCGAGGGGCCGGCTCTCCTTTTACCCTATCAAATAGTAATTTTAATTAATCAGGGGTCGGCTTCAGGATCAGAAATTTTAGCCGGAGCCTTGAGGGATAATCGTGGGATATTACTAATCGGAGAAAAATCTTTTGGTAAGGGCTCAGTTCAAGAATTAGAAGAATTAAGAGAAGGCTCTTCTTTGAAAATTACGGTAGCTAAATGGCTAACTCCAAAAGGAGAACTTATTACTGATAAAGGATTGGAACCTGATATAAAAGTGGAAATGACTGATGAAGATTACGAAAAAGAGAGAGACCCCCAATTAGATAAGGCCCTTGAAGTGATAAAAAATCTATAGTAAATTGTAATAATATGCGGGTAATTCTCCTCCAAGATATAGATAATTTGGGAAAGAAATACGAGGTTAAAGAGGTGGCAGATGGTTATGCCAGGAATTTTTTGATTCCCAAAGGGTTAGCGAAAATCGCGACAAAAGAGGCTCTTTTTTGGTTAGAAACCCAAAAAGAAATTGAAGCCAAAAAAGCCGAAGAGGAATTAAAAAAGGTTCAAGAGTTGGCTACTACTATTGATGGCCAGGAAGTTATAATACCTGTTAAAATTGGGGAAGATGGCCAACTTTTTGAATCAATCGCTTCCCAAAAAATTTCTGAAAAATTAAAAGAATTAGGTTTTGAAGTTAAAAAAAGCCAGATTGATTTGCCAGAGCCGATTAAAGAATTAGGGGAATTCCCAATAAAAATTAAATTTGAGCATAACTTAGAAGGGGAGATAAAAATAATAGTAGTTGAAGAGAAGGAAAAATAATATGGCACGATATATTTTTGTTGCTGGCGGTGTGATGTCTGGCGTCGGCAAAGGGGTGGCAACTGCTTCAATTGGAAAGATTTTACAAAGCAAAGGATTTAAAGTTACGGCGGTTAAAATTGACCCTTATATTAATGTCGATGCTGGAACAATGAACCCCGTTGAGCACGGGGAAATTTTTGTAACCGACGATGGGGTAGAATGTGATCAAGACGTCGGTCATTATGAGAGATTTTTAGATGAGAATTTGACGACTTTAAATTATATTACTACTGGCCGGGTTTATCAGGCAGTAATTAACCGGGAAAGAAATTTAGAATACGGAGGTCGTTGTGTTGAGGTGGTCCCTGATATTCCCAACGAAGTAATTTCCCGAATATTAAAGGTGGCAAAAGTAACTCGAGCCGATTTTGTTTTAATTGAGATTGGCGGAACAGTAGGGGAGTATCAAAACCTTTTATTTTTGGAGGCAGCCAGAATGATGCGATTACAACATCCAAAAAATGTTCTTTTTATTTTAGTTTCTTTTTTGCCCATTCCGGAAATAATTGGAGAAATGAAGACGAAACCAACTCAAAGTGCGGTCAGACTTTTAAATGAAGCTGGAATTCAACCAGATATTATCTTAGGCCGCTCTCGAGTCCCCTTAGATGAAACACGAAAAAGAAAAATCTCGATTTTTTGTAATGTTAATCAAAAAGATGTTATTTCCGCTCCCGATATTGAATCAATTTATGAAGTGCCGGTTAATTTTGAAAAAGAGAATTTGGGGAATCAAATTTTAAAAAAATTTGGCTTAAGGTCCCGAAGACAAAATTTAAGAGACTGGAAGAAATTAGTCAAGATAATTGGAGAAGCCAAAAAACCGGTTAAAATTGGCATGGTGGGAAAATATTTTGAAACCGGTAAATTTACCCTGATGGATTCTTACATTTCAATAATTGAGGCGGTAAAACATGCCGCCTGGTTTTTTAAAAGAAAACCAGAAATTTATTGGATAGGAGCCGAAAAATATGAGAAAAAACCCCTGGCGGTAAAAGAATTAAAAAAGTATGATGGTATAATTGTTCCCGGGGGTTTTGGAAATAGGGGAGTGGAAGGAAAAATAAAAGCGATTGAATATTGTAGAAAACAAAAAATCCCTTACTTGGGACTTTGCCTGGGAATGCAATTAGCGGTGGTGGAATTTGCCAGAAATATTTGCGGCTTAAAAGGCGCCAATTCCACAGAATTTGCCTCCAATTCTAAATACCCGGTGATTGATGTTATACCGGAACAAAAAGCTCTCATTCGAGGGAAAAAATATGGGGGAACAATGAGATTAGGGGAGTATAAATGTAAAATTAAGCCCTATACACAGACTTTCAAAAAGTCTGTGTCGGGCCCGACCCATAGGGTTATAGGGCCAAAAACCCTGAGTTTCCGGGCCTACGGGTGTTTGGATACCTCTGAACGGCATCGGCACCGCTACGAGCTAAATAATGGCTTTAGAAGCGTTTTAGAAGCCAAAGGAATGGTCATGGCTGGAATTCACCCTGTTAAATCCCACTCCGCCAAAGACGGAGCGGGTGCGGCAAAGCCGCAATTTAACGGGGTTAATCCGGAAAAGGACCTGGTTGAGATTATTGAACTCAAAAATCATCCTTTTTTTCTGGGAACCCAGTTTCACCCGGAATTCAAATCGAGGCCATTGAGACCGCACCCTCTGTTTAGAGAATTTATTAGAGCCTGCCTTCGCAGGACGTAGCCTGCTTCGGCAAGGCGAAGGCCTGCCTTCGCAGGTAGTATTTATTAAATTATGACTTTTGGGAAAATTGTTAAAAAAACAAAAATAGATAAAAGAGAGGTAATTTTTCGCTATCTTAAAATAGAAGACTTAGCAGATTTGAGAAAACTGCATAATGATTTAGTGGAAGAAAGGGCCTATATTGAACTCCAAACAAAAATGACAAAAAGTGCCCAATTAGAATGGCTTTTGGAAAAAATAAAAAAGATTGAAGATAAGGAAGGAATTTTATTGGTTATTGAGGAAGGGGGCAAGGCAAAAGGATACGGTTTGATTGAAAGGTTTGGATTAACCATACCAGCTTTTCATATCGGAGAATTAAATATGTGTTTGGCTAAAGATATTAGAAGACAGGGGTACGGAACCCATTTATTTTTGAATCTGATGAGAGAAACAAAAAAGCTGTTAAAAATAAAAATAATTTTTATTGATATTGCCAAGCCCAACAAAGCGGCTTTAAATTTTTATGAGAAACTCGGGTTTAAAACAGTCGGGAAAATAAGACGGGGATTTAGATATTATAAAAGATATCTTGATGATATAATTTTAGTAAAATATTTATTAAAATTAAGAAAAGTGGGGTAAAACCCTCCCCACTTTTCTTAAAAACCTTGCTTTTTAACAATTTTTAGGGTTCGATATTAACGATTTTAGCAATTCTCTGGCCTTCATTAAACAGCTTTTTTCTTTTTGTTCCAAAGCGAACCACGCCTTTTTTCAAGGCGTAAAGAGTATCATCTCTGCCGCGAGCCACATTTTTTCCGGGTAGGAATTTAGTCCCTCTTTGCCGAACTAAAATCTGACCAATTTTTGCGATTTCACCTCCAAAGAGTTTAATTCCCAGATGTTTTGGCAGAGAATCTCGTCCTAATTTTGTAACACCAGTTGCTTTAGTCTTCGCCACGTGCCATTCGCGCCTCACACTCCGCTCAAATTGCTAAAGCAATTTGAGAAGGATTCGTTCGGCGCGCTGTCACTTTTCTCCAAATCGCGAAGCGATTTGGAGGCCTCAAATTATGTTATCAAAAATCAAAGAATTTGTCAAAGGTCATCAAAATGATATAATATTGTTAATTGGGGTTATTTTAATTTCTTTACTTTCTTTTGCCGTAGGCTATATTGTAGCTAAACAACAAGGGAAAGAACCCCTTAAAATTGAATATTATAAACTTTACCCCAAATTTGTTTCACAAATTTCGGGGACCCCATTATGAACAAAATTCCACAACATATTGTTTTATTTCCTGATGGTAATCGGCGCTGGGCCAGAGAGAAAGGATTGCCGACCCTAAAGGGCCATTGGGAAGGTTATAAAAATTTATTAAAATTTTCTCGCTGGTGTAAAAAAAGAGGAGTGAAGGTTTTAACTGCTTTTGGTTTTTCTACCGAAAATTGGAAAAGAACAAAAGAAGAAGTAGATTATTTAATGATGTTAGTTGAAAAGTGTTTGTCGAGTAAAAAACATGTCAGAGATTTTCAAAAAGATAAAGTAAGAGTAAAAATAATTGGCCAAAAAGAAAGATTGCCAAAATCCTTGCGAAAGGTTATTGCCAGAATTGAGAAATTAACTAAAAAAAATAAAAATCTCCACTTAAATCTGGCGGTTTCTTATGGTGGAAAATGGGATATTTTGCAGGCAGTTCAAAAAATTGTTCGAAAAAAAACTCCTGCTTTAAAGATTACCGAAGATTTAATTTCAGAAAACTTATCTACTGCCGGTCTTCCCGACCCTGATTTGATTATTCGAGCTGGTGGCGAAAAAAGATTATCTAATTTTTTACTTTGGCAGGCAGCTTATTCTGAAATTTATTTTGTCAAGAAATATTGGCCAGCTTTCACCGAAAAAGATTTAGATTTAGCTCTTGAAGAATATGCTCGTCGCCAGCGAAGATTCGGCAAGTAAGACTAATATATTGTGCGACATTTAATTAGTGAGAGAAAACCACCCTATACACTACGCGTCGGGCGGTTTTTTTCAATATGACGGATTGAAATTAGATACTGGTCGGGATGGCTTCCCGACTAGATTATTCTTTCAAATTTTTGCCGCTGTGGTATTGGCGGTGAATATCTCGTAATCTTTTGTTTGTTACATGGGTGTAAATCTGGGTTGTAATGATACTTTTATGTCCTAAAAATTCCTGAATAGTTCTTAAATCAACGCCTTGGGTTAATAAATCCGTTGCCATAGAATGTCTTAACGTATGGGGGGTAGTAAAGATCGGCACGCCAGCCAAGATGGCGCATTTTTTGATAATTCTTTCTATGGAACGGGCCGTTAGTCTAGCCTCTGAATCTTCTCGGGCCCGGTAATGGATAAATAAGGCTTTTTCTTTATCTTTACGGGTTTCCAGATATTTTTTGAGCCAAGACAAAGCTCTTTCAGAGAAATAGACTGTTCGAGGATGACCTCCTTTACCAATAATACCGAGCTCCAAATCCTTTTTATCTCTTATATTAACGAATTGCTCTTTGTTTAAAGCAACCAGTTCAGCTATTCTGAGGCCGGTTGAAAAAAGGGTCTCCAAAATAGCCCGATCTCTCAGGCCGGCTGGATTTTTGATATTAGGAGCCAGTAAAAGCCTCTCAATTTGCTCTAAATTAAGGAATTTGACCGTTTTTTCCCTTCTAGCTTCCTTTGGGAGGGCTATTTTGTCTGGAGGCAATGAAACTATATCTTTGGCTATAAAATAGCCCAGAAAAGCCCTTAGAGCGATTAAATAGTAGTTCTGGGTGACCTTTTTCAAAGGACGGCCCTTTTTGTCTGTATAACGAGATAAATATAATCGATAGGCCCAAATATCTTCAGCCGTAAGGGCATGGGGCAGAAGATCTACCTTTTTGGTCTTTTTTAGCCAGGAGACGAACTTTTGGAGGTAACGCTGGTAATTCTCCTGGGTCTTATCTGCTAAACCTTTTTCAACCTCACAATAATCTAAAAAATCGGGGATATGTTTTATAATGTTTTTATTTGATTTTTTCATAAAAAATATAATAGGTGAGTAGTAAAGCAGATTCTTGCGACGCTTCGGAGAAGTATCCGCAAATCTGCGTCAGGTAAAGCGACATAATATTACGTATATTATTATATGTCGCTATTATTATATGTCGCTTTACCTACATTGTCCGACCTTTCCTACCTTAATAATAAATAGCCCAAAGGGCTATGTCAAGTGGAAAAACTATACTTCCCTACCGGAAGGATAGGTTATTTTATCAATTCCTTAAATCTCTCCCAGAGAGATTTGCCAATCTTTGGTAATTCGGTTTTTACTTCTTCCTTCATTTCCTTTTTTTCTTTTTCAAACTCTTCTTCAATAATTGGTTTTCTTTTTTCTATTTCTCGCTTAAAAAAGGGACTAAGATAGGGATCCCAGAAGGTTTTTTTAAGCCAATTATATATTTTTTGCCAAATAGGTAAAACCTCTTCTCTCCAGATTCTTTTTAAAGTCTCTGGTAATTGTAGTAGAATGCTGTGAATGGTTTTTCCCCCTATTTCTTTCGCCCCTTCCAGGGTTTCTGGAGGAGCTAGTGGTTGTTTTTGAGCAAAACTTAGACTCGGTAAAATTAAACTAAAGATTAATAAAAAACCTATTGTTTTCTTGATTCTTAATGGGCGAAGAGGACTTTGTCCTCTTCTTCCCTCTCGCTTCTTGTGGAAGCTCGATTTTTGATTTTTAATTCTCATTTTAGTAATTCCCTGGCCACTTTTATTCTTTTTATTGTTTTTTCCTTCCCCATTATTTCGGCAATTTCAAAAGGTCCAGCCGAAGCCTCTTTACCGGTTAGGGCTACCCGGAATGGCCAAAGCAGGTATCCCCTATCCCCCGCCTTCGCTAAAGCTTCGGCGGACAAGCCTATTTTCTCAGCCTCTGGCATTAAAATACTCTCTAAATTTTCTTTATTCCATTCCTCCTCTTTTATTTTAGATAATATTTTTTCTAATTTGTCAATAGCATCTTTGATTTCTTCATCGGTCATTTCCCCCCATTTTAATAAATTTTTATTATATTCCAATTTATCTTTAAAGAAAAAGTCAGTTAATTCTGAAATTTCAGAGAGTTTTTTTAATCTTTCCTGGTGAATAGAAACAATTTTTTGAAGCAAATCAATATTTATCTTTTCTTCGGTGGCTGGAATTTTGTAAATTTGCTTAATCTCTGGAGCTCCGTAAGCCGGTGGATATTGTTCTGTTTTGAATTCAGGGCTGATCAAACCAGCTGAAATTAAATAAGGCAAGCACAATTCGGTTAACTTCTCAACAGAACGCTGCCGAATATAAAACCCATTCAGAAAATCTAATCTTTTAATGTTAAAAACTGCTCCTCCTTTTTGAACTCTCTCTAAGGAAAATTCTTTAATCAAAGAAACCATTGAATAAATTTCTCTTTCTCCCCCGGGATTCCACCCCAAAAATGCCATGAAATTTACCAGGGCTTCCGGTAAATATCCTGCTTTTTTATATTCAGCAATAGCCACTGTTCCATGTCTTTTGCTTAATTTACTTCTGTCTGGCCCTAAAATTAAAGGTAAATGAGCATAAACGGGTCGAGGAAAGGAAAGAGCTTCTTGGATTAAAATTTGTTTTGGAGTATTGGAGATATGATCTTCTCCTCTAATTACATGGGATATTTTCATCTCAAAATCATCAACCACTACCGCAAAATTGTATAAAGGGATAGCAAGATTTTTAGCAATGGAAATATCTCCTATTAAAGAAGCATCAAATTCTAAACGACCCCGAATTAAATCATCGAACTCCACTTTTTTTGAGGGGGTTCTAAATCTGATAATTGATTTTTTCCCTTCGGCTAAATACTTTTTGACGGTTTCTTGGGGTAAATCTCGGCATTTCCCGCTATAAATGGGGGGTTGGCCAATTGACATTTGATATTGTCTCTGGGCTTCTAATTCTTCTTCTGAACAAAAACAATAATAAGCCTTATCATCTGCTAATAATTTTTCTAAGTATTTTTTATAAATTTCTCCCCTTTCACTTTGTCTATACGGTTCGTAATCGCCAATATATTTTTGATTTTGCTTGCGAGCCTGAGCTTTAGCGGAGGCGGAAGCGGGAGCGATTGGACCCTCATCCCATTCAATCCCCAACCATTTTAGATTTTCCATAATATCTTTTTCATATTCGGGTTTTGACCTTTCCGGATCGGTATCTTCAATCCTCAAAATAAACGAGCCCCGATTTTTTTTGGCAAAAAGGTAATTAAAAAGAGAGGTTCTGACAATTCCAACATGAAGTCGCCCAGTTGGAGAGGGGGCAATTCTAACCCTAACCTCCCCTGGCTTTCTGAATTTGAAATCTTCAACAGCCATTTTGATTAAAACAATTTAAATGTGAGATAATCAACAATATATTCAGCAATTATTTTTGCTGCTCTGGGACGGGAAAATTGTCGGACTCGCTCACTTATTTCTTTTAATTGTTCAGGTTGAGAAAGTAAATATTTCGCTTTTTCTAAGAAAAAATGGGGAGTGAAATTTCCTTCTTCAATCACCACCGTTGCTCCGGCTCTGGCAAAGCAATAGGCATTCTTTAACTGATGATCTTGGGCAGCCTCCGGTAAGGGAATTAAAATACTCGGTTTCCCAAGGGCGGCGATTTCAAAAATAGTTCCTGATCCTGCCCGAGAAACAATTAAATCACAAATTTTATAGGTATGTTTTATTTCTACTTCTATTAAAAATGGAACAAGATGATAATATTTTTTAAGATTCTCAGCCAGGACCGCCTTGGTTTCTGCTTTAACTTCTTCAAAATTTTTTTCTCCACACTGGTGAATCAATTCAAAATCTCTCAGAATTTCTGGCAAAATCTCCAATATTACATCGTTGATTCTTTGAGCCCCTTGAGAGCCTCCTAAAATTAAAATTACTGGTTTTTGACCACTTAAATTAAAAATTCTTTTAGCTTCTTCTTTTGACCCTTCCAAAATTTCTCTTCTGATTGGATTGCCAACTAAAGTCATTTTTTTTGGGGAGAAATATTCGGTTTCGGGAAAAGAAGCAAAGATTTCTAAAGCAAATCTTGATAAAAATTTATTCGCAAATCCGGGAGAAATATCTGATTCGTGCAAAAAAATAGGAACATCTAAAATCCAACCAGCCAAAACAGTTGAGAAAGAACCGTATCCTCCTTTGCTGAAAATGAGATCGGGGGCTAAGAAAAAAACCAGAAAAAAGGCCTGAATCAGGCTTATTGGAATTTTAAAGAAAATGTCAAAAAAGTTGAGGAAAAGGTTCTTAAAGGCAAAATATCTTCTTATTTTTCCAGCCAAAATCGTTTTTACTTTAATTCCTTCTTGGGAAAACAAAATTAAAGTAAATTCATCCTTTGGTCCAATGTAAAAAAACTGGAGATCTTCGCCTGGATAAATTCTTCTTATTTCTCTTGAAATGGCGATTATTGGAAAAACATGGCCTCCGGTACCACCGCCGGTAAAAAGTATCTTCATTTTATTATTTAAGCATTATTTTTTGATATATTCAAAAGGATTCCTATCCCGATAAGTTCAGCTACTAAATGGGTTCCCCCGTAACTAATAAAAGGCAAAGGAATGCCGCTTAAGGGCAGAATTCCAATCATTGATCCTATGTTAACAAAGGCCTGAATTGAAATCCAAGAACTGATTCCCAAAGAGAGAAGCTGAGAAAATTTATCAGGAGTTTCTTTTGAAATTTTAAAAGCCCGCCACAAAAATATCAAAAATAGAGAAATTAAAATTAAACTTCCCAAAAATCCCGTTTCTTCAGAAAAGATGGGGAAAATAGCATCTGAAATAGATTGGGGTAAAAAGCCAAATTTTTGTCGTGACATTCCAAGGCCTAAGCCAAAAATTCCCCCTGAACCTATGGCAATTAAAGCCTGTTTTATCTGATAGCCTATTCCCATTGGATCGGTTTCCGGGTTTAAAAAAACCAAAAGCCTGGCTGCTCGATATGGAGCAATTTTTATCAAAGAAAAAAGGGAAATTACTCCAGTTAGAATTATCAAAATACTGTGCCACAAAGGAGTGTTTGCCAAAAAATACATCAGGCTAGCCACTAAAACAATTATTCCCAAGGTGCTGACATTTGGCTGGAAAATCAACAGTAAACTGATTAGACCAATTACTAGCAAAAAAGCAATTAAAGTTTGGCCAAACCCCCCACCACTTTTATGTAAAAGTGGTGTGGGGGTTCGGCTGCTCAACCAGGCGGCTAAATAAAGAATAAAAGTTAATTTTAAAAATTCGGCAGGTTGAAAAGAAATTACTCCTAAATTTATCCATCTGGTTGCTCCTCCAACACCAGCGCCTATTTTTGGCAAAAAAACCATTGTCAGTAATACCAGGTTTATTAAAAGCAAAACTAGGGACCATTTTTTTAAGAAATTAAGAGGAATTCTAAAGGATATGAAAGCCAGAATTAAACCCGGGATTAAACCAAACAACAGTTGATGATTCAAAAAATAAAAAGTGGAGCCAAATTTTTCAAGCGAAAGAGAGGCTGAAACACTGGCCAAAATCAAAACCCCCAAAATGAGAAGTATTATTGATATTCCAAGTAAAATATAATCAGGATGGCCATTTTTTTGCATATTAGTCAATGAAACTATTGTTTCATCTCCACCTTCGTTTTTGCTGCGCAAAAACTTGGTTTTTGAATAAATTACCTCTCTCTTTGTAATCTTTAAACAATCCAAAACTTGGTGAGGCCGGAGAAAGCAGGCAAATTTTTCCTCTTTCAGTGTTTTGATAAGCCAATTTAACAGCCTCTTTCATATACTGAGCCCCGCCGTAGCGGGGTGAAGGGGAAGAAGAGCTCAATGAACACTTCGTGTTCATTTCGCCGAGCTCACTTCGTTCGCTCGAGAACGAAGTTCTCTTCGCCCTATTAACAAAAAAGGAATTTGGCAGTTTTCTTTTAAACGACAATGCTTTTGCTAGATTGATAACATCCTGCCAGATTTTCTCTCCAGTAGGGGGAAATAAAATTAAATTTTTTATTTTCGTGTTCAAAATTCTTCTTGCTAGCCCCTTAAAATCAACTCCACTATCATATCCTCCCAAAATAACTGTTTCCACTTTCTCTCCCAGGGCCTCAAGGGCGGCTATGGTAGCTTCAGGGATAGTGGCTAAAGAATCATTGTAAAATTTTAAGCCATGATATTCCCCGACAAATTCAAGCCGATGAGGCAAGGGTTTAAATTTTTTAATAGTTTTGGCAATTTTTTTATCTGGGATTCTAAAAATCTTTCCTACAGTTACAGCCGCCATTATATTTTGCAAGTTGAACTTACCAATTAGAGGAGTCCGTATACCCGCCCCGTTAAATAATTCTCTCTTTGAGAGAATTGCCGCTTTGCGGCATTTAACGGGGTGAATAATAAATTCGTAATTCGCAGGGATAGGAATTTTTTTTGCTTTCGATTTTTTAGCAATTTCCCTAACAATTTTGTTTTGAGAATTAAAAATTAAATAATCTTCTTTTGTTTGATAACGAGTGATATTAGCTTTGGCCTGAATATATTCTCTAAAATTTCTGAAATGATCAAGGTGGGCCGGGAAAATATTTAAAATTACAGCAATATAGGGAGATTTCTTGAGATTATATAGTTGATGACTGGAGAGTTCGTAAACAAAAACATCATCTTTTTTACTTTTTAACAAAGAGGATAATGCTGGCTTGCCAATATTGCCAACTAAATGTACTTTTTCGCCTCCAGCTTTCAAGATTTGATAAATTAAAGAAGTAGTTGTACCTTTTCCTTTTGTCCCGGTTACAGCAATAATTCTTCCCGGTCGATGAAGTTTGCCTCCTTCGGAGTTTGCCTTCATCTTCCACCCTTCGCTTCGCTCGGGTGGCCAATTATCAAAAAATATCTCTGTCTGGGAAGTAATTTTCCCTTCCTTAAAGGCTTTTTCAATTTCCGGTAAATGAATTAGAACCCCTGGCGATTTAATTATAACATCATAATCTTTGATGGCTTTGAGATAATTTTTACCAAGATACCACCTAACTTTTTTATCTTTCTCAATTAAATTTTTGATTTTTTCTTGCCTATCCCCTACCCCCAAAACCTTTTCTGGAAACAATTTCCTTAAAAATAAATAGGTATCCCTTCCTTCCTTACCCAGCCCTAAAATTAAGATTGTTTTACTTCTAAGATTATTTAAAGTCATTCTAACTATAAAATAACACAAATTTTAGATAAAAAACAGGGTTTTGGCAAACCAAAATTAACAAAAACAGAGCAGTTCTTATCTGCCCAAAACTGTCCCGCTGAAAAAGCGGGACACCGTTCTCGTGGCGGGGTTAACCGAGTAATCTGATAGCAATTCCCACAATGGCCATCACTGCCCCAACAACCCAAAATCGCATAGTTATTTTGTAATAGGGCCAACCTTTGGCTTCAAAGTGATGATGAATTGGAGCAGCCAAAAATAATTTTTTGCCCAAAAATTTTTTGGAAAGAAGTTGCAGGATTACTGAGCCAGATTCCACTACTAATAAAAATCCAATAATTGGTAAAACTAAGACTGAATCGGTTAAAAAAGCGACCACAGTTAGGGTGGCGCAAAGGCCCAGCATACCCGTCTCTCCCATATAAAATCTGGCCGGTGGAATATTGAACCATAAAAAGGCCAGTAGCGCTCCTAAAATTACCGTACAAAAAGCGGCAATATCAATTTGGCCTAAAAATAAAGCAATTCCGGCAAAAGCCGCAAAAATCAGAGCAAAGGAGCCCGCAGCCAATCCGTCTAAGCCATCAATCACTCCCCCCGAATAAACAGCGAGCATTATTAAAACAAAAAGCGGGATATACCAGCCGTTAATTTCTAAATCGCCTATTCCGGGAATATGAAGTGTAGTCCAGTCTAATTTAAAATAAAACCACAAAGCTCCGATTAAACCAATTAAAGCAACTAAAATTAATCTTTTTTTAAGCGATAGGCCACCACCAATATATTTTCCTTTCCGAAAAACCTGCAAAATATCATCCACTAGCCCTAATAGAGAGGCAGCTACTAAGGTAAAAAGAGGAAGCCAGGTCTGGGGTCTACTTAAGAAATTGAGTTTATCTAACCACCAAATATCAGTAATTTGAGAGATTCCGAAAAATAAAAAAATTAAAATCAAAACAGTTACCCAAATTAAGAGCCCACCGAATCGAGGGGTGCGAGTTTCTTCCTCTGAGTGAAATTTCTGAAAAACCGGCACCTCTCCACCATCTATTGCCTTTTTTCTTACTTCCTTTCGCCAGAGTTTGTGTTTGTACAAGAAATGGGTTAGAGCCGGAGTTAATAAAAATGCCAAAAGAAATCCAGCTACCCCCAAAACAAAAATTTTTATTACATTAATGGTTATTTCCGGCATAATTTTAAAAATTATATTGAATACCAAACATCATTTTTCCAGATTAAAAAATCGTCCTCATCAGCCATCCCGCCCATTATCCAAATTTTATCATTAAATACAACCCCACTATGGTCTTCTCTCCCCGGCCAAGGAGCTTTTTCATCAACCTTTTCCCATTTATATCCATCTCCCGAATACCAAGTATCATTTAACCCCCCTTCTTTGCTCCAACCCCCTATAATCCAGATTCTATCATTAAATTCCATTGAGACGTGACCATGTCTGCCCAACCATGGAGGATTTTCTGAGACCTGCTGCCAATTCAGACCATCTTCTGAAACCCAAATATCGTTTTTTATTTGGTTTCCAAAATTAAGACCCCCGATTAACCATAATTTTCCTTTAAAAACCGTGATAGTATGGTCATAACGAGGAGACCAGGGGGCTTGAGGACTAACCTCAACCCAATTTACTCCGTCTTCTGAGGACCAAACATCGTTAAAAGTTTTTCTTTGGAAAAAATCAACTCCTCCTACCACCCAAATTTTATCTTTAAAAACAACCACGGCGTGTCCCTCTCTTGGCTGCCAGGAAGCTGAAGCTGAAACTATATTCCAATTTATTCCATCCTCCGAAGACCAGACATCATTTTTTGTCTCCCCCCACTTTTGCTGCCAGCCGCCCATCAACCAGAGTTTTTCTTTGAAAACTACCAGACCAACAGACCTTCTCTCCCTCCATTTAGCTGTATCGGTGACCAATTGCCAATCTTTTCCGTTTTCCGAATTCCAGATGTCGCTCTTATGGGGAAGCTGTTCGTATTGAGGGTTGTTTCTGATTTTTCCTCCTTCAAGCCCCCCCATAAGCCAAATTTTATCTTTAAACACTGTCGTAGTATGAGAGTCTCTTGCTGACCAAGGAGCATTTAAAGTAGCTTTTTCCCATTTTAATAAAGCTGGATTAAAATTTTCTTTTTTTTCTTTATTAGTCTCGAAAATAATTTCGGTTTTTTTTGGCCGGCAAAAAATAAAAAAACTGCTCACGCCCAAGAAAATTAAGAAAATAAAAAACAGCATTAGCGATTTTTTAATAATCATATTACCATTTATAAGCTGAATTTAGCCAATCAACTAATTTTTCCATTTCACTAAATCTATCCGGAGAACCTAAAATTACATTAATTAAAAATCCTTTTTTATTTGGGCTTTCAGCAACTAAAATAAAACAACCTCCTGCTAGATTGGTTTCACCGGTTTTTCCTCCGATAATTCCGGGAATTCTCCCCAAAAGTTCATTAGTATTTAAGATTTTATGGTGAAAAACTCCATCGGCGGAATATAAATCAAAATCAGGTAAATTTAGAATTTCCCAGATTAATGGTTTTTCTTTCAATAAATGAATTGTCAATTGCACTAAATCTTCGGCTGTAGAGCTATTAATTTTATCTGTGGTTCCTTTCGGGTCAAGTCCGGTAGGGTTTACAAAAAAAGTATTTTGAGAATCGAAGCCGAGAATATTTTTGGTTTCTAAATTCATTAGGTCAATAAAAGGAGCTTTTCCTATAACTTCGGCCAAGGCGATAGCAGCTCCATTACTTGACTCAATTAACAGAGAGTAAAGAAGACTTTCAGCTGTAAAACTCTCAGCGATTTTAAATTTTCCAAAATCTTCGTCCTGACCAAGGGCTTCTCTGGGAATTTTAACAACTTGCGAAAGCTCATAATTTTCCAAAACTACATAAGCAGTCATTAATTTAGTTAGGCTGGCAATTGGCAAAATTTTAGCACTATTTTTTTGAAAAAGGACTCTTTTTCCTCCTCCATTATCAAGTAGAACCGAAATGGCTGATTTTGCCTCAATTTTTAACTCTTCAACTTGCCAATTTCGAAGAGGTTTCATGCTCCTCAATTTTTCCTCAAGAGCTTCCTGATTAGCGATTGCCGCTAATATCTGGGGATTCTCAGCCATTTCTCGCCAAAATAAAAAATCTTCCAATTTTTTTTGAAAAATATTTACTCCCCAAAAAAGCAAAACCAAAATAAAAGCACTTAAAAATAATTTCACTCCTCGATTCATTATTTCTTTTTAGGTTTGTCCCGCACCGAACTTGCTCTGGTGCGGGGTTTTATTACTTTAAGATGTAATTCTTTTAATTGTTTTTCCGAGACCTCGGCCGGCGCCTGCATCATTAAATCACGGTTGTCGCCGGTTTTGGGAAAAGCCATCACTTCTCTGATATTCGGTTCATTCAAAACCACTGCTAAAAACCGGTCAATACCCGGGGCCATTCCGCCATGAGGAGGCACGCCGTAACTAAACGCCTCAAAATAATTGCTAAACTGCTTTTTAGTTTCCGCTGGTTTGTGACCTAAAACCTCAAAAACCGCCAGTAAAACATCCAAATTCGTGGTTCTCAAAGAACCGCCTCCGATTTCGTAACCGTTTAAAACAAAGTCGTATTGATGGGCAAGGATTTTTTCCGGTTCCTTTTTAATCTTATTTGTATCCGAGGTCTGGGGCATGGTAAATGGATGGTGAGCCGCTCCCCAACTTTTATCTTCTACTTTCCATTCAAACATAGGGAAATCAACAATAAATGCGAAAGCCAGTTCGTTCGGGTCGTTTTTGTTTTTGCGGAGATCGGGTTTATCGCTTTTGTAATTCTCCATTGCCTCTTTGTAAGTCATTCGGATAAAAGGGGTTTTTGTAATTCTCTTTTCGGGAAATAATTTTTTGACTAAATCTAAATAGAGATTTTCTACAAGATTCAAAATCTCTTCTTGAGACGTAAAACTCATTTCTATATCCAGTTGAGTATGTTCTGCCTGCCTGTCAGCCCGCGGGTCTTCGTCTCGGAATACCCTTGCTATCTGAAAATATTTTTCAATTCCAGCTACCATCAAGAGTTGTTTGTATTGCTGGGGGCTTTGAGGCAAAGCGTAAAAACTGCCCGGCTGCAATCTCGAAGGAACTAAAAAATCGCGGGCGCCTTCAGGTGTGGATTTTGTCAAAACAGGCGTCTCTACTTCCAAAAACCCTTCTTTTTGGAGAAATTCCCGCATAAACTGAATAACTTTCAGGCGTATCTCCAGGTTTTTTCTCAGCCGCTCTCTTCTCAAATCCAGATAGCGGTATTTAAGCCGTTTTTCCTCGTTGATTTCATAACCGTCGGTATCAATAGAAAAAGGCAATGTTTTTGCCTCAGATAAAATTTCCAGTTTTTCAGGCGCTAATTCTATTTTCCCGGTTTCAATTTTTGGATTTACCATTGCTTTCGGTCTCTCTTTGATTTCGCCCTCAACCGAAATCACCCATTCCGGTCTTAATTTTTGAGCTATTTTATAAAGAGCCTCAACTTCGGGGGTAAATACTAATTGCAAAGGACCTGATTTATCCCTTAAGTCAATAAAAATAATCTTTCCATGAGACCTTATTGCTTGTACCCAACCCGCAACTCTGACTTTTCCCCCGAGATATTTTGTTGTTTCCCTGTTTGGAGTTCTTTGCATGTTAGTTTAGTATAGCAAATATTTCTGAGAAATCAAACCAAAAACCGCCCCTTCGGGCGGATTTTTGGTTAAATTTCCGGACCTTCTGGCGGAGGAGGGGTTGGACCTTTTGGTGCAGAGGGACCTTTCTTCCCTGCCTTCTTTAAGAGCCAAATCACCAATCCTACCACCACAATTGCCACAATTACCCAAAACCAATTCATATTAAAAATTAAAAGTTAAAAATAAAAAATTAGAATTGTTCGACCTTGAAAACTTAATCTCAATTTTATTTTCGTTTTTCTTTGTTCTCTTGTCAAGAGTAGTTCTGAATTTTGCCCCCCACTAAATTCTGGTGGGGGGTGAATTTCGAACTTAATTTGTAGATATCTCCGGCCCCCATGATTATTAATATCTCCCCACCCTTTAAATTTTTCTTTAAATAGTCAGCTGTTTCCTCGGCTGCCGGAATATACAACACCTCTTTTTTGTTAATTGCTTTGACTATTTTTTTTGAAGAAATTAACTTTTTTATTTTCGTTTCCTCTCTACCAGCTACGTCATAAATGTCGGTAATAATTAATTTATTAATAGGCGTCTTTTTAAAAACTTTAACAAAATCTTTAAAAAGATAAAAAGTTCTCTGATATTGATGGGGTTGAAAAACACACCAAATTTCATTTTTGGGATATTTTTGGCGAGCTGCCTTTAAGGTTAATTTAATTTCGGTTGGATGATGGGCATAATCGGAAATAATTGTTAATTGTTTTTTGTTTATTGTTGATTGTTTTATTTCGAAACGGCGCCAGGAACCTTTATATTCTGAAAACGCCTTGAAGCTGATTCTATCTGGAATTTTTAAAACCCGGGCTGCAGTTAAAGCCGCTAAGGCATTGTAAATGTTATGTTCCCCCGGAACTTTCAAAATCTTTTTAAGTTTCTTTGCTTCTTTTTGTTTTAAACAATATAAGGAGATTGGACCTCCATTGGAGATTCGATCTCGAACGATTTCTTTAATGTTTTTATCATCCTTATTAGCTGCAAGCATTCCATCATTCGGCAAATGATTAATATATTCTCTATAAGTTTTTAAGATATTCCTTAGATTTCTGTAATAATCTAAATGTTCTTTTTCAATATTGGTTAAAACAATAATTTTTGGGAAGTATCTTAAAAAAGAGGCCATATGTTCATCTGCCTCAATCACTAAATATTGGGACTTCCCTACCCTGCAATTTGAATCCCCGAATTCTTTAAGTTTTGTTCCGACAATAACTGTTGGATCTAATCCGGCTTTGGCAAGAATTAAACCAATCATTGCGCAGGTCGTGCTTTTTCCATGAGTTCCAGAAACAGCAATCGTAAAATATTTTTTGGTTAATTCCCCCAGAGCTTGAGGATAGCTCAAACATTTGATACCTAACTTTTTCGCTTCTTTGAGTTCAGGATTGTTTTCTGGAATAGCCGGTGAATGAATAACTAAATCAGGCAATTTTAAATTTGAGATTTGAGATTTGAGATTTGAGATTTTATGACCAATATAAATTTTAGCCCCCAATTTTTTAAGGGCTTCAGTGATTTCGGATGAAACTAAATCGGAGCCTGAAATTTTGGAACCTTTCTTGAGATGATATTTAGCCAAAGCCGAAACTCCAATCCCGCCAATGCCAATAAAATGGATTTTTAAATTTTCAGTGGGCATGATTCTAATATTGTGTATTCTGAACCTCCTCTTTTTAATTGGCTTTCCATTACTTCAATTGAATTTACTTCAAAATTTAGAGAAATATCCTCATCAACAATTGGCCTTTCTTCGGGCTCAACTTGTCTGAATTCCCATTGCTTAATTCTTCCAAGAGTGATGTGAGGAGTATAAGATTTTGCTTCCGATTCTTCCAGGCCTTTAATTGAGGTCGCAAAAAGAGAATTTTCTAAGTCCGGTTGTAATTTCCCTAGTTCTTTCGATTTCTCTCCTTCTACCCAGATCATTCGGGGGGGGAGCTTCTTTGGTGGTCCATAGCAAATTTTATTTAAATTTATGGCAAAAGAATTATTTCTCTGGGCAACTTCTCTGGTAATTTTTAAAATTTCCAAAAGTTCTTCATCTGAAAGATAACCCAAAAATACCAAAGTGATGTGGATATTTTCTGGTTTTGTCCATCTGACAGGCAACTCCGGCCACTTCGATTGATAGAAAGTTAACGCTTTTTTAGTGTCTTCTGGCAAATTAATCGCAATAAAAATTCGGCATCTTTGCATATTAATTGAATTATATCAAAAATTAAGCTAAAATTAAAGTGTTATGAAAGAAACCCTCCTTTACAAAAAGTTAAAAAATAAAAAAGTCCAGTGCCAAAATTGCGCCCATTATTGTCAAATTTTACCAGGAAAAAGAGGAATTTGTGGAGTGAGAGAAAATAAAGGCGGAAAACTTTATTCTTTGGTTTATGGTAAAGCCTGTGCTGTAAATATCGACCCGATTGAAAAAAAGCCCTTTTTTCATTTTTTGCCAGGAAGTCATTCTTTATCGATTGCTACTATTGGCTGCAATTTTACTTGCAAAAACTGTCAAAACTGGGATATTTCCCAAGCACCAAAACCGGATAAGCCAGTTTTAGGAGAAGATTTAACGCCAGAAGAAATTGTTAAAATCGCTCTAAAAAATAAATTGCCGAGTATTTCTTATACTTACACAGAACCTGCTATCTTTTCAGAATATGCGATAGCAACAATGAAATTAGCCAAAAAGGAAGGATTGAAGAATAATTGGGTAACCAATGGTTTTTGGTCAAAAGAATTATTTGATTTAGTTTCTCCTTATTTGGATGCAGCCAACGTTGATTTAAAAAGTTTCTCCGACGAATTCTATATTAAAAATTGCGGAGGAAGATTACAGCCAGTTTTAGACACTTTAAAAAGATTGAAAAAAAAGAAAATTTGGGTTGAAATCACCACTTTAGCTATTCCAACAATGAGTGATTCAGAAGAAATGTTTAGAAATATTGCCAAATTTATAAAAGAAGAATTAGGTTTGGAAACTCCCTGGCATATTAGTCAGTTTTCCGGAGCAATTTCCTGGCAACTTAAAGATTTACCTGATACTTCGGTCCAAACTCTTGAAAAAGCCTACCAAATTGGCAAAGAAATAGGTCTAAAATATGTTTATACCGGTAATGTTCCCGGCCTTCCTTCTGAGGATACTTTTTGCCCTAAATGCGGAGCTTTGGCAATTGATAGAATGAACTATATTATTCATCGCCACGACAAAAATGGTAAATGTTCGAAATGCGACCAGAACCTTAATCTCATCCTTTAAAATATGAAAAAGGAGATAAATATTGTTGGGGCTGGTATTTCCGGCCTGACAGCTGCCATCAATTTAGCCAAAGCCGGATTCAAGGTCAGGGTTTTCGAAAAAAACGATACTGTTGGTAAAAGATTTTCTGGAGACTATCAGGGAATTGAAAATTGGGTTTATGACCAGGACGCTTTGGAACACCTTAAAAATCTCAATCTTGAAATAAATTTTCCCTATTATTTGGTTAAAGAAGTCAATATTATTGGCCCGGATAGAAAGATACATCATTATAAATTTGAAAAAAGTCTGGTTTATTTAGTTAAACGAGGGACAAAAGAGGACACTTTAGACCAGGCCCTCTTGAAACAAGCTCAAAGGGTAGGTGCTGAAATTATTTTTAATTCTGAAAAAAATCATTTAGAGTTTGGAGACATTATTGCCCGAGGATATTTCCCGGATAAAGTAACCGATGGCATCGTAGTTGGCTATAATTTCAAAACTGATGTCAAAGACCAGTATTGGGGGATTTTAGATAATAATGTAGCCCCGGTTGGCTATGCTTATTGTCTTTGCACAAATGGTAAAATCACTTTGGCTGTCTGTATTTTTAAAGATTTCTCCAAGAACAAAGAATATTTAGAAAAAGCTTATAATATTTTTCAAAAAATCATCGGGTTTCAAGCCGAAGATAAAATTTTTTTTGCTGGAATCAGTGATTCTCTAATCAGTGATTTTCTCTGGTCAAAAACCGCCGTTTTTAAGGGCCGCCTTTATGTAGGAGAAACAGCTGGTTTTATCGATAACTTATGGGGATTTGGAATAAAGTATGCAATGATTTCGGGTTATTTAGCTGCCAAAAGTATAATCGAAAGTAAAGACTACGATAAACTTTGGAAAGAATACATCCTCCCTCAATTAAAAGCCTCTTTAGTCAATCGTTTTTATTGTAATTTATTGAATAATAAAATCTATCAAATGATTTTAGAAAAATTAGAAAATTCCAAACATCCAATAAATTTTTTAAAAAAAACCTATAATTACTCTTTAATTCATCGAATAGGATTTCCTTTCGCCAGGTTATTTTTAAGAAAAAATATCAAAGACCCAAGAAAATTTAAATAAAAAATTATGTTAAAATTCGCTTCAATCTCTCCCCATCCACCAATAATTTTACCTTCGGTTACCGAGGCGAAGCCGAGGGGGGAGAAGAGATTTATCTCTTCGACCGGCTCTCCAGAGGACAGAAAACAGGTAAAAAAAACCATAGAAAATTTGGAAAATTTAGGAAAGAAATTGAAAGAATCAAATCCTGATTCAATAATAATTTCTGCCCCCCACCCTGATTGGGGCTTTAATGTCCCCCTATTCTTTTTAGCTAAAGATTTTAAAGGCGAAATTAAGACCTATTTAATAGGATTAGAAAAACCAAATTTTTATTTTGAAGAAGGAAAAAAATTATATAAAAAGTTAGATAAAAATAAAAAGTATGCCTTGATTGCTTCTGGTGATTTGTCTCACTGCTTAAAAGAAGAAGGACCTTATGGGTTCCATCCCCAAGGTCCAAAATTTGATAAAGATTTAATAGAATCTTTGAAGAAAAAAGATATAGAAAAGATTTTAAAGTTAGATGATTTATACCCTGAGGCTGGTGAATGCGGTTTAAGGTCTTTTTGTTTTATGTTAGGAATACTTGAAGAATCAGGTGTAAATTACCAACCAGAAATTTTATCTTACGAAGGACCATTTGGCGTAGGATATTTGGTGGCTAATTTTACCCTGTTAAATAGTGCCGAAGGCAATTTAACAAGGTTAAAATTAAATGAAAAATTTTGATTTTAAAACTGAAAAAGATGTTTTAAATTTTCTCAAAGGCAAAGAAAATAAGGTTAAGTTTATCAGAATAATTTTCCCTGATGTTTTGGGAAGAGAAATGAGTTTTACTATTCCCTCAGAAGAAATGAAATCGGCTTTTGAAAGGGGAAAAGGACTTGATGGAAGTTCAGTTGAAGGATTTGCCAGAATTGAAGAATCAGATTTGATTATTGTTCCTGATCCGAAAACTTTTAGAGTTTTGCCCTGGGATTATGATGTTCAAGGAGTGATTTGGAAAGAAGCTGTTATTTTTGGCGAGATTTTTACTCCAAAAGGAGAGCATTTTGAAGGTGATTCTCGCTATCTTTTAAAAAAGACCTTAGAAAAAACAAAAGAAATTGGCCGGCTCTTTTGCGGTCCAGAACTTGAATTTTTCATTTTTGAATCAGAAGGTGAGACAAAATTATTGGATCACGGTGGCTATTTTTACGGCGGGAAATGGGGAGAGATTAGAAAGGTAAGCCAACTTTATTTAAAAGAAATGGGAATTGATTGCGAATATGACCATCATGAGGTTGCTCCCAGCCAGCATGAAATTGATCTTAGATATGGCCCTTCTTTGACGATTGCTGATTCAATAATCTTGGCAAAATATGTAATAAAAAGAGTGGCCAGAAAATTGGGGTTTTTTGCCTCTTTTATGCCAAAACCCATTACCTATGTTAATGGTTCTGGCATGCATTTGCATTTGTCATTATGGCGGGGGAATAAAAATTTATTTTTCAAAAATAAAAAAGACCCCCTTTCTGATTTGGCTAAAAAATATCTAATGGGGCTAATTAAATACGGCAAAGAGATTCAAATAATTTCAAATCAATGGATTAATTCTTATAAAAGACTTATCCCGGGTTATGAAGCTCCGGTTTATTTAGCTTGGGGAAGAAAAAATAGATCAACCTATATTAGGGTTCCGGAAACCCATTTAGCGAGAGCCGAAAAGGCTACTCGAATTGAATTACGTTCTCCTGATCCTGCCTGTAATATTTATTTAGCCTTGGCCATAATTCAGGCAGCTGGGACTCAAGGAATAAAGGAAAATCTAAAATTTCTACCCCCGGAGGAAAAAGACATCTACGAAATGACCAAAGCTGAAATAAGGGAAAAGAAAATCAAAACCCTCTCTAAAAATTTAAATGAAGCCCTGAATCTTTTCAAAAAGAGTAAACTTGTAAGAGAAGCCTTAACCCCTCATCTTTTCCAAAAGCTTATCCAAAATAAAGAAATCGAATGGTCAAATTATAAAAAGGCAGTGAGAAAAAAATACGATAAAGAAGTTAGTCCTTATGAAATAGAAAAATATTTACCAGTTCTTTAATGGAACCAAAACTAATGGAAATTAAAAAGGCAGATAAAATAATTTTTGTGGGAGATACTCACGGAGATTTGGAAGTAAGCCAAAAAGTCATCAAAGATTATCTAAAAACCGGTAACAAAATTGTCTTTCTCGGAGATTACGTTGACCGGGGTCCAAATTCAAGAGAAAATTTGGATTTTTTATTAAAAATTAAAAAGAAAAATCCAAGTGAAATTTATTTACTCCAGGGAAATCACGAAGGCCACCGTATTTTAAAATTTTCTCCGGATGATT
>Ga0315296_10001121_pt1 | contig 23538 bp, 21 predicted proteins | sample YL17G14_18_MG_FD_203921 | JGI IMG/M metagenome (GOLD analysis project Ga0315296, IMG submission 203921) | Sediment microbial communities from Yellowstone Lake, YNP, Wyoming, USA - YL17G14_18 | ecosystem: Environmental > Aquatic > Freshwater > Lake > Sediment | place: USA: Wyoming | collected... | reverse complement strand
CTTCAACTCTTCTTCAGTCTGTACCGATGAAATAAGACTCTTGGTCTTTGTAATAAGAGTATCGGCTAATTGAAGAAATGAATCCTGAGGTATAGTTTTATGCTCCTTTAACTAAAGATACAATAAGATTTTAGTCTGTCAACAATTGTTTAAATTTAGTGTAGCTAAGGGAACTACTTATGGAGTTACCGACTGGGTTACTTAGGGAGTGGCTTAAGGAGTAACCGAGAGAGTTACTTCCTGGATTGTCTATTGAGCTAATGAAATTTTTGTTGAATTTATTAACTTTCGTATTATATTTATGGTTAATATGAACATTTGTATTTTAGGTTGTGGGATGCAAGGCAGAGTGATTGCCTGGGATTTAGCTAAAGCAAATTATCATATCACTGTTCTCGATGCGAATCTCGAAAACTTCAAGAAACTAAAAAAACTGCCCAATATAAAAACCTTACAGCTTGATATCCAAAACCGGCAAAAGTTAGTTAAACTGCTCAAGAAATTCGACATTGTAGTCGATGCCTTACCTTCGTCATTAGGGTTTTATTCGATGAAATGTGCAGTTGATGCTGGAATTGATATGGTTGATATTTCTTTCATACCCGAAGACGCCTTCGAACTCAATAAAATAGCGAAAGCCAAAAAAATAAAGGTCGTGCCGGATGCTGGTTTTGCCCCAGGGTTAAGCAATGTCTTGGTTGGTGAAGCCTACCAAGAACTAAAACCAATTGAAAATGTAAGAATTTTAGTGGGCGGGATTCCGCAACATCTAATACCGCCTTTTAATTATCGTATCACCTGGTCACCAGCTGATTTGATAGAGGAATATTTAAGACCCGCCAGGATTCGACGTGATTTTAAAACGGTAACCATCGATGCTTTGAGTGGGCTTGAGGAGTTTAATCTTGGGAAGATTGAGAAACTTGAATGTTTTTATACCGATGGTTTACGAACGCTGTTAAAAACATTCAAAGATATCCGAAATATGGAAGAAAAGACAATTCGTTATCCAGGTCATGCCAATCTTTTTAAGATGATAATTGATTGTGGCTTCTTATCCGACCTACCGATAAAAGTTGATGGGGGAGATGTTTTACCAAAAAAGGTTGCGTTGGAAGTCTTAAGACCTTTGTTAAGCCAAGGCGATGAGAAGGATATGACGATATTGATTGTTGAGGTTTCCCCCTCACCCCTTCCCTCCCCCGCAAGTGGGGAGGGAGTAAGGGAGGGGGGAAAGAGTATAAAAAGATATATCTGTATTGATTATTATGATGAGAGGAATAAGATTACTTCAATGGAGCGCATGACCGGTTATACCTGTTCAATCATAACCCAATGTATTAAAGATTATCCGGGATTTGGAGTTATTCCGCCAGAATACTTGGGCATGGACAATAATTTGTGCAGTTTTATCAAAAACCAATTAAAAGAACGCGGTATTATTATTAGAATGCGATAAGCCTTTTTGGGTATTATAATTTCCAGCCAAAATTTTTAGCTATTTAACTGATACCACTGTTTTAGGATGCGTTCGGCTGGTTTGTTATGCGGGGTATAATTTTCATCGGTAGGTCCTCCTTGATTTGGGTCGGTTGTCCAATTCCACCAGAAGAATCCGCGAAACCAGGGTTTATCCATAAGTGCATCAAAAGCAGCCTGGTAGCAATCGCGTTGCTCAGCAGTATCAACCGTGCCGGTTATTTGCCAATTCCATGGCTGAGTATTGGCGCCATCAAGACTCCGGTAGCCGATTTCCGTGAAAAGAATCGGCTTTTTAATATTATCCTGAAAATCTTCTATTTCGGCAACCCAACGGCTATTCCAGGAATTAATCAGGTCATTCAGAGTTGGGTTGTTACTATTAGTCAAAGGAAAAAAGGCATCAATTCCAACAATGTCAACATAATCCCAAAAAGGGACATAGTCACGATACTTGTCCCAGTTAGCAGCATAGGTAATAACCCCATGGAATAAAACCCGCACTGAATCAATAATTGTCCGCCAATCACTCTCGTGGTCTAAGGTCGTGCCCTCAAGTTCGGTTCCAACGCAGAATTGCTCGCAAGCGAGCGACTCGGCTATTTTCGCATAATGGGTGATGAATTGTTTATAGGAACGAAACCATTCACCGAATGAATCCGGAACGATTTCTCCCCGCCAGCCAATCTTACAATCGACGTGCGGTTTTAGCATGATTTTTCTGCCGAGATTTTTGGCATAAGCTATGACATGGCGGATTGACTGGTCGTTTGGAGTTAGGAGCGTATCTCGATAAATTTGGGTTGCAGTAGTAGAATCCTGATACCAGGTTACGAGAACCGCTACCCAATTCACGTTGTCAAGCTTAAGAATTTCAAGAGAACTATCAGACGGTGGAGACAGATAGCCGTCGTGCCACCAAGCGGTGTAGCTCATACCAAGCCGTAGAGAATCCGACGGCGGACCATCTGGGGTTTCATTCTTCTTCTTGCAACCGGTAAATAAAATTGTACTTAAAACCAATGTAAAGAATATTATTCTTATTGAAATTCTTTTTGTAGAATTGTTTTTGAAATATACTTGAGCGGGCAGGAAATTTACCACGTTACAACCTTACAAAACGCTAAAGCTATGTCAATAATTTCATTTTTGAAGGGGGGATGTTAAAGTGTAAAACTACACGGATTTGAACAATGTCTTTTAGCCAAGAACCGGACTACTTCAATGGAGCGTCATATCGGTTATATCAGTGCTCAATAATTACTCAATGTATTAAAGATTATCCCGGCTTTGGTGTTATTCCGCCGGAATACTTGGGGATGGATAAGAAATTGTTTGGTTTTATTAAGAATGAATTAAGAAAAAGGAGTATTCTTATCAGACTCTCTTTAGATAAGCATTAACTTAAAATTTTTGAATTATGGTCCACCGACCCGACCTGTATTTCTTAAATCGTGTTGGTATTTTGGCCAAGGAGAATCAGCAAGCGGAGTCAAACCATATAAGGCAAAAAGGCAATGATCGCCCTCGACCCCCCAAAAATAGATGGTTCCATCCAAATCAATCGTAGGCGAGCCACCTCCAACCGGAAGATATTGAGTTAAAACAGCACTGGAATTTATAGTATAAAAATAGTCTCCTCCGACATAAATCGTGCCGTCATTGCCAATGGCTGGCGTACCCCCAAATCTTCCTGTGGTGGCTAAATGCCATTTTAACGTGCCATCAGAATTAATGGCATAGAAACAAGAAGAGGTTATAACATAAATCGTTCCATCAGAACCAATCACAGGCGCAGTATAAAAAACTGCTTCTCCCTCTATATAATAACGCCACTTCAAACTGAGCTCAGAGTCGATAGCATAAAGATAGCCGTTAAGATAGCCGCCCGATATGCCATAAATGGTGCCGCTACTATCAATCGCCAAATTGCCTATACCTCCATCAATTGGGTACACTCCTCGTCGACTGCTATCGGGATTAATAGCATAAAGACCATCCGAGCCGAGATAAATCGTGCCATCAGAACCAATCACAGGACTTGATGCTTCAAGATAACCAATAATTGGATGCTTCCACTTTTTATTCCCATCTCTATCGAGCGCAAAAAGATAGTGCCCTTCTGCTACGTAGATCGTACCGTCAGAACCAAGAGTAGGCGATGAATATAATATACAACCAGCATAGCTGGCGGGCCAATATTCCCATTTTAGACTGCCATCCGGATTAATAGCATAAACCCGTCCGTCCCAGTCGCCAACATAAGTAGTGCCACTAGAATCTATTGTCGGAGAACCACCTGCCGATCTCCTTAACTGATAGCGCCACTTCAAAGTGCCATCAGAATTAATGGCGTATAGATGACAATCAGCAGGTGAATTAATATAAATCGTACCGTCAGAACCAAGAGTCGGAGAACCCGGAAATCCCCCAGTCAAATCTGCTTTATATCTCCATTTTATTAAAGGAGAAATCTCAACAAAATGAGAATCTGACCACTCAGAAACAAAACCGTTTATATCCTTTGCTTGCGCTCTCACATAATAAGTACCAAATGTTGACCATATGTAAGTAAAAATAGTCTCCCAGTGTTGGATATAAGAACTCCACTCAGAGGTGTCACCATTACCCCAATCAAACCGAACACAAACGCTATCGCCATCAGGATCAAAAGGACCTGTTATTGTAAATGTGTAAAGACTATCTTTGAGAGCAATACGGTGCCAAATGTAGAACATAGGCGGATTGGGTGAACGATTAGGATTAGAATCTATCATTATCAGACGTGATGACCATTCAGAAATGAAATCATTTATATCCTTAGCTTGAACTTTTACATAATAAACGTCAACCGACGACCAAGAATGAGATGATTGTACGTATACCCCACTGTCAACCCAAGGGCTCCAATCGGAAGTATCTCCATCATTCCAATCAAATCTATAACAGACACAATCTTCATCCGGGTCGGTGGTAAAAGCCTCAAATGTATACACAGAATCTACTCGACCAGAGGAAGGACCAGATATTGTGGGGTTATCTGGCGGGTGATTCGTTTTCTTTTTCTTGCAATTTAGAAGAAGAGCAACAAAAAAAACCAGAAATCCAGTTATTAGTAAAATAGCCAATCGTTTGTGGTTCATAAACCCTCCTTAGAAATAGCTAATTTCATTATTTACTAGTATTGACCACATTCCCGGTATTCCTTAAATCATGCTGGAATTTGGGCCAGGGCGAATTTGCAAGTTTCCCTGAGCCGTTTATGGCATAAAGATAACCATCATTCGATGCGATATAGATTGTTCCATCTGAACCAATAGTTGGAGAGTAATAAATTTCGCCACCGGTTTCAAATTTCCATTTCAGAGTTCCATCCGAATTTAACCCATAAACGTAATTATCAGTTGAACCAAAATAAATCGTGCCATCCGAACCAATCGCCGGTGAGGAATATACTATACCCTCGGTCTCATATTTCCATTTTAGTGTGCCATCCGGATTTAGTGCGAATAAGCCACCAAATTCAGTTGAGCCACAATAAATCGTGCCATCTGAACCAATGGCTGGAGTTGCCACAGCAAAGTTAGAATCGGAATAATAATTCCATTTCAAAATACCGTCCTTGCTTATGGCATAAATTCCCAAATTAGAGAAATAAATTGTTCCATCAGAACCAAGGGCGGGTGGATAACATAATTCCAACTCTTCTTCAGTGCTGTATTCCCAGTCTAATGTTCCATCAGCAAATAATGCTTGGAGTAGACCTTCGCCACCCCCAAAATAGATTCTTCCATTTGATCCAATTACCGGTGAAGACCATATTTCTATTTCACTTTCGTATTTCCATTTGAAAGTTCCATCCGGATTCAAGGCATATAAAAAACAATCGTCCGAACCAAAGTAAATTGTGCCATCCGAACCAATTGCCGGTGAGGCGGAAAACCAGGATTCCTCGTTATTGTATTTCCATTTCAAAGTTCCGTCGGGTTTAAAGGCATATAGGTTTAAACCTGCCGCTAAATAAATTGTTCCGTCCGGACCGAGCGCAGGCGCAGATAGTTCGTCGCTCGTAATATTTTCAATTTCAGTTTTCCATTTTAAAGTTCCATCGGATTTTATGGCATAGAGATATGGTTTATCCGTAAAGGCGTCAACATAAATTGTGCTATCTGAACTAATCGCCGGACAGGGATAAGCAATTTCTGATGCATCGTTGACCGTGCCTATTTCAAATTTCCATTGTAGTGTGCCTTCGGGTTTATTATTCTCTTTTTTGCAACAAATGAAGAGAATAGTAGATATTATGGCAATTATTATAACAGACTTTTTCATGTTACCCCCTTTTTACCTTTCCTCATATTTATTCATTTACCTCAGCTTGTATTCATTCGGAAAATTAATGTCTATTTTCAAATTTAAGGATCGACCATTAGAGTAAAAGAATTTGTATATGCAAAGACTCACAATATGAATAATTTATATAAGTTTGGAAGTTTGTCAATGGTTTTATTTTTCAATAAATCTTTTAATAAAAAACTTTGATTTAATTTTCCTTAAAATAACATGACAACGCTTGACAAATATTCTCAAGGAATAGTTTGTCTTCTTGGGTAAATGGATTGATAGTATGAGAATCGATATCAATTTGACCGACCACTTCGCCATTTTTAAAAATCGGGACAACAATCTCAGATTTTACCTTCGGACTACAAGATAGATAATTCGTTTGCTTAGAGACATCCTGAACGACAAATGTTTCTTTTCGCTCGGCGGCTTGACCACAAATACCTCTACCGAAAGGAATCCTCTTATGTTCGGTTGGTTCACCAACATAAGGACCAAGGAATAATTGGCGTTTAGGAATATCGGCAATATAAAATCCAACCCAATCGTAATAATCAACATTTTCTTTCAGTAATTGGCAGATTGCCCTGAGTTTTTCATCTCTATCCGATTTGCTATTTACAATCTCTTTTACTTGCTTTAGTAACAAATCGAACTTTTGCTTTTTATTTTCCATGCTTACTTTTTGGTTTTTTATTTAGCTCATCCCAGGTCTTAAACGCTTTTCTTAGATGGGGAATCGTAATTGAACCGCCGACCACCAGTGCTATTGCTAATGTTTCTTCCAGTTCCTGACTCGTCACCCCTTCTTCAAAACATCTAATGATATGATATTTAATACAATCGTCACAGCGTAAGACCAGCGAAGCACTAAGACCTAATAATTCTTTAGTTTTTCTTGAAAGCGCACCTTCTCGATAAACCTGTGAATCGAGGCTATGAAACCGTTTGATACTTAGCCCACTGTATTTCATCACAATCTGATTAAGTTTATCTCGTTCTTTTTTAAATCTATCAATCGTTCCCTTTGGCATATTTTATTCTCCTATCTATAAGATTATTAACAATTTTTATATGAGGTGTCAACTGCTGATAGATTTAACGAATGGCTCTGATGTCAGCGAATAATTCGAATTGTGAAAGAGAGGAATCACTGAGACCGGAGCGAACTTCACCAGTGAGAGCACAGAAAATTAATTTTTACACTGTGTCCTCGGTGGTAAACCTACCAGTATTGGTAAAATTCGCCGTCATTTGTCTAATTCGTAATCGTCTTGACATTCGTTTTTTGTCCAGTAGGCTTAAAGTATGAAAAATAAAATATTGATATTCACTTTGATATTTTTAAGTTGCAGTCGGTCTGGACCAAGAACGACAATTAAACCAACCGAATCATGGTTAGGAGTGTATCTTGCCCAAGAAAAGATTGGTTATTCGGTATCGAAGACACAAATAATCCCGAATGGCTATCAATTTGTTAGCCGCGCTAAAATGAGCTTGAAGATGATGGGACAAGAATCGGAAATTAATTCTAATTTTACCTGCACTACTGATACCTCATTGGTGCTAAAGAGTTTTGATATGGATTTTGTTTCACAAGGGCGTTCTTTTAGGGCTCAAGGTAAGAGAGTCAATTCGAAACTTGAGGTTATAATAAAAAGTGGCGGTGAGACGAAAACAATGGCAATAGAGGTGCCAGAAAAACTATATCCGGCTGCAATAATCGGTAATATTGTGGCATATCAAGGATTGACTCCTGGCAAACGGTATGAATTTAAAATCTACGAACCGACCGTAATGAACGTTGTGGATGCCCAAGTGGTAATCGAGAAGAAAGAAAAAATCCAGGTTAAGAATCGCGAATACGAAGCGTGGAAAATGAACATTTCGATGTTGGGTCTTACTTCGACCACATGGGTTGACAGCACCGGCGAGACGATTAAAGAGGAGTCGCCGCCCGGAATTGTAATGATTCAAGAAACACCGCAGGAAGCGTTGGCAAAAGAAACGAGCGAAGCGACCCTGGATGTTCTTTCGTTATTCTCAATTAGAGTTGATTCGACCATCTCTGACCCACGGAAAGTGTCTTATTTGAAGATTGAAATGAAGAATATCGATACGACCAATTTGAGTCTGAGCGATGAAGCGCAGAAAGTACTTTCAATTAATCCCGTAGTCCTTGAGGTTACAAGTGAACCGAAACCAGTGCAGAAAATTTCTTTGCCGATTAAGGGTGAAAGCGAGTTTTTAAAACCATCGCTTTGTATCCAAAGTGATAATCCAAAGATTAAAGAAAAGGCGTTAGCTATTATCAAGGGGAGTAAGGATGGGGGAGAGGCAGCCGAAAAATTGGCTTCGTGGGTGTTCACTAATGTAAAGAAACGAGCTACCGCATCTTTGCCCTCGGCAGTCGATGTATTGGCTACTTTGGAGGGTGATTGCAACGAACATTCCGTATTATTTGCCGCATTAGCCCGAGCGGTTGGAATACCGACTAAGATTGCGGTAGGAGTGGTCTATTTAGATAAAGCTTTCTATTACCATGCCTGGAACAAAGTTTATTTGGGCAATTGGATTTCCGTAGACCCGACCTTCGGACAATTTCCGGCGGATGCGACCCATATTAAACTTCAAGAAGGAGAGTTGGCAGAACAGGCAAAGGTTTTAAAAATCGTTGGGACAGTCAAGATTGATATAAAAGAATTTAGATAAAATTAGATTTCAAAAATTATTATTGATTTTAGCTCAGTTTATCTATTGTTCAGGTGAACCACGAAGGTATAAGGCATTGGGTCCGTGAATAATCTCGGGATAGAGATTATAACCAAAAGTGAACGTAGCGGTTGTTCCTTTTGCACCTAAGAAAAAACCACCTAAATCTTTGATGGCAAAAGAACCAGAGAATTTTTTGATTATAACACCAAGACTGTAACCGAATCCAAATCCTTCTTTGCCGCCAAGACTTGCGCCGACTTCAATCGGTAACCAGCGTAACCCGCGCAACTCAATAATACCACTAAGCATCGGAGCCCTGGTAGTTAATTGTGATTCGTTAAAGCTTTGGCTAAGGAATAGACTGCCATTAAGGATTCGGTTGATTCGGTAGTTGGCTCCGAGCGCAATATAAAAAGGCAAGGGAGTTCGGAACGGAGTGGTTGAAATAACAGTCGAATTACCCTGGAAAAAATCACCTCTTTGCACCCGATACCAATTGATTGAATCAAGAGCAAAATTGAGATAACCATTCTCGGGATTACCGGTCCAGTTTATACCAGAATTTAAATTAAATAAGGCGAGAGTGGTCTGTAGGTTTGAAAAAAAATCATAATTTAGAATTAAGTCTAAACCAACGCCACTCCCGCCGTTGCCCAACCGATAGGTGGCCTTGCCTTCTGACACAAGAAAGTTCGGAGTCGTGAGAAGATAACCGTGCGATTCAAGTGTCTCAAATAGATAAATACCGCCCAGATATCGGATTGCCCCAGACAAATGAATTTTCCTTTTTATTTTCAAATTGTAAGAAAGTGAGGCAGCCCAATAAGAAATGGTCCGGGCTGCCAGGTCATTAACTTCGTACTGGCGGTTCAATGCGTTGCCGTAAAGCGCTAAATCGAAAACATCTTTGGGAATTTTAGTCGAAACCGACCCGGTCCCAAACATCGAAAAACTAAAGTTATTGAAGAAAATATCAAGTCCAGTTAGGTTAGCGCCGGCATTTAACCATAAACCAGTCCTTGGAATTGAAATGAGAATTTCCTCTTTTGCCGGATCATCGAGGAAAGTACCGGAAAACCGATTATATTGACTGAGCGTGAAAGAATTGTTAAGTACTCCAGCACCAACTCCAATGATTCGATAAGCAAATTTAGGATGATGTTCCCAAGTTGAATTGACAAAATTGAATTCACCTAAATAAGATAATCCATTGCCCTGGACCAGGCAGAAAGACATCGATAAAATTAAGAGGTTAATTTTTTTCATTTCACCCGCAGTTTTATTAATACCCGAGAAAGGAGGTTTAAATAGTCCTCAGTTCGAATCGTTACCGTGTCACTGGGCAGAAAATAGAGCATAAGATGGCTGGAGAGGTATGGATTGGTGAATAGCCCGATATCAGTTTCGTCCAAGCCAATAATCACCGTAGAATCAGTTGCCCGGGTACAGTGTTGATTTTGCCATGTCCCGGAAACAACTCCCGAACGGATATGTAAGGGAATGACGATTGAATCGGACGATTGAACACCTCCAAACGTGTCTTCCGCTACAACTAATCGGGCATCGAACCCGATAGGGAAATGATTGGAAAAATCAGAAGAAAATTCGGCATCAATTACTTTTATTCCATACTTGCCGCTTTGCCAATCGCAAATCGTTTGGCGGTCTTTTTCGCCTAAACTAAATCGATATTCGCCGAAAAATGTTGTATCGGCGTTAAACGTAATTCTTAATGGTGTGCTTAGACAACCATTACCACGGGCAAAGGAATTGGCGTCAATCCTGCCTTGACCGAAAATTCGGATATCGGTGGAAAATTTAATTTGGCGAGCGCCAAAATTAACAACATTAGTAACCGGAATGGTTACATGGAGTTCGCTGGGTGACTCGTAACATCCTGGTTGGATGTCAATATTTTCGAATTGGTATATGCTGTCGCCATTATCTTTTCGAGCAAAGATGCGGAATCGCACCTCAGCCGGAAATCCGATTGAATTTATCAGATGTAAACTTACCTCGGCGGACGATACTTTTATGCCAGGTGTTCCTTGACCGGGAAACGTGAATAGTACTTTTTCCGGCGATGATATATAAATTGGTTGTATGAGTTCACCGAAAAGATAACGAAAACTTAAATTGGCAAGACTGTAATTAGCAATCATACCGTCATCGTGTTCTAAGGTGACAAAATCATGACTGGGTTCAGAAGTTAAATCGACATTAACCACAACCGACATACCATCTTGGTTAGAACTATGAGGTAAATCGGTACCACCAAGTTTAAGACCAGCTAACGAAATCGGCACAAAAATACTACCATTTGGCTCAATTCGAAATGTCTGGTTGTAATTTAAATCAGCTACGGTTAGATTAATCAAAAGAGCAGTTGGTAAAGTGTTAAAGAAGTTTAATAAAGCTTCACCGGAAGCTAGTTCCAAACTATCAATTCGAAATCGTTGGTCACTGTTGACATTAACCGCGGTTTGATTTTCCGCTCTGGTTTCAGGTAAACGTAATACACCGCTGGAAAGTCTTAACGAATCGATAGTCAATTCGATTACAATCGAATCTAATCCGGAAACGTAAATTGAATCAGGAAACGAACCAGGCGAACCAAGCCCGATTTGGACTGCAATGGGATTTTCCAGAAAAGAATTATCAACTTTTTGGTCTAACATTGAAGTGGAATTTGCGCCAATTCCGGTTGCCCGTACATAAGGAACCGAAGGACTGCTTAAAACTAAAGAATCAAAATTAAGGTTGGTAAAGTTTTGTATCCTGCATTTCCAGATGCCGCTACTTAATTCAACCCGCTGGATATCAGGGAGGTTAATATAATTATTGATGGTTTGAGTAAAACTTGGGATGATAGTTCTTACGGTCGATTCCGGCAATGCCGAACCAACAATATCATTTAGCGATAATACCAGTCGACCAACATATAAATTAGTGACTTGAAATTGAGATATGGTTAAATTTAAGTTATAATTTTGGGCTAAAAGATTTAAAATACGTTGGGGAGTGATGGTATCGATATTAAATTCGGAATAAAATTGAACGATTGAATCGTCGAGAATTCTGAATTGATTGGAGACTTGCAGTAGGTCAGCAATACTATAAGTATCATTGAGGAGTGGAACGGTGATTTCGGTATCCCAACTTGGCATTCTGGGCTGCTCTAAACAACGCCAGCTTAAAAGGCAAAGAACACCGAGTAAGAAAAAAACAGCAAAACGACGAAATTGTAAATTTAATTTTGACCTACCCATTCACACCCCCTTGACTAACTTAAAATAAAAAGGGCTACCAGTACCCTGGGACCGCCCTTGGAGTGCCCAATATAATTTCATATAGAGGTGGCATCCGTTTTTTACTGGTACGGTGCGTTCAGGCATACCGTAGCCCCAATTCGACCCAAAGCATTGGAATCCTTCCCCTACATCCAATGCTCCAATCTTGAACATCGAGTATTAGCGTCTAATCGATTTTCCAATTATCATTATCACCTTTACCATCTTAAAAAGGAAGGGGGCCGAAAATTGAAAGGACTTGGGCATGGGCTTTAAAAATTCCCAAGAAGGAGGCTAAGATGCCGGCCCCCATTTGAATTCCCGCTGGCGGACACCGACAGCCTAAAGCTCTGTGCGATTAAAAACCAAGGCAACCGCTCAATTTTATTAATTAAGCCATTAATCCCCAATCAAGCCGCGGTGTCCGCGTAGCAGGTACTGTATCATATCTAAAAGACATAAGGCAGGAAAGATAATTTTCTGAGGTGGTAAGAAAGGCATGAGGGCTGACATGGCAGAGAGACCCTCGAAACGATACCCAAAAAAAATTGGAACCTTTCCTGCCCTATGACTTCCTTGCGATGCGGTAAGGAGATGATAGATGCGAGTACCCGATGATAATCTTATCCAAATTGTTAAAGAACTAATTAAATCTTGAGAAGGAGGTGCCAAATGGTTCGTTAAAGCCGCCTATCAGAGGAACCCTAAGATTGGGACACCTCCCCCTAAATTTTCCCGATTGTAAAAGAACTTAAATTAAATATGAGCACAGTCCATGCCAGAATCCGAAATGAATACCGACACCTAAAATCTTAATTATCAGACACTTATAAAGCAGGGCAAAACTATGGTTTATTCGGGTTTTTGGGGAAGATATGCGACACGGTACTGCGGTTGGGGATTTCAATTTGTAAGGTATTTGAAGTCAGTATCTTATGGTAATGCGACTCCTGTCGGTTTGGGCGTCATTTTTGGGGAAGGTTGAGTCAATTGGTATATTTGTTGATTGGTTGCGGGGGGTTTCTGTATGTTTAGTTTTATCAACCCCTTTGACTTGACATTCTGCTTGACTTCGTTATAAAACATCCTATAATTTAAAATATGAAACAGGAATTGTTTGATACGGTAAAGTCCATTACTGATTCTTTGGAGCTTGATATCTATCATTTTGAATTCAAAAAAAATGTATTAAAAATTTTAATCGAAGCTAATGCTCGTCCAGTAACTATTGAAACGTGTGCAAATGCCGCTCGGCTGGTTTCGACAAAACTCGATTCGGTTGATTCGATTCCGTATCGTTATCGTTTGGAAGTTTCTTCACCCGGTATCGAGCGTATTCTCTATAAGCCCGAGCATTATAAAAGATTTATCGGACACAATTGTCATTTAATTACGAAGCAGGGTTTCATATTGGGCAAGATTATCGAAGCGGACGATGAAATAGTAAAATTAGAAAAAATTGATGGTGTTAGTTCACAATTAGGCTCAAATCAAGTCGCCAACAGTTCTTTTATTACGGTTCTTTATGCGGAAATTAAATCCGGACAATTAAAAGTATCAGATGATAGTCTTTTTCGCCGACGTCATGAAACGAATGACCAGATCGGAAAGGACACTAAGGAGAGGCAATGAATAAGGAAATTAGCACCTTAATAACTCAGATTGCGCGAGTCCGTAATGTCGACATTAACTATGTAGTTCAGACTTTGAAAATGAGTATCACACTGGGTTTAAAACGTCGCTTTGGCGAAAGTACCGAGGCGGAAGTTGAAGTTGTGCCGGAGACCGGTGATATTACAGTTTTCGTTCTGAAAAAAGTCGTTCCCACGACTACGGATTCAGCAATTCAGATTGAACTGGCAAAGGCAAAAGAGACAAATCCTGAGATTAAAGTTGGCGAAACTTTAAGAATTTCGATTCCGTTAGATGAAATTGGACGAATTGCGATTCGCAAGGCTTCGGACGAGTTAATTTTGAAGTTACGGGAAGCCGAACGAAATAAATTATATGATGAATTTATCAAGAAGCGGGGCGAAATTGTGACCGGAACCGTGCAGAAAATCGGGCGGGACGAAATTTTTGTTAACCTTGGCTTAATTGAAGCAAGTCTGCCCAATCGTGACCAGTTGAAAACTGACCATTATCGCCAGGGGGTGCCAATCAAAGCCTTTGTACATCGGGTTGAGAAAACCCCAATCGGACCCCGCATTCTTCTTTCCCGAACCCATCCAGAGTTTTTAAAGAAATTGCTATTTAAAGAAGTACCAGAAATTCGCCAAGGCGTGGTCGAGATTAAAGGTATTTCGCGAGTACCTGGGTTTCGTTCCAAGGTTGCTGTAATTTCTAGTGACGATAAGGTTGATCCGGTCGGGGCTTGTGTTGGTTATCGAAAATCCCGGATTGATAACATTATCAAAGAACTTTCCGGGGAGAAGATTGATATTGTGCAATGGAACAAAGACCCAGAGGTTTTTCTTTCGCGCTCGCTCGGACCAGCTAAAGTGACTGAAGTGATTAAGGAGGGAGAAGCCTATGTAGTTGTTGTTCCCGATTCCGACTTCTCGGTAGCGATTGGCAAAAAGGGGCAAAATGTTTGGCTTGCCTCACTCTTGATTGGGGCTAAAGTCGAAGTCTTAAAGCAAAGTGACTATAAGAATCGAGCGCTGATGAATACGGCAAAAGCGAAATCGATTGCCGATTTGGAACTTTCCGAAGAGGTTACGACAAAACTACAGGATGCTCAAATCTTTAATGCTTTTGAATTACTTAATGCGCCAAATGAAGAACTGGCAAAATCGGTTAATCTCGAAGTCAAGGTTATCGAAGAATTAAAGAAGGAAGTGCGTAATCTATTATGGACCGAATAAGGGTCTGCGACGCCGCCGCCAATCTAAATCTTTCTTCCGAGGCGTTAGTTTCAATTTTAAAATCTTTAGGCTACTCTAGACGTGGCTATACTTCTTATATAGAACCGGAAGAACTTAAAGCGGTCCAAGAAAAACTGAAGCAAGAGAAATCATTCTACAAGAAGTCATTGAAAGCTAGAAGCTCGAAATGGAAAAAAGAAGAACAACCGGGGGTGGTAATCGAGCAGAAGATTCAACAATCAATCAAACAAACGATGGTTAAATTGGAGAAAAGGGAGATTAGACATCGTCGGTTGAAACCAAAAACTTTAGCTCCAACTCAAGAGGAGCACGCTCCGAAAATAAAAGTGACACCTTATATGAGTGTGGCAGATTTAGCCCATGCCTTTTCGATTAACCCGGCGGATATTATCAAAAAATGCATGGAGATTGGTCTTTTAGCTACCGTCAATCAAAGATTGGATATGGATACAATAACGGTTTTGGCGGATGAGTTTGGAATGCAAATCGAACAGGAAAGTGAAGGACTTCCCACTTCGAATGAAGAAGATAGAGCAGATGTGAGTCAAGAAGAATCGCGCCCTCCGGTAGTGGTAGTGATGGGACATGTTGACCATGGTAAAACTGCTCTCTTAGACTACATCCGAAAGACCAAAGTCGCCCAAACCGAATTCGGTGGGATTACTCAGCACACCGGTGCCTATGTGGTTAATTATAAGAATCACAAAATTGTTTTTCTTGATACCCCCGGGCACGAAGCGTTTACGGCAATGCGGGCACGCGGGGCAAGGGTGACCGATATTGCTATCTTAGTCGTTGCCTCGGATGACGGAGTGATGCCACAGACCTTGGAAGCTCTAAACCACGCTCGTGCGGCGGGTGTGCCAATAATTGTCAGTATTACTAAAAGCGACCTGCCGCAAGCTAACCAAGACCGGGTAAAAGCACAATTGGCACAACATAATCTTAATGTTGAAAGTTACGGCGGCACTACCCTTTGTGTTGAAACATCAGCCCGGACTGGTCAGGGGGTTGAAGAATTACTTGATGCAATATTTTTAACCAGTTTAGACCTCAATCTAAAAGCACGGGTAAAAGGTAAAGCAAAAGGCGTAGTTTTAGAAGCACGGGTTAGCAAGGGTAGAGGAAATCTCGCAACCGTGCTAATCCAAGAAGGAACTTTGCAGCGGGGTGAGGCTTTTGTCTGTGGAACTGAATATGGCAGGGTGCGTGATTTACTTTCGGAAAATTTCGTTAAACTACCTGAAGCTACTCCAGTTACCCCTATCCAAGTTATCGGATTTTCTGGTCTACCTGAACCAGGTGACCGATTCGATGTGGTAGCGGATGAACGAGTGGCAAGAGAAATCTCTCAGCGCCGCTTCATGGCAAAAAGAGATCGAATCCTGGCAACACCCAAAGTAACTCTCGAGGCTTTGCAAAAACGTATCCTCGAAGGTCAAGTTAAAGAGCTTAAGGTTGTGCTTAAGGCTGATGTTTGGGGTTCAGCTGAAGCCTTAAAAGAAGCTTTGGAGGGATTATCCTTGGATGAAGTAAGGGTAAGAATTATCCATTCCGGAGTCGGTGCGATAACCGTTTCTGATGTTCTTTTAGCCCAAGCCTCGGAAGCGGTAATCGTTGGCTTTCACATTGAACCTTTATCGGATGCCAAATTGATGGCTGACCGGGAAGGAATTGAAATTCGAACCTACCGCATTATCTATTCAGCAATTGATGATGTTCGTGCTGCAATGCTTGGACTCTTAGAACCAGAGAAACGAGAGAAGGTTATCGGTAAAGCAACCGTGCGTCAAGTTTTTGTTATCCCAAGGATTGGAACGATAGCTGGTTGCTATGTTCAAGAAGGTAAGATTGAGCGTGATGCGATGGCAAGAGTATTTCGCCACGGTGAAGAAATTTTTGTTGGTAAAATCGTATCTTTAAAACATTTCAAAGAAGATGTGAAAGATATTGATGCCGGTTATGAATGTGGTATAAGTGTTGCCAATTTTACCGATATTCAGTCTGAAGATATTTTAGAAATCTATAAGATTGAAGAGGTGGCACGAGCGCCACAAGAAAAAGTCAAAAGCTAAAATTCAAAAATCATAATTTATGTCGGTTGGAATCTTAGTCGTTGATTGTCTTTTGGGTGATGGTCATTCCTTAAAAGAAAAACGGCGCATATTACTCTCACTCATCCAAAAACTGCGTAACCAGTTTAATCTCTCAATTGCAGAAGTTGAGCATCAAGACCTTTGGCAGCGCTCAAAAATTGCGGTTGTCTGTGTTAATAGTGAATGGCCAGCACTGGAAGGAATAATGCAAAAGATTATTAGTCTAATGCAAAGTGACCCGCGTTTCACTTTGCTCAATTCCGAATTTCAGAAAATCTATTAGTGTTTGAAGTACATCCCGGTTAAGTAATTATGCAGTCTTGGCTCAGCTGCCCCTTATTTTTCCTTTTTCAGAAAAGGGGTTAATAGCTCAATCGGTAATGGGAAGATAATAGTCGAGTTCTTCTCCACAGCGATTTCGGTTAGGGTTTGTAAGAATCGAAGAGTAATTGCCGGAGCGCTCTGAGCCAGTACTGAAGCAGCTTCCCGAAGTTTCTCCGCGGCCTGTGCTTCGCCATCAGCATGTATTACCTTGGCTCGTCTTTCCCTTTCGGCTTCAGCCTGGCGAGCAATCGCTCGACGCATTTGCTCTGGAAGATCAATATGTTTGATTTCGACCATCGAAACTTTTACACCCCAGGGCTCGGTCTGCTGGTCAATAATCTTTTGTAAACGTTGGTTAATTGTTTCGCGCTTTGTTAGTAAATCATCGAGTTCATATTCACCAAGAACACTGCGCAATGTGGTTTGAGTAATTTGAGAAGTAGCATAAATATAATTCTCGACGGCAACAATCGCCTTTGCCGGGTCAAATGGTCGAAAGTAGGCAACCGCATTCACATTTACTGAGATGTTGTCCCGGGTTATTACATCTTGGGATGGAACATCAAAGGTAATCACTCTCAGACTTACTTTGACCATTCGGTCAATGAACGGAATAAGAAGAATCAACCCTGGTCCTTTTACGCCAATTAAACGACCAAGTCGGAACACGACACCCCGTTCGTATTCCCGCAAGATTCTTATCATTGAGGAGAGAATGATTATTATGATTATTACTAAGATTACTATGCCATACATTATGCCTCCTATTTTATTAAGTCCATTATAATCTTTTTGAAATTATGGTCAAGGGAATATTGCTTAGAACAAATCGAAACAAAGTTAAAATTTTACTTGGCTACGAGTTGGGTTTTTAAGGCAATTAGTTCCTTTTTTATATGGAGCAAAGCATTTTTATATTCCCGTTTGTTAGACTTGCCGGCAGGAAATTTTCTCATCACTTCGAGTTTGCGTTTTGCCCCTTGAACCGTATAATGGTCACGATATAAAAGATGGCGAATGGCAGCAAGTTTCTCGATATCAATATCAGTATAGATTCTCCGCCCGGCTGAATTCTTAGCCGGGTTCAAGTCAAATTTCGTCTCCCAATGTTTCAGAGTATGAGGTCTGACTCCAACCACTCGACAAGTTTGACTCAATGAATAAAATTTCTGTTTTTTCATCGGTGCTGGAATTTTATATAAAAAGAATTAAAAATGCAACCTTTAATTATCGATAAAGTTAGCGTGTCATTATCAATAGGAATTATCGCCATATTTCGGATTTTAAGCGACGCCTGAGAAGCCGTTCCAGGCTTTCTTTTGGTTCGGAATTTTCAAATAAAATTCGATTTATTTCCTCGGTCAAAGGTAACTCAACCCGAAATTTATTAGCCAATCCAATGGCGGCTTTTACGGTTTCGACTCCTTCGGCGATTCCGGGTAATCCAGCCACAATTTCTGAAATCTTCTTGCCCTTCGCCAGTTCGTTACCAACTTGCCAATTACGGGAATGGGTTGAAAAAGAAGTAACGATTAAATCACCCATACCGGATAGCCCGGCAAAAGTTAAAGGATTAGCGTTCATGGCGATGCCCAAACGGGAAATTTCGGCTAAGCCGCGGGTTAAAACCGCTGCCTTAGCATTAATGCCTAAGCCAAGCCCATCACAAATGCCCGCCGCAATCGCAATCACATTTTTCAAAGCGCTCCCTAATTCAACGCCAATTACATCCGAATGAAAATAAATCCTTAAGTTTTCAAACGAGAATACTTCCTGAACCAGCGTGCCGACTTTTGTATTCTCAGAGGCGGCGATTAAAGAGGTCGGGGAGCCAGCCATGACATCATAGGGCATTCCGGGACCTGCCAGTACTACCGGTTGGACATTAGTAAATTTTTCCCGAATTACTTCCGACATTCGTCTAAGAGTCTTTTGGTCAATACCTTTAACCGCGCTGACTAAAATAGTACTTTCATCTTGCTTTGCTTCAAATACTGAGGCTACGGCTGAACGCAGCGTCTGGGAAGGTACGGCGAATACTAAAATTTCCGCATTCGCTACAACTTCGGTTAAATTGTTAGTAATTGTTATTTGTTGGGGAATGGTAATTGTTTCAGGCAATTCCGGGATTCGTCGATTTTTATTCAAAGTTGCGGCTCGTTCGGAATTGTATTCCCACATTTTGATAGCAAGTCCTTTACGATTGAGGATTAAGGCTAAAGATATGCCCCAGCGTCCAGCCCCAATAAAACCGATACTCATTAGGTTGTCTTTCTTCTTAGACGAAATTTAGATTCTTCTTTTTTTAATAGCCTCTGGATATTCGAACGATGGGTCAGGATAATCACAATACCGGCAAACAGCGCAAAAAGGAATATTGTCCAATTATTTCGGGCAAAGATAATCGTCAATATTGGTAAGGCAACGGCGAAACTGATGGATGCCAGTGAAACATAAGAAAATGCGAATAGAATTATGGCAAATAAACCGATGCCAACGGCAAAACTGATTGGGGTTAAGGCGAGAACTGCGCCAAAAGTGGTCGCCACACCCTTGCCGCCGCGGAATTTTAGAACCGGGGTAAAAATATGACCGAGGATAGTACCGACACCGGCAAATATTGCGGTTAATCCTAAATGAGGCGCCAAAAGAGTAGGCAGTAAGCCTTTGGCAAAATCTAAAAGGAAAACCGGTAGCGCATACCAGAAACCTAAAGTCCGATTAACATTTGTGAAACCAATATTACCGCTGCCCTGTTTTCTAATATCAATGCCTTTGATTCGTCCCATGATATAACCAAACGGAATTGCGCCGCAGATAAATCCGAAAAGGAAAGAGACAAAATATCCGGCGAAAGAATCCGCACTGGCAGGAATCAGAACAAAAAGATACATACGGTCATTAAGATACCAGAAGAATTAGTATTGTCAAGGAATTCGAAATTTGAGAACTACGGATGAATGCAGAAAAAGAAATTTAACCGCAGAGATAACGGAGATAGCAGAGAAAGAAGACAAGGGATTCGCTCGGATAGACATAAAATAAACTCCTCTCCTTGTGGGAGAAGCAGGGTGAGGGGTAATTAAGCAAAAAGTTTAGAAATTCGGATTTGGTTATTATTTGGGATTTGGTGCTTGGAATTTGGTATTTTTACCCAGGGGTCGGATTCATCCGACCCGTATCTCTTTTACCAAGATTAAAAGTCATGTAAAATAAGAGAATTCTAAATATCGGATTGATATTTCGTATTTTATATGTAATTTTATTAACTTCTTATAGTTAAATGAGTTAAATGGCTATCTACTATATATAGTAGATATGAGATGTCAATATACAATTAGTATGGGCTAGCCCCACCCTAGTCCTAGGCTATCCCCCACACGGTATAGGGAGCGGTATAGGGGGTAGCCTCCGGGCTAGCCCCAGTCGTAGCCTGCCGGGTAGCTTAGAGGTTAGACTCAGGTGTAGCCTACCGGTTAGCATACGGGGTAGGGCAGGTGGTAGTCTCGGGGATAGGCTAAGGGGTAGACTGGGAAGTAGCCTAATGGTTAGCCTACGGAGTAGACTCGTGGGTAGCCTAAGGAGTAGGTTGGTCGAATCAACCCTCGTCGGAGACCCGACTCAGGTGAGATAAATTGTAGGGCAACCCTTTAGGGTTGCATTAAGCAAGGCTAAAGCCTTGCCCTACAGTTCTGTTATTTTACAACGAGGAACTTTTTGGTCTCCTTGTCCAATCGTAAGAAATAGATTCCAGGATTTATTCCTTTCAGAGAAACCAAAACCTCACCGTCATTGCGAGACTGCGAAGCAGGCGTGGCAATCTCCTTTATCAATTTTCCCGACACATCAAAGATTTTGATGGTTTTTACGGTTATCGGACAACGGACACGCATCACGGTTTTCGCCGGATTCGGATAGATTTCAAGTCCGTCTAAGATGAATTTAGTCTCAAATGTAGGGTGTTCTTCAATTCCTGATGAACCTTGATATTTTATTGTCAATATATCATAATTAGCGCCATTTGAAGAACTACCCGAAATAATTGGATTATTCTGGCTATCAACAACAACTCCTCCAGAGCCATCGTCGAATCCACCATCATAAAATCTTGTCCATAACGTTTCGCCAGATGAAGAATACTTAGCTAAAAAATAATCAAATGAATCTATGTTTCCACAACTCCCAGAAACAAATATATTATTATGAGCATCAATAGCAATACCCGACGGTCCATCTACTATTCGAAAGTCCAATAATCTGTTCCATAACATAGTTCCCGTAGGCGAATATTTAAATATTAGGACATCAGAAGGATATGGATAATACTCATCCTCAGCATAACCTGCCACCACGATATTACCTGCGTTGTCTAACTTTGTTCGAGTACCGTGGGTAATCCAGCGACCAGTGGTGTAACATTGCGTCCATATTGAATCACCGTTGCTATCGAATTTTGCCACAAGCAGAGCGTTGCTATCTGGACCATATCTTATAAGACCGGTGATAATTATGTTTTCAGCCGCGTCCAAAACAATATCCCAAAACTCGGTCGAACTCGCCCAATTATGAAATCTTGTCCAGATTGGATAACCACTTGTATCAAATTTAACAATGATTGCCTGCGGTAGAGTCCAATGATGACCACAGGCAATAATATTACAGCGTGAATCGGACGCAACTCCATCAAGCATATAATTTTCAAACGCTGGATACATTCTTGCCCATAATAATTCGCCATTTGGGGAAAATTTAATTAAACCGGGTTTTTCGGTTGATAAATCATTATGATAACTTGCAATAATAATATTATTATTTTGGTCCGTAGTTGCATCAATCGTTTCGTCAAGTTGCACCGTATCGTATTGTCTATGCCAGAGCGTATCACCATATGTGTTATATTTAACGATTAAAACATCAGAACTTGTCCCTGAAAGATTTTGAGCCGAACCACCAATTATTATGCTTTCTGATGAATCACTCGCAACCCCCGACACATACTCATTTTGCGATAAGTCAAGTCGTTTTATCCATAAGATGTTCTGAGAATAAATAGTAGTAAAAGAGAGAATAAATAGGAGGTAAAGAAATTTTTTCATTTTACCTTAAAACCTAACACCAAAATTTATTATTTATTATTTTCATAAACTTTCAAATGACAGGGGGCGTATTGTTGCACCCCCTGTCAACTTTGCTGCTAATACTCGTCCCAAATGTGTGTGTAATATATTCGTGAATTAGGATACTCGTGATGTCCGTATTCGTCCCATCTAACTCTAATATTACTAGGATATAGGATTGAGAAGTAGACAGTAGCACCCCAGCCTAATATATTCCTACAAGTTTTTGTTCTGTCGTAAAAAGGCACATAGTGTGGATAAGGATTGGGAATAAATTTCTGTCCAACAAGGTGCCCTATAGTTTTAAGCCATCCGATAGTATTTCTTTCTGTGTGAGACCCAGCTGAAACCATTTTCCCCGGGTAAGATGAGTAGGCATCGCACCATGAATACCATATTTCATGATCAGTTTGATCGCCGTCTTTATTCTTCGCTTTCGCAGCTGCTTCGCTTGGGGTGTCATAGCCCATCGCATGAAGTTCCTCGGCCGTCACTTCAGTAGTAAACTCCACTAAATCTGATTGGTCAATTTCTCCCCATACCTCAAGGATACAGGCGCCTTTAGTAAGATCTTGATCTGGGTCGGTAATATCCTCGTAGTAGTAATGAATATCATTAGGGGGCGGGTTAGGTGATTCATATGCAGCAAAAACCGGTAAACTTATAAGTAACAATAGCGCTGCAACAAAGGGTATTGCACAAAATCCTTTATACATTTTAATCACCTCCTTCTACTTTAGGAATTTTTTAGTCTGTGTCAAGACGGACTGGAAAATAATATTCTTAGAGGTTTCACTCCAGTCCATTTGAAACCTCTCCATTACAAACCCGGTTCTTTCCACAAACATGATGGGGTCGTAAGGATTATAGAACCAGAAGAAAAGTTTTTAAAAGTTACCATAGCTTCTTATGAAAAGAGCTTCTTTGAGATTGTAGTTCTCTTTCAGTCGCACTGCTTCGCATAGCGTCGCTTTTGCTCCTCGTAATGCCATTTTTGCACAGTCTCTCTTGCCATCAGTACCAATAGAAAGTTTCCTTTTGATGACTTTAGTAAATCTCGTCATTTCCTTACACACCATTATACTATACAGCAAATATCATTCCAGAAATTACCCATCTTATAAGTATTTGGAAAATAAATAGTTACAAATAGAAGAATAAATGGAATTTGACGAATGTCTCATAAAATGAGACACTAAAATAGTTTTATGCCAAATTATTTCTGTTAACTCAATAATAAAACAAAACTTATAAAAGTCTCAGTTTAAGAGACGATTGCAAAACG
>Ga0315296_10001120_pt1 | contig 23548 bp, 18 predicted proteins | sample YL17G14_18_MG_FD_203921 | JGI IMG/M metagenome (GOLD analysis project Ga0315296, IMG submission 203921) | Sediment microbial communities from Yellowstone Lake, YNP, Wyoming, USA - YL17G14_18 | ecosystem: Environmental > Aquatic > Freshwater > Lake > Sediment | place: USA: Wyoming | collected... | reverse complement strand
CCAAATCAGATTGAAGGGATTCCAGCATTTATTCGGAGAGAATTCGGTATACCAACGATATTTTATGATATGGATGCGCCCGATTCTCTTCCGGGCTTCTCTTCTGCGCGTCTAGCATCTAACTGGTATGTAGGTGCAGATTTGACCGAGTACAATGCATTCATCACCAATTCTGAAGGTGCCATACCTGTATTAGAGGATATGGGTGCTCACAACGTGTATGCAATTCATTTTGGTGTTGACCCTAATATTTATCACCCAATAAAAGCCAACAAGGATGTTGATGTGTTCTTTTATGGTCAGGGAGCCGAATTTCGTCAGGATTGGATAAATTGGATGATAACTGTGCCATCAAAGACCCTGCTCAAGTCAACTTTTTTAGTAGGAGGCGGGCCTTTCAAGATTGATCTGGGTAAGGCAAAAAGAATAGATGATATTCCAATTAGTTCTTGGAGAAAATATTGTTGTAGAAGTAAAATCAACCTAAACATAACCAGAAAGCATCATGCTGAAGTTTATTGTTCATCGACAGCACGCATCTTTGAACTGGCTTCTCTTGGGTGCTGCATAGTTTCAAACCCTGTTAATGGCTTGGGGAAATGGTTTGATCTAAACGAGGAGGTTATCGTGACAAAAAATGAAGAGGAAGCTGTTAAAACATATGAATGGTTACTACTTGAGGACGATGTCCGGGTCAAAATGGGTGAAAAAGCGCGCCAGAGGGTTTTAAGGGAACACACTCACATACATATGGCAAAGAAGCTCATTGACATTTTGGAAAGAACGAAAACAACATAGGCTTTGCGGTGCAGAGGTCACATTACTAGAATAACTAGCAAGGACAAAGGGAAGATATCATAATTAAGTGGAAAATATGAAGATTGCTTTTGTATCCCCCGCATATTTACCATGTGTAGGTTGGGGGGGACCTGTAGCTTACCTTAGGGACCTATGCAGATTTATGACCATGAAAGGGTATGAGGTCACTGTTTACACAGGAGATGCGATATCGACACGAGATTTTTGCCACTCTCTTCCCCGTAAAGAATTCATCGATGGAACCCTTGTTAAGCGATATGCAGTCATTAGAAGGGTTGCTGGTGAGTATTACTTAACTCCCTCAATGTTAAAAGACTTAAAAAATGATGAATATGATATAATTCACGCAAATGGTTTTCGAACGTTTCAATCAGACATAGCCGCATATGTCTCGAAAAGAAGAGGAATATCTTCTGTGATCACGCCTCATGGTGCCGTAGGTTCCTATTTGTTTGGAAAAATGGGCTCCAAAACGAGGTTTTTGAACATTACTCACAATCTAATTGGCATGTCAGTATTAAGGCATGCCTCGATTTTAATCGCGTTAAATAGGTTTGAGATGCAGCAATACCTATATTTTGGTGTTGAACCGGAAAAAATTACTGTTGTTCCCAACTTTGCTAATCCTAAAGAATTTACGAATCCACCGTACGATTTCAGAGAAAAATATGGCATCGACAGCGATACCCGAATCATCCTTTATGCTGGAAGATTGCACAAAATTAAGGGCTTAGATAGTCTTGTTTATGCTTTCAATTTTCTTAAAATGAAGAAAGTCAGGTCAGTTAAACTGGTAATTGTAGGTTCTGATGGTGGGATGAAGATGTCGCTTGTAGATATGTGTAAATCCTACAATTTAGAGAATGATGTGCTAATAATTAGTGAAAAAATTTTGGTTCCGTCCAGAGAAGATGTGATTAGCGCGATTATGTCTGCGGATGTTTTTGTGTCGCCGTCACTTTTCGACACGTTTCCTATTGTCATGTTGGAAGCACTCCTGTGCGCTAAACCAGTTGTTGCAACTAGAGTAGGCGGAGTGCCTGAAATAATTATGGATGGTGTAACAGGTTTCCTCGTTGACCCTAAGGATGCAAAAAAACTAGCTGAAAAAATTCTGTATCTGCTTGAAAATGAAGGTGAAGCCAAAAAAATGGGATTACGTGGAAAAGACTACGTAATGCGAAATTTTACCGTTGAGGTTGTAGGGGAAAAAATAGAGAATATTTATCGCAAGCTACTGCAAGGAGAGAGCGAGTAATGAAAAATGATGATGAAAATAGAGGCACGTGTTACTTGTGAAATTATGTATTGTAACAACAAGCTGGGATGACGGGCATAGAATGGATGAAAAATTGGCTTCTTTACTTTTAGATTATGGGTTAAAAGGCACGTTTTATATCGCAAAAAATTGGATAGAAAGTTTAGGCAATGCTGATCTAGTAATGGAATTGGACAAGAATTTTGAAATTGGTGCTCATACTATATCTCATGCTACTTTAACAAGTGTTGATTTAGGATGTGCTTTTAATGAAACAAAGAATTCAAAGGAATGGCTTGAAGAACTTGTGAATCATGAAATAGAGATGCTCTCTTACCCGAAAGGTAAATACAACAATGAAATTGTAAAGTTAGTTGAGCGAGCTGGGTTTAAAGGAGCCAGAACATTAGATTTTCAGATCGCCCTTCCAAAGAATCGATTTCTGTTAGGCGTAGGGCCTCAAGCATCCAATGGGTCTCCACTTATCAGGCTAAAGGCATCATTAAACTCAAAGTTATCTCTAAAATCACTTGTCGATTGGAGAGTTAATGCCAAGTTATTATTTGACCGGGTGTTAGAAAGAGGTGGTATCTGGCATTTATGGGGTCATTCATGGGAAATAGAAAAGAATGGAGACTGGAGCAAGTTGGAAGAAGTTTTTGAATACGTTTCAAACAGAAAAAATGTTTCTTATTTAGAAAACAGAGACATTATCGAACTGGCACATCGTTAACTTTAGAGTAGCGTGTAATTATTGAAAGAAGAAAAGAAAAAATTTTACTGCGAGGCTCACGGCGAAAAAACTTCACATACCAATCTTAAACTAGGATTAATCTACTTTTTTCTTGCAGAAAACTTTAGAAAGTCAAAGAATCTTGAGAAGATGCCTGTAAAAGCAGCTCACGTGCTTAAAGAATGTACCGCGTAAAACTAGCAATAGTACGTAACGCGATGGCGCCTTATGTGCACCCTCTATTCGAGATGCTTTCTCATCATCTGGATTTGATAGTCTACTACTACTCAGGCGAGTCTAGTGGGCGTAAGTGGGATTTATGGCCCCGAAACTATAATTACAGGTATAAGACTCTTCCAGGAATACCGCTTAAAACGTCAATCGGCGATCAAAACCTGAATCTGTCGATTATAAATGAACTTATCTTAAACAAACCTCACGTACTAATACTGGAGGATTACACCAGTCCGACAACATGGTTTGCCCTTGCTATAGCTAAATTATTGAAGATCCCCTTAATTTATTGGACGGAAGGAGTAAAGGAACCTAAGTCAGTCTTGGGGGCTATAACTCGTCCCTTAAGAATTTTGTTTGTAAAGAAATCAAACGCGGTCGTAGTTCCAGGAAGACTTTCTAAGAACCACGTTATTAGTTTAGGAGCTAATGCGGAAAAGGTGTTTATCGCTCCAAACGCCATAGACAACGAATTATTTATCAAGTTATCGCGTAGATACCAGTTACGTAAAGAAGAGTTGAAAGGCCAACTTGAGTTAAAAGGCAAAGTTGTCATTCTCTATGTAGGGCGCTTGGTTGAGGAGAAAGGCGTCAGATCTCTTTTAGAAGCCTATGGAAAATTGAAATCCGAGATTAACGGCATTACTCTAGTCATCGTCGGTTACGGCAAGTTGTACGATGCTCTTCAAAAACTATGTCGGACAAAAAAGATCGATGATGTTATTTTTACAGGCGCTGTCGTAGACTATAAACAGGTAATCAGGTATTATTCCATGGCTGATGTTTTTGTGTTACCTACACTAGAAGACGTTTGGGGATTTGTTATAAACGAGGCAATGGCTTGTGGCTTGCCTATAATTTCGACGAAAGCTTGTCAAGCAGCAATGGAAATGGTGCAACCGAATAGAAATGGCCTTATAGTTAATGAGGCTGAAGAAGAAGAACTTTACGAGGCGCTGAGAAATTTGGTCAGTTCAGATGAACTTTGGTCAATGGGAAAGAAATCCTTAGAAATTGTGAGAACGAATTTTGACCCGAACTTGATGAAAGAGGGATTCATTAACGCTATCAGCTATGTACTTTCCAATTACTGTAACCCTTTATAGGCGAGCGTTACCTCAATACGTGCGCGCATTTTTCTTAATTTTGATAAGCTTAAAGAAGAGAGACGATGAAAATACTATTGATTAGTCCCCCTGAGGGGTTCCCTAAAAAACTCCAATGGGTACCTCTTGGATTAGGTTATTTGGGGGGTGTGTTAAAACGACGTGGATATGACGTAAAATTATGTGATATGTGTACATATTCTTGGCAGGATGTAAAATCTGAAATCACGAAAGAAGATCCAGATATTGTTGGAATAAGTTGTTTAACTTTGTTTAGGAACCAATCCATAAAGGTCGCTCAAGTAGCTAAAGAGTGCAATCCCAACATTAAGATTTTGATGGGAGGCCCTCATGCCACCTTCTTTCCTGAGCATATTTTTCAACTTGCTCCTGTAGATGTTGTTGTTTTAGGAGAGGGTGAAATAACAATCATTGAATTGGTAGATGCATTAGAGAATAATAGGGACTTGTCCAACATCAAGGGCATTGCTTTTCAACTTAACGGAAGGATTGTCAAAACACAACCAAGACAACTCGTTAAAGATTTAGATAGTATACCCTTCCCTCTATATGATGATTTTGACTTAAGGAAATATAAACCACCGATAACTGACATCCCTAAACAATATCGCGATCTAACAACCACCTTGATAATTACTTCGCGAGGGTGTCCATTTCAGTGTCAGTTTTGTTCCACTTCTCGATTTTGGGGGAGATTTTGGAGAGCAAGATCCGCTACGAATGTGGTCGATGAGTTAGAATGGTTATATAGCAAGTATGATGTCAGACTGCTTTATTTTTTCGATGATATATTCACTCTAAACAAAAGAAGAGCTATTGAGATCTGTAAAGAACTTTTAAAAAGAAAATTAGACATCGTTTGGCTAACTGAAACAAGAGTTGATTGCGTTGATAGAGAAATGTTGGAATGGATGAAAAAAGCTGGTTGCTATCAAATTATTTATGGGGTGGAGTCAGGTAGTCCCAAAATACTGAAGACGATAAATAAGGGGTTTACTGTCGATCATATAAAGAGAGCTTTTAAGCTCACACATGACGCAGGGATAAGCACTATTGCCTTACTTATGGTTGGCAACCCAGGCGAAGATAAAACCACAATCAAAGAAACGATGAAACTTATGAATGAGATTAAGCCACATCGAACCTTTGACTCCATCGATTATCCTGGCGTATATATAGGGGAAGCCGCACTTACATGGATTTTTCCAAATACTCCATTATACAAACTGGCCGAATCTAAAGGAATAATCTCTGATAATTATTGGTTAACCGATAAAACTGTTCCGCATTATACGGGTGATCATACCCTCAAGGAGCTAATGTTCCTTAAATTGAGATTGGACTTCGGGACCCGATCAAAAATGGAATTCGTAAGATCGATGGTACGCCACATCAATGCGCGCACGCTATTTAGTATGATGTCTGATGAGTCAAAATCGACGGAATGAATACATTACAACTCTTTAGAAACTAAGGCGAAAAACTTGAATCTGATATTATGTTCCGACCTTGAATTCCCCAGAGGGTTCCTTGGAAGAGGCGGGGTAAGAACGCACATTTACGAATTATCCCATGCTTTGATAGAACTTGGTCGTAATGTAATAATAATGACACCAGCCTCCACTCCACTAGCTGAATGGGAAAAGATAAATAAGATCACAATACGTCATTTGCCATATCTTAATTTAAGTACCGGTGTAAAAATGTTTTCTTACAGCAGAACTGTAAGCAAGGAAATACACAAACTGATTGATGAACGGCGGATCGATAGCGCGCTAGAAAAAGGTAATTAGATGAACATGTTTCTATTCGCAATCGAAAGTATCGAGAAATCTTTTGTGGGAAAGTTGAGGTTTATTTTTGATTGATCCAAAAGTCTCTGTAATCATAGTCAATTATGAGGGCGCTATCTTTTTGAATAAGCTGCTCTTATCATTGAATAGCCAAACGTTTAAGGATTTTGAAGTTATATTCGTTGATAATGCTTCAACCGATAACAGCCTAGAAATTGTAAAGTCCTTCGCTAGGAAAAAAGACTTGGATATCAAAATAGTGGATCTACCAAACAACTATGGCTTCTGTAAAGGCAATAACATCGGATCTAAATACGCAAAGGGAATGTACATAACACTCCTGAATAATGACACGTATGTTTCGCAGAAATGGCTTGAAGAGATAGTAAATACGATGGATTTAGATCCTTCAATAGGTATATGCCAGAGTAAGATCATTGACCTTAAGAATAAATTAATTAAGTATGGCTGTTTCTTGGGTGTTTATGGGAAAAGAAAATTCAGTGAACCTTTCCAAATTGTAGATGGCATATTCGAAGGCGCATTCTATGCTGCTGGTACGGCGCTAATAATACGTAGAGAGCTTATTGAAAACTCAGGATACCTTTTCGATGAGAAACAATTCACAGGTGACATGGATCTCAGCTGGAGGATACGCCTTATGGGTTTCAAAGTAGTAACCAACTTAAGATCTGTTTGTTATCATTTCCAAGGCCATTCATCAAGGATTGTTCTGAGGAACCAGTTAAACAACTCATTTATAGGCTTTAAAGACGCAATCCGAACAGTCATTGAAAATTATAGTGGAGAAAGATTTCTACGGCGATCGCCATTATTTTTTGCCTTTTTGCTACTTATTGCTGTCTATGAATCTCTAAAATTCAAGACTCCTTGCATTTTTTCGCTAATAAAAGCTGTAGCATGGAACACCTCATTATTCAAGGACACTTGGAATGAACATCTTAAAGTTCAAGCCATACGAAAAATATCTGATGATGCAGTAGAAAATTGTATGTTACCCTACCCTTCAGAGCTGTACTTCCTTAAGCTAAAATTGCGTAAGATAATTGGTCATTGAAATGAAAGAACATTATTCCAACACTGAGCTGACTCTTGTAACAAAAGGCGATTAAAAACTGAATATGAATATCCGTATGCGGCTATTTTCTGAAATCGATGTTTGGCTAATCATCATAATAACAGCTTATTGGGTTTTCTTAATTTCAGATATTCCAGCAGGAATAATTCTAGCCATAATTGCCGGGCTTACCTCAGGCCTTGTATACCGTTTTATAATCAAAAAAGAAGAAAAAACAATAAAAATAACTATACTACCCCTATTATCACCAGAAAAATTACTAATAGTATTATTCACCACACTTTTGTTCACTTTCTTAACTTCGCCGATAAACGATATATACTTGGAGAACTGGCTCGCCATCCCAGCAACAAACTGGATACGATTCATGGTGGTAACCGCTTTCTGCACATTCATCCCAGGCTTCATTTTGACAAAACTTGTAGACCAAAGTAAAAAACTGCAAACATTGGCAATTATTGTATTGTCTGTACTGATCAGCATATTCTTTACGTCAATCTTTTGGTACGTCAAATTACTAGCGTCATTTCCAGACAATTTGACACAATTTTTGTTCGCTCTCTCACATATGATATTAATTGCTCTTTATATAAGATCTAACAGGAACAAAGGAAAATCTAACAAGACAGACTCGGATAGAAGACTAAACCTGAATGTAATCCTTACGTTAGGAAGCATTGTACTTCTTTCAATGTCCCTAATTTTCATTCAACAATTCATCTATAACCCATTTATACGAGGGGACAACTGGGGTTATCTAAGTACATCCAACTACATAGATAAGAACGCATTTACATTGAACCCCATTGGTAAATTTTACAGCATAGGACCACTGTTCTTCTACGAACTTTTCAACCTCGGCTTATTCAGATTGTCAGGTTTTCCACCGGTAAATTCAATGATGGTAACAAGCATTGTCTTAGTATCCATTGTCCCACTAGCCTTCTACATCATGAGCATACAGTATACAAAGAATAACAAATCAGGTATGTTAGCTACCTTCTTATACATGGCGATGTCTGGTTTCAGTTGGATACCTTTCATCGCCGAAAAAATTGGTCTGAGTGTAAGATATTACTCTCCCCAAGACCTCCTTACAACATTCACAGGCATTGCACCAAAAGTTCTAAACGGCATAACGCAGCCCCAAGGTTTGGTGCCTGAAGGCTTCAAGAAATACATGCTTGCAACCTTAGCAATAATCATGTTACTTTACCTTTTAGAAAGCAAGCTACCATCCAAAGCGAGAGCTCTTTTTATTGCAGTCATGACCGCCTTCGCTTTCCTTATTCACATGGAGGAAATATCGACGTTTGCACTTATATTTGTGCCAGCTTACGTACTTTTGAGTAAAAGAAAATTAGACGAGATTAGAACAGACATTGCTGCTATAGCCATAGGTGTTCTAGTAACATACTTATTAAGTTCAACATATCCAGCTACTGGCCGTGCTTCCTTCACTTTAAATTATGTTCTGATTGCCATCGCTCTAGCTTCAGCTTTTGGCTACACCTTTATAAAAGGTATTGTAACCGTAAAAACGTTAAGCTATAAACTTCGGTTTGTCAAACAACTGCGATTTGTCAAACCTACAGTTTTCGGTCTGGTTTGCTACTTTTATCTTCTTTCGGTAATCATCCTTGTATCTTACGGTTACGCGAACATGTACTATGGTGGCCCAGTCGTATCTCTCGGATTCACTTTTCCTTGGTACTATTATCCGCTAAGCTTTGGGGTAGTCGGGGTATTAGTATTAATTGGCTTGCCAATGGATTTTCAGAAAGAAGAGAGGTTAATTTTTCTCCTTCTAACCATACTATTGCTTTTGATTTTCGGTCGTTTGGTCTCATTCATTAATGTTAATTTCTTCTTTGCTGGCGCAAAGGAATGGCGAATAATTCACAGAATTTTGCCGATACCTGCATCTCTTTTCGCCGGATGGGTACTCTGCAGACTGATGCGGTCCCTTAATGACGCACAATTGCTGATTCGATTTGAAAGCACTACAAGGAACTTTAAATCTCATTTGCAGTTGGTTTCCGCGGTTCTGTTTATACTCGTGATTGTGGTTGGAATACCCAGCACAATCTTAGCTTCCGAATACTGGATGGTGAGTGATGCGACATCGTTAGGTGAGATTCACATCACAACTGAAGACGTTGAAGCCGCAAACTTCATTTACCAACACATACCAATAACTTCACGTATGGCGATTTTGAGTGATAGGTCAAACGCTGTTGTGAAATTGGCCGGAGGCACGACAGCGATACCATGGGATTATCCCGATCTATTTGCGGTACGACCCGAGACAGCAGCGTTACTTTCATCAGATGTAAGATACGTATACTTAGATAAAGAGGTGGATGCCAAGTTCGCAAAGTCCGACTTAGTAAGTTATCTTCCATTAGTATGGAACAATTCTCGAGTCACAATATCCGAATTACCATATTTGGAACCGTCAACAAGTTCTAACACCGGTTATATCGCTCCATCGCTTTATACTGACCACACCCTTCTATCGTACATGTTTATTGCTTCATTAAATTCTTCATACCAAGTGATATGCGACGATATTTACGCTAAATCATTACTGTTCCTTCCATCAGATCTTCCCAAAAAGGAAAGATACGTCCTAAATTTTAATGGTGTAAATGATTACGTCGATTTCGGCGACATACTTAATTTTGGATCGGAGAGTTTCACCGTGGAAGCATGGTTCAAGACTTCTTCTTCTGGAAATTTTATGAGCTTAATCAACAAACGACAATCTGGTTTAGGGGAAGATGGATATCGTATTCTCATACGTGGAGATACCGATAAAATAGTATCTGAATTTAACGATGGAACTGGGGCAGTGGTGGCTTACGGCAACGCGCACAATGACGGCGAGTGGCACCAAGTGGTGTCGGTCCACGACCGAGAGGGTACGGTTAAACTCTACGTGGATAATTCACTCGAGTCCCAAAATGACATATCCAACAAGATGGGCAAAGTCGTCACAGACTGTCCACTAACTTTTAGCTCTGAGGCCGGAATCAATATGTTCTTCAATGGCTCCCTATCCTCAGTACGTATGTACAACCATACTCTATCTGAAAATGAGATAAGCTGGAATTATGCCAATCCATACGACCCTGTAAAAAACAACTTAACATTGTGGTTACCTTTAGACGACGGAACAGGAAGCATAGCCCATGATTTAAGCAACTATGGGCATGATGGTTTAATTCATGGTGCTACTTGGAGCCTAGAACCATCTCTCCTAGACAGTGTGTATCAAGTATCTTTTTCTAAGATACTGGATTGGGTGGAAGCTGGCGGTGTCCTTGTGGTTCTTGGAGACAAAGGCGAGGTTTACAACTCATTTGGATTGAAACTCGGTGACTACGTTGAGGCAAACGAGATTTCTGTTGGAAACGAAGTTCATTCACTTGATGAAATCCCACCTTTTAGAACGCTTATCCCAGAGAACGACAGGGCAGAAATCTTAAGCTATTATTCATTTAACGGTCTTAACATTTCTCCGTTCGCCCTTCAAAAACAGATCGGAGAGGGAAAGCTAATTTACATATACAGTGATCCCATGAATAGCATGGTAAATGCTCAGCAAAACCAACGATTTACGGTAAATCACGTGGCTCTCATCCTAAAGGAATCTTTAGAGAAAACTGATTTATCTCTCAGCTCAAGCTCAACAACTTCGGCAAGGTTCCCCTTGGAAAAAAGGTGGATTGGACGATATTCCGCATATGGCGAGAATGACTTTGTTGCAGAAGGAAACATAACTATTAATTCCACGCTTTCAGGTTCATATCTCTTGCAAAATCCGTTGACCGCTGACGAAGTTCTCATCAATTCAATCCAAAAGAGGACAGCTTTACAAAACGTAACAATTAATAGAATAAACGTTATCGGCGAAGCCGAACTTGAATTTCTCTCAGCGCGCGTCGAAGCTGATAGTGAACAAACCTTTTCTATCCCCTCCTACATTCCGCTTCAACTTAAGAATTGCACCCTCAAAGTTAGACCTATGAATGGTTCTAAACTGGAAATCCAAATAGGTGACGAATCATTCTCCATAGATAATGGTGAACTTATCGTAAAACTGGATTCCGCGCTCTTTGTACTTAATAAACCTCAAGTTAATGTGAGTGGACATATAAGCTTCGACAAGATTTCATTACCGTTTACCGAAGGAGCATGGACAAACGATGTTAAACTTGTTGGAAACATAACCTTTTACATTGACTATAATGACGAAAAATATTTTTTCAGCGATGAAATTAAAGGTGCCTATAGCACTGAAACTCCTTCTGGATATCCAAAAGAACTTGACATACCTTGGAAAGAAATTGTCACGTCACCCTTCCAAATTCTGATACTCTCTTGTTTAATTTCATTTTTACTGTTAAAATGGAGAAAGACAAGTAATGACTTCCATGATGGTTAGGGCCGAAGAAGACAAAAGGACCGCAAAAACATGAATGTTTTTCGAGCCGCGTATCGACTTAAACGCAGTCGACGTTTAGGTTCAAGTTTTCCTCAACTTGAAACGATACACTCTAACGATATGAATCAGAGTTTTTTGACGAGGCGCTGACTAGTTTGGTGATCAAAACGAAAAGAGAATATGATTATGCGGACACCCTGAAGACTTTGGACGCGCGTGCGTATTCATGGTGGGGAACGTTAATTATGGAACCCTTAACTCTAAGGCCTACACTTTTGATTGCAAAGTACACGCGTATCAAACCTAATCACATTACTCTCTTAAGTCTCATTTTCAATGTCTTCTCAATTATCTTCTTCTTTCAAGGAACTCGTCTCTCTTTGGTTCTTGGAGCATTTCTGTTCGAATTGAGCTTTATACTAGATTATGTAGATGGAACTCTAGCTAGATTAACCCACTCAGTGAGTGAGCTTGGACATAAATTGGATTTCTTGGGAGGCTGTTTATATAGTAACTTCACACTCGTTGCCCTGCTTACAAGTCAGGGACTGCTGAAAGATGATGCTAATTTATTTCTATTGGGGTTAATCTACATAATCTTAAATGACGTATTTCATTTTGGCTTTTTAAGCGCGTCTGCGCCCAATGATCCCGAAAGTGTAACGCATGGAAGATACGTAAAATCAAACCCGTTAACTCTTTTGATAACTAAATACCTCGCTTTGAAGAATTTTTTCAAGAGATTCCGTTTAACGGCTTTTCCAACCGAGATAGACACCATAAACATCATCTTATTTTTGTCTCCACTTTTCGGATTTTTGTTTTGGGGAATACTCTTTGGTCTAATAGCAATCTCAGTGCAATTCATTATGGCCGTTCTGATAAATCGTGAAAGAAAGACAAAAGAAGATGAATGCTAATAAGGACACATTTAACAAATCACTTCTAACATTGGTATATTAAACGAAGTTTACGGCTACGACTCAGAAACCCTGCGAGAGGCTTCCCTAGACCTCTACGATGTGGAGCTTCACACGCCCAGACGGTTACCATACACATACACTGCAAACATTGCACTGGTCTTGGTTATCTTTGGATATCCGAACAACCTATTCCTACAACATACAGCAGTTGTATCAGAATGAAGGCGCTATACATTCACCGAATCCGAGAAAGGCATCCTATACGAGTGGCTCAGGAGGAGAACTCCAAAGGGCGAAATCGGCTCTACTCCAATACACTTTACTACACTTAGACAACGTATCTCAATCCATGTTGAAGAAATACATCATCGGCGTGGTCATATGAAACCAGTTGTATTAGTGTGTCTCGATGGGTGTTCTTGGAACTATTTTGAAGCCTCAAAAATGCCTAACGTAGACGAGACCATAAGAATTTACAGTTCTGTAACCTGTAATGCTGTGGTGCCAACAGTTACAAATGTTAATAACGCTTCTATTTTAACTGGCGAGTTTCCTTCAAGGCATGGAATAACTGGAAACTACTATCTAGATAGGGACAGCGGTTTAGAAACGTACATGGACTCGCCACGTTTCTTAAGATGTGACACGCATCTTGCTAGAATTTCCAAGACGGGATTCAAGACTTTACTGTTAACAGTAAAGGACAAGCTTAGAAGGCTACTGGCTGAAGGCGTAACATGTTCTTTCTCGTTGGAAAAGCCTCTTGACTGGGCAATTAGAGAAGTAGGCAGTCCTCCTGATGTTTATTCTGCTGAAGCGAGTATATGGCTACTTAATGTAGCTTTGGAAGCACATAAGAAAAAATTTGATGTTATCTATGTTTCGACTACAGATTATGTGGCTCACATGTATGAGCCTAAAAGTAGTGAAGCTAAAGAATACATGAGAGAAGTTGACGAAAGAATAGGCTTATTTCTTGAACAAGATGTCACGCTGGGAATTGTTGCAGACCATGGAATGAATACTAAACATGTTAAGATAGATCTTGAAAAGATTTTGTCAGAAAAAGGAATCAGAGCGAAGGTTCTTCCAATAATCAAGGACGAATATCTCAAACATCATCAGAACCTTGGAGGGGCAGTCTACATATTTCTAGAAAACAAACGCGAATCAATTAAAGCGTGCGATGTTCTATTAGGTTTAGATGGCGTGGAATATGCGTTAACATCCGAAGATGCTAGTCAACGATTTAACTTGCCTATTGACAGGATTGGCGACATCTTGGTTTTAGGAAGCAAAAACAGCGTATTTGGCCCTGTCAGAGAAGGCGAGATTGAAAGCGTCGCGCTTCGTTCCCACGGCTCCTTACATGAAGGACTTGTTCCATTTATATTAAACAGAAAAGTTGAGGTAAAGGGTAACATCTTTAACAGAGACGTTTTTCAAATCCTATTTGGACAACACCCTGTCTAAACAAACAAGCTATAAACACCTAGGAGTGAAATAACTAACCGAAAGGAGCTGTATAATGAATCATAAAGAATTTTGCTCTCTTTTGAAAAAGAAGGGGTTCGATTTCTGCACAGGTGTTCCCTGTTCTATTTTAAGCAACATCATCATCTACATGTCTGGAAGCACCGAGTTTACATACATTCCTGCTACAAGAGAAGATGAAGCAATTGGGATCGCTGTTGGGGCGTATATGGGCGGAAGAAGACCAGTAGTGCTTATGCAAAACTCAGGACTTGGCAATTCCATGAATGCCCTAACTTCCCTCGTCTTACTATATCAAATCCCCATGCTCCTCATTATTTCTTGGCGAGGTTATCAAGGCAAGGATGAGCCTGAACACTTATTCATGGGAAAGTACATGCTAGATTTCCTGAAGGTTATGAAAGTCCCCACTGAAATTATTGAAAAAGATATTTTGGAAGAACAGGTAATGAGAGCCTCTCGGATAATGGAGGAACAGAAAATTCCAGTTGCTCTAATATTAAAGAAGGCAGTGATCATGTGAGACGATACGACGCTGTCAAAGCCATAGTTGAATGTTTAAGAGACGAGTATATTATCGCCTGTAATGGCATGATAAGCAGGGAACTTTTCGCCATCAAAGATAGAGCTAAGAACTTCTATATGCTAGGTTCTATGGGTTTGGCTTCAGCGATAGGGCTAGGCGTATCTTTGGCAAAACCTAACGAGAAAATAGTAATCCTTGCAGGAGATGGAAACATCCTCATGTCTCTTGGCACTCTCGCCACGATCGGAAAAGCCTCACCCAAAAACCTAATACACATAGTTCTAGACAATGAGTGCCATGAGTCTACAGGTGGGCAGGAAACCTCTAGTTCGATAACCAAACTCGACATTATAGCAGGCTCTTCTGGCTTCGCCAATAGCAAGTACGCAGATTCCACAAATATGCTAAAGGAAGTTCTTACAAAGTTCCTACGTCTGGAAGGACCCTCGTTCATACATGTTAAAGTCAATAAGAAAAGAGTTGAGGTGCCAAGGGTCTCCTTAGCCCCTCCGGAGATAAAGGACAGGTTTATGAAGGAGCTTCTCAAGCGTTAATAGATTACGCTTTTTGCCATTTCATAGTCTTTCTTATTATGAATTTCCATCCATCCCTTGTTTGTCTCAACGTAATGAATTTTGAAACCTCTATCTATCATTTCTTGCAACATATCTACGATTGAAGCCTTATCAAAGCTCTCGCTTTCGTGGAATTTCCCCTTATGACTTTTCAAGCAGTCTCCATAGACATCAATTAAATTCTGAGCCCCATATTTGGAAAACTTGGCTATGCCTATGAACTCATGCGTCGCTATCTCCTTCTTAATCTTCTTGCCTATAAAAGATACTTCCTTCTCGATGATGGAAGACAGCTCTCGATAGTATCCGCCCTCCTGCTTACCAATTATCAGATCCAGTTCTTTATCTATCTCGTGTCTATGAAATGGATAGGACGCATCAGTAACTATCACTACGTCCTCTTTGCTCTTAAGAAGCTTGGTAATAATTGATTCGTCGAATAATATATCCGAAAATATTAAGGCGAAACCATTATCCATTTCCTCTCTAGCGGTAAACAGGGAAAATAATGAGCCTCGCCCATAATCTTTCACATCGTAATATTTTATTCCACTGACGTTAAACTTCTCTCTTTCGTATCCTCTTATAACCGCCACGTCCACTATCCCACATCTTTTCAACACGTCAAGTTGTCTTTGAATAATCGTTTTACCGTTAACATCCAGCATAGCCGTAGGCATTTCTTCGATAATCATTTCCTTAGGCTTTCCTGCGGCAGGTATAATTACCCTAGCCTTACTTTGTTCGCTTAATCTTTTAAGATCTCTTTCCCTTATTTGCGTAAAACCGACCATATCGAGTATCTTGCTGACCGGCGTACAGTATGACTCAGTTTCAAAGGCTCGTCCCTTCAACAATATTATCTTACATACATCTTCCATAGATTTAATTGACGCTCTCAGGAGATGATTAGCGTAAATAACTGCCCTAAATCCGTATTTTTTGAGTTCTTCTTCTCTGACAGTGTTGTAGGTTGTAGGTATACATAGGAGAGGCTTGGAGAAGCCAAGCTTTTTACCTAATTTATCATATTCCATGGCAAATTTCATCACTCTTATAGGATCCGTTTCCCTTGAATGTATTAGGATTCCGTCTGCACCTGCTTGCAAGTATTTCTCAGCTCTATATAATGCGTCTTCAACATCGCATCCTGCGATTAGGCTCTCTATTCTAGCGAATATCATGAAATCCTTTGAGCGAATGGTTTCCTTACCTGTTCTGATTTTTTCTGCAAATACATCAGGATCTTCTAGATTCTGCATAGAGTCAGGGTCTAGACTGTTTCTCTTAGGGAAGGTCTTATCCTCTATTACTATTGCTGAAACACCCAATCTTTCAAGCCTAGTTATGAAGTATTCAAAACTAGCAAGGTCTCCGCCCGTGTCACCATCAACTATTACCGGTTTATTTGTAACACTCGTTATTTGTTCTATAGTATTAAGCCTTGAATCTAAACTCACAACCTCAATGTCTGGAAGACCTTTTGACGCCGAGTCGGTTAAGCTGCTCGCCCACAAAGCGTCAAATTCCCAAACCTCATTTTTACCATCCGTATCCAGTTCTATTTTTACGCTATTTGCAACTAAGGAACTAGCTCCATCATGTACCTCTATCACCCGTATCAACGGTTTGCTATCAAGAAGATCCTTCAATTTTCGGCGCAGATCTTCTGGCTTAAGCCTGCTTTTTATAGCCATTACAATACCTAAGTCAAAGTATAATAAGGCGGACATTTAAAATTTGTTTAAAATGACAGACGTATGGCGTTATTACATACCGACAAAAATAGTCTTCGGCGTAGGCTCACTTAATAAGCTGGCCGAAGTAGTCGGGGCTTTTAGCCCGAAGAAGATTGTCCTTGTTACTGGTAAGCAAAGTATGAAGAAGTTTGGCATAGCCGACAAGATAATCGAAAATCTTAAAGGTTATCATGTCACTATTTATGACAATGTTGGGCACAATCCCGCCACGAGGAACGTTGAAGATGGCGTACAGTTTCTAAGAAAAGAAGAAGGCGACTTGGTGATTGGACTAGGCGGCGGAAGCGCTATAGACTTCGCCAAGGCTATAGCCGTATTATTGAAGAACCCTGGTTCTGTATCTGAATATCTTTCTACGAACAGGGAAATCATAAACAGGGGAATACCCGTTATAACCATCCCCACTACCGCTGGAACTGGAAGCGAGGTTACCCAATATGCCTCGATTATCCACGAAGGTATGAAAAAGAAGATATCGCTAACCCACGATTATGTTCGTCCGAACGTAGCCATAGTGGAACCAACTCTTACAGTCACTATGCCCAAGTTCGTCACTGCTATTACAGGATTGGATGCTTTGTCGCAATGTATTGAGGCGTACTGGTCTAGAAATCATACACCTATGAGCGATATTTTCGCGCTGAACGGCATCAAACTAATCTCTGAGAATCTAGTGAACGCCTATAATTTCCCAGATAAAATAGAGTTCAGAAGCAACATGTCACTCGCAAGCCTTTTTTCAGGAATAGCAATAAGTATAGCAAGAACCACAATCGTTCATTCTGTTTCCTATCCCTTGACGGTACATTTTAATGTTCCCCACGGGTTAGCTTGTTCACTAACTTTACCTTCATTCATAAGATATAACTCCGAAGTCATTGAAGGCAGAATTCTCGACATGGCTAAAGCGATTAACACAGAAACCGTCGAAGATTTTATTCGAAAAATCGAAGAAATCATTGTAAACGTGAAGTTACCAAGAAGGCTAAGTGAAGTGGGAGTGAAATCTGAAGACGTCGATTTGATCGTTAAAGAAGGATTTAGATCAGATAGAGCTGGGAATAATCCGAGAGAAGTCACAGTAGAGGAGCTAAGAGAAGTCTTAAAGAGCATTTTGTAGAGGAAGTTGGGTGTCTGATAATGAAGGCAGTCATACTTAATTCCGGCAGAAGCGCACGACTATATCCATTAACAAAATACACTCCTAAGGCGCTCCTAAAGGTAGACTCTAAAACTCTTTTGAGTCATCAAGTAGACAAATTAACTGAATGCGGCATTAAGGATCTGATAATAACAACCGGTCCCTTTGAAACTAAAATAAAGAACTACATGAAAAGAGAACATCCATCTGTCAAAGTCACATACGTCAAGAATCCAAAATACAGAACTACGAACTACATTTATTCAATGTGGCTAACGAAAAACCTAATTGATGATGACGTCGTCTTGCTACATGGCGATTTATTTTTCGAAGAGAAACTGCTCAAGAGTTTACTTAACGAAAAACACGGAAATTGCGTCCTAGTTAACAGAGAAATTAAACCTCCTGAAAAAGACTTCAAAGCTGTAATCAAAAACGATAGAGTGTTTAGAATTGGCACAGAATTTCGCGGTGAGAATGCCTTTTTCTTAGCTCCACTGTACAAGTTTTCCAAATCAGATTATTTATTCTGGTTAGATGAGATAGAAAAATCTATTAAAAAAGGGGAGACAAGAATCTATGCTGAAAACATTTTTAATAGAATATTCGATAGAATCCCACTTTACCCAGTGTACTTTAATGAGGAGATATGTTTAGAGATTGATACAAAAGAAGATTTAGAAATGGCGAAGGAACTAGCTAAAGAATTAATCTGACATTTCCCATTAGGGGGCATGAGATTGTATGGGAGTCTTAACATAACGAAGAAAGGAAGAAGTACCAGAGATACCCTACTGCTCACAGGTACCTCAATGGAAATAGAAACCCCTAATACTTAACCACGCTTTGAGGTAATTAAAAAAGAGAAAAAACCATCTTAACGCTGCTATTTTTAATCGTGCGGATTTAGGGCGTACTATTTTTATTCTATTAGTTTCTTGTTTCTAACTCAGAGATTAGCTTATAACCAATCAAGCGATACTCACCCTAATCATAAAAGAACCGCAGTAACATCACCCACTTACAATTCCCTTTAAGAGTCAAGACCATGTCTCCAAACGGCATATCAATAGCAACCACAACCTGGAACGAAACCGCAAACATCCAAAAACTAATCCCCACCATAAGAAACACGCTTCAACGGATTCAGCATGAAATAATTGTTGTTGATGACGATTCCCCAGACGGAACCCTCCAAACCGCAAAGCGCCTAGCAGACGTAGCCGTAACCAAAACAAGACAGGGCCAAACCAAAGGACTACTCCACGGCATGCAACTCGCAAAGTACCCAATAATAATTACGATAGACGCAGACTTAGAAAACAACCCTGAACACATACCCGACCTAATCCAGCAAACCGCCAAATACGACGTAGTCGTAGCCTCACGCACCAAACTACCCCGAATTTCCGAGAAAATCGCTCCAAAACACTCGGCAAACTCCTAGGCGTAACCGACACCCTATCCAACTTCAGAGCCTTCAGAAAAGAAACCGTCTCAAAATTCCACCTGAGAGGCGGAGAAACATTCGGCGCCGAATTCATAGTCATCGCCAAGAAAAAAAGCCTAACCATAGGCGAGATAAAGTATGATCCGCCGCCAAGAAGAAAAAACCCCCGAATCGGCGGCACAATAAGAGCCAACCTAAGAATAATCTGGGCACTAATCAAATCTTTAGCACTTTATGTGTTTTAGAACCTTTTTTCCGTTGAGGTAGCATCGCCGAGTCCTTCATAGACCCTAATAGACGTGGATTATGCGAAACTCAAGTCTCATCGTCGGAAATTGGATTGAAACACCGTCTAGAAAACCGCAGGGGTAAGGGTTCTGTGAAGTTATGGTCAGACGAGTTCCTGCGCGACTCTTGGTTTTTCTCCAAAACATGTGTTTTATCATGGGTTTTATGCTGGTTCAACGCGCACTTCCATGATCGCACCTGCCAGGCTTTGTTTCTCATCATTTTCCACATTCTCTCGTTAACCGTGCGGCCGTAGATGATAGAATCAACATGCTCATTTTCTAGTCGTTCTTTCTTCAAACGATTTGAAAGCATAGGCACGATGGTTTTTCCTGAATAAGGACTTGATCCATTGAAGCTCGCAGTCCTCCAATCCCACGCCGCGCGCTCAATCTCTATCTTTTTATTACACTACCTCCCCGTTATTGTTTTATATCATGTACTGGGTCATGATAAGCGATCTTCAATTCGTTAGCGCGTATGCTTGTTGAGGCTGTGTGAAAACTCGAGTCGATTTCAGAAAAACGCTTATTTTATGTGAAAAATGTAGGCGTTAAGACGTGTTCTATACATGCAAAGCGCAATTTTTTGAGCGTGATTTGAGTTTTCACACAGTCCGTGTTCCTAATCGAATGTGAAAAAGAGGTATAATAGTAAACCAGACGATAATATTCGCATGTTCGTCGGTTTAGATGTTCATAAAAAGTATACTGAAGTAGCCATTGTCAATGAAGATGGAGTAGTAACAGAACAAGAGAGAATAGAGAATGAGCCAGGACTGATTGAAGAATTCTCAGATAAGCTGAGCAACGCAGACATGGTGATGGAGTCGTCTTCTACTTGGTATTGGTTGTATGAAATATTATCCAGAAAGCATAGGGTTGTGCTTTCTAATCCGGCCAAGACGAAGGCAATTGCTTCCGCGAAGCTCAAAACGGACAAGGTGGATGCGCTTATGCTGGCAAACCTGCTCAGAGGAGGTTATATAGCTGAAAGCTATGTTCCCTCAAGACGCGTCATGGGCCTAAGAGAGCTTGTCCGCTACAGAGCCAACTTGGTCAGGATCAGAGGCACGATAAAGAATAGGGTGCACGCTTACCTTCTCATGAATAACATAAAGATAGACTGTTCGCCGTTCACCAAGGGTTTCTTGGAAGAATTAGGAAAGGTTGAAGATGGTAGGGTTCAGGGGTACCTGCGGATTATTGAGAGGTTGAATTTGGAGATTCATGAGGCGTCTAAGAGGATTTGCAGTGAAGCTTTGAATGATGAAGCTGCGAGGCTGTTGATGACGATTCCTGGGATTTCGTTCTATTCGGCTCTGTTGTTAGCGAGCGAGATTGGGGATGTAAGCAGGTTTCCTGATTCAGCTCATTTAGTGTCGTACGCGGGTTTAGTGTCTTCGACGCATAGTAGCGGTGGAACGACTTATCATGGCAGAATAACCAAGGCTGGCAGTCCGTATTTGAGGTGGGTTCTTAATCAGTGCGTGTGGGTCCACATACGCTCTGAGCCTGAGGGTAACGTGGCTGGGTTCTATGGGCGGTTGCGCAAGAAGAAGGGGCACGCGAAGGCGGTTGTGGCTGCTTCTGCCAAGCTGTTGAAGATTGTCTATTGGGTGTTGAAGGAGAAACGGCCATATCAGGGTTAAGGGGTTAAGCCGCAGCACAATTTATGAGGGTTTAGGCCTCGGGTTCCTAAATGCGGAACACCCTTTTAACGCGATGCCGGAGGGCAACGATAATGAGGGGAAGCCTCGCATGGGTAAGTGGTATGCCTTCTTGCAATTTAAAAGTCGTGAGGTAGGTTAATAAGAAAGTGGCAAACATTTCACATGGGTAAATTAGTTTGCGAAGTATCTTGCTTCGCTCCATATTACTCAATCTTGCCTCCTTCCGATTCAAAATTGGTTCAGTTTAGCGCTGAGTTGGGGCTTGATGGACGCGTGGTAACTTCCACTCTCTCGCGAGCCATAGCAACACTCCAACAAAAACTACGCTTGCAATACTTAAAATAGACTGATCAATTGTAGTCCAACGACCAAAAACGCTATGAAAAGGAATCCAAACCCAATCTCCAGATGGAAAAACTCCTTTATTCCAAATCAAATAAAAAAACAAATCCTGACTGCAAGTGTACCAGAACACCTCAGTCAGAATCCAAACGCGCCAGCTCTTATGAACAAGCAAAAGAGTGAAAATTACGAATTGATAAAGCGCCATTTTGATAAGGTTATCCTTGCCAACCCAAACTTCACTGTATCTAAGACCATATTCATAAAGGTCATGATGAATAAGGTAGCCATTGCCCTCCAACAAAACAACAGCTATGAAAAACAAGACTACTCCGAGCATTACTCTTTTATACATACTTCTTCATCTTCAAAAAGATTTTCTTTCTCCGTTTTCTTCGTTAAGCTCTTCTCCGAAAAAGCTTATCTGGGCCACTGTATATCAATCGTGTTTCAACCACCGATATATAGCCAAACAAGAAAATCTCCTTTGGTGTATACATCAACTTCAGAAAACTGCTCCACTTAGTAGAAGCAGACAAAAAATATCAACAACAGTCGAAGTCAAAAGCGCGCTGGCTTGTCCCGAAAATGGTGTAAAATGGTCATAAACCCTCTTTTTGGATTTGGAGGCAAATTTGAGCTTTTCAGCCTCTCCTGGACTTGTTCACAGTGAGCCATCACTCTAAGCTAGCATGGAAAATAACCGCTCAAACAAGACCAAAACATATTCGCCAAACCAACCCATCACCCAAATATCCCAAAAAGACGACTCTTAACCATTTTTAACCATTAAAGGGACAAGGCAGCGCGCTTGATGCCGCCTAAAGACATGATTTCTGGGGTTAAGAACGAAATTCTACGCGTTGCAGATTTGATAAAACCTTGTAACCAATCTGATAATACCTTTGTCAAAAACAAGCCAGAAACACGGCTGTTCCCTGAACAAAGAGTATGGTGCGGGGGGTGGGACTTGAACCCACGAAGGCCTACGCCAGAGGATCTTAAGTCCTCCCCCTTATCTTAGGCTTGTCTGACCGCCTATTTAGACCTAGCTCGGGTACCCCCGCACCAGCCACTACACTTCACGGTTTAGTACGTTTAAATTTTTTGCATGCACAAGGGCATTAAGCAGAATGGAGAAGTTGGGGCGATAACACGAAGTTGTAACCGAATTAAGAATTAGAAACAAATCAAAAATGCAAAAAGTGAAGGCTAACCATATCAGGGAACGTGAAAAAGGCACTGATTCCATCGATGAAAGAAAAAGCTTAAAGTTTGACGCGGAAAAAAAGAAATAACTCTTCTGTCTATTAAGATGCGCTTAAAGAGGGAATGTGGGTTTGGATGAAGTCTTAGAGATGCTGGATAAGACCACAAAGAGGATTCAGCAAGTTTTCGAAGAAAGCAAGGAAATGGCGTCGAAGCAGACAGCAGTTTATGAGCAAATACTACTGTCAAAAGAGGCTTCTGAAGCACAAAAAGTCAAAGCGTTAATTGGAAAAACGTTTGAGTTAGATCGTTTGGAAAGGCTATCAGCTCAGTTGAGCCTGCTCTATACTCTTCAAATATTCGCTTTCAAAGTCAAAGTGTTAGAAATCGCAGTCGGCAACATCAATGAGCAGCTTGCGCGATCAGGAATTCTGGGAAAGAGCATGGAAATAGAAGGCATAAAGAAGAATATTGACGCTTTAAAGATACTTGTTGAAGCGCAATATGAGTCATTGAAGGAAATTAGAGAAAAACAAAACAAAGATTTGCAGTACATTTTCTGACTTTCTCGACGTATTTTTCTTCTGTGGAGCTAAGGCTTTAATTGGAGACGTTTAAACTACTTGATAACTCGAACGTTATGGTTATAACACCC
>Ga0315296_10001119_pt1 | contig 23561 bp, 17 predicted proteins | sample YL17G14_18_MG_FD_203921 | JGI IMG/M metagenome (GOLD analysis project Ga0315296, IMG submission 203921) | Sediment microbial communities from Yellowstone Lake, YNP, Wyoming, USA - YL17G14_18 | ecosystem: Environmental > Aquatic > Freshwater > Lake > Sediment | place: USA: Wyoming | collected... | reverse complement strand
TGCCGCGGGTGCCTATGAGCGGCATGTGGTCTTCCAGTCAGGCAGTAATGACATCTGGTACATGGCCAACGATGACCTCCAACTGTCAGATACGACCGCGGCCCTGGCCTTCAACTGGGGTCGGCATTTGCTTCGGGACCCGTTCGGCGGGCGCCTAGATCTCGTCTACTTCTCGCAGCAGCAACCGCGGTACACTTACTCGGAGGACAATGGCACCACGTGGGCGCCGCATCTGATCTTCGACGAACTGGGCGCGTCTGCGTTCAAGGATACCGGATACACTCCGACCGTCGGGCAGGTCCCGAGCATGTTTCTCATGACCAACCCGTGCGCGGTGTATGTCAATGACGGTAACCTGGTCCAGTATCGATATCGGCAAGACGGCGGGGCCTGGAGAGGCTGTCAGGTGCGTGGCAGTAGTCAAGGCGTGAACGGTCCGCCGTCGGTTGCGACTACGGTTTTCAACGGCATGGTCTATGTGCTGATCCCCGTGACTTCAGATCCTACTGACGTGCCAACGTGGAGTTCGATCAAACTCTGCTACTTCTATTACTCTTGTGACCCTTACCCTCCGACCATCTATGAGGAAGAAATCGACTGGGCCAGCGGCCTCAATACGATCGCCGAGCCTTGCATCACCTATGACGCCGATTACAATCTCCATTGCGTCTGGAAGAACAATAATGAGATAGTCTATCGAACGCGCAGTCCTTCCGGCACCTGGAATCCACCGCTCAGTCAGCCGGCTACATTGGTGTCAGCTGCCAGCCCTGTTCCCGACTTCACGCCTTTTGTGGAGATCTACGGCACATGGCTCGCCGCAGTTTGGTGCTCAGAGCGGACCTCCGGCCAGCGGAACTCAAGGGAGATCTACCGGAGAAGGAAGAACTTGGGTACAGGTCAATGGGATCTTACATCAGCCAACTACAGCGATTCCCCTGGTTTGCCCTCCGAATATCCGGTCAATGCCGGTGTGGACTTCTCGGTCTGGCCGGAAAGCGCGGTTGCCGGCAATCGGTTCGACATCCGTTACAAGAGCGACACCTATGGGACCGGCTGGGTTGCTGCGCTTCAACCTCATGAATACTACTGCCACAGCCAGATACAGCGGGACGGGACACCGTGGATCCTGTACACGGTTTTCACCCGCGGCAATGCTGCACCCTACTACTTAGTCGCCGATACCAACTGTTTCGGTGGTTCGTTCGGCGGGTCGGCATTCTACACGGTGGAGACCGGGGACTCCATAGCATCCCCCTTCTGCCTGCAACGCGATGCCGCCATCCGATACAGCGGTTACAGGGTTGACCACGGGACTAGTGAGATCAGCTACAACCTGCACTTCCTCGATCCGGTCTATCCGGCGCATATCCTCAAAGGAACGCTCTACTTCGAAGGGACTGGTCAGAGGACGCATCAGATACTCGTCAACAATACCGAAAAGCTATCGGCAAAGGTCAATGCTGGTCAGGCTTATCCCTTCGAGATATCGATTCCGCGTGAGCTGTATCAGGCTGATCACCGCATAACCCTGACGCTAAGAAGCCCTACCGGTACCGGTGTCTATCTTGCGGGATTAGAGGTCATTCGAACCGTTGAAGGGAAGGCTGTTGGTGGCGGAAGTGGCGTACAATCAGCGGAAACGAAGGACTTGAATCAGAAAACCTATCTGCGGGTACAGCCGAATCCGGCAAGGACCAAGGCCGTGATCTCATACTCGATGCCAGGCGCAAGGAGGCTTTCGCTCAAGGTCTTTGATGCGACCGGACGGTTGGTCAGGCAGTTCAAGCGCCTGCCCGATCGCCAGTGGTCAATCGTGTGGGACGGTCGCGACCAAGACGGCGTTACAGTCTCCAAAGGCATCTACTTCATCGAACTGGTATCAGGCAAGGATGTAAGGACGGAGAAACTCGTGATAACAAGATAAGGAGGATTGTGGGGCGAGAGAGGTCACCTCTCTCGCCCCGTTTTCTCATGAGAAACCTTCTTCTAGTCCTCGGTACATGTTCAGTGCTCAATGCGGTCAGTTTCCGTCTGGTCTCTACGATTCCTTATGGGGAGCAGGGTTTCCGTTATGTTCCGTGTTTTGACAGCGATAACGACGGTTTGCTGAATTTTGCTTTTGAGACCGTCTCATCCGGCCGTGCCCAGGTGCAATTCTGGGAATACAGGGCCTATGACCGTTTTGTTCTCGATGATTCCATCATCACGCGAGGCGGCGTGCAAACCGTGGGCTTTCTTGATACTGATTCTTTGGTCGACATGCTGCACTCGACCTCGGATACGTTGCGCGTCTTCGAGTCCCCGAGCGTCAACTCTCATCCAAAACAGGTGGTCTGGCGCTGGGGGGGGGCCGCGGGCGGCCCCTTGGTTGCCAAGATCTGCGATCTTGACCAGGACAACAAACGCGAGCTGGTTGCCTCTTTTGGTTGTTGTTCGTTGCTGGTTTTTGAGAACACGGGTGACAATCAGTACGACAAAGTGTGGGGTGATACGCTTGATCGCGGTTTCTTCAACTTTTGCGTGGGGGATTTTGATCTTGATGGGAAAACCGATTTTGTGACCGGCCAGACTGACCAAGGCCAGATCGCGCCTAATGTCCATCTTTTCGAGTGTTTTGGCGACAACGACTATCGGAAGGTCTTCATGGATTCATTGCCGACACCGAACAATGGACGTGATCTCTTCTCTGGCAATGACATGGACGGTAATGGCAAACCTGAGTTTCTGATCAATTCATCACGTGGTGGCGGTGACTGGATCATGGTGCTCTGGCTTTATGAAATGACAGGTGACAATCGCTATGACTATTTCTGTGTGGACTCAATAGGCCCGATCCCTGGGCGGACCGAGGCTTATGCGAGTCTCTGTGCGGACATTGATGCTGACGGCAAGGATGAGATCATCTGGTCGGTCCGGAACAACTGGTTGGTCTATAAGGCGGTTGGTGTGCATCAGTATCAAAGGATCTTTAATGCCTATCCCTTACCTGGGGGGAGTGGGGTTGACTGCACGGTATTAAATTCTGCTGATTTCAATGGCAATGGTTATCCGGAGGTCGTCGAGTCAGCCTTCCGCAATGCCATCCCTCCTGAGCATTGGACCAAGATCTGGGAAATCGAAGGTGTCCGGCTCCACCGCCCCAACGGCGGTGAGGTCTTGACCCCCGGCTCTCAATTCTCCATAACCTGGGAGAAGTTTACTCCGCCCGGGGCAGATTCGTTCACTCTTTTTGTCTCTTACAACAACGCTCTAACGTTCGAAACGATCACAACGGGATTAACGGCTACCGACACCCTCTTTCTTTGGAGCGTCCCAGATACGCTGTCCGACAGCGTTAAAATCATGATCTGGGCCTACGGCCCGCCACGGCCGGGGCAGGATGTCCCGCGAGGGACGGCGTGGGATTTTTCGGACTCAGTCTTCAGCATCCGCCAGACCGGCGTCGGCGAAGGGGCGATGGGCAATAGGCAATGGGCAGGATTACAGATAAGACAGAATCCGGCAAGGAAGGCCTTGGGCGTGAGGCGAGGGGCGATAGGCAATGGGCAAGAGGCAAAACTGCAAATATACGACGTAAGCGGGAAGATGGTGAAAGACGTGGGTGTTGTCCCTCCCGGGCGCTGGGTCACGGTTGACTTGAGTCCGGGGATATACTTCGTGCGGCTGGAAGCCGAAGGGAAAGCGGTCACAAGGAAAGTCGTGGTGGTGGAGTGATGAGTTATTGCTACCCCGTGTGCACCGTGTGCATTCAGTCATCTGGAATGGCCGTGACGACAACGGCCGGGTGCTGCCGCCAGGGATGTACTTTGTGACGTTGAGGGCGGGAACTGAGTCAAGGGCAGGGAAAGTCGTTATTGCCAGGTAGCGACTTGCATTTTTTCCGGTCACCACAATCATCTTCGGGTGGCTTGAAGAAGTACTTAACCACAACACACAAGCTTCACGACTATGTCCACGCTGTGTCTCGTAGAGATCGGAGAGAGACGTATGATTCGTTAGCACTAGACAAAAGAAGCCCTTTTGTATAATTCTAGGCAGGATTTACGCACAAATCAAGGCTTGACAAGTATCTTTTATCGGCTAATATTATACAAAAGCTGAAAATGTATAATCCTATTGCCGCGGTTAAGTCAATCACTCATAGAAGTGCGATAGTGCCTTACCTTACGGTTGAAGAGGTCCGCCGCATCGCCGAGTCCGTGAAAGACGATAGACGAAATGGCGAACGGAACTATCTGTTGATTAGAACCTTGTTCGAAACGGGCTTAAGAATATCCGAGGCTCTGTCGCTTACACCGAGACTCATTAGCGATTACGAAGGGCATGCCGTGGTGCATGTCCGCGGCAAAGGCAACAAACCTCGCATGGTTGCGTGCCCAGATAATTTGGCTCACCAGATACGAAGCTACGCTTACATCGAGAAGTTGGGTTTAGATGAAAAGCTGTTCGATATTAATCGGCAAAGAGCCTGGCAGATTGTGAAAAAGGCTGCCGGTGAAGCAGGGGTCAACAAACACGTCTACCCGCACCTTTTCCGGCATTCAGACGCGATAGAAAGACTGAGACAGACGGGGAACCCAAAGGCGCTGCAATATCATTTAGGCCACAGCTCGACGCTGATGACGATGCGGTATTTAACAACATTGACGATTGAAGATGCGTTGAAGATACAGCAGGAGGTGAGATTTGAAAAGTAAGAAAAGAATCTGCATTTTTGTTTCGCCTATACCGCCGAATTGGGAGTATAGACGCACCTATTTCGCATATACCCAAGTTAGGCGAAACGGGCACGCACATAGGAACACATAGGAGTACGGAGCAATGACTGGTAAGCAAACAGCTTCAGATGGGACAAGTACTATCAACAAACTCAGTATTGTCCTTTTCATTCTTGTCGGAATCGTTTTGATTGCCGTGTCGGTTGCACTCCCCCATGACGGTATTGGCGGATACGGGCGTGAATTTCTGAAGGAACTAGGGGTCATTGTCCTTGCCGTTTTTACAGTTTCCTGGATTTATGAGAAACTGGTGGCGCACCGACACCTTGTGGAGTTCCAAAAAGTGCTCAACACTCAGCTCCACCAGCTTGAAACCAAATCAGCTGCTTGTGACAGATTAGGTATCTCAGAAATATTCCCAACGCGTGATGTTTTCGAAGCTCAGTATCCGCTTGCAGACTTCACATCCAAACTGGTCCCCAATTCGGAGTTTCGAATCGTAGCTCGTAGTCTATACCTCTTGATGAACAAACCTAAACCAATCAAGGATGCGATTCAACGTGGGGTTCACGTCAAGCTTTGTCTGTTCAGTCCAGATGCGCCGACGGCTGATGTAGAGAAGATACCCGACTTGGAAATCAGTGATATCCAATCCACCATTTCTACCTTCAGGAAGAACTTCGTTGATTGGGTCACCAGGACCAAGCTGTCGGGTTCGCTCGAACTCCGTTATCACCAAGTCCATCTCTTCGATAGCTACACTACCGCCAACATTGGTAGTCGATCAATCGGCATATGGGATTTGAGCTTCGGTCGTGATACCACTTCAAAACGAATTCTCGTGGTTGAACTGAATCGAGGACTCGGTGCTGACCTTTCAAAGCGATACGATGCAATTTGGAAGAATGCCGTTCCCAAGTTCAAATACGGGGGAGAAGTAGTGTCACTAAATGAACTCTAGATCATGCGTGCCCCAGCGGTTAACAGCAGTAGCAACGACGCTCGTTCATTTGGAAAAGCGCTCGACAAATTGTACTCGCTCAACGCCGCACTCATTTTTAAAAAAGCGTGGAGTGCGGCGCTGCGTTGCTGCTGCGGACGTTATGTGAAATATTACCACTAGAGAATATGACTATCCAACAGGAAATTGAGAACGTAGGTAGCGGAGCTAGATTCCGTCGAGCAGACTTGCATATTCATTCATTCGGCCAAAGAGGAACGACTGATGTCAAGGACAGCACCATGACTCCAACTGCCATAGTCGATGCTGCGCTTGCTCAGAACCTTGAAGTCATCAGCATCACGGATCATAACTCTGTCGGCAACGTTGGGGAAGCGCTGTCCTATGCGGATGGTAAGCCAATCGTTGTCATACCGGGCATTGAAGTGTCTACCACTCAAGGCCATATTCTTTGCTACTTTCCAGCTTTTCGTGACTTAGAGACCTTCTATGGAAAGCTGGACATCTCACCAGACAGGCAGACATGCAATCAAGGAATTGTTCAGTGCTTGGACCTTGCCGCGAGTTACTCAGGATTTGGCATTGGAGCCCACATTGAAATGGAAGCCAGCTTTGAATTCATGATTCCTAAGTACGGTCCGCACAAAGAGGCGATACTTGCTCACCCAACTCTCCTTGGTGTTGAGGTGCTCAAGAAGGAAAACTTGGTGTGGTTCACAGAGAAGGACGCCAACCCCGACAGAAAAAGACTGTTTGCATTACGAAAAGAAAATCTTGACCGAGAAGACGGATATGCTCTTGCAAAGGTAATGTCTTCGGATGCTCACACTCTCAGAGCGCTGGGCGTGAATGCAGCCGGAAACAAGAGGCTAACTAGGTTGAAGATGGATGAGTTGTCTTTTGGTGCTTTTCGAATCGCGCTTCTTGATCCTACTTCAAGGGTTCGAATTGAGGAAGAGTTGCCTGCCTTTGTTCCGAGATTCGTCGGAATGAAGATCGAGGGTGGTTTCTTAGACGGTGAAGTAGTTAGTTTCAATCCGAATCTTACCTGCATCATCGGTGGTAGAGGCGCTGGGAAATCCACAATGCTGGAATCAATCCGAGCTGCATCGGGTAACCCATCAGAATCTTCCCTGATCGACAGCGAGGTCTGGCCAAACAGCATTACCCTTGTATTTGAAGATGAGGCGGGACGTCAGCAGGTTTTCCGACGAACAAAACTAGAGGAAGTATCCAACTTGACAGACCCAGTCAATGGCATACAACGAATACCGGTTGAATGCTATGGACAAGGTGAAACTGCGGCCAAGATACAAAACTGCGACAAAGACCCTTCAATTCTCCTCTCTTTTCTGGACGAGTTTACTGGTGTATCGGATATTAGAACACAAGAGGCAAGCATAAGGGAGCACCTCATTGAGAATCAAACCTTGATCGAGACTCTGGGTCTCGATGTCAAGAGTATTCCCGATGTCCAGAAGACGAAGAAAAGCACAGAGGATAAGATTCGGCTCTTAAAAGAACAGAAGGTAAGCGAAATCGTCAAGTTCGAAGAGAGTCTTGCCAACGGACGAGCGTTTCGTGAGAATCTCAAAAACGATCTATCAACCCTTGCTAAGAACATCAAGACCAGCCTGAGTGACAAGTCCCTTTTTAACCGAGTTCTCGGATTGGACGACTCGACCTTGATTGTGGGAAAAGAAGAGTTCGACAAAATCAAGAATATCATCTCTGAATTCTCCAAGGGCATCGAAGGCGTTTCAGGTAGACTTGAGAAAGACACTAATCAAGTGACCGAGCAACTCAAGCAATTGCTGACCGATTGGCGATCCAAAGAATCGGGTCTTCTTGAGAAGATTGAAGCAAAGCGGAAAGAGCTCGAAGGTCAAGGAATCTCTTGCGACATGGCTTTCATCAAAAAGGTAACTCAGGATGCCGCAAACTACGCAAGGAGGCTCGAAGAACTTAAGGCAAAACAAACAAGTCTCGTAGAAGCACAAAAGGAACGAAAGAAACTACTCCAAGAACGGAAGGAGATCAAGAGCCGTATTCATCAAACTCGGCAGGCATGGGCGGACTCTATCAATGATATTCTTAGGGAAACAGTTATCGACTATCGTGTGACCATAAAATTTCAGGAAGGTTGCTACTCGCCAGACCTCCAACAGTTCTTGAAAGACACAATGGGTTGGCGAACGTCACAAGTGCCAAAAGCTGCTCTAATTTCTGTCAGTTTTAGTCCCTTGGATTTGCTTACCGTCGTAGCGTCAAAGAACACGACAAGACTCGAAAGCATAGTAGACGACAAACAGAGTAGGGTTTTCAATCGGGCAGCAGCCAACGAGATCATTACTCAACTCGGTTCCTTAGAGAACCAACACCGCCTACAAAACATGCCCTTCGAAGACTTCCCAGAGATCACCGTGACCAAGTTTCAGGACGGTGCAGATGGATCAAGGGTACCAATAGTCAAGAGCTTCACAAAACTCTCTATAGGTCAACAGCAGTCAATTCTTCTTTCCATACTTCTGTACTCTAAGAGCAAGTATCCTCTACTAATCGATCAGCCTGAAGATAACCTCGATGGTGAATTCATCTATCGAACAATTGTAAGGAATCTCAAGCGAATTAAGGAGCACCGTCAGATCATAATAGTCACCCACAACGCAAACATAGCCGTGTTGGGCGACACCGAGTTGCTCATTCCGCTCAAGAGCACAAGTGACAAGGCTTTCGTCCTGCAGAGAGGTTCAATTGACAATGAGGAAACGAAAGCAATCACATGCGATGTCTTAGAAGGGAGCGCACAGGCCTTCAAAAGACGCATGGAGATATATGGAATTCGATAGAGTGGCAATACTGCACATAACACGCATAAAAATGAATCGTGATTTAACTATATTGAAGTCTGACGTTTCGCGTTTAGACACATTGTGTCGCTCACGGAAAATGGACTGCCGCATTCAACCTTAAAGTGCAACGAACTGATACGTCTGTATCTCGTAGAGAAAAGTAATAGTTTTCCATGGCATCCTATTATACGACATCTCTTTCTGCTCCTCAAGTGTTGCACTTCTAAATTGAACTGGCGCCTCCTTAATACATTTCCCCCGTTAAAATCAAAAAATATTCGGCATGGCTGAGGGCTTTCGATAACCCTTGACAATCCGAGTGGTTGGGGTATAATCGGGCGTGATGGAGAGGATGCCCATGAATGGACTCTATTGCGGGGCAATCCGAGCCTTAAGGGGGACACGCGACAAGACGCCAACCGGACATGATTGAAGTGACCAGACCGGGGATGAAACCTACGTTCGAGACAGCATTCGAAACGGTTCAGGAACTCGTTAGGGTTTTCGAGGCGAACAAGCACGCCTACCTGGGACCGGATTACCTGGAAGCGGAAGCGCGCAAAGACTTCATTGATAAGTTATGGATTGCCCTTGGCTGGGATGTGAACCACGATCAGCAGACGAACCCGTACGAGCAGGAAGTCAAAGTCGAGCGGGGCGTCACAATGGGCAGCGGTAAGCGCCGAGCGGACTACGCTTTCTATCTTGCTCCCAATTTTCACGATGTCCGCTTGTTCGTCGAAGCGAAGAAACCCTTTGTTGAAATGGCAACGAACGAGAACTACTTTCAACTGATTCGATACGGCTGGAGTAGCGACACACCACTCGCCGTGCTCACCAATTTTGAGCAATTCCACATCGTTAATTGCCGTTACAAACCCGATATTGAGACGGCGCTCAACCGAGCTGTCGTTAAGTACTACTACACTCACTATACTAAGCGCGATAAGTTCGCGGAAATCTACTGGCTGTTCTCCCGGGAAGCCGTTGGCAGCGGTTCGCTGGAGAAACGCGCCAAGGAATTCCCCAAGCCGCGCGGCAAGGCCGTGCAACGCGGCCTGTTCGCCGGGGGTTCCCAGGGCATTGGCGAATCCTTCCTGGGCGAACTCGACGAGTACCGCACCGCCTTGGCCCGGACCTTCAAGAGCCTGAATCCGAACCTCGATAGCGAGACGTTGACGGAACTCGCCCAACGCGTCCTTGACCGCCTCGTCTTGCTCCGTTTCCTCGAAGACAAGGGTATCGAAGCGCAGCGCCTTGTGGAACGCTTCGGGGAGAAGGGTACGGCGTGGGAAGACTTCATCATGGCCAGCCGCCGCCTCGACAGCATATACAACGGCATCGTCTACAAGCACCATGACATCCTTGACTGCGCCGAGTTCCGTGTGGACGACGCTACATTCGCCAACATTTGCGAAAGTCTCGCCCACATCAATTCTCCCTACAACTTCAACGTCATACCGATCCACATTCTCGGCTCAATCTATGAACGCTTCCTCGGCAAGGTCATAGTAGCTACCGATAAACGCGTCAAGGTCGAAGAGAAACCGGAAGTCCGCAAAGCCGGTGGGGTCTATTACACCCCCGAATACATCGTCCGCTACATCAGCGCGAACACGGTGGGCAAACTCATCGCCGACAAGACTCCCAACCAGATCACGGAGATGCGCTTTGCCGACATCGCCTGCGGCAGTGGCTCGTTCCTGCTTGGCGTCTTCGACCTGTTGCTGAAACACCACGGCCTCTACTACAACAACTACCCCAGCAAAGCCCGCAAAAGTGACTGCATCAAGCGCGACGGAAAACTCTACCTCTCGCTGCACAAGAAACGGCAAATTCTTCTCAACAACATCTACGGGGTGGATATCGATGCCCAAGCCGTCGAAGTCTGCCAACTCTCGCTCTACTTGAAACTACTACAGGAAGAGACAGAGGCCAGCGCCCAGCAGTACCTTTTGGACTTCGCGAAACAGGCCCTACTCCCGCCGCTCTCCAAGAACATCGTTTGCGGCAACTCCCTCATCGGCACGGACATTCTGGATGGTCAGCTTTTCGCCAACAGCGAGGAGCGTAAACTGAACGCGATGAACTTCGTGGACACCTTCCCCGAAGTAATGAAACGCGGCGGCTTTGATGCCATCGTCGGCAACCCACCGTACGTCCAGATTGAGAACATTCCGCAGACGGAGAGAGACTACTTCGTGCGGACATACGGCGAGCATGGCAAGCTTGGTAAGCGGTATGACATCTATCAGGTGTTCGTGCTTCGCGCGCTTTCAATACTCAAATCACAAGGCCGTTTCGGTTACATCCTGCCGAACACGTTCCTTATGGGACATTCGTATCGCGTTCTACGCAGAATCATCTGTCAGACGGCATGCATAGAAGAGTGTGTTGATCTGCCCCAAGGAGTGTTCCATGGCGTGACTCTTGACAACGTGTTGCTTTTCTTGCGGCGCGAGCCAGACGCCAAGAAGCGAGAATCGCATCAGATACAGGTTAATAATCTCGCACCCAAGAGCGACAAGGCACGCGTTTACGCGAGGAATTGGGACGAATGCTTCAAGATCATTCAGCGTTCCCTCACAAACGTCAATGACTATAAGCTCAACGTTCACACTAACCCGCAACAAGCCGACTTCTTTCGCAAACTGGAAGCTGTATCGGTTCGACTGGGCGAGATCACGGAATCAAGCCAAGGCATCATTCTCTACAGGACCGAAGACGATTCTCGGAAGTCGAAATACACCGGGACACACCGGAAAGCGGGCTGGAAGAAACTTCTTCGGGGCAGGAACATTGGCCGTTACGAAACAAAGTGGGGCGGCGAGTACGTCCTCTACGGACCGTGGCTATGGTGTCCGAGACACGAGAAGTTTTTCGGACAACCAAAGATTCTCCTCCAGGCTATGCGTAACAAATCGTTGGTGCGTCGACTGGTCGCGACTTACGATGACGAAAATCACTACAATGCTCACAACCTTGCCAACATCATTGCGAAACAGGGTTCGGGTTACGGTCTGGACTACGTCCTGGGCTGCTTTAACTCGACGCTTCTCAATTTCTGGTACAAGGCACACTTCCCCAATGTGAACATCAATCCCAATGATTTTCGTGAGATTCCCATCCGCCGGATCAACTTCGCCGATGCCATAGAAAAAAACCGCCATGACGAGTTGGTGGCGAAGGTTGAGGCGATGCTGAAGGCAAAGAAGGAGTTGGCGAAGGCGCGGACCGACAAAGACAAGACTTACTACGAAAGCAGGTGCGCCAGCCTCGACCGCCAGATTGACCGGCTCGTCTACGACCTCTACGGATTGACTGTGGACGAGATTAAGCTGGTCGAGGACACGCAGGTAGGCGATGCCGCACGGCCCTAAAATGCAGCAGCTACTCATCTTGGAGCAGAGAGCTGAGCCGCGAAAGGCGAGAAGAGCCGGGGCAAGACTCTCTACTCGCGCCGCGAACGTCCTCAAACGGGCGGGGATTGACACCCCTGGGCAGCTGCAGGCGGTCAAGCCAAGAGATCTGCTCAAGGTCTACGGATGTGGGCTGAAGACTTGGAGGGAAATTATGAAGCACAGGAAGATGTTGTTTCAGAACCGGATGGGACATTGAGGCTGAACGGCAAGAAGCTGACTATCGGCCGGTTAGCGCGTCAGTTAGTTGGCAAGCTGGCGATAACCGGCACAGTCGTAAAAACGGTCAATGAGTTGGCGGGGGTCTAATGTCTACGTGAAAAACTGGAGGTAAGATGAGATGGGTATTGATGGGTTGTATCGCAGCATTCTTTGTTTGTTCCTGCACAATCGCCACGATGGGGTCATTGAGCCAGGCCGAGCGCGACGCGATTCAAACGGCCACCTTTCATGGCAACTATACGGCGGTGTTTCAGGCAGTGATTGACGTTCTCGAAGAAGGCGGGTACTTCATTACTACAATGGACAAAGAGCCTGGGGTGGTCAATACAGAGTGGAAAGAAGGCGCGACCAGCACAACCGAAAGCATTTTCATTGGCGACAACGTTCGCCGTCGAGTGTCCGCAAAAGTGAGCCCAGTCAATGATTCAACGTGTTCCGTTCGCCTTCGCGGACTTATTCAAACAAGAAGTAGAGGCGGATGGGGCGGCACAGAAACACAAATGACCGTTAAGCGCGTACGCGAATCGTGTCAAAAGTATTTCGCGCAGATACAGGCGAAACTGGAGGCCAAATGAAGTCAATCATAACTATCTGCATCCTGGCGTCTGTGTTGATGGCACAAACGCCGGTCAGCGATTCGGTAGCAATCTATAACATCCGCACCATGATGGGTCGGAGCGGGGCGGAACTCAGGAGCGCGAGCAATCGTCTGTTCGGCGCGATAGTCGTGAGTAGCTTTGGATTTGGTTTTAGCTTTCTACTTATGGGGGCCAACGTCTGGACCGACACCGCCGAGGAATATATAGGGCCGGGCATTATTATCGGGGCCAATATCGGCGCACTGGTACTTACTTTCCTCGCATGGCACGACATCCACCAGGCTGGCAAAGCCCTGACAACCCCTGAAAGACTTCCGAGATCCGAAAGGCCTTTGATACCCTTCTTCCCAGGAGATGGCAAGTGATGAAAGAAAAAGCGATGTCCCCCAAGCTCCGCTTCTGGTTCTGACAATCTCTGGAGACAGAGCGAAAAACAGAGAGCGCAGTCTTGCGAATCTCAAGCCCGGATGTCGAGGTTGACCTGTAGTGCTTCTATGGGTGGCAAATCTAAAGTGACAAAGAGTTTCAATAAGAAGCTCAATCTGCAATTATCCGGTGCGAACGTTCGATAATATCCTATCGTACAATCGTTTAACCGCCACCATAAAAAAGAACACAAGTCTACTGGCCCCTCTACAGCCGGAGAGCGGCAGCAGTATTGCGATTTCCGCCGCATATATGGCATAAACCCTGCGCCCGGTAGGTTCAAGTGCCATATCTGTAGCACCCTTACCCGGATATCGCTTATGTCAGAGGGCAGTATTCAGAGAAACCGACACCTGCCAGAACCCCCTTCCCAAGCCCGTAGGCGCGTTTCTGCAAACCCTTATAAAATTTGCCTATCCGCGAAATCGACGCAACAGCAGCGACGGAAATGGGCTCCACGGCCATTCTGGCGGGATTCTTCGTCTTTCAACACCATTAGAGGTATTTCGTCTGACCAGTCACACTACATATATATAGGTATCAAAAGGGCTACCCCTACACGAAAGAAAAGACTTGCCAAGTTGGGCTGTAGTGGTTATAATTACCACAATGAAGATCGATATAGCCCGAGTAAGTGATACAAGAGCTCTTGGCAAGAGCGGCGATTTTAACGAGTTCATAGCCCGATTCTTGGCGGCTCAGGACGTTAAGCTGAGCTTTAAGAAGACCTACGAGCGGGGTTTGAGGCAGTTCTTGACTTGGTTAGAGCGGAGCGGGGATCAGAATCCTACAAGGGAGACGGTCTTGAGCTACAAGAACTCTCTTGAGGCTCAAGGGCATTGGGCTGGATAGCGTGCGGCTCGCGGCTCACAGTCTCCGGCATACGGCTATTACGCTCTCGCTCCTGGGCGGGGCTACGATCCAAGAGGCTCAAACCCTGGCTCGGCATAGCAACATCAATACAACCCTGATTTACGCTCATAACATAAACCGCATAGCACAAGCTCCAGAGCGAAAGATAGACGCTATCCTTGCCGGGGGCTTGAGTGCTTGAGGTAAACACAGTAAACCGAGTAAACATAGAACACAGGATAAACAGAGCAAGAGAATCGGGAATGAATAAATCTGAGACAAGGCAGTTAATAAGGTTAATGGCCCAAGAACTCAACGAAGAAAAGCGGTATCGCTTTGATGTTCTTGGTGAAGGTGGCCACTATTCCGAAGAACAGAAAAAATACGTCTTTAATTTAATGGCTAAAAGTGGCATTAGAGCAACGGCAAGGATCTTACAAATACCTCGCAGAACCATACAAAGATGGTGTACTAGACAAGATATTACATACCCGTTAAGCGTTGTCCTGATTGGGTTTACGAGTGGGCTGAGAGAAGAAGAAAAACACGGGAATTCTGGGCATAGAAAGGATATATTTACTAAAATGTTGCCACTTAAAAGGCAGGGTAACCAATGGACAGTAAACCGAGTAAACACAGTAAACATGACAATAGGGCGAAGTGGCTAAGGTGCTTGACTACCTCAAGCGGAAGTGGTGGTTTGTGCTCTTGTGCCTTGTGCTTGCGGTGCTTTCAGTCATTGTCTGGAGAGACGCTCTAAGACCTCTGCCCGCGCCGGCCGCAAGGACCCAGACGAAAGCGGGAGTCTAATGGAGACCAAAGACCACTTAGCCGAGATCTACTCGCTCATAGACATTGAGGCGGCTCTCCCTGAACTAAACCCCAGGGACAAGGGGAGCTACTACGAGCTTGACTGCCCGAAGTGCGGGACGAGCAAGCGAGCCTACTTCTACAAGGGCTCTTCTGTCATTCTCTGCAATCGGCGGAATGAGTGCGGCAAGCATACAAGCCTCTGGGATTATGTCCAGGGCAGGGGCGGGATCTCCAATGCTGACACGCTCAAGAAGCTTGCGGAGTTGGCCGGCTACGCTCTCCCCTCTCTTAACCCTGAGACCCAGGAGCGAATCAAGACAGCCCGGGAGCGGGCAAGCCTCTTTGAGGCCGTCTTGGACTACTTCAAGGCTCAGCTATGGACTGACGAGGGGCGAGCGGTCTTGGAGGACCTCAAAGGACGGGGCTACACAGAGCAGGAAGTAGCCGGCATGGAGTTGGGGCTCTTCCCCTCTCCGGCTAAGCTCAAAGCTTACCTTGTAAACACAGTAAACCCAGTAGACACGGTTTACAGCCTGGGGCTTACGGTCAAGGGGCTGGGCGAGACTCACAAGCTGGTTATCCCCTACCGAGACCCGGCCGGGCGGCTCAAGGGTTTCCTAATTAGGGCAATAGACCCGAAAGTAAAGCCCAAGTATCTCTTCTCGGCTGGGCTTGAGAAAGACACGCTCTTCAACCTACACCGGGCGAGAGCGGGCGGGCGGGGCGAGTTCATACTGGTAGAGGGCTACCTTGACGCCCTCATAGCTACTGAGCGGGGGCTCTCCGGGGTTGTGGCGATCGGCGGGGCGGATCTGACCCAGAGACAGCTTGAGACCGCCCTCCATTACGGGGCTAAGCGGTTTACGCTTGCCCTGGACAATGACCCGGCAGGGCAGGACGGCACAGAGCGAACCCTGGATTTGCTTGACGGGCAGAGCATACCGGGCTTTGTGGTAGCTCTTCCCCAGGACTACAAAGACCCAGACGAGCTCATAAAAGCCCGGGGCATTGAGCCATTCAAGCAGCTTGTGGAGCGGGCGGAGAGTGAGGGCAATTGGCGAGCCCAGCGGCTACTCGGTAAGCATGACCTGACCATAGCCAAAGAGCGGCGAGCGGTGCTTGACCAGGCGATAGACACGGCTAACGGCATAGACCCGATAAACGCTCAAGACTTACTGGACAAGGTGAGAGAGGCTGCCGGTATCGGGGAGAACCTCTTCGAGCCTTACCTTGCTGAGCGGAGGCTCCGGCAAGACCAGGAGCGGCTCAGGCAGGGCTACCAGGGTCTCTTGAGGGACGGCGAGCGGCTCTTAGCAGACGGCAAGCTTGAGGACGTGGAGCGGCTCATAGAAGAGCAGGGGCGAGAGCTCAGGGCAAAGGCTACAACCCGAACCGTGAGACCCTACCGGCTGAGTGATTTACAGGCGGAGATAACCCAGACTGCCCCAGGGCTCAGGACCGGCTACCCCAGCTTAGACCGGCTGGTAGCGATTCCCCAGGCGGCTATCACTATCGTAGCCGGTAGACCCTCTCACGGTAAGACTACAGCCCTACTCAATCTCATGATCAATATGACCCGGGACTACCAGGACAAGACCTTTGTGCTCTTCTCCTACGAAGAGCAACGGCGGCAGATTGGGCTCAAGCTCCTGGACATTCTGAGCGGGGCAGTCCTAGACTCAGCCCGAAACCTGAGAGAGCTTGAGGACTACCTGAGAGCGGGCAAGACTGACAACGAAAAGATAGAGCAGGGCAAGGAAGAGCTCGGCAAGCTCCTAGACACAGGGCGGATACTACTCATAGAAGAGCCCTACACGGTAGAGGACTTGGCGGATACCTTGACCGCTCTCTCAGGGCAGTTCTCAATCGGGGCGGTCTTGATCGATTACATTCAGAAAGTCAAGATACGGGGCAAGTTTCCTACCAGGCAGGTAGAGCTCCAGCGAATCTCTGAGCGAATCCTGGAGACCGCCAAGAGCCTGAGCTTGCCCGTTATCCTAGGGGCTCAGTTAGGCAGAGACCCAAACCGCACAGACAAGGTAAGGCTGGACAACCTCAGAGAGGCCGGCGACATTGAGCAGGACGCTAACCTTGTCCTGGGGCTCTTCAACCCGGCAATGGAAAAAGCCCAGGCAGAGGGCGAGTGGCTCAAAGACCCAGAGGTAGACCTCAAGGTAACGGTGCTCAAGAACCGCAACGGGGCGGTTAATGAAGACATGCTCTTGAGGTTCAACCGACCGCTCTTGACCCTAAGCGAGCCCCAGGGCGGCTCTCCCTGGTCTTGACCATGAGCAACGCTACCCTTTACGTTCAAGACCTCAAGCGGAGACGCGCCGGGACGCGATTAAAGGCGGGGCTTCCTTGTCCGCCGACGCTGGCCAGGCCGAAGGAAAGCGTTTGATGTATCGGAAATCCATTCCGGCTTGTAGGCCCAATTAGGATTGAAAGACGATCTATGTGAATATGCCAATCAAGAGAAAAAAAGAAGATGGACACCCTCTGTTGCGTGCCGAACTCAGCGGTATCGGTCACGTTGTTCCCATTTCCCCGTGCTCGCACGGCTTTCGCCTGCACTATGAACATCCGAACGGCAAGCTATTCCAAGGTGATTCGATAGACTGGCTCGCATCTCTCGCTACGGGAACCCTCGATCTGATTTTTGCTGACCCGCCTTACAACATCAGGAAAGCGAACTGGGACCATTTCGAGAGCCACGACCACTACGTGGGGTGGTCGCGCGAGTGGCTGGAGCAGGCGGCGAGGGCTTTGAAAAAGACGGGTACGCTGTACGTGTGCGGCTTCTCTGAGATTTTAGCTGATGTTAAGGTGGCTGCGATGCCTTTCTTTAAGGGGTGCCGCTGGATCATCTGGCACTATAAGAATAAGGCCAATTTAGGAAGCGATTGGGGAAGATCGCACGAGAGCATCGTCCACTTCCGCAAGGGAAAGGATTTCACGTTTAACATTGACGACATACGGATTTCGTATGGAGCGCACACGTTGCGTTATCCCAGCCATCCTCAAGCTGAAACGAGCAGCTTTGGAAAGAATGGCAACGGGAAGAACCGCGAGAATTGGATTCCTAACCCGAAGGGAGCCAAGCCCAAAGACGTGATGGACATTCCGACTACCTGCAATGGCATGGGAGAGAAAACTCCCCATCCGACACAGAAGCCAGAAGAGCTACTGCGCAAGCTCGTGCTGGCATCGTCTAATCCGGGGGACCTCGTAGCCGATCCATTCTCGGGGTCGGGCACAACCCTGGTTGTAGCTGAGCAACTCGGGCGCAGGTGGTGTGGGTGTGATTGTAATAAGGAGTACAACGAATGGGCCGTCAACCGCTTGGAGAATGTTGTCCCGCGCTCGGTGGCGGACTGGATCAGGTTCGACATTGAAACAGCGCAAAGGCGGGAGAGTATACGATGAACTTGGGGAATCTGGTTCGCACGGCTTCAAACAAAGAGAACTTCACAGAGTTGCAGCATTACTTGGGGTTCTGCCAAGAGTTCTTGGCTTTCATAGCGCTTCCGGGTGCCATACAGGCTGTGATCGTCTCGCGAAACGAGAACCATTACCAATTTCTCCAGTTCAAGAATGCAGAGTTCAGCATTTCGAGGCCACTGAACTCAAAACTGCTTTACACGGGCAAAGGGGTAAAGAACCAACTCGCTCAATTCCTCAAGGTAATCGCTGACGTTAAGGCGATGGATACTCCCGCTAATCGGGAGGTTGTCAACCGTTCCATCTATACCGTTCAGCAGTCAATCGGGGCTTGCCTGGACGCACTGCCAGCAGGCCAATCGAACACGGCCAGGAAGATCAACGGGGATTTGTTCGAGCGGTTCATCCGCCTGCTCCTTGTCCGGGTGGGAATCGAATGCACTTCTGGTGTGGTGAATGTGCCAGTGAAGGTGGATGGTGTGGAAGAGTTCTCGATGAGCTATCAGCACGACCTTATTATAAAATTGGGGACGCTAGTGAAGATTATTGGGTCTGTTAAAACCAGTAGCAAAGACCGGCTGGACAAGATTTTTATCGACAAATTCTTGCTGGCGAAGCTCACTGGAAAAGACATTCCCCATGTGGCCATCTTCCTTAACGATGTGCAAAGAAAGGGGAAGAACCCGACGGAATACGGCGTGAATGCAACATTCCTGCCGGGGCACTTTAAGGGGTACACCATTAAATTGAACCCGTTGGACGGCGTCTACTATTTTGATATCCGCCCAAACATGCTCACAGAACCAATCCTAAAGAAACACATACGGACGTTCGACCACTTCCTATTTACCGAGGTTTGGGGACTACTTGCACGGAAGGGAGCAGTAGTGACTAAGGTTGAGCCGAATGAATAACTGGAGAGCAATATTGAAGAAGCCCAAGCACGTCGACGACGTAGATCTCATAGAAGACCCCAGAGTAAACACTGTAAACACAGTAAACAAGAGCAACACATGAGAGTCATAGCGTTGGCGAATCAAAAGGGCGGAGTAGGCAAGACAACCTCAGCCATAAGTATAGGGGTGGGGCTCTGTAGGCTGGGCAAGACGGCTCTCCTGGTAGACCTTGACCCCCAGGCTCATGCTACCTACAGCCTGGGCATTGAGGCTCACGACCTGGCCAAGACGGTCTACGAGCTCCTCAAGGGAGAGGCTAAGCTTGCGGAGACCCTGGTAGACAAGAACGGGCTTAAGGTTCTGCCCTCCAAGCTGGACTTGGCGGGAGCGGAGCAGGAGCTAAGCGGAGTCCCTGGGCGGGAGTTTCTACTCCGAGAGGCTCTTGACGGGCTCAAGGGCTTTGACTTTGTGCTCATTGACTGCCCCCCGTCTCTTGGGCTTTTGACCCTCATTGCCCTGACAGCGGCCCAAGGGGTCTTTGTCCCTATGCAGACCGAGTTCTTGGCTCTCCAGGGTATGTCAAAGCTCCTGGAGACCATAGAGGCGGTAAGGCAGAGGCTCAATAAGCGGCTGGAGCTATCGGGCATAATCGGCACACGCTTTGACGGCCGGCGAGTCTTGAACCGTGAGGTTGTGGAGAAGCTCAAGGGCTACTTCGGAGACAAGCTCTTCAAGACGCTCATACGGGAAAACATAGCCCTTGCTGAAGCTCCTGCGGCCGGCAAGACAATCTACGAGTATAGGCCCGGCAGTCACGGGGCAGAGGACTACCTAAGCCTCTGCAAAGAGATACTTGAGAGGAGCGGCGACGCATGAGCGAAAAGCGACTCAAACGAGACCCCCTAAGCTGGATAACAGACAGCAGGAAAGCGGCGGGGGAGAGTAAACACAGTAAACAGAGTAAACTTAGTAGACCCGAAACCAGCGCTCAGCCTCAAGACTCAAGACCGCTTCGGGCGGTGAAGAGCACAAGGCAGGGGCTCAAGACCGGCTGGACACGGGCTACTTTCATTGTGAGAGAAGAGCTGCTTGAGCGGCTCAAGGGCTATGCCCATTGGGAGCGGCAAGACCTCAAGGCAGTAGTAGACCAAGCCTTGAGCTCCTACCTCAAGGGCAAGACCGCAAGACCGAAACCGAAAGAGGACTAATGCCTATTCATATTGCAGACACTAAGCTCTACTCCCTATTGGAGCTCTCGGACGTGCTGGGGGTCTCCCTGGTAACCCTACGAGTCTACATCAAAGACCGCCGCCTCATAGGGCAGAAATTGGGCGGCAAGTGGTTTATCTCGGAGACGAACCTCAAGGAATTCCTGGACAACAAGGCGGCAAAGACCGAAATGCGGGACGCTACGCTTGCGGGCCACTCCAAGCCCGCAAAAGGGCAGGACTGAACCCCTGGGCTTGCCTTGTATGTCCATAAACGCTTGTGACCGGAACTTGACCGATTATGCCCGATAGCGAGCAGGAAAACCGGCAAAGTCCAGACTTCCATGTAGACGTTAAGCCTGGGGCTGGGGAGACATTCTCGGCTCAGTTTGAGCGGGTTATGCAGGGCTTCGGGGAGTTCCTGGACGGCTACGAGCGGGCTAACCCTGAATGGCTCAAGATAGGGACGCTCCGGCTTGTCCATGACGCTATTTACAGGCTCAAGGCTTGCCTGGACAACCCCAGAGACAGAGACACGGCAATAAGCTGGAAGACCCCAATAGCGGAGATCTCCTACCCGTTTGAGGTAGATTGGGAGACCATAGACAAGGCGGGCTGGGAGAGCCTGGGCATTGAGAGACCGGGGCTAACCCTCTTCACGGTAACGGGCGAAGACCTCAAAGACCATGAACGGCTGGCTGACAAGCTGGCAGAGGGTTTCAACAAGACCGAGGCAAGGTCTGTCTTTGAGCTCTTGGCCGGCGGCAAGCCGTTTGACCTTGAAGTAACCCAGGTCATAGACCACGAGAGACGGGGCTTGCTCCTGTCTCCCAAGCTGGGCGAGCGAATCAGCAAGCTACCCGAAGAGCGGCGAGAGAAAGCCCTAGCCAAGTTAGCTCAGCGGGGCAAGTGGTTTAGCTTCCGGTTTGACGCTCAAGTAACCGTTACCCCAGACAAACTCAAGGGGACAACCGCAGCGGCCGAGACCCAGGCGGCAAAGACCGACCGGCTCAGGGGGACGGTCTCGGTCAAGTTCAACCCGTTTGTGATAGACCGGGACAACCGGCAAGCCTACTACCCGGTCTACGTCGGGATCTCCTTGCGGGGCTTGCGGGCAGAGTTCACCCCTGACAAGTGGAGTGAAGAGGTCAAGCGGTCATTGTCTGAGGAGATCCTGGGTGGTTTCCTCAAGACAATACAAGAGCAGACCCCAACAGAGAAATTCCCAGAGCTCAAGTCCGCCCAGGAGATACCTAAGCCCCAGGTCAAGAGCCTAGGGACGGCTATGGTCAAGTCCAGTCTTCACCTTGAGGGGCAGAGATTCGGCCGAGCTCCTGCCCTTGCTCAGACGTCTCTCTTCGACGAGACGGCAATCATGCAGGAGCGGGCCAAGTGGGGCATTGAGGTTGTAGGCATTGACGCTACCAAAGCCCAAGAGAACGCTCTCTTTGCTCTCCAGCGGCTCTTCTCTGAGATCGGCTACCAGGGGAATGAGCCGGGCAGGGAGTTGGACCACTCCATACGGGCTAACCCGTTCAAGTTCACCGGGACAACCCCTACCTTGAAATTCACCCCAGCCCAATACCTTGAGGCATACGGGGTAAGTAAGACCGAGACCGGCCGGGGCAAGCGGGAGTTCAGCGTAGCGGAACGGACTGAGGCTCTCCAGGCTCTCCGAGACCTGGCCGACAAGCGTTACCTGCTCTACTACGAGCGGCGATATTGGGTAGACGGGGAAGAGCGGTTTGACGTTATCAAGACCATTCGGCCGCTTATCATCATCACACAAGGCTATGAGGCTCTGACCAGGCTGGAGCGGGACACGGTAAAAGGCGGGCAGACCAGCAACGGGACAGACCAGAAGCTCAAGGCGATTGTCATAGAGCCCGCGCCAATCTTCGTAGACCAGCTTGACCGCTACTACCTCTTGAAGCCGGCGAACTACCGGCAAGAGCTCAAGATACGCTTTCCCAATGCCTCAAAGTATCTCTACCGGTTTGTAGACTACCTGCTCTACACGGCAGAGCAAGCAATACGACACCATGACCCAGACCCCTGGACAATCAGAATCGGCTTTGACAAGCTGGGCTATAAGCTCAGAATGTACACCTGGATAAACAGCCGGAACTGGAAAGCCATGAGGACAAGCTTGACTCGGTGCTATGACCAGGCGAAAGAGGCGGGCTGGCTCTTGGGCTACAAGACCGAGCCCAGGCCGAAGACCAGAGGGCTTGAGGTCTTCACCTTGAACCCCGAGAAGTTCAACCGGCGGGCAGACCAGCCCGAACCCCTACCCCAGAAGCCCCCAGAAGCATGAGCCGGTCTATCTACTACTGTTGCAAGGTCTATCTACTACTGTTGCAAGGTCTATCTACTACTGTTGCACCCCTGCGGCTAAGTGCTTGAATTAGCGACGATTACAAGGCGGTTTTCCCTCTTATAGTCTCTTATAGACTATTACACCGGGAGACCTCTTCGCTTGAGGCTACGAGCTCTCCCGAAGATTCAAGAAGACCCCGGAAGCTTGGGGCTCTCTACCTGTTTGCTATTTGTCAATAGTTTTCTTGGCTTATTGCTTCCTCGGGTCATTCGGGTCGTAGACCGGGCCCTTGTTCACCCAAACTCGTGATTCATCTTCGGCTGGCTCAGGCTCTTTAATTCGAGCTCTCCCGATCGAGATGATTCTGGGTTTCACCGGAGCCGGTTCCTCAGCAGTCTCCTCTTCCTCCACGACCGGCGCCACCTTCGTCTTCTTGGCATCGTCCTTGGGACTGCCTTCGTTCTTGAGTTCGGCCCGACCCGCCTTGCCGGCCTTGATTCGCTGCTGAATTTCAATCAGGGCTTCGCACTTCTCGATTTCGTGCTTCTGTCTTGACTCCTGGCGCTGCAGTTCAGCCTTTTGTTTGTTGCTGGCGGCCATGAAATCGAGGCGTTTGGACGTGAACAGTGCGGCGCGATCGAGCGCCTTTGCATAGATGCCTGCGACGTCGACCTGGTTGCTGCGGGGGTCTTGGTGAGTTACGCCGTCGGGGTAGTTTGCATAGATGCCTGCGACGTCGACCTGGTTGCTGCCCATCTTCTCGATTAACTTCATCAGCATCTGGTCTTTGAATTGGCTGTCGGTCGACTTTTGTGCATCGACAAGTTTGCC